>JAABUV010000318.1_pt1 | contig 73921 bp, 65 predicted proteins | sample 5559971 | NCBI WGS metagenome assembly JAABUV01 (sample SAMN10711881, study PRJNA513362) | rock metagenome | isolation source: Antarctica rocks | place: Antarctica: Victoria Land, Knobhead nord | collected 2015-12-19 | reverse complement strand
AATCGGCAAGCTCAAGCGGTTCAAACGCGTCGCCATGCGATGCGAGAAGACCGACACCAGCTACTCAGCCATCATCAGTTTTGCGTGCGGACTGATGTTGGTTAAATCCGTCCACACGGCCTAGAAATGACGCGACCTGGCGCGATAGAGGAAGCTCTTGCCCCTTTTATTGGTCGGTATATGGATGAAGTAGCTGGGGAGATCGCACATGCGATGACGATCGCCGCGTATGAGCAAAGGGCACGTGACCATCGCATAACAGGCCAGTGGATCATCTTTGAGCAGGAACTGTCAGGCAACTATTACCTGACGCTGAGCACTCATGACGGGGAAACGGACGAGGATCGAAAAGCGCGGGTGGAAGCGTATCGCATAGTAGACCTGGAGTTGGCGGCAGAGGCAGCACGACGCCGTTCGCAGAAGTTGTAACCACAAATACCGCATCGGCATGGCCAGTCGGGGGTCACGTGACCGCTTGCTCAAAGCTGCACATTGAGACCTTGTCCAATAACGACCTTTCAGGTAGTTGGGAGCGTAATTTTCCAAGAGGATCGTAGCTTTCAGGTAGACCAGGCTGAGTATTAGGATATAATCTTAAGTAAAGCAGGTCCAGGGGCGGCTCGCCCCTGGCGGGTCTGGGCAGAGCCCAGCCTTGCTTGCTGCCTTCCCGGCCACGCCTACACCGTCTCGCCCGCGTCCATGGCGCCGAGGAACGAAGCCGCGCGGGCCCGCAGCGCGCCGAGGCGGTCCGGGGCCATGCGCTGCATGGTGCGGACCGGCATGGCCATGCGCTGGTTGGCGGCGAAGGTATCGGCGTGGCGGGCGATGAAATCCCAGTAGAGCGCGTTGAACGGGCAGGCGTTGTCGCCGGTGGCGTCGCCGACGTCGTAGGCGCAGCCGGCGCAGTAGTCGCTCATGCGGTTGATGTAGGCGCCGGACGCCGCGTACGGCTTGGAGCCGATGATGCCGCCGTCGGCGTGCAACGCCATGCCGCGGACGTTGGGCATCTCCACCCACTCGTAGGCGTCGGCGTAGACGATCATGTACCACTCGTCGACCTGGGCGGGGTCGAGGCCGGCGAGAAGGGCGAAATTGCCGGTGATCATCAGGCGCTGGATGTGGTGGGCGTAGGCGTGGGCGCGGGTGTCGCCGATCGCCTGGTGCAGGCAGTTCATCCGGGTGGCGCCGTCCCAGTAGAACTGCGGCACCGGGCGGGTGGCGGCGAGCGCGTTCTTGCGGCCGTACTCGGGCATGTGCAGCCAGTAGATGCCGCGCACGAACTCGCGCCAGCCGAGCACCTGGCGGACGAAGCCCTCGGCGGCGTTGAGCGGCACCAGGCCGTCGCGGTAGGCGGCCTCGGCGGCGGCGCAGGCCTCGCGCGCCAGCAGCAGGCCGCAGTTCATCGAGGTGGAGATCAGCGCGTGGAACAGCGCCGGCGCGCCGGTCTTCATCGCGTCCTGCCAGTCGCCGAACTGCGGCAGGCGGTGCGTGACGAAGTCGGCGAGCGCCGCGCGGGCGTCGTGCGCGGTCACGGGCAGGGAGAAGCCGTCGACCTCGCCGAAATGGCCGGCGAAGCGGTGGGCCACCAGCGCCATGACGTCGCGGGTGATCTCGTCGGGGGGGAAGTCGGGGGTGGCGGGGGCGTCCACGCCCCTGGGCAGGCGCTTGCGGTTCTCGGCGTCGTAGTTCCAGCGCCCGCCCTCCGGGCCGTCGCCGCCGGGCCCGATGCCGTCGAGCAGCACGCCGTGGCTGCGCCGCATGTCGCGGTAGAAGAACTCCATGCGCAGCGAGCGGCGGTCGCGCGCCCAGGCGAGGAAGTCCTGCACCCGGCACAGGAAGCGGGTGTCGTCGCGGATCTCCACCTCGACCCCGGCCAGCTCGTGCCAGTGGCGCATGTCGTCGAGCAGGCGCCACTCGCCGGGCTCGGTGACCACGATCCGGGCCGGGTTCAGCCGTGCGGCGGCGCGCAGCACCTCGCCGCGCAGGGAGTGGGTGTTGTCCGGGTCGTCGAGGCGCACGTACTCGACGCGCACGCCGCGGGCCTCCAGCGCGCGGGCAAAATGGCGCATGGCGGAGAGCACGAGGACGATCTTCTTCTTGTGGTGGCGGACGTAGGTGCACTCCGCGTCCACCTCGGCCATCAGCACCGCGTCGCGCTCCGGGTCGAGGTCGGACAGCGCCGCCAGCGAGGCGCTGCACTGGTCGCCCAGCACCATCCGCAGCGTCGCGATCCCGGGCGCGTCCGCCCTGCCCTGCCCTGCCATGCCGCGCTCCCCGTGCCGGCGAGGGAAATGGCGGCGCGGCGGCGGGCGGCAAGGCGGCAGGAAGCAAGCAAGGTTGAGGCCCCTTCTTCAAGCATGGGCCTCAAACTCCGCCAAAGGCTCGCCTTTGGAATCCACTTGCTTGAGGGAAGGGTTTCCAAAGGCCCCATGCTTGAAGGAGGGGGCCTTTGGCGGGTCCGGGCAGAGCCCGGCCTTGCCTGCTGCCTTGCCGCGGTCCGCCGGACACGAGCCGGGACAACGACAAAGCTTCGTGGCAGTCTCGCTGCCATGCGCCAGCTTCTGCTCCTGCGACACGCCAAGTCGTCCTGGGACGATCCCAAGCTCCCCGACCACGCCAGGCCGCTGAACGCGCGGGGCCGTCGGGCGGCGGAGGCGGTGCGCGGCGTGCTGTCCGGGCTGGGGCTGCGGCCCGACCTGGTGCTGGTGTCCTCGGCGCGGCGCACCCTGCAGACCCTGGAGGCGCTGGAGCCGTGGGACGGCGTGCCGGCGGTGGAGCCGCTGGACGCGCTCTACTTGGCGGGCGCCGCCGACCTGCTGGCGGCGCTGCAGGCCGGCGGGCGCGAGGCCGGCTGCGTGATGCTGCTGGGGCACAACCCCGGGCTGCACGAGCTGGCGCTGCTGCTGTGCGGGCCGGGCTCGGAACCTGCGGAGCGCGCCCGGCTGGAGGACGCGTTCCCGACCGCGTCGCTGGCGGTGCTGTCGGTCGCGGGCGCGTGGCCGGAGCTGGGCGCCGGCGGGGGCGCGCTGCGGCATTTCGTCCGCCCCGCCGACCTGCCGGGTGCCGCCGCGCCGTGAGCAGGGCCGCGCCCCCTGGCCCGGTGGACGATCCGGCCGGGGACGCGGCCGCCGACGCCGCCGCGGTCGCGGCGCAGGGTTCCCCGGAGACGCCGCGGAGGGTGCGGCTGTGGCTGTGCGTCGCGCCTGCGGACGTGGAGGCGCTGCGGCGAATCCCGGCCTTCGCCCGGGGACGCGGGCCGCCGCGCGAGGCGGTGCGCCTGGTGTGGCACGACAGCCCGGTGGCGCCGCTCGCCCCGCGTCTGGCGCTGTGCGAGGCGCGGCACGGCGAGGCCGCGCCCCGCTGGCGGCTGGAGCGCGCGGCGCCGTCGCGGCACGAGGACTGGGGCGCGCTCGCGCCGCCGGGCCCGCTCGCCGAGGCGGACTCGCCGGCGTTCGCCGGGCACGGCCTGCCGGACGGCCTGGTGCCGGCCGCCGCGTTCCAGGGCACGACGCAGCGCTGGGCGCTGCCGGACGGCGGGCTGGTCGTGACGCTGCTGGACGGGGTGCTGCGCGCGGTCGCCGACGAGCGCCCGGCGTGCCGCCTGACGATCGAGGGCGAGGCCGGCGCGGCGGCGGCGCTGGCGCGGCAGGTCGGCGACGCCGTGCGGGTCGAGCCGCCGCGCGCCACCCTGGCGGCGGAGGCGCTCCGGCTGGGCGAGCCCCCGGCCGGTCCCGCATCGGGTCCCGTGTCCGGCCCCCTGTCCGGATGGAGGCCGCCGCGTCCTCCGGGCGTGCCGCAGGTGCCGCCGGAGGCCAGCGTCGAGGACGCGCTGCGCCTGCTGATGCGCCGCCTGGGCGAGGCGGTGCGGCACTGGGTCGGCCGGATCGCGGCGCCGGACGCGGAGGGCTTCTCCCCCGAGCCGGTGCACCAGGCGCGCGTCGCCTGCCGCCGGCTGCGCTCCGCCCTGTCGCTGTTCCGCCGCGCGGCGGACTGCGCGGAGCTGCGCGCCCTGTCCGGGTCGCTGCGCGCGCTGGCGACGCTGCTCGGCGCGGCGCGCGACTGGGACGTGTTCCTCGACGGCCCGGCGGCGTCGCTGCGCCGGGCGATGCCGGGCGAGCGCAGGGTGGCGCGGCTGGTGGACGGCGCGCTGCGGCAGCGCGCGCTGGGCTACCGCGCGATCGAGGCGGCGCTGGCGGACGATCGCTGGCGGCGGTTCCGCCTGGAGCTCGCGCTGGCGCCGGAGCTGCGTCCGTGGCGCGCGGGCGCGTCGGCGGAGCGTCTGGCGGCGCTCGGGTCCCCGGCGCAGGCCTACGTGTCGCGCCGGCTCGACCGTGCGCTGGCGGCGATGCGCCGCTGCGGCAAGCACGTCCTGGCGCTGGACAACGAGGCGCGCCACGACCTGCGCAAGGCCGGCAAGCGCCTGCGCTACGCTGCGGAGTTCTTCGCCGCCGGCTTCCCGGCGGGCGGGTCGCGCCGCTACCTGCGCCGCCTGGCCGCGCTGCAGGAGGCGCTCGGGCTGCTGACCGACGGCGCGGTGGCCGCGCAGCTCCTGGCCCGGCTCGACCGCGCGGGGAGCGGTTTCGCCGGCGGCGCGGCGCTGGGCTGGCTGGCGGCGCAGGCCGCGCCGGCGGGGGACGCGGCGGAGACCGCCTGGAAGCGGCTGCGCCACGCCGACCCGTTCTGGCGCTGAGCACAGCAGGGCAGCAAGGCCAGGCTTTCCCTCCGCTGCCGTTCCAATGGCCCGAGTGGGCCATCGGAACCTTTGGCAGCTACGCCCGGACCCGCCAAAAGCCCCTCCTCCAAGCATGGGGCCTTTGGAAACCCCTCCCCCAGATCCGTTTCCCACCCGGGTGGGCATCGGGTTTCCCGCACGATGCAGTGCAGCCGCCACACCCGTCACGTAGGCCACGGACAGACGATGTGGGCCAAGTCTCAACAAATGGATTCCAAAGGCTTGCCTTTGGCGGAGTTTGAGGCAGAGCCTCAACCTTGCCTTCGGTGCCGCGCGTTGCCCGCAGCGGTTGCACGGTACCGCCGTGCGGGCTAGGCGTTGACCTGGCCGTGGCATCGCGTCGACGAGAGCCACGACTCCGCAGCGCAGGCAGGTGCAATGTCCATCAGGTCCCCGCGTCGCATCTTTCGCCGTGCCGCGCCCCCCGGCGGGTCGCGCCTGGTGCGGGTGCTGCTCTGGCTTGCGGTCCCGGGCGGGCTGGCGGTCGCGGGCGCGGCGATGCTTGCGGCGCCGGACGGGCTGCCGGCCGCATCGCGTCCGGGGCTCTCCGGCCTGACGATGACCGCGGACGCCACGCAGGTGGCGGTGGTGGACGGCGACACGCTGCGGCTGCGCGACACCGTGATCCGGCTGCGCGGCGTGGCGGCCCCGGCGCGCGGGACCGGCTGCGGCGCGGTCGCGGGCCACACGCCGGTCGCGGGCCGCACGGTGGATTGCGGCGGCCGGGCCAGCGTGATCCTGGCCGGGCTGGTGTCGCACGGGCGCACGGAGTGCCGGCTTGACGGGCGCGACGCCGGCGGGCGGCCGCTCGGGCTGTGCCGGTCTGGCGGAGTCGAGATCAACCGCGCGGTGGTGGAGAGCGGCTGGGCGCTGGCCGAGCCGGACCAGCCCGCCCTGGACGCGGCGGAGCACGCGGCGCGGGCACAGCGCCGCGGCCTGTGGGCGGCGGGCGCGGCGCAGCCCCAGGCCGGCGCGGGCGCGCCATGATGCGAGGGCCGGCGCGCGGGCGCCATGATGCAGGGCCGGCGCGCGGGCGCGCCATGGTGCAGGCGCGAAGGTTGCGCGCGGGTTTTCTTCTGCCCTAGATAAGCCACGGCCGAGGCGGTTGGCGCGACGACACGCCCGACCCGCGGCCCGCAGCACATCCCAGGCAGGATTCGCACATGACCGGCACGGCGAACGGCAGCGTCACCCTCAAGGTCGAGGGCTCGGACAGGACGGCGACCCTGCCGCTGATCGCCGGCAGCATCGGCCCGGACGTGGCCGACATCCGCAAGCTGTACTCCGACCTCGGCATCTTCACCTTCGACCCTGGCTACGGCGGCACCGCGGCCTGCGAGAGCAAGATCACCTACATCGACGGCGACGAGGGCGTGCTGCTGTACCGCGGCTACCCGATCGAGCAGCTCGCGGAGAAATCCAACTTCCTGGAGACGGCGTACCTGCTGCTGGAGGGCGAGCTGCCGACGGCGGCGCAGTTCGCCTCGTTCGAGCGGATGATCACCAGCCACACCATGCTGCACGAGCAAATGCGCAGCTTCTACAATGGGTTCCGCCGCGACGCGCACCCGATGGCGGTGATCTGCGGCGTGGTCGGCGCGATGTCGGCGTTCTACCACGACAGCCTCGACGTCGCGAACCCGGTGCACCGCGAGATCTGCGCGATCCGGCTGATCGCCAAGATCCCGACGATCGCGGCCTGGGCCTACAAGTACTCGATCGGCCAGCCGTTCATGTATCCGCGCAACGACCTCGGCTACACGGAGAACTTCCTTTACATGATGGATGCGGTGCCGTCCGAGCCGTACAAGGCGAACCCGATCCTGTCGCGCGCCATGGACCGCATCCTGGTGCTGCACGCCGACCACGAGCAGAACGCGTCCACCTCCACCGTGCGCCTGGCCGGCTCGACCGGCGCTAACCCGTTCGCCTGCGTCTCGGCCGGCATCGCCAGCCTGTGGGGCCCGGCGCATGGCGGCGCCAACGAGGCGGTGCTGAAGATGCTCGGCGAGATCGGCACCCCGGAGCGCGCCGCGGAGTTCATGACCAAGGTCAAGGACAAGAACAGCAACGTCCGGCTGATGGGCTTCGGCCACCGCGTGTACAAGAACTACGACCCGCGCGCCAAGATCATGCAGCAGACCTGCCACGAGGTCCTGGCCGAGCTGGGCATCAAGGACGACCCGCTGCTCGACTTGGCGATCGAGATGGAGCAGATCGCGCTCAAGGACGACTACTTCATCAGCCGCAAGCTGTACCCGAACGTGGATTTCTACTCGGGCATCATCCTCAAGGCGATGGGCATCCCGACCAGCATGTTCACCGTGCTGTTCGCCGTCGCCCGCACCACCGGCTGGATCAGCCAGTGGAAGGAGATGATGGACGACCCGGCGCAGCGCATCGGCCGGCCGCGCCAGATCTACACGGGGCACGCGCAGCGCGACTACAGCGCCCGGGCCAGCCGCGGCTAGGCGGCGGCCCGGCGCGTCAGGGCGGGTTGGCCGCGACGCGCCCGCCGAGGCCTATGTCATGCCGGTCGACGGCGGCCATGTCGCGTGAGGAGCGCGCTTGAGGCCAGAGGATACGTCTCGGCGGGTGCGGCGCCACGGATTGCCGGCGAGGAGCGTGACCCCTGCCCGCAACTGCGGTCAGGCCGTCAGTCGCACTCGCATCCGGGCGTCGGGCCGGCGTCCTGGCGCACGACGTGGTGGTCGATCCACTCCGACACCAGCCGGCGCGCCTCGTTCAGCGACGCCTCGGGGTGGTGGATGCGGTACAGCGTGGTGCAGGCCTGGAAGGCGTGAAGGTCGGCGTTGCCGTGCTGGCGCAGCTCCCGATAGGCCGTCACGACGGCACGCTCGCAGCGACGTGCGATCGGGCTGGACTCACGGACCACGGCAATCCTTTCGCTGCGACACGCGCGCAGGACGGACATCCTACGCCCGGCGGCCGGGCCGGGCAAGACGAGCGCCCCGCCGGCAGGCATCGGCCTGAACTGTCCCGCGGCAAGGCAGCCAGCAAGGCCGGGCTCTCCCTCCGCCTGCCATTCCAATGGCCCAAGCGGGCCATCGGAACCTTCGGCAGGCTGCGCCCAGACCCGCCAAAGGCCCCCTCCTTCAAGCATGGGGCCTTTGGAAACTATTTGCTTAAGGAATGGATTCCAAAGGCTTGCCTTTGGCGGAGTTTGAGGCAGAGCCTCAACCTTGCTTGCTTCCGTTGCCTGGCGCGCCGGGCCATGGACGGCGTCCGGCCACGCCGCTAATCAGGATGGCCGGCCTCGCCTGACCGCGAGGCGCAGGCCGGTCCCTCGGAGCCCACGACCCATGGCCCTGCCCTCCCCTGCCGACCCCCAGGCCGGCATGTCCACGGACTGGGACCGCGACGCGGCGCTGATCACGGCGCGCATCCTGCTGGAGATCCGGGCGGTCAACTTCCGCCCGGAGCAGCCCTACATCCTGACCTCGGGCTGGGCGTCGCCGGTGTACATCGACTGCCGCCGGATCATCTACTTCCCGCGCGCGCGCTCGAAGATCTGCGAGCTGGGGGTCGAGAAGATCAACCGCCACGTCGGCTTCGAGACCATCGAGGCGGTCGCCGGCGGCGAGACGGCAGGCATCCCGTTCGCCGCCTGGATGGCCGACCGGATGCTCGCGCCGATGGCCTACGTGCGCAAGAAGCCCAAGGGCTTCGGCCGCAACGCCCGGATCGAGGGCGACGTGCCCGTCGGCCGGCAGACGCTGCTGGTCGAGGACCTCACCACCGACGGGGCCTCCAAGGTGGCCTTCGCCAACGCGCTGCGCGAGGCGGGCGCGATCGTGGAGCACGCCTTCGTGGTGTTCTTCTACGGCGTGTTCCCGGGCAGCCTGGAGACGCTGTCGGCGCTGGGCGTCACCCTGCACCACCTGTGCACCTGGTGGGACGTGCTGGAGGCCTGCCGCGAGCGGCCGTACTTCACCCCGCAGGCGATGGTCGAGGTGCACCGCTTCCTGGAGGACCCGGTCGCCTGGTCGGCGGCGCATGGCGGGGCGGCCAGCGCGGAGGAGGCGGCCCGGCGCAAGGCGCAGTCGCAGGGATAGGCGGGGACAGGCAGGGCCGGGCCGGGCCGTGCCCGGACGCGCCAAGCATCCGTCCTCCAGGCATGGGACCTTTGGAAACCACTTCGCTCGACAAGTGGACCCTCAAGGCTTGGCCTTGAGCGGAGTTCGAGGCGGAGCCTCGACCTTGCCTGCCTCGCCCATCCGCTCCCGCTCCGAGGGCGAGGACCCTGCGGCCCACGTCCTCGCCGGCGTCTCAATTTACAATCATTACATTTGTTTCGCGGATTTACTCCGGGTAGCGCCGTTCTCCGGGAGCTGAGGGAGATCGTCATGGCCGCTTTGCGCACACGCTGGGTCCAGCTCGGGATCGGCATCCTCTGCATGGTCATGATCGCCAACCTGCAGTATGGCTGGACGCTGTTCGTGCTGCCGATCACCCACGCGCATGGCTGGGCGCGCGCGGACGTGCAGTGGGCGTTCACCGTGTTCGTGCTCGCCGAGACCTGGCTGCTGCCGTTCGAGGGCTGGGTGATCGACCGCCTTGGCCCGCGCCCGCTGGTGTTCGTCGGCGGCATCCTGGTGGGCGGCTCGTGGCTGCTCAACAGCGCGGCCAGCTCGCTGACGATGCTCTACGCCGCGGCTGCGATGGGCGGCATCGGCGCGGGCATCGTGTATGCGGCCACCGTGGGCAACGCGCTGCGCTGGTTCACCGAGAAGCGCGGCCTGGCCACCGGCCTGACCGCGGCGGGGTTCGGCGCCGGCTCCGCGGTGACGATCGTGCCGATCTCGCACTGGATCGCCTCGTACGGCTACGAGTCGGCGTTCATGGTGTTCGGCAGCGTGCAGGGCGTGGTGCTGATGGTCGCGGCGCTGTTCCTGTGCTCGCCGCCCGGCTTCGAGGTGGGCGTGGCCGCCCAGCCAGGCGCCGATTTCGGCGAGGACCCGGTGCACGGCGCGGCGCGGGGCTCCTACGTCGCGGTCAGCAGCGGGATGTCGCCGCGCAAGGTGCTGGGCACGCCGGCGTTCTGGCTGATGTACGCGATGTTCGTCATGGTCGGCTCCGGCGGCCTGATGGCCACGGCGCAGCTCGCGGTGATCGCCTCGGACTACGGCGTGGACAAGGCGCCGGTGTCGATCCTCGGGCTGAGCCTGCCGGCGCTGACCTTCGCGCTGTCGCTCGACCGCATTCTCAACGGGGTGACGCGGCCGTTCTTCGGCTGGGTGTCGGACCTGATCGGGCGCGAGGTGACGATGTTCGTCGCCTTCATGCTGGAGGGCATCGGCATCTTCGCGCTGCTGATGTTCGCGCACAGCCCGGTGGCGTTCGTGCTGATCTCGGGGATGGTGTTCTTCGCCTGGGGCGAGATCTACAGCCTGTTCCCGGCGCTGTGCACCGACCTGTTCGGCCGGCGCCACGCGGCGGCGAACTACGGCATGCTCTACACCGCGAAGGGCACCGCCGCGCTGGTGGTGCCGCTGGCGAGCATCCTGCGCGAGGGCACCGGGAGCTGGGTGTCGGTGTTCTACCTCGCGGCGCTGTTCAACGTCACGGCGGCGCTGCTGGCGCTGCTGGTGCTGCGGCCGATGCGGCTGTCGCAGGGCCGGCGCAGCGCGATGGAGCCGCTCCGTCAGCCCGGCTGAGCCTGCCCGCCGCGATCGTTCGACGGGGGGCCGGGACGCGTCTCCCGCTTTGCCGCGCCAGCCGGGGCAAGCCCCGGTGCTGGTGCTGGATTCCGGCATCGGCGGGCTCGGCGTGGTGGCCGAGCTGCGCGCGCTGCGTCCCGGCCTGCCGATCGTCTATCTCGCCGACACGGCCGGCTTCCCGTACGGCGACAAGCCCGCGCAGGATCTTGCGGGACATCTCGTGTGGGTGGTCGGCAGGGCGATCGCGGCGGTCCGCCCGTGTCTCGTGGTGGTCGCCTGCAACACCGCCAGCGTCGCGGCGCTGGCGACGCTGCGGGCGCGGTTCGAGGTGCCGTTCGTCGGCTGCGTGCCGGCGATCAAGTGGGCCGCCGCGCTGAGCCACACCCGCTGCTTCGGCCTGCTGGCGACGCCGGCGACGGTGTCGCGGCCATACGTCGCCGACTTGGTCGCGCGGTTCGCGGCGGACTGCGTCGTGCTGTCGCATGGCGCGCGCACCCTCGCCGCGCTGGCGGAGGCGCGGTTCCACGGCGCGGCGCCGGCGGCGGCGCAGGTCGCCGAGGCGCTAGCCGGGCTGCTGGGCCAGCCCGGGGCGGATCGGATCGACACGGTGGTGCTGGGCTGCACGCACTACCGGCTGCTGCTGCCGGAGCTGGCACAGGCGGCGCCGCGCGGCATCACCTGGCTCGACCCGGCGCCCGCGGTCGCCCGGCAGGCGGCGCTCGTGCTCGACACGGTGGCGGGCCGGGGCGGGGTCGGCGCGTTTGCGGCCGCGGGTGAACGGATGGGGCGCGATGCCCGGTCCGCGAGCCGCCCGGACGCGGCGACCGATGCGACGGCGGTCGGCGCCACCGCGTTCGTCACCGCGCCGCCCGCGAGGCCCGGGGAGCTGGCGCGGCGCGTCCTGGCCTACGGGTTCGGCAGGGTATGCCTGCTGGAGGGCTGCGCGAGCGTCCGTCGCGCAGTCCTGGCGACCGCGTGACGCCGGATCGGCCTGCCTCGCCCCTGCGCTCGGGATGGCAACGCGCTGTGCCGGAGATGGCGCCGACCCTGGCCGAGGTCGCCGCCCTGGTCGCCCCGGCGCTGCCCGAGGCCAGGGTGGCGGCGGTGGCGCCGCTGTCCGGGGGGCTGTCCAACACCAACCTGCTGGTGACGCTGGACCGTGCGCCGCACCGCGTCGTGCTGCGCCTGGCGCAGCGCGACCCCGCCCAGGCCGGCAAGGAAGCGGCGCTGCCCGCGCTGCTGCTGGCCCGCGGGGTTCCGGCGGCGCGGGTGCTGCACGCCACCGCGCACAGCCGCGTCACCGGCGGTCCGGTGACGGTGTGCGAGTGGATCGACGGCGACCGTCTCGACCACCTGGCCTCGCGCGTCCCCGGGGACGGGACGGGCGGCGCCGGCTCGCGGAGCGCGGCGGCGCTGCGCGGCTTGGGCGCCGCCGTCGGGAGGGCGCTGGCCGGGGTCCATGCCATCCGGACGGCGCGGCCGGGCTTCCTGGACGCGACGCTGGCGGTGGCGCACCCGATCGATCTGGACGCCGCGGCGCTGCTGGCGTTCCTCGACGAGCGGCTGCTGCACGGTGAGGGGCTGGCACGGCTCGGCCGGGCGTTCGCGTCGGCGGTGGTGGAGCACGCGCGGCGTCATGCGGCGCGGCTCGCGGAGTGGGCGGCGCCGTGCTGCCTGGTGCACGGGGACTGCAACCCGTCCAACCTGCTGCTGCGCGCCCGCGGGTCCGGCTGGGCGGTGGCCGCGATGCTGGACTGGGAGTTCGCGCTGTCCGCCGTGCCGGCGCTGGACTTCGCCACGCTGCTGCGGCCGGGCGTGGCGGACCGACCGGGCTTCCGGGCCGGGCTGGCGCAGGGCTACCGCGACGGCGGCGGCGTGCTGCCGCGGGACTGGGAGATGATCGCGGGGATCGCCGACCTGTTCGCCTGGGCCGACATGCTGTCCAGGCCGGGGCGCGACCCGGCGGTGACGCGCGACGCGACGCGGGTGATGCGGCGATTGCTGAAGGCGGACGGGCCCGGCCGGGGATAGCGCGGGCACGGCGGGAGACAGGAAGCAATGTTCAGGTTCTATCCTGCCCTCCGCCGAAGCCGGCTTCAAGGCGCCCGTTCGGGACGGTTTCGTTCAGGCCTGCGGAAATCACCCGTTTGTCGCCTACCCGGATTTGGAAAGATCAGAACCGTCCCGCCACGCCGCAGGCGCATCACGACGAAATCCCTCGCGCAGTCTGCCTCCGTGGGGCGCCAGCACGGCGTCTACCAGGGCCTGCACGGGGCCGACGTCACCAGCGGCGAGCAGCGCGTTGAACGATGCCTCGAATCGCGCTGCAAGAGCTGCGTCCATTGCCGCCAGCGCCCTTGGAAATGCCTTGCCCGAGGCGCTCCAGTTGCCGCCCGCGCGCAGAGCGAAGTCAGCCAGCGCAAGGTAGAGCGCCGCGGCGGCAGCGATGAACACGCCCGCGTTGCGATCGCGGTGCAGCGCTCCAGCGAGATCAGTGATCGCATACCGTCGCATCCGAAGGTCGTCGGCGCCGAGTGGCGGTGGCCCGAGCCGCAGCACTTCGCGGGCAGTCTCGCGCGCTGCGTCAAGCAAGGGAGAGGACCGGGACAAGGCGGAAACCCCATCGGCCACCATGGCGGGCAAGACGGGCACTCCGGAAGCCCGATCCACCTCCCGACAGAAATAGGCCATCGTGCCCGGGTCGTGCGCGAACACCTCCACGTGCCAGCCCTCGAAGAGGACCGTCTCCCGCCACGCTCCGTCCGGCAAGGAGGCGAACAGAAGAACGACATCGTAATCGGAGCCGGTGGTTGCCTGACCACGCGCCTGAGAGCCCGCGAGCAGAGCCGCTTTGGCCGCAGGATGCTGACAAGCGACGAAGCGGCGAACGAAGCTGAGCGCGTCGGTCATTCGGGAGCATCGGCCGTCCTGAGAGCCGTGCCGACCCAAAGCTTCCGCGTCAGGCATCGGACCACTTCTCCAACGTAGGCATCGCCGAGACCTGGAGCCGTCCAGCTATTTGCCCGGCACGCACGCGTTGTCAGTAATCCCCGCCATGTCGTCCCTTGCATAGGTCTTGCGTTCCGTTGCTCCCCACGCCCCAGGATGAAGGCGAAGAACTCCAGGAACCGCACGCTGGCCCGCTCGCCGGCCGTGGCCACCAGGGCATGGAGGACCGCCCCTTCTGCCGCACGAAGCCGCGATCGGGCGGTCAGAAGCAGGGCTGGCGCAGGCTGAGCACCATCCGTCAACCTCCTCCTTCGGTTCTGGCGAGATAGGCGGCGGTCCTGGCGAGATAGGCGGCGGGTTTCAGGATCGGCACCCTGCGCCAAGGGTGGAGCACGAGGAGGTCGGCGTCACCGCTGACGATCGCTGCCGCGCCTGCGGCGAGGGCCAGCTCCAGGTACTTGTTGTCCTTGGCATCGCGGCAGTCGGTCACGCGCTCGGCCGGGACGAACCACACGGCGCCTGCGCGCAGGATGTCGAGGATGCGCGTGCGCCGCGCTGCCGTCGTCGCCCGTGCGAAGCGGGGGCGTGCGAGCACCTCGCTGATCTCCGCCTCCACCTCGGCCGAGAGCGCGAAGAGGTCGGTCGCCTCCGCGCGCAGCAGCGCCCGCTCGGGCACGCTGTCCTCGCGCAGCGCGGCGCTCACCACGGCCGACGCATCGAAGACGATCAAGCCGTAGGGGCGCCGCGCCGCTCCGCGTTGTAGGCGTCCAGCTCCGCATCGATGTCGGCGTCGGTCAGCCCGGCGGCGCGGGCCTCGACCTTGGCGTCGTCAATGCTCTGGGCGAGCTCGCTCGGGCCGGGCCGCGGGTGAAGCACGCGGCTGACGAGGCGACTCATCGCAGCGCGGGTTCGGGCGTCGGCGAGCGCCGCCGCGGCGGCGGCATCGACCTCAAGCGTTACGGAGACGGTGTCAGGCATGGCAGGGCTCCTCGGGGCGAGCCTATCGGCGGGGCACGTGCCGGAGCAAGCGTGTGTATGACACAGGACATTGTCGCGTCAGCTCCGGCGCTCGCATCAATCCCTTCTTGCCTTGTTCAGCCATGCATGACGTGGGGCCAATTCGTTGGTTTCGGCCCAACGGTTCGCCTTTGAAAACCAACACTTGAATAAAGCCGGTCCAGGGGCGGCTCGCCCCTGGCGGGTCTGGGCAGAGCCCAGGCTTGCTTTCTGCCTACCGTCCCCGGCTCACGGTGTAGTCCGCGACGTCGAGCATGCGCTGCCGCACCTCGCCGTCCGGGAACGCCGCCAGCGCGGTGCGCGCCGCGAGGGCGAACTCGGTGGCGCGCGCCAGGGTGGCGGCGATGGCGCCGCTGTCGGCGACGAGGCGCATGGCGTGATCGAGGTCGGCGTCGGTCTGCTCGCTGGCCTCGATGGTGCGGCGCCAGAACGCCCGGTCCTCGGCGCTGCCGGCGGCGTGGGCGGCGAGCACCGGCAGGGTGATCTTGCCCTCGCGGAAGTCGTCGCCGACGGTCTTGCCCAGCTCCGCCTGGTCGGCGGCGTAGTCGAGCGCGTCGTCGACGAGCTGGAACGCGATGCCGAGGTTCATGCCGTAGTCGAACAGCGCGCGCTCCTCCGCCTCGGGGCGGGCCGCCACCACGGCGCCGACCTGGCAGGCGGCGGCGAACAGGGCGGCGGTTTTGCCGCGCACCACGTCGAGGTAGCGCGCCTCCGGGGTGGAGAGGTCGTTCTGGGTGGTGAGCTGGAGCACCTCGCCCTCGGCGATGGTGGCGGCGGCCTGCGACAGGATGCCCAGCACCTTGAGCGAGCCGTCCTCGACCATGAGCTGGAAGGCGCGGGCGAACAGGAAGTCGCCGACCAGCACCGAGGCCTTGTTGCCGAACACGGCGTTGGCGCTGGCCAGGCCGCGGCGCAGGAAGCTTTCGTCGACCACGTCGTCGTGCAGCAGGGTGGCGGTGTGGATGAACTCGACGCAGGCGGCGAGGCGGACCTGGCGGTCGCCGCGGTAGCCGCAGAGCCGCGCGGCGGCGAGGGTGAGCAGCGGGCGCAGGCGCTTGCCGCCGGCGGCGACGATGTGGGCCGCGAGCTGGGGGATCAGGGCGACCGGGCTGTCCATGCGGGCGAGGATCGCCCGGTTGCAGCCGGCGATGTCGTCGTGGAACAGTGCGGCGAGCCGGGTCAGGGCGTCGGGCGCGGACACGGTGGCGGTCCCGGGGAGCGCATCGGTGCCGGCGGAGAAGGCCACGTCGCGCGGTGCGGTCCCGCCCACGTCGTCCGGCTGTCTGGCCGTGGCTCCCAACCGCGTCTCCCGGCTTTGATCGGCCCGGCGATGCGGGCACCCTAACGCGGCGGCGCCCCGGCGTGTCGCCCTTCCGGCACCGCGCGCCTTCCTTGCACCACACCGTCCCGAGGCACAAGCATGCGCGTCATCGCCACCACCAACGACCCGGTGCGACTCAGCTTCCTGCGCGTGCTGCTCGCCGATGCCGGGATCGAGGCGCTGCTGCTCGACGCCCACGTCAGCGCGATGGAGGGCAGCATCGGCGCCATCCCGCGCCGCCTCGTGGTCGGGGACGGCGACGAGCACCGCGCGCGCCGGGTGCTGCGCGAGGCCGGCGAAGCCTGACGGCGGTGTCGCCGACCGCCACGCCGCCCGAGCCGGAAGCGGCGCCCGCCGACGGGGATGGCGCCGGGTTGCCCGCGGTGCACGCCGGGGGATGCGTCGTCCCGGTCATGGACATGTCCGCACCGGAGCAGCCCGCCCTCCCCGGGTCGGAGTCGGCGGGGACGCTGCTGGGCGGACGCGTGGCGTACCGACAGATGCTGCGCGGACACAGGAGCGGGCTGGAGCCGGTGCTGCTGGCCGCGCTGGTGCCGGCGCGGCCGGGGCAGCGTGTGCTGGAGGGCGGCACCGGCGCGGGGGCGGGGCTGCTGTGCCTGGCGGCGCGCGTCGCCTCGCTGACGGGGTGCGGGGTCGAGCTGGACCCGGCGCTGGCCGCGCTGGCGCGCCGCAACCTCGACGCGAACGGGGCGGCCGGGATCTCGGTGCTGGCCGCCGACCTCGCCGGTGCCGACGTGCTGCCGGGGGCGGCCTTCCACCACGCGTTCGCCAATCCGCCCTGGCACCGCGGCACGGCCTCGCCGGATGGCGGGCGGGACCTGGCGCGCCGTGCCGCGCCGGGACTGCTGGCGGTGTGGGTGGCGGCGCTGTGCCGGCGGGTGCGTCCGGGCGGCAGCGTGACCCTGGCGCTGCCGGCGGCGGCGCTGGCCGAGGCGGCGGCGCTGCTGCGGGGATGCGGGTGCGGCGGCGTGTCGGTGCTGCCGCTCTGGCCGCGGCAGGGAGTCGCGGCCCGGCTCGTGCTCGTGCAGGGCGTGCTGGGCAGCCGGTCCGGCAGCGTCGTGCACCCCGGACTGGTGCTGCACGAAGCGGATGGCGGGTTCACCCCCGGCGCCGACGCGGTGCTGCGCGACGGCGCGGCGCTGCGGATCGGCGCCGGGGCGGCCCCGCCCTGAGCGGACCTGCCCGCCCGGCCGGCGGAACGCTCAGCGTTCCGGGTGGCGAAGGTGCCAGAGACGCTCGAAGGCGGCGACCAGGCTCTCCATGTTGCGGCGGCGGTTGCCCTCGCTGGCGGTCGGGCGCTTGCTCATCATCTTCTCGAGGATCACCAGCAGCTGCTCGGCCACCTCGAGTTCCCCGGTGTCACAGGCCTGGTGGAAGGCGACGAGGATCTTGTCGGACAGGCGACGCGTGTGCCGTGGCGTCGCGGGGAGAATCGCCTCCCGCGCGATGTCCTCCTCGTCCAGATCGTCACCCATTCTCTCCGTGAACACCGACATTGTACCCTTCGCCATGAGTTGAGACGCCGCCCCGTTAGCATCACCCTGTACTCAAAGGGCGTGCGGCCGATCAGTACAGTCGATTATTCATATTTTCGAGAGAATGGCCAGAGGCGCCGGAACCGTTCCATCGCCGCAAGAGCATGGCCGGCAGTGGCTGGGGAAGCGCCACTACTTGATTCCAGCAGACGAATCCGGCGATGGAGCGCCACGGCGTTTCCACGCGAGAAATGACACACAAAAATTTTTTGTTGCCTGCAGGAAACAGCACGATGGAAGCATCCTTGCTGGCAGGCAAGAACGACATGCACGTCAAGACATGCGCGTTCGGTCTGCCGGGTGGAATGGCCGCGAAGATGGCGAACCCGGGGAACGTTGCCTGCCCGCGCCGGCCTCCGGTGCCGCCAGGCTCGCTCCGCCCGCACCTCCCGCTCCCACGTCGCAGGATGAACGCGCCGGAGGCCAGGTGCTCTCCCGCGCCAGGGCGCCGTTCCACGTCAGGGCGCCGTTCCACGATTGAGCGGCGGCGGGACATTGATTATCACAGGGCGATGGTCCTTGCCGCCCAGGATGACTGTGCCACCCGGCTGCGCGCCCTGCCCCCGGTGCAGCGTCTGCTCGAGAGCGAGGCCGCGGCGGCGCTGGTGGCCGCCACCTCGCGCCAGGCGGTGACGGAGGCCCTGCGGCAGGTGCTCGACCAGTCGCGCGCCGCGATCCGCGGCGGCGGCGGGTCGCCCTCGGCCGAGGGCCTCCTGCTGGCGGCGGCGCGGCGGCTGAACCAGGAGGCGCAGCCGTCGCTGCGTCGCACGATCAACGCCACCGGGATCCTGCTCCACACCAACCTCGGGCGCGCCCCGCTGGCCGCGCAGGCGGTGCAGGCGGTGGCGGAGGCGGCGCGCGGCTACTGCAACCTGGAGTTCGACCTGGAGCAGGGCCGCCGCGGCGAGCGCGCCGCCGGGCTCGCCGGGCTGCTGCGCGCGGCGAGCGGCGCCGAGGCCGGGCTCTGCGTCAACAACAACGCGGCCGCGGTGCTGCTCGCCCTGTCGGCCCTGGCGGGCACCCCGACGCCCGGCGCCCCGGGTCACGGCGGCCACGGCGGCCCGGGCGGGAGCGGCGCGCCGGGAGAGGTGCCAGGAGAGGTGGTGGTGTCGCGCGGCGAGCTGGTCGAGATCGGCGGCGGGTTCCGCATCCCCGACGTGATCCAGCAGGGCGGGGCAAAGCTGGTCGAGGTCGGCACCACCAACCGCACCCGGTTGTCGGACTACGCCGCGGCGATCGGGCCGAATACGCGGATGCTGCTGCGCGTGCACCAGAGCAACTACCGCATCGTGGGCTTCACCGGCGCCCCGGCGGCCGCCGAGATCGCCGCGCTGGCGCACCAGCACGGCCTGCTGATGATGGACGACCTCGGCAGCGGCTCGCTGCACGACCTGCGCCCGTACCGCTGCCCCCCCGTGCCCACGGTGCGCGAGGCGGTGGCGGCCGGCGCCGACGTGGTGGCGTTCAGCGGCGACAAGCTGCTCGGCGGCCCGCAGGCCGGCATCCTGGTGGGGCGCGAGGCCGCGATCGACCGGATGCGGCGCCACCCGCTGCTGCGCGCGGTGCGTGCGGACAAGATGTGCCTCGCGGCGCTGGAGGCGACGCTGCGCCTGCACCTCCAGGCGCCGGCGGAGCTGCCGGTGATGCGGATGCTGGCGCAGACCGAGGACGTGCTGCAGGCGCGGGCCGAGCGGCTGTGCGCGCTGCTGCCGGACTCGGTGCTGTGGCGGATCGAGGCGAGCGAGGCGCAGGTCGGCGGCGGCTCGCTGCCCGGCACCCGGCTGGCGAGCCGCGCGGTGGGGCTGGCGGCCGAGGCGATGGGCGCGGACGCGCTGGCCCTGGCGCTGCGGCGCAACCGGCCGGCGGTGGCGGGGCGGATCGCGGCGGACCTGGTGCTGCTCGACATGATCGCCGTGGCGGACGGGGAGCTGGACGAGATCGCCGCGGCGGTGTCGCGAGCGTGCGGACCGGCGTGAGCCTGGGCCTGGGCAAGCAAGCAAGGCTGGGCTCCGCCCAGACCCGCCAGGGGCGAGCCGCCCCTGGACCGGCCTCACTTAAGGATTGGACTCCAAAGGCGAGCCTTTGGCGGAGTCCGGAGGCCCCGCTTTCAAGTGACGGGCCTCTGGCCTTCGCCGGCTCCGCGGCCCGCCGGTGAGCCGGCGCCTGCTCGGCGTGATCGGCCACGTCGACCATGGCAAGACCGCGCTGGTGCGCGCGCTGACCGGCATCGAGACCGACCGCCTGCCGGAGGAGAAGCGGCGCGGCATCTCGATCGCGCTCGGCTTCGCCCACTTCGTGGCGGGCGAGGCCACGGTCGACCTGATCGACATGCCCGGCCACGAGCGCTTCGTGCGCACCATGGTCTCGGGCGCCACCGGGATCGGCGCGGTGCTGCTGGTGGTCGCGGCCAACGAGGGCGTTCAGGCGCAGACCGTGGAGCACGTCGAGATCGCGGCGCTGCTGGGCCTGCGCCGGACCGTGCTGGCGGTGACCAAGCGCGACCTGGCGACGCCGGAGCGCCTGGCCGAGGTGGAGCGCGACAGCCTGGCGCTGGCGCGCTCGGCCGGGCTGGAGGTCGCCGAGGCGGTGGCGGTGTCGGCGGCGCGCGGCGACGGGGTCGAGGCGCTGCGGCTGGCGCTGGCGCGGCTGCCGGAGGCGGACGCGCGGGAGTGGGGCTACCCGTGGCTGCCGGTGGACCGGGCCTTCTCGATCGCGGGGCATGGCACAGTGGTGACGGGCACGCTGCGGCGCGGCGCGATCGCGGCGGGCGACGAGCTGGTGCTGTCGCCGTCGGGCGAGGCGGTGCGGGTGCGCGGGCTGCAGGTGCACGGCGCGAAGGTCGCCAGCGCCGGCGTCGGCCAGCGGGTCGCGGTCAACCTGCGCGCGGTGTCGACCGCGGAGACCGCGCGCGGCGTGGCGCTGACCCGTGCTGGCGCGCTGCCGCCAGCTTCGTGGCTTTCGGTGCGGCTGCGCGCGGTGCCCAGCGCGGCGGGGCCGCTGCGCGACGGCGCTCGGCTGCGCCTGCTGGCCGGCACGCTGGAGGTCGACGCGACGCTGCGGCTGCTCGATCGGCCCGAGCTGGCGGCCGGGGAGGCGGCGCCGGCGCAGTTGCGCTGCGCGGAGCCGGTGGCGGTGCCGGCGCGCGAGGCGTTCATCCTGCGCAGCGCCTCGCCGGCGCGCACCGTGGCCGGCGGCGTGGTGCTCGACCCGCAGGCAACGCGGTTGCGCCGGCGCGACCCTGCGCTGCTGGGGCGCCTGGAGCGGCTGGCGGCGGACACGCCGGAGCGGCTGGTGGCGCGTGAGGTGGCGGAGGCGGGTGCCGCGGGGCGGACGATGCTGCGGCTGGCGCGGCTGTCCGGGCTGTCGGCGGACCGGGTGGCGGCCGCGCTGGGTGCCGGCGAAGGGGATGCGGGCGCGGCAGGGCCTGCGGGGGCGGCAGGGCCCGGGGGCGCCGCGAGGCCTGCGGACGCCGCAAGGCCTGGCGGCGGCGGGGCCGCGGTGGTGGTCGCGCGCGGGGTGGCGATGGCGCGCGCGGCGCTGGACGCGGTGGCGGGGCGGGTGCCGGTGCTGCTGGCGGAGGCGCCGGACGGGGTGGCGCGCGAGCGGCTGCTGGCGGCGCTGCCCGGGGTGTCGGCGCCGGTGCTGGAGGAGGCGCTGTCGCGGCTGGCGGCGCAGGGCGTGCTGCGCCTGGCCGGCGGCCTGGTGGCGCCGGTGCGCGCGGCGTTCGAGCGCGACCGGGCGGACCGCGACCAGGTGCAGGCGGCGGCGCTGGCCGAGCGGGTGCGCCAGGCCGGGCTGGCGGCGCCGGACACGCGCGACTTCGCGGCCGACCCGGTGCTGCGCCGCCTCGCGGACCGCCTGGTGCGCGAGGGGGTGCTGGTGCGCGCGGCGGACCGGGTGCAGAAGCGCGAGCTGCTGTTCCACCGCGACACGGTGGAGGCGGCGCGGCGGTGTCTGGCGCCGCTGCTGGCGGAGGGCGCGGGGCTGCTGGTCAGCGACGCCGGCGCGGCGCTCGGCGTGTCGCGCAAGTTCAGCGTGCCGCTGCTGGAGCACTTCGACCAGGTCGGCTTCACCCGGCGGGTGGCGGACCGGCGACAGCTCGCGCACCGGCCGGGCTGAGCGGGCCCGGACCGGTCCGGGCGTCACCCTCCCGTCGGCGTTGCGGAGCAGGAGGAAGGAAGCCAAGGCCAGAGGCTCTGCCTCTGGACTCCGCCAAAGGCCGGGCCTTTGGAATCCACTTTCCAGGAGAAGGTTTCCAAAGGCCCCGTTCTTGAAGGGAGGGCCTTTGGTGGGTCAGGGCAAGGCCCAGCCTTGGCTGCTGCGCCTGCCACCCGGGGCAGCCTTGCGCCGGCCGTCTTGGCGCGCGATCCTGACAGTCACGGAGGCGATCGGGGTCTGGTGACCCCCCTGGTCTTCAAAACCAGTGGCCCGCGTCAAGCGGGTGGTGGGTTCGATTCCCATCCGCCTCCGCCACCACCCGCGCCATCGCCGCCTCGTCGGTCGCCAGCCTCCCCCGCAGGCAGGCTCTCCCTGCGACGCTCGTCCGGCACCGTTCGCGCGCTGCGAACCTGGATCGGGCAGGCGCGAGTGCGGCCGGGTGGCTAGCTGACCGAGCCGGCGGCGAACAGGTGGGCCGTGGCGCCGAGTCCGGTGTGCACCGTGGTGCCGGACGAGTCGTGCGTCATCGAGGTGATGCCGCCGCCCCAGAAGATCCCCAGCCCGTTTGGATTGCCGATGATGTTCAGGTTGCCGCTGCCGGTGACCAGGGTGCCGGGGGTGATGTTGTAGAAGATGTCGGCGGTGCCGCTGCCGCCATAGACGGTCGAGTTGATGCTGCCGATCAGCACGGTTGCGGTGCCGGCGCCGAGCACCACCGTGTCGCCCTGGTAGGTCCCGCTGGCGGCCTGGATCCCGGTGTCGTAGATCGTGCTGTGGCCGGCGCCGGCGAAGATCACGTCGGAGCCGACCGAGACCACCGTCGCGTTGGCGCCCATGACGACGAAGCTGGCGCCGTCCTGGCCGGTCTGGAGGACGGCGTTGTCGCCGACGAAGAGGGTGTTCATTCGCAACCGTCCTTTGCTTCGCGGCACGATCACCCAGGGTCGTGTATGTTTCGTGAACCCATGCCGGAGGTTGTAAACTGTGTCGCCCGACCTGTGGCGTCAATCTGCCGCCATGCAACCGGGCAGATCGGATCGGACGTGTTGCACGCCTGCACCGTGCAGGGCCGCGGCGTCGTGCCGGACGGCCCGCCTCGGCCGGAGCGGCGGGCCGCGGCGCGTTCAGGCCGGCACGTTCAGGCCGGCACGTTCAGGCCGGCATGTTCAGGCGGGCGTGTTCAGGCGGGCGTGTTCAGGCCGGCGCGGACCGCTCCGGGCTGCCGGGGCGGGCGCATGGCTGCCAGTGTCCCGCAATCCAGGTGCCGATCGGGTCGAGGCCCGCGTCCAGCAGCACGAGGTCGGCGCGCAGGCCCGGCGCGAGGCGGCCCCGGTCGGACAGGCCCATGGCGCGCGCGGGATAGGCGGAGGCCATGCGCAGGGCCTCCGCGCCATCGAGGCGGAGCAGGGCCACGGCGTTGCGCGCCGCCTGCGCCATGTCGAGGTCGGCGCCGGCCAGCACGCCGTCGGCGGTCTCCAGACGGCCGTCGCGGCGCAGGATCGTGCGCCCGCCCAGGACGAAGCGGTCGAGCGTGGTGCCGGCGGGCGGCATCGCGTCGCTGACCAGCACCACCTGCCCGGCGGGCCTGGTGGCGAGCAGCAGCCGCAGCGTCGCCGGGTGCACGTGGACTTCGTCCACAATCACGCCGCACCAGGCGCCCGGGCTGGCCAGGGCCGCGCCCATAATGCCCGGGTCGCGCCCGGCGAGCGGCGGCATGGCGTTCGGCCAATGGGTGAAGCCGGCGACGCCGAGCGACAGCGCCGCCACGATGCGCTCGAACGGGGCGGCGGAGTGGCCGGCGCACAGCCGCACCCCGGCGGCGGCGAGCCGGACCAGGTCTGCGTCGCTCGCCCGTTCCGGCGCCAGGGTGAGCAGCACGGGGACGCGGGCGGCCAGCGCGGCCAGCAGGTCGTGGTCGGCGGCGTCGATCGGGCGGATTAGCGCCGGGTCGTGCACGCCGGGGCGCAGCGTGCTGAGGAACGGGCCCTCCAGGTGCAGGCCGCCGACGCCGCCCCGCGGGCGGGCCACGGCGTCGGCGATCGTGGCGGCGGCCTCGCGCATCCGCGCCGGAACGTCGGTGATCAGGGTCGGCAGGATCGTGGTGGTGCCGAGGCGGCGGTGCGCGCGCGCGATCGCCAGCGCGGCCGCGGCGGTGGGCGCGTCGTTATAGAGCAGGCCGCCGCCGCCGTTGACCTGGAGGTCGACGAAGCCCGGGGCGAGGATCGCCCCGGCCGGCAGGTCGAGGCCCGGGCCCGGCACGCGCCCCGGCTCGACCGCGAGGATGCGGCCTTCCTCGATCACCAGCGTGGCCTCGGGGAGCGCGTCGAGGCGCTCGGCCTCGTCGACCAGGAGCCTGGCGGCGCGGAGATGGAGGCGGGGCACAGGCGCAATCTCCGCGTGCAGGGCAACGCTTGCAAGCCGCCGGCACCGGCGCCCGCGCCTTGAGGCGGTCCCGCTGCTTGCAGTTTTCCTCGTCCTGCGGATCGAACGTCGTTTCGCCTGGAGACAGCAGGCGTGGCCGATGACCAAGCCCCAACCTGACCGGAACGCCCGTGTCGCGGCAGCCATGCCGACCGGCATCGCTTGTCCGACGATGCCGTACCCTGGCCATGCAGATCGAGGTGCGCGACTATGGGTCCAGCACAAGCCACTCTGCGGAGACCGCGTGACACCTGCCAGTTCGGATGCGCCGACAACCACCACGCTGGCCCGCGTCGCCGTGCTGATCCCGTGCTACGACGAAGCGGCGGTGATCGCGTCCGTGGTGCGCGACTTCGCCGCCTGCCTGCCGGCGGCGACGCTGTACGTCTACGACAACAACTCCACCGACGGCACCGCGGCGGCGGCGCGCGCGGCCGGAGCCGTGGTCCGCCACGAGCCGCGCCAGGGCAAGGGCAGCGTGGTGCGACGCATGTTCGCCGACGTCGAGGCCGACATCTACGTGCTGGTCGACGGCGACGGCACCTACGACGCCGGCTCGGCGCCGGAGATGGTGCGCCTGCTGGTCGAGCACGGGCTCGACATGGTCAACGCCACCCGGCTGGGCGGGGGCGCGGGCGCCTACCGCCCCGGCCATCGCCTCGGCAACGCGGTGCTCAGCGGGATCGTGGCGCGGCTGTTCGGCAACCAGATCACCGACATGCTGTCCGGCTACCGCGTGTTCTCGCGCCGCTTCGTCAAGTCGTTCCCGGCGCTGGCCACCGGGTTCGAGACGGAGACCGAGTTCACCGTGCACGCGTTGGCGCTGCGCATGCCGGTGGGCGAGCACCCCTGCGCCTACCGCGAGCGCGCCGCCGGCTCGGCGTCCAAGCTGCGCACCTACGCCGACGGCCTGCGCATCCTGCGCACCATTGTGCTGCTGGTGAAGGAGGAGCGCCCGCTGGCGTTCTTCGCCTCGGCGGCGGCGCTGCTGCTGGCGCTGGCGCTCGGCCTCGCGCTTCCGGTGATCGCCACCTTCCTGCGCACCGGGCTGGTGCCGCGCCTGCCCACCGCGGTGCTGTCGACCGGGCTGACGCTGCTGTCCTTCCTGGCGCTGGCCTGCGGCCTGATCCTGGACAGCGTCGCGCGCGGACGCCGCGAGGCCAAGCGGCTGGCCTACCTGCGGCTGGCCGGCGTCGACGCCGGCTGACACCCGAGCGAGCCGACGGGCTCTCCCGTCAGGGCCGACCTGTGCGGAGCAGCGTCCCGGTGCGAATTCAGCAAGGAAGGCAGTGCCCTACTTTCGACCCGCCAAAGGCCAGGGCTTTGGAGACCCCTTGTCGGGTCGGGATGTCTGCTACCCCGGCCCCTGCCGCAGGCTAGAATGGAGGCGGGCGCGGGGGCGCTGCTCCAGGCGGGCCCAGGGCAAGGCCCCGGCCTTTCGAGCTGGCAGACCACCCTGTCCGGACCTTGGTCGACGACCCAACCTGCAGCAGGACTTTCGCCATGTCAGACCTCCGGGTCCATCAGACGATCCCGTTGACGCGATGGCTCCTGGTCTTCACCGCCGGAGTTCTCTCGGTAGCGGTGTTCTTCCGGCATCAACTCGGAAGCGGTCTGGCCGTGCTGTCGGGCGATCGTTTCGACGGACTCATCGAGACCACGATACTTGAGCACTGGTACAACGTCTTCCGCGGGCGAGACGCCTGGAACACGACGAAGTTCTTCTATCCCCTGCAGGACAGTCTTGCCTACAACGACGGCTACCTGGTGTACGGGATGCTCTATTCGCCGTTCAGGCTGGCCGGACTGGACATGCTGGCATCGGGCGAATTGGTTAACATCTGCGTCAAGGCCATCGGCTTCGCGTCGTTCTATCTGCTGTCCAGAATCTCCTACTCGGCGAGCTGGACTTTCGCCACCCTGGGCGCCGTCCTGTTCACGCTGAGCTGCACCAGCTACGAGCAGACTTACCACGTGCAGCTCCTGAGCGTGGCATTCGCGCCGTTGCTGATGTACCTCGTTGAGCGGCACCTCGCCTCGCTGCCGAACCGTTCGCGAGACGCCGCCCTGTGGGGCTGTGCGGCGGCGATCGTGCTGGACCTGTGGCTGCTGACCGCCTTCTACATGGCGTGGTTCACCTTGCTGCTGATCGCCGTCGGCGTCCTGCTTGCCGTCGGCCTCCGCCTTGCACGGCTCTGGCGGCCGCCGGCCGTGTCACCGGGCCGGCTCTGGCCGACCGCGCTGGCCGGCGGAGTGTTCGTCGTGGGCGCACTGCCGTTCCTGGGCCTCTATCTTCCGAAGGCCGCCGAGACCGGCATGCATCCCTGGTCGGAAACCCTGTCGTTCCTGCCGGGCGTCCTCGACATCGTTAATGTCGGACCGGACAACCTGCTGTTCGGCTCGGCGGATCGCGCGCTCAACCACGCCGTCAGGCCCGATTTCCCTGCCCATGGCGAGCACACGGTCGGCCTGCCGCCTGTCCTGCTGATCCTGTTCGCCCTGAGCCTGCCGAGCCTGCACAGGCGCGGTCTCCTGCTGCTGCTGACCAGCCTGTCCTGCCTCGTCGTATGGACGCTGGCCCTGCATGTCGGGTCGGCCACGCTGTGGCACGCCGTCTATGACATCGTGCCTGGCGCGAAGGCGGTGAGGGTGGTGTCCAGGCTCCATATCCTCCTGGTCGCCCCTGTCATCCTTGCCGTCATCGGCTACCTAGCCGTGCTGTCCCGTAGGCTGCCGGGGTGGCTGCTGCTTGCACTCTGCCTCCTCCTGGTCCTGGAACAGATCGACACCGCGCCGAATGCGGGCCTGGATCACCCCGGTGAAATCGGGCGCCTCCTGGCGATCCCGCCCGCCCCTGCGGGATGCCAGGTGTTCTATGCAACGACGACCCGACCGGGGCCGCCCCTCTACTCCGAGGAGCTGGACGGCACCTACAGCCTGAACGTGGATTCCATGCTGCTGGCGGAATGGATCAACCTGCCGACAGTGAACGGCATGGCGTCGTTCGTGCCGCCAGGGTGGTCCCTGGGCGGCACCAACCGTCCCGACTACGCCGAGCGGGTAAAGGCCTACCTTGCCCGCAACCATGTCGAGCATGCCTGCGCCCTCGACCTCAGATCCGCCACCTGGCGCTGAGCCGCACCGACGACCTCGCTCTGCTGGACGTCCTTGCGCCCTGCACCTCAGATCCGCCACCTGGCGCTGAGGGGCGTGCTGGCTCCCGCCTTCTCGCAGCCGCTGTCGGACAGCGCGTTGCCACCGCACCTGCGCCGGTCGTCCGGCACGTCCTCCTGCGCGTCCGGTGCTCATGGCCCGGTGGTCGTTGGGCTCCGGTTCTCGATGCACGCCAGGCGGCGCCAGAAGCGGCGCCTCCGACCCGGTGCAGCGCGATGTCAAACGGGCTCCAGGCCTGCTGGCCGGCGCTCGCAGATGCGAAAGCTGGCGCGCTTTCCCTGCGCGGCCGGGCTCGGTATAAGGGCATCGATCATGGCTGAAGGCGATAGAAGTGACGGATACGGGTCTTGCTGTATTTACGATATGCTCCAACAACTACGTGTCCATGGCACGGATACTGATCGACAGCGCCCTGCTGCATCACCCCGAGGCGACCGTCTATCTCTGCCTGGCCGACACCCCGGTCCGCGACCCCCTGTTCTACCCTGACAACTGCACCGTGGTTCCCGCCGGGTCCCTGGACATCCCGGACTTTCGTTCATTTGCGTTCCGATACGACATCATGGAGTTCAACACGGCCCTCAAGCCGTTCATGATCCGTCACCTGATGGCGGCCGGCTTCGGTGCCGTGCTGTACTTCGACCCCGACATCGAGATATTCCATCGCCTCGACTCCGTCCTGGAGGCGCTGGACGAGGGGGCGTCCTTCACGCTGACGCCGCACATCTGCCGCCCCGCCGAGGGCGACGTCTACCCCGACGATATCGGCATCATGCGCGCAGGCGTCTACAACCTGGGCTTCCTCGGCGTGGGCGCGGGCCCCGAGGCGGATGCCGTGCTGCGCTGGTGGTCGCGCCGCCTGCAGTACCAGTGCATCAACGACCAGCCCGGCGGCATCTTCGTCGACCAGAAGTTCATGGACCTCCTGCCGGGCTTCGCCGGGGCCGCGCGCATCGTGCGCGACACCACCCTCAACGTCGCCTACTGGAACCTGGCGCAGCGCGCGCTGACCCGCGAGGGCGACACCTGGCTGGTCGACGGCCGGCCCCTGGGGTTCTACCACTACAGCGGCTTCAACCCGCGCAATCTTGCCCGGCTCTCGAAATACACGGACGGCTTCCAGGTCCCGGGCATCGCGCCGGACCTGATGGCGCTGATGCGCCACTACGCCGACCGGCTCCTGGCGAACGGGCATGGCACGATCCCGGCAGGGCTCTACGCCTATGGCAAGTTCCGCTCCGGCACCGTGGTGAGCGACTTCGTGCGCAGGCGCTTCCGGGAGGAGCACCTTGCCTGGGGCGGCGACCCGTTCGACAGCTACGAGGAGCACCTGAACCTCTCCCCCGCGGACCGCTGGAGCGGTCCCGGCTCGGCGTGCATCACCAACCTGATGGTAAGCCTGCGTCACCAGCAGCCGTGGCTGCGGGACAGTTTCGACCCGGCAACACCCGCCAGCGCCCGCGAGTACATCGCATGGTTCGTCGACCACGCCGAGTCCCTGGTCGGCGACCCGAGGCTGGTGGAGCCGGTGGCGGAACGCCTGGGCGAGCTGTCCATGCCGGCGCGCCACGCTCCCCCCCGACGCGGGCCCGCCGAGCCGCACGTCGACGTCGTGGGCTACCTGCGCCTCGCGCTCGGCCTGGGCGAGGCCGGCAGATCGACCCTGCAGTCCCTGGCCGCAGGCGGCATCGACGCGAGGGGGATCGCCGTCTCGCTGAACTCCGCCTCCGCCGCCAACGACACCCGCTGCGAGCCTCTTCTTGCAGAGCAGGCCAGCGCGCCGGTCCAGGTGTTCAGCATCAACGCCGACCAGATCGGCCAGGTGATCGACCACCTCGGCGACCGTCTGCGGCCCGACAGCTACCGCATCATCACCCCTTTCTGGGAGCTGTCGAGGCTTCCCGAGGCCTGGGCGGGCGCCTTCGACCTGGTGGACGAGGTCTGGGCGCCGACCCGCTTCATCCAAACCATGCTGACGCGCCGGATCGACAAGCCCGTCGTGCGGATGCCGCTGGTGCTCGAGTTCGAGCCGCCGGCGAGGATGCCCCGCTCGCGCTTCAACCTGCCCGACGGACGGTTTCTGTTCTTCTTCGCGTTCGACTACTTCTCGTTCGTGGAACGCAAGAACCCGCTCGCCGTGGTCGAGGCGTTCCGGCGGGCGTTCCGCACCGGCGGCCGCAACGCGCCGGCCACCCTGGTGCTGAAGACGCTGAACTCCGAGATCGTGCCCGCCAACGCCCAGGCCCTGCGCGACAGCCTGCAGGACAACCCCGACGTCATCCTGATCGAGCGGACGCTGACGCGACAGGCCACGCTGGCCCTGATCGACGCCTGCGACGCGGTGGTGTCGCTGCATCGCAGCGAGGGGCTTGGGCTGCTGATCGCGGAGGCGATGGTGCTCGGCAAGCCGGTGATCTCGACCGACTACTCCGCCACGACGGAGCTGGTCTCGCCGGAGACCGGCTACCCGGTGGACTACCGGCTGGTTCCGGTGCGTGACGGCGAGTATCCCTTCCATGACGGCCAGCATTGGGCCGATGCCGATGTCGACCATGCCGCCTGGCAGATGCGCGAGGTTTTCGAGGACGCTGCCGGCGTCGCGCGCCGGGTTGCGGCCGCTCGCGTCCATGTGCACGCAGGCTATGGACAAGCAGCGGTGTCCGCCCGGCAGGTCGCGCGCCTGCGCATGATCGAGGGTGGACGGTGAACGCCCCGGAGTCCAACGTCCCGGGCTCCGTACCGGCCCTCGCACCGGCTCCGGGCGAGCCGTTCGTATCGTTCAGCATCAACTACGAGGATGTCGTGCTGCGGCGCCTGTTCCGTGGTCGCGCCACCGGTTTCTTCGTCGATGTAGGGGCTGAGCACCCGGTCCTGGGAAACGACTTCTACGGCTTCTACACCAGCGGCTGGACTGGTATCAGCGTAGAGCCGAACGCCGCATACTTCGCGCTGCTGCAGGAGCACCGCCCGCGCGACCGCAACCTGCAAGTCGCGCTGTCCGACGTCGCCGGCGAGGACCTTGTCTTCTTCGAGGTCAGCGACACCGGCCTCTCGACCTGCGACGAAGCGCAGGCGGCAGCCTGCTTGGCCAAGGGCCACACCGTGACGCGGCACGACGTCCGCAGCTCGACGCTCAAGGACGTTCTCGACTCGGCCGGGGCTTCCCATGTCGACATTCTAAAGGTGGACGTCGAGGGCTTTGAGGAACGCGTGCTGCTGGGCAATGACTGGGAGCGCTATCGCCCGTCGATCATCATGGTCGAGGTGACATATCCTGAGACATCCGTTCGGCGACCGACCAACATCCAGCGCAATCTGGAGGCGCTCGGCTATCGCCACATCTACTTCGACAATCTCAACGACTTCTTTGCGGATGCTTCCTTCGACGTCTCAGAAGAGGCGATCCTGCCGCCGAACGTGTTCGACAACTTCGTCCAGCACGGTCTCGTGGCGCTTCGGGACGAGAACACGTCGCTTCGGTCGAATTTCTCGGCAGCCGAGACCTACGCCCGTGCACTGGAAGCCGAACATGGGGCGATCAAGACCGAGGCCAGGGCGCTTCAGGCAGAATGCGGCGCCCTTCGGGACTCGCTTGCCAGCGTCACCCAGGCCGCAGATGCGCTCGGACGCGAAAGGACGGCCCTGCACGACAGCAACGCGTTGCTGGACGAGGCGGCGAGACACGCCCGAGCAGCGCTCGCCGCGGTGCAGCAGGTTGCTCTGGCGTCCATACTGGGGCGGCCGGACAAGGTGCGGGCATTGCTGACACACGACGATGCAACGATCCTGGACCAGCGGAAAGGACGGCCGATGCCGCAAGAGAGCAAGGAACTCGTGACGATTGCCGGTGAAGGCATCACGGACGGCTTCGGGCAGACGGCGCCGCCCGGCAGAGTGCAGTCTGATCTGGAGGCAGAGCTTCTCGCGGCGCAGCTGCAGGCAGCCGACGAGCGGAACCGCAGCCTCATCAACGATATCGACGACCTGCAGCACGAGAAGCGCCGGATGCTCGCCGCCCTCAGCCAGACGCAGGGCGAGAACACGAGCCTGCGGCGCGGGCTGGGTCCATCCTACGCGACGCGCGACGAACTCGTGCATCTGTGCGACGAGATCGCCTCACTGCGCAGCGAGGTCAGGGACCATTGCCAATCCATGGCCATCGACGTTGCCGCATGTGTCCGGGCGGCGCTGATCGAGGAAGGCGAACGCACGGCGCGCCACAGGGACGAGACCAGCCAGGAGCAGATCCGAGGCCGCGGCGACAACGCCGATGTTGCGCTGCTCCGGGCCATGCAGGCCTCGACATCGTGGCGTGTCACAAGGCCGTTGCGTGCGCTCGGCCGGCTGTTCAGCGGCCACCGCCGGTAGGCAGGAGCAACGGCTTCAGATCCGAGGCGGGAACACCGAAAGCCCAACATGTTGGCGGAGTCGCCAACCCCGCTCGACCGAAGGGCCGCCAGGTCGCGCCGGCGCCGACCGCGAACACGGCGGCCCAGCCCACCGCGTTCGCCCCGCGCCAACGCACCACCGTGTCGCAGGCGCGCCTCTGCAACGCTCCAGGCTTGCCTGCGGCCTCCGCACGGTTCAAAGGCTGGCCCGCAGCAATTTTGCGAGGACGCGGGATGCGGACGGCTCTCATCACGGGCGTGACCGGCCAGGACGGGGCGTATCTGGCGCAGCTTCTGCTGGGCGAGGGCTACCGCGTGGTCGGGCTGATGCGGCGCTCGGCGTCGTCGGACGTGGTGGGCGAGCGGCTGCGCTGGCTCGGCGTGCTCGACCGCGTCGAGCTGGTGGACGCGAACCTGATCGACCTGTCGAGCCTGATCCGGGTGATCGAGCAGCACCAGCCCGACGAGGTGTACAACCTCGCCGCCCAGAGCTTCGTGGCCGCGTCGTGGCAGCAGCCTCTGCTGACCGGCACTGTCACCGGCCTGGGGGCGGCCAACGTGCTGGAGGCGGTCCGCATCGTGCGGCCCAAGGCGCGGTTCTACCAGGCGTCGTCGTCGGAGATGTACGGCCTGATCCAGGCGCCGGTGCAGGACGAGACCACGCCGTTCTACCCGCGCTCGCCCTATGCGGCGGCCAAGCTGTACGCGCACTGGATGACGGTGAACTACCGCGAGAGCTTCGGGCTGCACGCCAGCTCCGGCATCCTGTTCAACCACGAGAGCCCGCTGCGCGGCATCGAGTTCGTCACCCGCAAGATCACCGACGGCGTCGCGCGCATCAGGCTCGGCCTGGCCACCGAGCTGACGCTGGGCAACCTCGACGCGCGTCGCGACTGGGGCCACGCGCGCGACTACGTGGGCGCGATGTGGCGCATGCTGCAGCAGGACGAGGCCGGGGACTACGTGGTGGCCACCGGACGCACCACCACGATCCGCGAGTTCTGCCGCATCGCGTTCGAGTGCGCGGGCCTGGACTGGGAGCGGCACGTGCGCACCAGCGCGGCGCTGGTGCGCCCGGCCGAGGTGGACGTGCTGCAGGGCGACGCCGGCAAGGCCCGCCGCGTGCTGGGCTGGTCCGCGGAGACCAGCCTGGAGCAGATGGCGGCCGAGATGGTCGAGGCCGACCTCGCGCGCCACCGCGCCCGCGCGCGCGGGCAGCCGCAGCCCGCCGGCCCGGGCCATCCCCAGGCCGCCGGCTTCCCCCAGCCCGCCGGCGTCGGCCTGACCCAGCCCGCCGGGGCGTGAGGTGCGACCGCGCGCGATCCTGGTGACCGGCTCGGACGGCTTCGTCGGCCGCCACCTGCTCGCCCGCCTGGCCGCCGACTTCCCGGACGCGGCGCTCCACCCCGCCGCGTTCGACGTCACCGACCCCGACGCGATCGACCACGCGGTCGCGGCTATGCGCCCCGACGCCTGCCTCCACCTCGCCGCGATCGCCGCCATCGGCGAGGCGCGCGATGCCCCGGAGCACGCCTGGGCGGTCAACCTCGGCGGCACCCTGTCGCTGGCCCGCGCGCTGCGCCGCCACGCGCCGGAGTGCGTGCTGCTCTACGTGTCGAGCGCGGACGCCTACGGCGGCTCGTTCGCCGCCGGCGTGGCGCTCGACGAGGCCGCGCCGCTGGCGCCGATGAACACCTACGGCGCCACCAAGGCCGCCGCCGACCTCGCCCTCGGAGCGATGGCGCAGGACGGGCTGCGCGTGGTCCGGCTGCGCCCGTTCAACCACACCGGCCCGGGACAGTCCGAGGCGTTCGTGGTCGCCGCCTTCGCCCGCCAGGTCGCGCGCATCGCCGCCGGACGGCAGCCGCCGGTGCTCCGCGTCGGCACGCTCGATGCCCGCCGCGACTTCCTCGACGTGCGCGACGTGGTCGCCGCCTACAGCCTGTGCCTGGCGCGGGCCGACGCGCTGGCGCCGGGCACGATCCTGAACGTGGCCTCCGGCGAGGGGCGGCGCGTGGGCGACGTGCTCGACGCGCTGCTTGCCCTGTCGGGCGTGCGCGCCACGGTGGAGATCGAGGCCGCCCGTCTGCGCCGCACGGAGATCCCGCTGGCCTGCGGCGACGCGGCGCGCGCCCGGACGGCGCTGGGGTGGGCGCCGGCGGTGGCGTGGGAGACGACGTTGCGCGACGTGCTGCAGGACTGGCACGCGCGGGTGTGAGCGGGGGCTGGGAAGCAAGGCCGGGCCTGCCCAGACCCGCCAAAGGCCCCCTCCTTCAAGCATGGGGCCGTTGGAAACCCGTTCCTTAAGTAGGGGATTCCAAAGGCGAGCCTTTGGCGGAGTTTGAGGCAGAGCCTCAACCTTGCCTGCCTCACCGGTCACTCTCAAGGGCCGCTGGTACTCCTTGAGTGAAGAATTCCAAAGGCTTGCCTTCGGTGGAGTCCAAGGGCAGAGCCCTAGCCTTGTTTGCTTCACGCGGCCAGCCATCAAGCGCCGCGCTGCACGACCGGGCCGGACAGGCCGAGCGCGGTGTTGACCACGCCGAGGTGGCTCAGCGCCTGCGGGATGTTGCCGAGCATGCGCTGCCGCGTCACGTCGTACTCCTCGCTCAGCAGGCCGACGTCGTTGGCGAGCGCGACCACCCGGTCGAGCACCGTCGCGGCCTCCGCCTTGCGGCCCTGCAACGCCATGGCGTCGGCCATCCAGCACGAGCAGGCCAGGAAGGCGCCCTCGTCCGAGCCGTCGCCCTTCGCGGCCTTGCGCCGGACCAGGCCGCCCTCGGTCAGCTCGCGCTCGATCGCCGCGATGGTGCCGGCGACGCGCGGGTCGCTGGCCGGCAGGAAGCCGGTGATCGGCAGCAGCAGCAGCGAGGCGTCGAGCGCGGTGTTGTCGTAGGCCTGCACGAAGTGCCCGAGCCTGTCGCTGTAGCCCTCGCGGCACACCGTCGCGTGGATGGTGTCGCGCACGCCCTCCAGACGCCGGCGCACCGCCTCGTCCAAGCTGCCGTGGGTCTGCGCGCCGGTGAGGAAGGCGTTGATGCCGACCCAGGCCATCGCCTGCGAGTAGGTGTAGCGCCTGCCCTCGCCGCGGGTCTCCCAGATGTCGGCGCCGGGCCTGTCCCAAATGGTTTCGAGATACTCGACCAGGGCGGTCTCGACTTCGATGGAGCGTTCCGGGCGGTGCAGGCCGGCCTTGGAGGCGACGTGCATGGCGTCGAGCAGCTCGCCATACACGTCGAGCTGGACCTGCCCGGAGGCGGCGTTGCCGACGAGCACCGGGCTGGAGTTCTCGTAGCCCGAGAGCTGCTTCGCGTGCCACTCGTCGAGGCGGCGCGCGCCGTCCACCCGGTACATGATGCGCATCCTGTCCGGCCGCCCGGCGACCGCGCGCAGCATCCAGTCGCGCCAGGCGATCGCCTCCTCCTGGTAGCCGGCGTTGAGCAGCGCGGTCAGGGTGAAGGTCGCGTCGCGCAGCCAGCAGTAGCGGTAGTCCCAGTTCATCGAGCCGCCGACCACCTCCGGCAGGCCCAGCGAGGCCGCGGCGACCAGCCCGCCGGTCGGCCGGTGGATCAGCGCCTTGAGCGTGACCAGCGAGCGGCGCACCGCCGCGTCCCAGCGGGTGGGCCTGGTGAAGCGCCCCGCCCACTGTGACCAGTAGCGCACGGTCTCCTCCAGCAGCGCGGGCATGTCGGGCGCGGCGCGGGGCGCCGCGGTGGAGCTGTCGTAGGCCAGCACGAAGTCGAGGCGCTGGCCTCCTTGGACGTCGAACTCGGACCAGACGGCGGCCTCGCCATGCCGCAGCGCCACGGGGGCGTGCAGCCGGACCCGGTCAGGGCCGACCTCGGCGACGAAGCCGTCGCCCTGCGTCCGCATCCAGGGAGGCATCGCGCCGTAGTCGAAGCGCAGCGCGAGGTCCAGGCGCATCGGCACCGTGCCGCGCACGCCTTCGACGCGCCGCACCAGCGCCGAGACCCCTCGCGCATCGGCATGAAGTCGACCACGCGCACCGCGCCGGAGCCGGTGGCGAACTCGGTCTCCAGCACCAGCGTGTCGCCCCGGTAGCGCCGCCGCGTCGCGGTGACGGCGCCGGCGGGCGCGATGCGCCAGCGGCCGTTGCCGGGGGTGCCGAGCAGGGCGGCGAAGCAGGCGTCGCTGTCGAAGCGCGGCCAGCACAGCAGGTCCACCGATCCGTCGCGCGCGATGAGCGCGGCCGTCTCGCCGTCGCCGACGAGCGCGTAGTCCTCGATGCGTGAGGCCATCGACGTGGGTCCCTGCTTGGCCGGAAGGCAGGTCGGGGAACGTGTCGGCAGCCGCGATGTTGCACGCGGGGCGATTCGCGGAGTTCCTGCGGCGCGCAAGCCAGGCAGGAAGCAAGGCTGGGCTTTGCCCAGACCCACCAAAGGCCTGAGGCCTTTGGAAACCCGTCTTTCAAACAAGTGGTTTCCAAAGGCTTGCCTTTGGCGGAGTTTGAGGCAGAGCCTCAACCTTGCCTTGGTTTGCCTTGCGCAACTCGCGGCGCCGAGGGGCTTTGAGGCGTGCGACACCGGGCGGGACCGGCCGGATCATTTCGGCGGGTGATCCTCGGCACACCGCGGGACGCCGCGGGCGCGTCCCGCGTCCGGGCGGGCCGCAACCAGGGACCGGTCCATGCTCCTCAACGCCACGGCCGCGCTGATCGCCCGGGTCTGCCTGGTGATCCTGTTTCCGTTCAGCGCGCTGGACAAGATCGTGCACTGGCAGCAGGCGCTGAAGCAGGCGAACTCGTCGTTCCTGCCGGGCGGGCCGGTGCTGCTCGCGGTCGCGATCGTGGTCGAGATCGTGACGCCGGTGTGCATCGTGTTCGGCTGGTCGGACCGGCTGGCGGCGTTCGTGCTGGCGGGATTCTGCGCGGTCACCGCCCTGCTCTATCACCCGTTCTGGACCCACCCCGACCTGTTCAGCGCCGGGGAGAGCAAGGGCCGCGAGGAGTTCTGGGAGTTCCTGAAGAACTTCGGGCTGGTGGGCGGGCTGCTGCTGGTGGTGCTGGGGCTGCAGCTTGCGACGGTGGGCCAGGTCGTGCGCCACCCGCTGTCGAGCGGCCCGATGTCGGCGACGCCGGGCGACGCGGCGGCGGCGGCGGCGGCGTCGCCGGCTGAGCCGCGACGGGGCACCGTCGCTGGCGAAAGCAAGCAAGGTTGAGGTCCCGACTTCAGGCAAGGCCCTCAAACTCCGCCAAAGGCTCGCCTTTGGAATCCCTTACTGAAGAGATGGGTTTCCAAAGGCCCCTGGCCTTTGGCGGGTCTGGGCAGAGCCCGGCCTTGCTTGCTGACAGGTCGTGAACCAGGGCCGCCGATATTGCAGCGTAAACCACCCGTTGACGATCGCGTTCGCGGACGCGGCGAACCGGCGGCGGCGGGGTGCGTAGGCGTGGCGCATCGCACGGGAGCAGGCGCATGACCGATCGCATCGTCCGGGCCGCGGAGGGCTCCGGGGCTGGGCAGAACCCGGGGCCGCATCCGACGCTGGGCTACTGGCACGCCTGGGTGGACGGGGACGGGGTGAGCCACCAGACGCGCTGCACGCTGGACGGTTTCGAGCTGAAGGCCGTGGGCCCTGGTGTGCAGCCGCAGTGGAACCACAAAGAGCCGGAGGCAGGCGCAGTGGTGACGTTCACCGTGCTGCCGGTGGGCTGGTACGGCGACTGGCACGAGAACCCGAAGCCGCAGTGGATCGCGCCGATCTCCGGGCGCTGGTTCGTGGAGACCATGGACGGCGTGCGCGTCGAGATGGGGCCGGGCGAGTTCGAGCTGGGCGAGGACCAGGGGTGTCGCGCGGACGCCGAGGGGTGCAGGGGCCACCTGTCGGGCACGGTGGGCGACGAGCCGTGCGTGCTCATGGTCGTGGGCCTCGACGTCGCGCCCACGGTGGCGCAGCCCTGCAGGGTCCGGTAGGGCGCGCGGGCTGTGGACGGGTTCGAGGTGTTCGATCCGGCGTTCCGGACCTACGTGCTGCCCAACGCGCCGCTGGAGACGCTGGCCGAGGGGTTCCGGTGGTGCGAGGGGCCGGTGTGGTTCGCCGACATGAACCACCTGCTGTTCTCCGACCTGCCGCGCGACCGGATCATGCGCTGGAGCGAGGCGGGCGGCGTCGAGGTGTTCCGCGCCCCGTCCGGCTTCGCCAACGGGCACGCCCGCGACCTGCAGGGGCGCCTGGTCGGGTGCTCGCACCACGGGCGGTGCGTCACCCGCACCGAGCATGACGGGCGCGTCGTGGTGCTGGCGGACCGCCACGGAGGCCGGAGGCTGAACGCGCCGAACGACGTGGTGGTGAAGTCCGACGGCACGATCTGGTTCACCGACCCGCCCTACGGGCTGATGACCGACTACGAGGGCGGCAAGCAGGAGGCGGAGCTGCCCGCGCAGGTGTTCCGCCTCGACCCGCGCACCGGGGCGCTCGACGTGGTGGCGGACGACTTCGCGGGCCCGAACGGGCTGTGCTTCTCGCCCGACGAGAGCCTGCTCTACATCGGCGAGACCGGCGACCTGTTCTTCCCGGCCGTCAGGCACATCCGGGCGTTCGACGTGGTGGACGGCGCGCGGCTGGCGAACGGGCGGGTGTTCCACAGCGTGGCGCCGGGCTTCGCGGACGGCTTCCGCGCCGACGAGCACGGCAACATCTGGAGCAGCGCCGGCGACGGGGTGCACTGCATCGGCCCGTCCGGGGCGCTGCTCGGCGTGGTCAAGACCGGGGGCACCACGTCGAACCTGGCGTTCGGCGGCCGCAACCGCTCGCGGCTGTTCATCTGCGCGTCGCACCGGCTGTGCGCGATCTTCCTCAACGTGCGCGGGGCGCAGTGGCCATGAACGGTGCGGCGGGTGGTCCGGCCGGCACGGCGGCCCGCGGCGGCGTGGCGCGGCTGCTGCGGGTGGCGATGCCGGTGGCGGACCTGGCGCGCGCGGTGGCGTTCTACCGCGACGCGCTCGGCTTCGTGCCGGAGGGCACGCGGGTGCGCGGCGGCGAGGGGTTCGCGCGCGCGACGGGGGTCGCGGGCGCGCGGGCGGAGGTGGCGACGCTGCGCCTGGGCGGGCAGACCGTGGAGCTGGAGCGGCACAGCCCGCCGGGGCGTCCCTACCCCGCCGGCAGCCGCAGCCAGGATCTGTGGTTCCAGCACGTCGCGGTGATCGTGGCCGACCTGGACGCGGCGTACCGGCGGCTAAGCGGCGTGGGCTGCGCGGCGATCTCGCTGGACGGGCCGGAGCAGCTTCCGGAGTCGAGCGGCGGCGTGCGGGCGTTCAAGTTCCGCGACCCGGACGGCCACCCGCTGGAGCTGCTCCAGTTCCCGGCGGGCCGCGAGCCGCACGCCTGGCGCGCGAAGGCGGCGGCGGCGCGGCGGTCGGGCGAGCCGTGCCTCGGGCTGGACCACTCCGCGATCGGGGTGGCGGAGGCGGGGCGCAGCGCACGGTTCTACGCCGGGCTGGGCCTGGCGCGGACCCAGGCCGGCGTGAACAGCGGGCCGGCGCAGTCGCGCATGGACGGTGCCGCCGGCGCCGTGGTCGACGTGGTGGCGATGACGCCGGCGGGGACGCCCACGCCGCACGTCGAGCTGCTGGGCTACTGGGCGCCGGCGGACGGGCGGCCGATGCCGGCCGACGCCGCGGTCGCGGATATCCTGGCGACGCGGCTGGTGCTGGAGGTCGCCGGGCTGGACGAGGCGGCGTCGGCGCTGGAGCGCGCGGGCGCGCGGTTCGTCACGGCGGGCGTGGTGCAGGGCGACGAGGGGCGCGTGGCGATGGTGCGCGACCCGGACGGGCACCTGCTGGTGCTGACGCAGGGGTAGCGGGGCCGCAGGCTCCGGACGGTCCGTCCGGGGCCGAGGCAGGCGGGGCGACCGGCATAGGAAGCAAGGTTGAGGCTCTGCCTCAAACTCCGCCAAAGGCGAGCCTTTGGAATCCATTTTCTAAGTAAATCGGTTTCCAAAGGCCTTGGCCTTTGGCGGGTCCGGGCAGAGCCCGGTCTTGCCTGCTGCCCTCCCGCCGCCTGACAGGACCAGGCGGCGCGTCAGTACGGCACGGAGGTTCCACCGCCGCTGCCGATGGCTGGCGCGGTGGGGAAGGTCTGCGGCCCCGGCCCCGGCGCGTTCAGCGGCACGCAGGTGAAGGCGAGGTCGAGGCCGGTATCGGACTCGAGGTAGCCGCCGAACGGGTTGGCCTCCAGGATCTCGGACTGCAGCGACCGCGCGCGGCAGTACTCCGCGGCCTGGGTGAAGGCGACGCGGCGGGCGGCGGCGCGGCCGCCGTCCAAGGCCGGCCGCTCGACCGAGATGCTGTAGGCGTTGGGGCCGGTCGGCAGCACGCCGGTGTTGCTGGCGCATCCTGACGGCAGCAGGGCAGCGAGCAGCAGCGCGGCGAGGATCGGGAGCGGACGCATGGGCACCTCCTGGGTCGGGTCGTTGACGAGGCCGGGTGACGCCTCGGCGGTCGCCAGCCCTGCATCCTCGGCACCACCGGAGGCCAACACAACAGCCGGGCCGCGCAGGACTGGGCGCCGGGTGCCGTGCCGGTCGACAGGGCGGCCTTCGTCTGGTTCAGCGGGCCCCCTGCCCTGCCACGGCCTCCTCCAGCCACGACCAGGCCTCGCGCTCCAGCGGGCCGGCCGTCTTGTTCACGGCGATGCGCAGGTAGGCCATCTCCGCGTCCACCTTGTCGCGCGCCAGCATGTGCAGGCGGCTGACCAGGATCGCGCCCTCGATCACCGCGGCGGCGGCGCGGTTGTGGCCGGGGAACGGCGCGTGCGCGGCCTCGTGGACGACGCGGCACTGGAAGCGAGGCCGGACCTCGTCCTCGTGCGGGGCGGCGACCTCCAGCTCCCAGTGCGACAGGGCGTCGGCCAGGCGCGGCGGGCGCACTCTGTCGGACGCCACGACGGGCCAGTCGCGCCGCCCGGTGAGCAGGCCGGCGAACACACGGATGTCGGCGGGGTGGCTGGCGGTGGCCTGCGGCGTGGCGAGCAGGTTGGCCAGGGTCGCGGAGGGCTGGAACGGGGCGATGGTCCACAGCGCGCCGTGCTGGATCAGGCCGAGCGGCGCCAGATGCGGGCGGCCGTCGGGGGCGATGGTGGCGACGATGGTCTCGCGGATCAGGGGCATGGCGTGCGTCCGGGCGGCTGGGTCTGTGGCGGTCGGGCGCACGGTCGCATCCCGGGCGTCGGCGTGTCGATCGCCGGCCCCGAACGCCATAGAGGCGGCTGTCCGCCTCAAGGTCCAGGACATTGTCCCTTCCGACCGACAGGCGGCTCACGAAGCCGGCGGGCACGCAGTTTGGCTTTGCGTCCGGCCGGCATCCCGGCCAGGATTTCGCGATGGCAATGCGGGTGAAGCTGCGATGATCGACACCGGGATGAGCCGCGAACTGGCGACCGGCCTGAACCCGGGCGGGAGCATCGCGACGCCCCCTCGACCGCGCGCCGCGACGCGTGGCGTCGGGAAGCGCGCCGCGCGTTGGTCGCCCGCGGCTGCGAGAGGCGCCGTGCTGCTGGTGGCGCTCGCCGCGGCGGCGGCGGGGTTCGTGGCGACCGATCCGCAGGCGGCGGCGGTGGCGGTGGCGTTCGACCCGGAGCTGGCCTGGCTGCTGCGCGCGATGGCCGTGCTCAAGATGGCGGCGGCGGCGGCCACCGCGGGGATCGTGTGGCGGCTGGGCGGCGCGGCCACGTCGGGATGGCTTGTGGGGTACGCGCTGGCCCTGGCGGCGGCCTGGGCGGGGCCGGGGCTGATCTGGAACCTGGCGCATCTGCGTCTCGGGGCGCTGCTCCTCCATGGCGGCCTGGCGGGCGCGCTGGTGCTGCTGTGGCGCGATCCGGTGGTCGGCGCACGGCTCGGGGCGATCATCGCCGCGCGACGCCGCGTGCTGCGGGAACGCTCCGTGGCGCCGTGACGCTGCGGCCGTTCCACCTCGGGATGGCCGAGGCAATCAGCGTGGCAGGCCGGCGTCCGGCACCGCCTCCTGCCCCGCTGCCGCGACGGCGCCGTCGCCCTGCGTCCGGACCGCCGCACGGTCCGGCGGCGGCGTGACGTGGACGGCCCGGCCCTCGCGCAGGGTGTGGCCTTCCTCGACGAGGCGGGTGCGGTCGCGCTGGAGGATCGGCACCGCGGAGCCCCAGGCGAGGGGCTCGTCCTGGACGTAGCGCTTGCCGAGGCTCCAGGCGGTCTCGGCGCGGGCCAGCTCGGCGCCGAGGTAGAAGGCGTGCGGCGCGTCGCCGGCCACGCCGAGGTCGGGGTAGAACGCCATGGTGTCGGGGCCGCAGAGGTGGCGGCCGGCGCTCCAGGCGTGGACGCCGTCGGGCGCGGTGGCGATGCGCCAGTTGCGGTCGCGCACCGCGTCGGCCTGCAGCGCGATGTCGTCCGCGGTCTGGGTGAACGGCGAGCGGTCGTGCACCTGGAGCAGCCCGGCACCGTAGTTCTTCGGCAGGTCGTTGTTGGCGCGGGCGGCGAACATCATGCGGCGCGCGGCGTCGTGCTCGGCGACGGTGCGCCGAGTGTGCGGGCTGACCTGGACGATGAGCACGGCGCGGATCCGGAGCTCGGAGCAGATGCCGAGCAGCATGGCGGTGATGCCCGAGGTGTCGGCGTCGGTCAGCTCGGTGAGGTTGCCCGTCCCCATCAGGATTTCGGCGTCAGGCAGGCGCTCGCGCAGGGCGTGGTAGCGGGTGATCGAGGTGGCGAAGCCGAAATGGATCGGGTCGAGGATCGGGTCGAGGATGCAGTCGTGGCCGCGCGCCTTGGCGAGGTCGTGGGCGCGCACCAGGCTGTCGAGGTCGCCGTGCACCGACGGGATCAGGATCGGCACGGCGGCGGTGCCGTCCACCACGTCGAGGGTGTGCTCGGTGAGGCTGAGCAGGAAGTCCGCGCCGGCCAGTGCGCCGCGGCGCAGCTCCTCGGGGTTGCCTGAGTCCACGCTGACGCGCAGGCCGGCTTCCCTGAGCGTGCGGATTGCGAGTTCGAGGCCGGGGAACGGGGTGCCGGGCTTGCAGCCGATGTCGATCACGTCGGCGCCGTCGGCGTGCATCTGCCGGGCGCGGGCGAGCAGCGCGTCGGGCGAGAGGGCGATCGCCTCGACGATCTCGCCGAAGATGCGGATGTCGTAGCGCGACAGGTCGGGCGGCCTGCCGCCGCGGCCGAGGAAGCGCGGCAGGTCGGCCAGCTCGTCCGGGCCGCGCTCGACGCGGATGCCGAGGGCGTCGGCGAGCCGCGCCGGGTCGACGCCGGCGCGGCCGGGCAGGACCAGCCGGTCGGCTTCCAGCGGCTGCGGCAGGCGGCGCAGGATGAGCGCCTCGGTCATCAGGGCGGCGACCTTGACGCCGATGTTGAGCACCGACCACTCGAAGCCGAGGTCGCCCAGGCCGTCGAGCACCTGGCGCAGGCGGCGCTCGGCGAGGTGGCCGGTCAGGAAGGCGACGCGCTCGCTCACGCGGCGGCCGGGACTGTGACGGCGTGGGGGACGGCCGGGGCGACGGACGAGGTGCCGGACACCGTGATGGACGAGGCGCCGGGCGCCTCGGCGGATGGGGCGGGGGCGGGCGGGCGCGCCCTGCCCTGCCCCGCGGCGTGCGGGTCCGGGCGCGGCAGCGGGCGGCCGGGCAGCGCGGCGGTGTCGAGGCGCTGCGGCACGTGCTCCGCGCCGGCGACGCGGACCTCGCCGGGGAAGCGGGCGTGGAAGCCGGGGAAGGCATCGTCCAGGCCGGGCGAGGCGGCGTCGCGCTTGACCAGCAGCACCGCGCGCGCCCCGAGCCGGGTGGCGAGCCACAGCGCCAGGCTGTCCGAGGTCACGGCCCAGCCCTTCGCGACGCCGCGGGCACGGGCCAGCATCGCCGCCGGCAGCCACACCGGAACCAGGCCGGCGGCCAGGGCGCGGGCGATTTGCGCCAGCGTCGCGGCAGGGAGGAAGCCCGGCGCGGCGGCGAGGACGAGGCCGTACTGGGCCATGGCGAGCAGCGCCATGTCGTGGGCGGTGGCGTCGTCGTAGCCGAGCGGCCGCTGCTGCGCGCGCACGGCGTCGGCGAACGGGCCGCCGCCGGGGACCAGCACCACCGGGCCGCTCGCTGCGGCGATGGCGGCGAGCCAGGCGGCCCGGAGCGCGGGGACGTCGGCGTGGCTGCCGCCGAGCTTGACCACGACGAGGGCGGGCTGGCGGGCCATCAGGACGCGGGCGAGGCTGGAGGCTCGTCGCCCGAAGACGGGGCCTCCGGACTCCGCCAAAGGCAGGCCTTTGAAAACCAACACTTGAGAGAAGCCGGTCCAGGGGCGGCTCGCCCCTGGCGGGTCTGGGCAGAGCCCAGCCTTGCTTGCTTCCTGCTGCGCGGGGTCACGCCGCCCGCACCCGCTCGATGGCGCAGCCGACGACGCCCTCGCCGACGTCGAGCTTCTCCAGGCGGATGCGCACGCGCAGCACCGCCGGGTGGGCGAGCAGCATGGCGGCGATGCGCTCGGCCAGGGTCTCCAGCAGGTCGATGTGCTCCTCGATCAGCAGGCGGATGCCGTCGGTGATGACGTCGTAGGAGAACACGTTCGTCAGGTCGGCGGCCAGGTCCGCGGCCAGCACCGCCGGGCGGGCGACGGAGGCCTCGACGTCGAAGCGGACGCGCTGGGTGTGGCCGTGCTCGAAGGCGTAGGCGCCGACCTGCATCGGCAGCACCAGGTCGCGCACGAACACCCGGTCGGCGTTCGCGTCCTGCGCCGCGGGCGCGTAGCCGCGGGCGGAGAGCACGCGCAGGTCGCCGGCGGCCGCGGCGGCGCCCTCGGCGGGGATCAGGGCGCGGATGCGGGCGATGGCGGCGGGGCTGAGCGCCGCGGTGCGCACCGCGCCCTCGCACAGCGCGCCGCGGAAGCCGAGCAGCCCTGGGCCGAGCACCAGCAGCCGGGGCACGTCGGGCGGCTCCAGCGAGCCGGCGAGCCCGGACACCAGGCCGTGGCGGCGGCACTCGGCGACGAAGCGGCCGAGCGCCGCGAGCGGCATGTGGGTGAGCAGGCGGCCGGCGTGCTTGCCGCCGGTGTCGAGCATGGCGCCGTGGAAGCCGCACTCGGCGAGCAGCGGCAGCAGCGACAGGTCGGGCTCCGCGTCGGCGAACAGCACCGCGACCAGGCTGGCGCGCGCGGCCAGCGGGGCGAGCGCGCGGATGCATCCCGCCGCGTCGCCATCCGGGAAGATGCCGATCTTGACGTCGTCCACGCCGGCGGCGGCCATGGCCTCGGCGGCGGCCGCGACGGCGTCGGGCGCCATCGGCAGGTCGCCGGTGACCGCGCTGGTGCGGCGCCGCCCGCCGAGCGCCGCCACTGCCGCGCGCACCGTGTCCGGCCCGACCGCGCCCAGCGCGCCGCGCGAGGGGTCCTTGAGGTCGATCACGTCGGCGCCGCCGTCCTCGGCGAGGAGGGCCTCGCCGGGGGTGGCGACGCTGGCGAGCATGCGTGTCACCGTGCGTCAGGCCCGGGGGCGCCGGGCCCAGGGGCGCCGGCCCCGGACGTGCCGGTCCCGGAAGGGGCGGACCCGGAGGCGATGGCTCCGGCGTCGCCGCCGTGGGGGCCCTGGAACATGCGGTCCTTGATCAGGTAGCGCAGGCCGCGGGTCCAGGACTCGTCGGTGTCGCCGCGGATGTCGACGCTGCCGCCGTAGAGCAGGCGGTTGTCGGCGACGTCGCGGATGGTGACGTTCACGTTCAGGATCAGGCGCGACACCTTCTGCACCCAGGCCGCGACCGAGACCTGGGCGTCGAGCTTCTTCGCCTCGTCGACGTCGCAGCCGTTGCAGTCCCAGACCTTGAGGTGGGCGCTGGCGGCCTCGATCGCGGCGAGCTGGTCGGGCGCCACCTTGCTGGTGTCGACCGGGGTGAACTTGCCGGTGTCGGTCAGCATCTGCACCAGGATCGCGTCGAGCTTCCTGAGGCGGTCGCGCTCGGCGGCGGGCAGGCCCTCCTCGGAGCCCTGCAGGCTGGTGTCGTCCATGCTGAACGGGAAGATCGCGGCGGTCGCCGGCCTGGCGTTGTCGAGCGCGCTGTAGTCGCCGGAGCGCGGGCGCGGGGCGGGTGCGCTCGCCGCGGGCGGCTTCGCCGGTGCGGCGGCGTCGCCGGCCTGCGCGCAGGCCGGGGGGCGCGCCTGCGCGGCGAGGGCGAGGGCGAGCGTCGCGGCGGCCGCGGCGAAGCGCGCGGAACGTGGCTGCGAATTCATGGCGTGCGGGCTCCCTGGGTTCCCCGGCGGCCTTGCGCGGCCTTGATCGCATGGGGGCTGTTGTTCATGGTGGAAGGCATGGAACGTCCAAACGCGGCGGCGGGCAACGGCATCAGCCGGCGCGACCTTGTGGCATGGGGCGTGCTCGCGTGCACGTGCTGCCCGGGCGTGACGCCGGCCCGCGCGCAGGAGTCCGGGGAGACTCCGTCGGGGGGGTCGCCCGCAGGGGTCGGATCGGTGGACTCCCAGCTCGCCAACGCCTCCGCGGCGGCCGACCGCGCCGCGACCCTGGACGCCGCGGCGCAGGACGGCACCCCCCAGGCTGGAACGCCCCAGGCTGGAACGCCCCAGGCTGGAACGGAGCCGGCCGCCGCGGGCGCGGCGGAGACGCGGATCGGCTACCTGCGCTGGGTGGAGCGGCGGCCGGTGATCTCGCTGCTGGACCAGCCGCCGCCCGACGACGGGCTGGCCGGCGCCAAGCTCGGGCTGGACGACGACAACACCACGGGACGGTTCATGAACCAGTCCTTCGCCCTGGTGGACGTGCCGGTGCGGGCGTCCGACGACGTGGTGGCGGCGCTGGGCCGCCTCACCGCGCAGGGCGTGAGGCTGGTGCTGACCGACGCGCCGGGGCCGCTGGTGCTGACGCTCGCCGTGGCGGCAAAGGCGTCGGGGACGACGGTGTTCAACGTGGCGGCGCCGGACGACGCCCTGCGCGGCGCGGACTGCCAGGCGAACCTGGTCAACGTGGCGCCGAGCCGGGCGATGCTGGCCGACGCGGTCGGGCAGTACCTGGTGTGGAAGAAGTGGACGCGCTGGCTGCTGCTGGTCGGCTCGCACCCCGACGACGTGGCGCTCGGCGACGCCTACCGCCGCACCGCCAGGCGCTACGGCGCGAAGATCGTCGACGAGCGCACCTACAAGGACACCGACGGCTCGCGCGAGACCGACTCCGGCGTGGTGCAGACGCAGCAGCAGATGCCGGTGTTCACCCAGGGGGTCGCGGCCTACGACGTGGCGGTCGCCGCCGACGAGAACTCGGTGTTCGCGGAGTACCTGCCGTACCGGACCTGGGACGCGCGGCCGGTGGCGGGCTCGGCCGGCATGGTGCCCACGAGCTGGGACCCGTCGAGCGAGAGCTTCGGCGGCACGCAGCTGCAGAACCGCTTCGCGCGCCAGGCTCGACGCGGGATGCGGGCGTCGGACCTGCAGGCCTGGACCGCGGTGCGCATGATCGGCGAGGCGGTCAGCCACGCGGCCGCGGGCGACGTGGCGGCGGCGGTCGCCTATATGAAGGGGCCGGCGTTCGGGGTCGCGGCCTACAAGGGCCAGAAGCTGACGCTGCGCGACTGGGACCTGCAGTTGCGGCAGCCGCTGCTGCTGGCCGACGGGCGGACGATCGTGTCGATCTCGCCGCAGCCGGGGTTCCTGCACCAGGTGACCGAACTCGACACGCTCGGCTACGACCGTCCGGAGACGACATGCAAGCTGCGGTGACACGCAAGACGACAGGGCCAGAGCTCTGCCCCATGTCCTGGAAGCGGGAACCCGCCAGGGCGAGCCGCCCTGGACCGGCACACGTCTGGGGGCACCCCGCGTCGTTCCGGAGTCTGCTCCTAGGTTGCGTGGGTTCGGGGCCTCAGGCCCCGGCGGCGTCCGGAGGCCCCGCCTTCAAGCCATGGGCCTCTGGCCTTGCCTTGCTCGCTTCGCTTGCCGTCGCGGCGCCGCTCTCCGCTCACGCCGCGAGCCTCGCCTACGTGACCAACGAGCGCGACAACACCGTCAGCGTGATCGACCTCGACCAGATGAAGACGGTCAACACGATCCCGGTGGGCCAGCGTCCGCGCGGCATCACCATGACCAAGGACGGCAAGAGCGTGCTGGTCTGCGCCAGCGACGACGACACCATCCAGGTCATCGACGTGGCGACGCAGAAGGTGGTGGGCGACCTGCCGTCCGGTCCGGACCCGGAGACCTTCGCCTTGGCGGCCTCGGGCGACCCGCTGTTCGTGTCGAACGAGAACGACAACATGGTCACCGCGATCGACGTGGCGACGCACAAGGCGATCGCGCACATCCCCACCGGCGTGGAGCCGGAGGGCATGGCGGTCAGCCCGGACGGGCAGACCATCGTCAACACGTCCGAGACCACGAACATGGCGCACTTCATCGACTTCAGGACGATGAAGCCGGTCGCCAACGTGCTCGTCGATCCGCGTCCGCGCATCGCGCAGTTCAGGCATGACGGCTCGGAGGTGTGGGTCAGCTCGGAGCTGGGCGGCACGGTCAGCGTGATCGACCCCAAGGATCACACCATCACGCACAAGATTAGCTTCGCGGTGCAGGGCCTGCGCCCCGAGGTGATCCAGGCGGTCGGCGTGCGCTTCACCCCCGACGACAAGACGGCGTTCGTGGCGCTGGGCCCGGCGAACCGGATCGCGGTGGTCGACACGGCGACCTACACGGTGAGGAAGTACCTGCTGGTCGGGCAGCGCGTCTGGCAGATGGCGTTCACGGCGGACTCGAAATACCTGCTGGCGACCAACGGGCTGTCCAACGACGTGTCGGTGATCGACGTCGCGGGGCCGACGGTGGTGAAGTCGATCCAGGTCGGGCGCCTGCCGTGGGGCGTGGTCGCGGCGCCGCAGTGAGACAGCAAGCAGGACCGGGCTCTGCCCATTGCTTGAAGGCGGGGACCCGCCAGGGGCGAGCCGCCCCTGGACCGGCATTCTTAAGTTTTGTTCACGCCGGCCCAGGGCGGCTCGCCCTGGCGGGTCCCCGCTTCCAGGACGTGGGGCAGAGCCCTGGCTTTGCTTGCTGATGGACGCCACCCCCGCCCTGCTGGTCGACCACGTGAGCCACAGCTACGGCGCACGCCAGGCGCTGCGCGACGTGTCGCTGGTGGTGCCGCAGGGCCGCTTCACCGCGCTGCTCGGCCTGAACGGCGCCGGCAAGACCACGCTGTTCTCGCTGATCACCCGGCTGTACGACACGCGGGCCGGCTTCGTCAGCGTGCTCGGGCAGCGGATGGACCGCACGCCGGGCGAGGCGCTGCGCCGGCTGGGCGTGGTGTTCCAGGCGCGCACCCTCGACCTCGACCTTTCGGTGATGGACAACCTGCTCTACCACGCCTCGCTGCACGGCATCGGCGGCCGGCGCGCCCGCGCGCTGGCGCACGATGTCCTCGCCGAGGTGGACCTCGCCGACCGCGCGAAGGACAAGGCGCGCGGCCTGTCGGGCGGGCAGATGCGCCGCGTTGAGATCGCGCGCGCGCTGCTGCACGCGCCGACGATGCTAGTGCTGGACGAGCCGACGGTGGGTCTCGACATCGCGTCCAAGGCGACGATCGTGCGCAGCGTGCGCCGCCTGGTGCGCGAGCGCGGCGTCGCGGTGCTGTGGGCGACGCACCTGATGGACGAGGTGGAGGACGACGACCTCGCGGTGGTGCTGCACCAGGGCGCGGTGATCGAGTCCGGGGTGGTGTCGGAGATCGTGGCGCGCTCCGGCCAGCCGGGCCTGCGCGCGGCGTTCACCGCGATGACGGGGGGAGAGCAGTGATGGACACCGTGGTGCTGCCGCAGGACGCGCCGGGCCTGGCCGCCCTGCCCCCCGCCGGGTTCACGGCGCGCCAGCACATGATCTGCCTCGGCGGGATCATGTGGCGCGAGGCGCTGCGCTTCCTGCACCAGCGCGAGCGCTTCGTCTCGGCGCTGGTCAGGCCGCTGGTGTGGCTGTTCATCTTCGCCGCCGGCTTCCGCCAAATCCTCGGCGTGTCGATCATCCCGCCATACGAGACGTACATCCTCTACGAGGACTACGTGACCCCCGGCCTGATGGCGATGATCCAGCTTTTCAATGGCATGCAGTCTTCTCTTTCCATGGTGTACGACCGGGAGATGGGCAACATGCGGATGCTGCTCGTCAGCCCGTTCCCGCGCTGGTACCTGCTGACGAGCAAGCTGCTGGCCAGCACCGCGGTCTCGATCCTCCAGGTGTACGCGTACATGGTGGTCGCCTGGCTGTGGGGCGTGACCATCCCGCCATGGGGCGCGGTGCTGGTGCTGCCGGCGCTGGTGCTGAACGGGCTGATGCTCGGCGCCCTGGGAATGCTGTTGTCCTCCATCATCAAGCAGCTGGAGAACTTCGCCGGCGTGATGAACTTCGTCATCTTCCCGATGTTCTTCGCCTCCGCCGCGCTGTACCCGCTCTGGCTGGTGCAGCAGTCGAGCCCGGTGGTGTACCTGATCTGCAGGCTCAACCCGTTCACCTACGGCGTGGAGCTGATCCGGTTCATGCTGTACGGGCAGGTCAACTGGCTGGCGCTGGCGGTGGTGACGACGATGACCGTGGTGTTCACGGCCGGCGCGATCGTGGCGTACGACCCGTCGCGCGGCCTGCTCACCCGCAAGGGAGGCCCGGCGTGATGCGGGTGCGGTCCGGCGTGACGGCGGGCCTCGTGGCGCTTGGCGTGGTGTCGGCCGCCGTGGCCGTGCGGGCGGCGCCGCCCGGGCCGCGCGACCCGGACTGGCCGTGCCAGCAGATCAAGGTGACGCAGCTCTCGGTGGCGGCGCTGTGGGGCGGGCCGCCGCTGGAGCAGGCGCAGGCGCACTGGCGCGACGACCCGGAGGTCGCGGCGCTGGTGGCGCGGCTGGCGCAGCGCCGGGTGTCGCTGGAGCAGGCGAAGACCGAGATCGCCGCCTTCGCGGACAAGGCGGGCGCGCAGCGGCGGGACAGGCTGACGGCGCTGTTCGCAGGGCTGTTCGCGACGCTCGACGGGGAGCGCAGCACCATGGTCAACGGCCTCGACCGCTACGGCAACCGGCAGAAGACGCTGGCCGACAAGGTGCGTGGGGAGGCGGACGCGCTGCATGCCGAGCAGGCCGCCGCCACGCCGGACGAGGGGAAGCTGGCGACGCTGGGCAACGAGATCGGCTGGGACACGCGGGTGTTCGAGGACCGCGGCACGTCGATCCGCTACGCGTGCGACGTGCCGAACATCGTCGAGCAGCGACTGTTCGCGCTGTCGCAGGCAATCCAGGCGGCGCTGGAGTAGGGCGCCGGACTGCAAGGCAGCAAGGCCGGGCTCTGCCCGGACCCGCCAAAGGCCTGGGGCCTTTGAAAACCCGTTCCTTAAAAGGAGGTTTCCAAAGGCTCGGCCTTTGGCGGAGTTTGAGGCGGAGCCTCAACCTTTCTTGCTGTCCGCCTCAGGGCGAGATCGGCTTGCCCTGTTCGTCCACGATCGGCACGCCGTAATCTTCCAGGATGTGGTTGATCTCGTCCTGGTTCTCGCTGATCAGCTTGTTCAGCGTCCGCTTCCACTCCTGGTCGCTGTGGCGGACGCCCATGGAGATGCGGAAGTCGAGGCGCACGCCTTGCTCGTGCGTGAGCGGCACCACGACCAGGTCGCGGTCCGCCTGCTTGGCATAGAACCCGCCGATCGGCCCCCACACGAGGGCGGCGTCGATCGTGCCCGCCGCCAGGTCGTCGATCATGGTCTTAGACGGCGAGTCGTAGCGCGTGTCCACGGTGAGCGGGTAGGGCTTGGCCAGGGCCATCAGATTGTTGCGCACCAGCAGGTTCGACGGCGGCGTGCCCGCGATCACGCCGACATGCCTGCCTTGCAGTCGTGGGTCCTCCATCGACTCGACGCCGTCGAGGCCGTGATCCTTCTGGTACACGAGCGCGTAGCTGGTGCGATAGTAGGGATTGGTGCTCTGCACCAGATCGTCGCCCTGCGCGTCGCCGATGACGACGTCGCACTTGAAGGCGTTCAGGGTGTTGCGAACGAAGCCGATAACCTGCGGGTAGTAGGTGTAGGCCACGGGACGGTCGAGCTTGGCGGCGAACAGGGTCGCGATCTTGTTCTCGAAGCCCTCGCCCTTCTCGTCGGAGAACGGCAGGTTCCGCGGGTCGGCGCAGACGCGCAGCGTCTTGGGATCCACCAGCTCGACGGAGGCGCCCAACCCCGGCGCCTGCGCCCTGGCACGCGGCACGGGCAACAGGCAGGCCAGGGCTGCGAGCCCGGGAACGACCAGGGCCAGCGATCGGGACATCACGGCCTCAACCCATGCACGAGTTCTCGGCGGTGGTGAACTCCGCCGGCTTCTTGTCGTAGTCCTCGGGACGGCCGCGGCCGACGGCGTCGGTGGAGCGGGCGCGCAGATAGACATAGATCGCGTTGATGTAGCACATGACGTTCTTGTTGGCGCCAAGTGCCGGCATCACCAAGTTCTGCGACGACGACACGTTCTGCTTGCCGCCGGACACGATGCCGTAGAACTCGTTGAAATCGATGGTCTTGAGCGCGTCGGTCAGGTTCGGCGCGTAGGTGGAGCCGAGCGCGTCCGGACCGTGGCATTGCAGGCAGTTGGCGGAGTAACGGACGTAGCCGGCGAAGGTGTAGTAGTCGACCTTCTTGCCGTCGACCTTGTAGGTCGGGTTGCCGTCCTTGTCGACCCACATCCCATCCTGCTGTTTCACGGCGGACGGGTCGCTGGGCGGGTCGGCTCGGGCGACGGTGTTGCCGAACGTCACGGCCAGGCCGGCCAGCAGTGCCACGCGGGAGATGAGTGTCACGTCAATCGTTCCTTAGCCGTGAGAGGACCAGGCCTATCAAAGAGAAGGGCCGGCGCCCGGTTTCCCGGACGCCGGCCCCAGTCAGCAGGACGTATTCAGCTCTTGGGGATGGCGAACACGGTCAGCTGGCCGCCGAGCGCGGTGTAGCTGTTCAGCGAAGCGTAGCCACCCACGGCGCCGAGGCCGGCGTTCGGGTCGGTCAGGCCGGCCGCGAGGCCGATCCCGGCCCAGCCGCCGACGCCCGACATCACGGCGACGTACTGCTGGCCGGAGTGCTCGTAGGTCATCACGTTGCCGATGATGCCCGACGGGGTCTTGAACTTGTAGAGCTCCTTGCCGGTCTTGGCATCGACGCCCTTCAGGTAGCCCTCGAGCGTGCCGTAGAACACGACGTTGCCGGCCGTGGCGAGCGCGCCCGACCACACCGAGAACTGCTCCGGGTCAGACCAGGCAATCTTGTGGGCCTTGGGGTCCCACGCGATGAAGTTGCCCATGTTGCTCTGACCGGTCGGCGGATACATCGACAGGGTGGCGCCCACGTAGGGCTGCCCCGCCGTGTAGGCGACGCGGAACGGCTCGTAGTCCATGCAGACGTGGTTGGTCGGCACGTAGAACATCTCGGTCGCCGGCGAGTAGGCCGACGGCTGCTCGTCCTTGGACCCCAGCGCCGCAGGGCAGACGCCCTTCGTGTTGTTGTCCATGCCGGTCTGCTCGGTCGAGTACTTCGCGACGACGAGCGGGCGGCCGTAGTTCGGGCTGGTCTTGTCCATCTCGACCTTGGTCGCCCAGTTCACCGCCGGGTCGTACTTCTCGGCGGAGATCAGCTCGCCCGTCTCGCGGTCAAGCTGGTAGGCGAAGCCGTTGCGGTCAAAATGCTGCAGCAGGTGGCGGTCCTTGCCATCCAGCTTCATGTCGGTCAGCACCATCTCGTTGATGCCGTCATAATCCCACTCGTCGTGCGGGGTCATCTGGTACATCCACTTGGCCATGCCGGTGTCGGCGTCGCGGGCCATGATGGTCATCGACCACTTGTTGTCGCCGGGGCGCTGGCCCGGGTTCCAGGTCGAGGGGTTGCCCGTCCCGTAGTAGACGAGGTTCAGCTTGGGATCATACGAGTACCAGCCCCAGGTGGAGCCGCCGCCGATCTTCCACTGGTCGCCCGACCAGGTCTTGAGCGAGGAGTCCTTGCCGATCGGCTTGCCGAACACGGTGGTCTTCTCTGGGTCGACCTTCATCTCCTCGTCCGGACCGGTCGAGTAGGCCTTCCAAGCGAGCTTGCCATCGGACGTGTTGAACGCCGCGATCCAGCCGCGCACGCCGAACTCGCCGCCGGAGATGCCGACGAACACCTTGTCCTTGACGATCATCGGCGCCTCGGTGCCGGTCTCGCCCTTCGTGGGGTCGCCCGTCTTGGTCGACCACAGCATCTTGCCGGTCTTGGCGTCGAGAGCGACCAGCGAGGTGTCGGCCTGGTGCAGGAAGATCTTGCCGTCACCGTAGGCGACGCCACGGTTCACCGTGTCGCAGCACATCACCGGGATGACGTTCGGGTCCTGCGTCGGCTCGTACTTCCACAGGATCTTGCCGTCGTGGTTCAGGTCGAGCGCATACACGGTGTTCGGGAACGGCGCGTTCAGGAACATCGTGTCGCCGACCACGAGCGGCGCGCCCTCGTGGCCGCGCAGCACGCCGGTCGAGAACGACCAGGCCGCCTGCATCTTGCCGACGTTCTCGGAATTGATCTGCTTGAGCTGCGAGTAGCGCGTGTTGGCGTAGTCGCCTGTCGGCATCACCCAGTCGGCAGGGTTCTGCTGCATCTTCAGCAGGCTCTCGTCGGCCGTCTGCGCGGCGGAGGCGACCGTGGCCCCCAGCGCGGTCGACAGCAGCAGCGCCGCCGTGAAGCCAATCCTTGAAGCGGAACGCATAGACATCCTCCCTGTTGATCCCCAACGCGGGCTTCCGACCAGCCTCTGCCGATTGACTGCATCCCCGCGGCTTTGCACCGTCTGGAAATGCGGACCATGCGACGGCGTGTCACGGCGGCAGAGACGTCCCGCCCGGCTTTGCCGTGGCAGGGACGAAAGCCCGCCTGCGAGGTGTTTCGCCCTCCCCTGCGAACCACCCTGAAGCCGGAAGTGTGGCAGAACCTAGCCACGACCTCGGCAGCCGTGCAATAGCCTTGCTCGGGAAGTTCTCCGCTCGAAACAGAGATTTTTGCCCTGGCAAGCATGGGTATCTGTCACGCCGGCGCGCTCGGGTACTCGCTCGCAGGATTTTCCTGACAGATACCAGGATTCTGGTCCGCGCAGGCCCGTTGGGATACCGCAGAACCCTCCTGACGCCGTTCTATAGTGCGGTGCACCAATTCGATTATGCAGCGCAACATGACGCGAAAGCGGGCGGTAGGCTGGGAGCGGCCACGAGGCGAAGCCGGCTCGAGCCGCGCCGGCGGCAAAACGATCAGGCAGTCAGCAAGGCCGGGTTCTGCCCGAACCCGCCAAAGGCCGGAGGCGTTTGGAAACCATTTGCTTAAACAAGTGGATTCCAAAGGCTTGCCTTTGGCGGAGTTTGAGGCAGAGCCTCAACCTTGCTGCCCGCGCCTGTCGCATCCTTCGCGCCGCGCTTCGGGCAGGCCGACCCGCTCCCTGCCGCTGGCGGTCGCGGGATCAGCCTGCCGGCGCGGGCGCACGCCCGCGATAGGCGTATTCGATCGCGCCGACCCCGGCCTGTTCCGCGGTGTCCACCAGCGCCGCGTGGTGCGGCGACAGCTCGCAGGCCGGGTCGGTCGCGGCCGGGTCGCCCAGCACCGCCATCGCCTGGCAGCGGCAGCCGCCGAAATCGACCTCGCGGCGGACGCAGGAGCGGCAGGGCTCCTGCATCCAGGACTCGCCGCGGAACGCGTTGAAGGCCGGCGAGTCGGCCCAGATCTCGGCCAGGGCGTGGTCGCGGACGTTCCAGAACTCCAGCCCGGGAATGGTCTCCGCCGCGTGGCAGGGCAGCGCCCGGCCAGACGGGGTGACGTTGAGCGAGCGCCGTCCCCAGCCGCCGACGCAGGGCTTGGGCCGGCGCGCGTAGTAGTCGGGCAGCACGGCGTCGATGACGATGCGGCCCTCATAGCGGGCGCGCAGGCCCTCCAGCGAAGCCACGGCGGCCAGCGCCTGCTCCCGGGTGGGCATCAGCGCGGCACGGTTGCGCAGCGCCCAGCCGTAGTACTGGGCGTGGGCGACCTCGATCCGGCCCGCGCCCATGTCCACGGCGAGCGCCACCATGTCCTCGACCCGCCCGATGTTGGCGCGGTGGATCACGGCGTTGATGGTCAGCGCCATGCCGCGGGCGACCACGTCGCGGGCCAGCACGATCTTGCGGTCGAAGCCGCCGCGGTAGCCGCCGATGTGGTCGGCGCTGTCGCGCAGGGTGTCCTGGATCGACACCTGGACGTGGTCGAGCCCGGCGGCCTGGAGCCGCTCCAGCCGGGCGGCGTCCAGCCCGATGCCGGAGGTGATGAGGTTGGAGTACAGCCCCGCGTCGCGCGCGGCGGCGACGATCTCGACGATGTCGCGGCGCGACATCGGCTCGCCCCCGGACAGGTGCAGCTGCAGGATGCCCAGCCCGGCGGCCTGGCGGAACACCCTCGCCCAGTCCGCGGTCTCCAACTCCCCCGCCCTGCCCTCCAGCTCGGTGGGGTTGGAGCAATACGGGCAGGCCAGCGGGCAGCGGTGCGTCACCTCGGCGAGCAGGCCGATCGGCATCAGAAGGGCGTGGTCGCGCGGCGCCGCGCGGGCCGGCTGCGCGAGCCCCGGCGCGTGCGGCAGGCCGCCACCCTGCGGCGGGCCGCCGGCTTCCGGCATGGCGTCGACCTCGGGTATCCCGAGCAGGCCGCTCACAGCACCACCAGCTTCTTGGTGGCGAGTTCCTGCAGCAGGGTGGCGACGTCGGCGGCGATCACGGCGCGCTCGGCGGCGAACGCCTCGGCCAGCTCGTCGACGATCTGCGCCAGGGTGCGCCGGCCGTCGCATCGTCGGAGGATCTCGCTGGTCGGGCCCTGGGTCTCGATGACGCGCTCGGGGCACAGCAGCACCCAGCCGCGCTTGGGGTCATCGTGCAGCCGCACGCCCGCCGCCAGCCGCGGCCGCGACCCCGGATCGATGGGCGCCGCCGCGCGCTGCGGCGCCACGGACGGCGGCGCCTCCCCGACGGCCGGAGCCTGCGCGACGCCGCCCGGACCCGCGGACCGCCCGGTGACCGCCGGCGGCAGGTCGTCTGGAACGGTGGCGCGGGCCTGGGCCGGCCGGCTCCGTGCCGCGTCGGGCACTGCCTCCGCAGCCGGGACCGGCCTGTCGCCCGTGGGTTGCGGCGGGTCCGGCCGGTAGGCGCCGGGCGGCACGAAGCCGGGCGCCACATAGGCGAAGTACAGCGCATCGAGCATCGACCACAGCACGTCGCACTTGAACGACAGCGCGGCGAGACAGGCGCGCTGGGTGGCCGCGGTGGTGGCGTGCTCGCGGACGTAGGCCAGGGCGTAGTCGGAGTCGCGGGCGGCCTGCGGCGGGCGCTTGGAGAAGTAGGCCAGGATCGCGGGCGTGACGTACTCGTAGTGCGAGAGCATCCCCGAGACGCGCTCGCCGATGATCTGCGGCGAGAACAGCTCGGTGAGCGAGGACGCGATCGCCTCCAGCAGCGGCCGCTCGCGCACGAAGTGGATGTAGGCCTCCACGGCGAAGCGGGTGGCGGGCAGCGCCTCGCGCCCGGACACCACCGTCTCGCGGTCGATGCCCAGGCCGTCGGTCAGCGCCAGCCAGCGCGCCACGCCGCCGTCCACGCTGTCGGTGCCGTCGAAGCCGTCATGGTCCTCCAGGCGGCGGCGCCACTCGCGCCGGATCGAGGGATCGTCGCAGCGCCCGATCAGCGAGGCGTCCTTCAGCGGGATCGCCGCCTGGTAGAGGTAGCGGTTCAGCGCCCAGGCCTGCACCTGCGCGCGTGTGCACTGCCCGCCGTGCAGCAGCCGGTGGAACGGGTGCAGGTTGTGGTAGCGCCGCGCGCCGACGTCGCGCAGCGCCGCTTCCAGGGCCTCCGGCGACAGCACGCCGCCGGGCGCGCCGCCCGCGGCCATCCCCTCCGGCATCCGGGCGAGGGGCAGACGAGGGCCGGTGGGCAGGAACAGGGTCACAGCCGGATCTCCATGCCGTCATGGGCGACCGCGAACCCTGCCGCGGCCACCGCGCGGTGCTCGGGCGAGCCATCCAGCAGGATCGGGTTGGTGTTGTTGATGTGGAGGTAGACGCGGCGTGCGGCGAGGTCGGACAGCGCCGCGAGCGAGCCGTCCGGGCCGTCGATCGGCACGTGGCCCATGCGGCGCGCGGTCTTGGCGCCGACGTTGGCGGCGATCATCTCGTCGTCGCGGAACAACGTGCCGTCGAAGAACAGCAGGTCGCAGGCCCCCAGGCGCGTGCGCACCTCCGGCGTGATCTCGGCGCAGGCCGGCGCCAGAATCGCCCGGCGACCCCCTGCCTCGACCAGGGCGGCGAAGGTGTCGGCGGCCTCGGGCTGCGTCGCGTCGCGGACCTCGTGATACAGCGGCGTCTTCCCCGGCATGCGCAGCAGGGTCAGCGTCAGGCCGTGGCCGACGGCGACAGGCTGGCCCGGCTCGACGGCGACGCGGGTCACGACCGCCGACATCACGTCGAACACCCTGTTGGCGGCGAGGATGTCGAGGATCGACTGCGGCGCATACAGCCGAAACGGCTGGCGCTCGCGCAGGTTGAGCAGGCCGGCGATCCCGTCCACGTCGGCGCTGACCAGCGCCACGGCGTCGATCGGCGAGTGGCGCGGTCCGGCGGGCTGCAGCGCGCGGGACTGGAGGATCTGCTGGCGCAGGTCAGGTGAGGCGCCTACGACCAGCCAGTGCGCCCGGTCCGCGGAAAACGCCACGCTGGCCTGGGTGCGCGGCAGGACGCGCGGATCACCGGAGCGGCACAGCTCGCACAACCGGCAGGCGCAGTTCCATTGCGGGAACCCGCCGCCGGCTGCCGACCCCAGCACCAGGGCGGTCAGGCCATCGTCGTCCAAGGAACGACCCTGGCGTAGGGGGAGAAAGCTCTGCTCAGAACTCGCTGGGCATGTAGCCGTTGATCTCGAGCGCCACGCAGACTTCGCGAATCGTCGGAACGGTCCAGGCCATAAGAAGGTCCCCCTTTGTTGACGCGCAGATTATCCCGGAAGGGCACTGCGCTAAGTCCCATATAGCGAGGCTGCGGCATGGCGTCGAGGGGTGGGGCCGAACGGGAGTGGGTCGGTTTGAAACTGGCCAGCCGGCAGTCAGGCAACAAGCAAGGCTGGGCTCTGCCCAGACCCGCCAAAGGCCTTCGCCTTTGGAAACCGACTTACTGAAGCAAGTGGATTCCAAAGGCCTGCCTTTGGCGGAGTTTGAGGCAGAGCCTCAACCTTGCCGGCTCCCTGCATCCGTCGCACGCCCACGGCAGCCTTGAAGCCAACTGACCCGCCACCGGCCGGGCGGGGCCATCCGCCCCGTCATGCGCCGGACCCGGGTCAGAAGCAGCGCACCTCGCCCTCGGCCTGGGCCTCGCGCAGCTCGTCCAGGGTCTGGTTGGTGGACTGCACCCGGAACTCGCCGGCGAGGTAGCCGCCGGCCATGCGCCGCATGCGCAGGATGGTGTCGGCCTGGTCGTAGCGGTCGTAGGGCAGGATCGAGGCGATCACGTCCATCGAGCAGCCGCAGGAGGTGCGCGCCGCGTCGGTGCCGCCGTTCACGTTGACGCAGGCCAGGATGTAGTCCCTGCGCGCCGACGCCGGGTAGCCCGACGCGTCCTGCGGCCCGGGCGCGGGCGCCGGCGACGGCCCGGCCTGCGGCAGGGCGACGCCGGGGTCGGACGCCGCGGCGTCCTGGGCCGCCGCCGGCGGCGCGGCGGCAGCGATCGCGACGCCGGCGCAGAGCAGGACGGCCGCACATGCCATGAGCCTCATCGCCTCTTCCCCTTGTCGATACGCCGCCGTGGCGGCAGCCGGCCTTGCTTGACCATAGCGCGGCGCAGGGCGGGAGGGCGAGAAGCCAAGGCCGGAGGCTCCGCCTCCGGCCTCCGCCAAAGGCCGAGCCTTTGGAATCCGTTTCTTAAGCAAATGGTTTCCAAAGGCCTCGGCCTTTGGCGGGTCCGGACAGAGCCCGGCCTTGCCTGCTGCGGGTCTTGCGTCGCGACCAGGGCTCGGCCCTGATGCGGGCGGGGAAACGGAGACCGGTATGGAGGAGCGACACGGGCCGACGCGGCGCGTCCTGCTGCGCACGGCATTGTCGGCGCCGGCGGCGCTGCTTGCGGGCGCGGCGGCGGACCTGCCGGCGCTGCGGCTCGGCATCCTGCAGTTCGGCACGGTGCAGTGGCTGGCGGTGACGATCCGGGCGATGGGCCTGGACCGGGCGCACGGCTTCGCGCTGGACACGGTGCTGCTGGCCAGCAACGACGCGGCGCGGGTGGCGCTGATGGCGGGCTCGGCCGACGTCGCGGTGACCGACTGGCTGTTCGTGGCGCGCGAGCGGCAGCAATCCACCGCGCTGAGCTTCGCGCCGTTCTCGGCGGCGGCCGGCGGCGTGATGGTGGCGCAGGACTCCGCGGTGCAGGGCCTCGCCGACCTACGTGGCAAGCGGCTCGGCTTGGCGGGCGGGGCGAACGACCGGTCCTGGCTGCTGGTGCAGGCGGCGGCGCGGCGCGAGGGCCTCGACCTGGCGCGCGAGGCGCAGCCGAACTACGGCGCGCCGCCGCTGCTCGGCGCCAAGCTCGCGCAGGGCGAGCTGGACGCGCTGCTGACGTTCTGGAACTTCGAGGCCCGCCTGGAGGCGCAGGGCTTCCGCGAGGCGTTCAGCGTCGCGGACTGCACCCGCGCGCTCGGGCTGCCGGCCGACCTCGACCTGCTGGGCTTCGTGTTCCACGCCGGCTGGGCGGCGGCGAACCGGGCGGCGATCGACGGGTTCCTGGCCGCCGCCGCCGAGGCGCAGGCCAGGCTCGCGGCCGATCCGGCGTCGTGGACCGCGCTGCGCCCGCTGATGCAGCTTCCGGCCGGCGAGCCGGGGGAGGCGATGTTCGAGGCGCTGCGCCGCCGCTTCGTCGCGGGGATCGTGCACCCCGACGCCGCCACGCAGCGGCGCACCGCCGCTCAGGTGCTGGCGATCCTGCGCGAGGGCGACGCGGCCGCGGCGCCGGGCGCGCTGCCGGAGGGCGTGTTCTGGCCGGAGGGGACCTGACGCACGCCCTGCCGAGCCATGCCCCGCCGGCCGACGCGGGGCCGGGCGGCGCGGAGCCGGGCGACGCAGGGCCGGGCTGGACCCGCACCGCCGGCGCAGGCGGCACGGACCCGGCGGAGGCATTGCCCGGGCCGGACGCGTCGCGGCGCGGCGGTAGCGCGATCCACGCGGTTGGGGCGTATCGCGCGGCGTCGCTGCTGGCGCTGGTGGCGCTGTGGTGGCTGGCCGCGCGGCTCGGCGGCTCGCCGCAGCTCCTGCCGGGGCCGCTCGCGGTGGCGCGGGTGGCGGCGCGGCTGCTGGCGGACGGCTCGATGGCGCGCAACATCGGCGCCACGCTGCTGCGGGTGGCGGCGGCGTTCACGCTGTCGATGGCGGCGGGCGTGGCGCTCGGCACGCTGGCCGGCCGCTCGGCGCGCGCCAATGCCCTGATCGACCCGTGGCTGGTGGTCGCGCTGAACCTGCCGGTGCTGGTGGTCGTGGTGCTGGCCTACATCTGGGTCGGGCTGAACGAGACCGCGGCGGTGCTCGCGGTCACCGTCGCCAAGATGCCCACGGTGATCGTCACGCTGCGCGAAGGGGCGCGGGCGCTCGACGCCGGGCTCGACGAGATGGCCGCCGCGTTCCGGGTGCCGGCGGGGCGCAGGCTGGCGCGGCTCGTGCTGCCGCAGCTGCTGCCGTACCTCGCGGCGGCGGGGCGCGGCGGGCTGTCGATCACCTGGAAGATCGTCCTGGTGGTCGAGCTGCTGGGGCGGCCGAACGGGGTGGGGTTCGCGCTCAACCTGTTCTTCCAGGACTTCGACGTGGCGGGCATCCTCGCCTACGGCGTGGTGTTCGCCTCGCTGATGCTGGTGGTGGAGACGGCGCTGCTGCAGCCGCTGGAACGGCGGGCGAATGGCTGGCGCGCGGCTTGAGGTCCGCCTGCGGCTGAAGCGCTACGGCGCGGCGGCCGGGGCTGCGGCGGCCGGGGCTGCGGCAGCCGGGGCTGCGGCGGGGTGGCGCGTCTGGCCGGGCCGCGGCGGGCACGACGCGGGTGCGGGCATGGCGGGCGGGCCGCGGCGCAGCGGCGCGGTGCCGGTGCTGGGGCCGGTGGCGTTCGAGGCCGGGCCCGGCGAGGTGCTCGCGGTGTTCGGGCCGTCGGGCACCGGCAAGAGCACGCTGCTGCGCATCGTGCTGGGGCTGGACCCGGCGTTCGAGGGCACGGTGCTGCGCCCGTCCGGGCCGCCCGGCGTGGTGTTCCAGGAGCCGAGGCTGGCGCCCTGGCTGGACGTGGCCGCGAACCTGCGGCTGGTGGCGCCGGCGCTGGACGACGCGGCGGTGGCGGCGCTGCTCGCGCCGCTGGGGCTGGCGGGCACCGAGCGGATGCGGCCGGGGGCGCTGTCGCTGGGGATGCAGCGTCGGGTGGCGTTGGCGCGGGCGCTGGCGATCCGGCCGGGCTGGCTGGTGCTCGACGAGCCGTTCGCCTCGCTCGACCCCGGGCTGGCGGCGGCACTCGGCCGGATCGTGGCGCAGCGGGCACAGGAGCGGGGCGCGATCGTGCTGCTGGCGACGCACGAGCTGGACCAGGCGCTGGCGCTCGCCAGCCGCATCCTGGTGCTGTCCGGACGGCCGGCCTCGCTCGCGGCCGACGTCGCGGTGCCGCGCGGCGACCGCACCGCGCTGCGCGCCGAGCTGCTGGGGCGCTTCGCGTTCCTGGGCGCGATTGCCGCTGCGCCGAACGACCCCTAGGCTGCCGGCAAGCCGCTCGACGGCGGGATGCACGGGGGGAGAGCCGCCATGGCTGGCAGGCAGGGGACTCGCAGGCCGGCGGCATGCGGGCAGGGCGCTCGCGGGTCGGGGGTCCTCAGGCAGGGGATCGGGGCCGTCGTGGCGGCGTTCCTGGCCGCGGCCGGGTGCGCAGGCGCGCGGGCCGCGGACGTGCCCCGGGCGGACCGGTTCTTCGTCTACAACCTGACCTCCGCGAGCGACCTGGGCGGCCTCTACCTGGCGCCGGCGGGCACCACCGACTGGGGCCCGAACCAGACGCTGAACGACCGCGACCACCAGCTCGAGCCCACCGAGCGGCTGGCGGTGACCGGCATCGGGCACGGGGTGTACGACGTGAGGGCGGTGACCACGCAGGGCCACGCCTGCGTCAAGGTCGCCGTGGACCTGACGCACGACACCACGTTCGACATCCGCGACGCGGACCTGGCCTGTCCCTGACGCGATGACGGGCCAGCGATGAGCGAGGCGGTGCGCGCGAGCCGGACGATCCCGGCGGGCGCGTGGTTCGCCGTCCCGGGATGCGGCCTCGCGGCTCCGCCGGGCGAGCCGGTGCGCGCCGTGCCTCGCGTCGCACGCGAGGCCGGGCGGCTGGGCGTGGCCGATCCGGCGCGGCAGCCTCCGGGTGCCGCCACGACCCCGCGGCCGCGGGGCCCGGCGCTGCTGGCGTCGATGGCGCTGCACGCCGCCCTGCTGGCGGCGCTGCTGCTGACGGCGCGCACGGTGCTCCCCCCGGAGCCGGCGGAGACAGCCGTGCCCCTGGTGTTCGAGCCGGCGCCCGACGCCGCGCCGGCCGCCCCGCTCGCGGAAATGCCGCAGGCCGCGGCTCCGCGAAGGCTGGAGTCGCCCGCGGCTCCCGAGGTGCCGGTCCTGGCCGCGCCGTCGGCGGACGCCGTGCCGCTGTCGCCCCTGGTCGAGCCGCCTTCCCCGCCGATGCCGGTGCCGACCGATGCCGCGCCGCCCGCGCGGCCGGTCCCGCCGTTCGACGTCCTGGCGTCTCCGCGCGCCGTGCCGCCGCCGGACGCGGCGCCCTCGCCTCCCGCGCCGAGCCTGCCGCGCAGGATGCCGGCCCCGCCGCCGGTGCGTCCAGTGCCGCATCTTCCGCCGCCGCGCCTGGTCCAGCCCTCTCCCGGCCCGCCGGCGGCCCGGCCTGACGGGTCCGCACGGGAGGCCCCGCAGCCCGGTGGCCTGGCGTCCGGGCCGGCCGCAGGGTCGCAGGCGCCGCCGGCGCCGCAATCCCTGTCGGCGCGGGTCGAAGGGCCGTCCGTGCCGCCCCGCCCCCTCGCCGGCGCGCCCGGCAACGTGCAGCCGGCCTATCCGGACCAGGCGCGGCGGCGCGGCATCGAGGGCCGGGTCGTGGTGCGCGCGACGGTGTCGTCGGCGGGGCGGGTGCTGGGCGCGGCGGTGGCGCAGGGCAGCGGCTCGGACGCGCTGGACCGGGCGGCGCTGGACGCCGTGCGGGGATACAGCTTCACCCCCGCGACGCGCGGCGGCGTGGCGGTGGACGGCGTGGCGGACCTGCCGTTCACGTTCCGCCTGGCCGGGTAGCGGCCGGTCGGCGCAGGAACGCGGCGGCGAAGAAGGCAAGGTTGAGGCTCTGCCTCAAACTCCGCCAAAGGCTCGCCTTTGGAATCCATTACTTAAGTAAATGGTTTTCAAAGGCCTCAGGCCTTTGGCGGGCCTGGGCAGAGCCCAGCCTTGCTCGCTGGCCGCGGCCGTCAGCCCGCCTTCACCTTCGGGGCCAGCTCCACCTTGAGCGACAGCTCGCGCAGCCGCGCCGCGTCAACCGGCGCCGGCGCGCCCATCATCAGGTCCTCGCCCTGCTGGTTGAGCGGGAACAGGATGACCTCGCGGATGTTCGGCTCGTCGGCCAGCAGCATCACCATGCGGTCGATCCCCGGCGCCGACCCGCCATGCGGCGGCGCGCCGAAGCGGAACGCCGCCAGCATGCCCCCGAACCGCGCCTCCACGTCCGCCTCGCTGTAGCCGGCGATGCCGAACGCCCTGACCATGATGTCGGGCCGGTGGTTGCGGATCGCGCCGCTGCTCAGCTCGATGCCGTTGCACACGATGTCGTACTGGAACGCCTTGATGGTCAGCGGGTCCTGCGTCTCCAGCGCCGCCATGCCGCCCTGCGGCATCGAGAACGGGTTGTGGCTGAAATCCACCCGCCCGGTCTCCTCGTTCAGCTCGAACATCGGGAAGTCCACCACCCAGCAGAAGCGGAACGCGTCGGGCTCGACCAGCCCCAGCTCCTCGGCCACCCGGGTGCGCACCAGGCCGCTGAACCTGCGCGCTTCCTCGTGCGGGCCGGCGGCGAAGAACACCGCGTCGCCAGGACCCGCGCCGCAGGCCTGGCGGATCGCCTCGGCGCGTTCCGGCTCCAGGTTCTTCGCGATCGGGCCGCGCGCGCCCTCGGCGTCGAAGGTGATGTAGCCCAGCCCGCCGGCGCCCTGCTCGCGCGCCCAGGCATTCAGCTTGTCGAAGAAGCTGCGCGGGTTGGCGCCGGCGCCGGGCGCGGGGATGGCGCGCACGATGCCGCCCGACGCCGCGATCTTGCTGAACAGCCCGAAGCCGGAGCCGGCGTAGTGCTCGGTGACGTCGGTGATCAGCAGCGGGTTGCGCAGGTCGGGCTTGTCGTTGCCGTAGCGCAGCAGGGCCTCGTCGTAGGGGATGCGGCGGAACGGCGCGGCGTCGACGGCGCGGCCGCCGCCGAACTCCTCGAACAGCCCGCCGATCACCGGCTCCAGCACCGCGAACACGTCCTCCTGGGTGCAGAAGCTCATCTCCAGGTCGAGCTGGTAGAACTCGCCGGGCGAGCGGTCGGCGCGGCTGGCCTCGTCGCGGAAGCACGGTGCGATCTGGAAGTAGCGGTCGAAGCCCGCGACCATGGCGAGCTGCTTGAACTGCTGCGGCGCCTGCGGCAGCGCGTAGAAGCGGCCGGGATGCACGCGGCTCGGCACCAGGAAGTCGCGCGCGCCCTCCGGCGACGAGGCGGTCAGGATCGGCGTCTGGAACTCCGTGAACCCCTGCCCGGCCATGCGGGCGCGCAGGCTGGCGATCACCGCCGAGCGCAGCATCAGGTTGCGGTGGGTGCGCTCGCGCCGCAGGTCGAGGAAGCGGTAGCGCAGGCGCAGCTCGTCGGGGAAGCTCTCGCCGCCCGCCACCTGCATCGGCAGCACGTCGGCGCTGGACTGCACCACGATCTCGGCCGCGCGCAGCTCGATGGCGCCGGTGGGCAGATTCGGGTTCACAGTCGCGCCCTCGCGCAGCACCACCTGGCCGGTCACGGTGATCACGCTCTCCACGCGCACGGCGTCGGCGTCCCCGAACGGCGCGGAGCCTTGCCCGAACACGATCTGCGTCAGGCCGTAATGGTCGCGCAGGTCGACGAACAGCAGGCCGCCATGGTCGCGCTTGCTGTGCACCCAGCCGGACAGGCGGGCCTGCTGGCCGGCGTCGGGGCCGCGGAGCTGGCCGCAGGTGTGGGTGCGGTAGGCGTGCATGGGCGCGGTCCTGCGGCAGGAGGAGGTGCGGCGCAGAACAAGCCGCGGGCTGCGGGCGAGTCAAGGCGGGCGAGGGGATGGGCCGACGCACCGGCGCCACTTCCTGGCGAGAGGCTGCGGCCCACGGCGCCGCACCACACGCCGGACGCCAGTGGCGCGATGCCGCGCTGCCAGCGTGAAGGCAGCCCACACGGCCGCGCCCGCCAGCACGTCGGCGGATAGTGGGTCAGTCTGGATCGCGCCGGCGGCGGGGCGGCCAGGAAGCAGGCAAGACCGGGCTCTGCCCGGACCCGCAAAAGACCGGCGGCCCTTCGATACCTTTGACTTGAGGAGTGGATTCCAAAGGCTTGCCTTTGGCGGAGCTTGAGGCAGAGCCTCAACCTTCCCTTCCGGGTCCGGCACGTCACCTGCGACGATCCAGGGGCGGACTGACTCACTACCTGTCGGCGAGCGAGGCGTCGATCAGCGGAGTGTCGCGATGACGCAGAGGCCCCAGGGCGACGGCGGAGGGTCCGGGCCGCGCATCGCGTCGGTCATCGCCGGGACGCCACGGCGTCGCGGGCACGCCGGACCACCACCACGAGCAACCCGGCCACGACCAGGGGCGCCACCGGAACCCCGGCCTGCACCGCGAGCGGACGAGCCAGCAGCGGCAGCACGAACGCGGCGGCCGTCACCAGCTTTTCCCAGGGGCGACAGCCGCCCTGCGCGATCGGCGTGGCCATCCAGGCCAGCGGCACGGCGAGGACCATCAGGTCGTAGTCGAGCAGGAACGGCGTCGCGAGGCAGGCGGCGGCGGCGAGGGCCGCGATCTCCGGCCCCGCGCCGGGCCTGCGGCGAGCGACGAGAAGCACCGCGGCCAGCGCCGCCGCTGCAAGGACGGCCTGGACGGCGTAGGCAGCGATCGGACCCGCGCCGAGCAGCCGCGCGGCTGCGAAGCCGCTGGCCATCTTGGGGTAGCCGACGAGCCCGCCCTCCAGCACCGATCTCGCGAGGGCGGAGTTGGCCAGGAAGCCTCGCCAGGCCGCGCCGCCGAGCGCCAGCCAGGCCGCCAGGCTGGCGCCGCCGGCGGCCAGGGCGGCCCAGGCGAGCGCGCGCACGCGGCCGGCCGCGAGCAGGGCGGGCACCACGAGCAGGGCGAGCTGCGGCTTCACGCAGAGCAGGCCGAGGCAGAGGCCGGCGAGGCGCGGCCGGCGGTCGAGCTGCAGCGCGGCCACGCCCAGCAGCGCGGCCGACAGCGCGCCGTTCTGCCCGTGCTCGGCGTTCAGCAGCACGGCCGGGAATGCGAGCGCGACGAGGGCGGCGGGCCAGCTCCGGGGCAGCATCGCGCGCATGGTGGCGAGATAGGCGGCGGTGGTCAGGGCAAGCCACAGCGCCGCCGCCAGGCCGTATGGCAGCAGGGCCAGCGGCAGGCACAGCAGCAGGAAGGGCGGCGGATAGAAGAACGCGTAGTAGTCCGCGGCGTAGCCGGCCTGCGCCGGGAAGCTCCGACGCTGCGCGGCGGTGTGCGCCGCGGGGTCCCAGGCAGCCTCGGGCGCGCCGGACAGCGCGAGACCGCCTGCGGTCCAGAAGCTGCTGAAATCCGTGGCGAGCGGCCGGCCCCAGGAGTCGGGCTCGGTGCCGCCGCGCGTGTCGACGACCAGCGCAAGCACCGCGAGCGCGCCGAGAATGGCCAGGATCCTGGCCCAGGCCAGGGCACGGCCGCGGTCCAGCCAGTGCGCCTCGCGCAACGGGGCCACGAGACCGGTCACCGCAGGGAGGCGATTCATGCCAGCGGCCTTTGGGAGTGACCGGTGACGCAGGCAAGGTTGAGGCTCTGCCTCAAACTCCGCCAAAGGCTCGCCTTTGGAATCCATTTGTTGAAGGGATGGGTTTCCAGAGGCCCCATGCTTGAAGGAGGGGGCCGTTGGTCATCATGATGCGGGCGTGGTCATGGCCGCCAGTGTGGCCGACGAAGCTTGTCGAAGGATTACCGCCGCGGGCCAATTAAATTGGCGGCCGGGCATGGCGCCGTTCGCCGCAGGGCCGCCTTGCTTGGCCGTCCCGCGCCCGCCGTGTATGACCGCCCGATGTCCCGCGATCGCGCCGTCTTCCCGTCCCCGGTCCTGGTGACCGACAGCGCCGCCCTCGACGCGCTCTGCACGCGCCTGCGGTCCGGACCCGTGGTCACGGTCGACACCGAGTTCATGCGCGAGCGCACCTACTGGCCGGAGCTGTGCCTGGTGCAGCTCGCCGGCGGGCCGGACGTCGCCGTGGTGGACAGCCTGGCCCCCGGCCTCGACCTGGCGCCGCTGGGCGCGCTGCTGGCCGACCCCGGCGTGGTCAAGGTGTTCCACGCGGCGCGCCAGGACGTGGAGATCTTCCTGCAGCTGTTCGGCGCGGTGCCGGTGCCGCTGTTCGACACCCAGGTCGCGGCGATGGTGGCCGGCTTCGGCGACCAGGTCGGCTACGACGCGCTGGTGTCCTCGCTGTGCGGCGGGCAGATCGACAAGGCGCACCGCTTCAGCGACTGGTCGGCGCGGCCGCTGTCCAGGGCGCAGGTCGACTACGCGGCGGCCGACGTGACCTGGCTGCGCGTGGTGTACGACGGGCTGTGCGAGAAGATCTCGCGCGAGGGCCGGCTGGACTGGGTGGGCGAGGAGATGGCGGTGCTCACCCTGCCCGAGACCTACCGGCCGGACCCGGAGCGACTGTGGGAGCGGCTGCGCCCGCGCACCGGCAACCGGCGCATGCTCGGCCAGCTCCGCGCGGTGGCGGCGTGGCGCGAGCGCGAGGCGCAGCGGGTCAACGTGCCGCGCGGCCGGCTGCTGAAGGACGAGAGCCTGCTGGAGATCGCCGCCACGGCGCCGCGCGACGCGGACTCGCTGGGCCGGGTGCGCGGCGTCACCCGCGGTTTCGCGGAAGGCAGGAGCGGGCAGGCGCTGCTGGCGGCGATCGCCGAGGCAGCGGCGCTGCCGGAACAGGCGCTGCCGGAGAGTCCGTCGGGCCGGGACGGGCCGAAGCCGTCGCCGGCGCTGGTGGCGCTGCTCAAGGTACTGCTGGCGGCGAAGGGCGAGCAGCACCAGGTGGCGTCGCGCCTGCTGGCCTCGTCGGACGACATCGACCGGCTGGCGACCGAGGAGATGCCCGACGTCCCTGCGCTCGGCGGCTGGCGGCGCGAGGTGTTCGGCGAGGACGCCCTGGCGCTGAAGCAGGGCCGGGTGGCGCTGGGCGTCGAGGGCCGGCGGGTGAAGCTGATCCAGGCCTGAGCCCCGGACACCGACCTGCCGGCAAGCGGCGCCGGGCTCTGCCCGGACCCGCCAAAGGCCCGAGGCCTTTGGAAACCCTTCCCCAAGTCGAGGCCTCCAAAGGCTCGCCTTTGGCGGAGTTTGAGGCAGAGCCTCAACCTTGCCTGCCCTGCCGGTCGCGTCCAGAGCCGACCGGTGTCGGCGCGCGTCATGTCCGACCGGACCTGCCCTCGCCGCCGAAACGACAAATCCGCGATGCCATCTCCGGGCGAGCGGGCCGCAAGCCCGGCCGCGTCCTGCTACCCGGCGGGCTCGGCTGCGGGGCGTCCCGGCTTGCGGCCGCGACGGGCGGGCTTGGCGGCCGGCGGCTCGCCCGGCTCCTCGATGGCGGCGCTCGCCTCCACCGCGGACGGCTTGCGCCCCAGGCCGATGGACTTGGCCAGCGCGGAACGACGCTCGGCGTAGCTGGGCGCCACCATGGGGTAGTTCGACGGCAGGCCCCAGCGCTCGCGGTAGGCTTCCGGCGTCATCCCGTACGACGTCATCAGGTGACGCTTGAGCATCTTGAGCTTCTTGCCGTCCTCCAGACAGACGATGTAGTCGGGAAACACCGACTTCTTCAGCGGTACCGCGGGCTCCAGCTTCTCCGCGGGCGCCGGCTCGGTGCCCACCATTGTCAGCGCCTTGTATACCTGCTGGATCAGGTCCGGCAGGGCGCTCGCCTGCACGGAGTTGTTCGAGACGTGCGCCGAGACGATCTGCGCGGCGAACTCCAGGACCGAGTCGTGGGAAGCATCGGCTGACATGGCTGATCCAGTGTGGAACGATGTGGGAGACTTCTCCCACCTATACTGGCAGACCCGCGGGCCAATTCATACGGTCTTGAGTGAACCCGCCACTCTTTGTTGCCCTGTCCGGCTCGTGTCTGAGCCGATTCGCGGCACAGTGCGCCGGTCCCGCGGGACTCGACCCAAGTGGCTGATGCTGCTGAAAAATCGCTGCACGAGCGACCTTCGGCGCTTCCGGCGGCTGCCTGTCGCGGCCGGCTCCGGGTCCCCGCCGACCCATCCGCTCCGGCGCGACGCACCGGCCACGGGCGCAGCGCGACGCGCCGCTCCCGGCCGCACGCAGCCGCGACGCGAACCGGAACCGGGCCCGAGTCGCAGACATGGCCACCCGCTCCTGCCCGCGGCCGCCGGCGCGGCGGCCCGGCGACCGACCGGTCTAGCGGCGGGCCTTGCGCGCGGCGTATTTGGCGTCACGGGCGGCCTTGCGCTCGGCCTTGATCGCCTCCTCGCGGGCCAGCGCCTCGATCCGGAGCGTCTCCTGCTCGGCGGCGAGGCGCGCCTGCTCGACCAGCGCGGCCTCCGCCTCCAGCTGCTGCCGCGCCAGGTCGGCCTCCTTGAGCTTGGCGCGCTCCGCAGCGCGCACCTCGCGGGCGTCGGCGATCGCCTTCATCTCCGCCTGCTTCTGCAGGATCGCCGGGTCGTCCGCCGCAGGGCGCGACTTGAACTTCTCCAGCAGCGCCTTCTTGGCGTTGGCCGCGGCATCCCGCCGGTCGTTGAACCCGGCTCCTTTGAAGGCACTCATCGTCAAAATCCTGTTCTTGGGAAGGTTGCGGCAGCCCGACGCCATGGTCCGCGGGGCGGGCCTGCGGCGGGCGGCACCGACGCATCCGCAGGGGGCGAGGCATCCGCGCCGCGCGGCGGAGCGCCGGGTGGGCCAGAGTTGGCGCACCCTGCACGCTCTTACCAGGGAAGCACGGTAAAATCAGCACCTGCCTCGCGCGGGCGGCGCGTCGGTCTGCATGGAGCCCGGTGCATCGCAGCAGGGCAGCAAGCGAGCCGGGCTCTTCCTCCGCTGCCGTTCCAGGGACCCGGCCGGGACGCCGGACCTTTTGGCAGCGACGTCCGGACCCGCCAGAGGCCCCTCCTTCAAGCAAGGGGCTCCTGGAAGTCGCTTTCTTGAACCGAGGATGCCAAAGGCTGGCCTTTGGCGGAGTTTGAGGCAGAGCCTCAACCTTGTTTCCTTCCTGCCGTCGCGCCTGCGAGCCGATCAGCCGACGCCTGCGGTCGCATCGAGGGTCAGGCCCGGCGCGGGTGCTCCAGGAAGAAGCGGAGCATCTCGCCGGTCGCGTCCGGCCCCTCCGGATCGGTGTAGGACCCGGCCGCGCTGCCGCCGGACCAGGCATGGCCGGCGCCGAGCACCGTCCACTGCTCCAGCATCGTGACCCCATCCGCCGCGACGTGGCGGACCCGCTCAAAGGCCCGCCCACCCGGCACCCGGCCCTGCTCGACGCGTCGCGTCCACGCTCCGGTCGTGCCGTCCTCCCCGTGCCCGGCCCCGGCCTGGGCGATCACCGCGTCGGCGTTGCCGGGGTGCACGGTGGCGTCGGCGTTGCCGTGGAACACGATCGCCGGCAGCACCCGACCCGCCCCCGACTGGCCGGTTCCCGACCGACCATGACCGGACCGGCCAGGCCCGGGACCGCGCATCGCCGCGAACGCCGAGGCGGCGTCGCGCGCGGCCCCGCAGGCCAGGCCCGAATGCACGCCGATCGCCGCGAACAGATCGGGATAGGCGGCGCCCAGCACCGCGGCCGCGGCACCCCCGGCGGACAGGCCTGCCACGTACACCCGCGCCGGATCGACGGCGTACTCCGCCATCACCTGCCGGACGATGCCGACGACCAGCGCCGGCTCGCCCTCGCCGCGGCGCTGCTCGGAGGCCTCGAACCAGCGCCAGCAGCGCGACGCGTTGGCGGCGGCGACCTGCTCCGGCCAGGCGACCAGGCAGCCACGCGCCTCGGCCGCCTCGTTCATCCGGGTGCCGAGGGCGAAATCCGTGGCCGACTGGGTGCAGCCGTGCAGCATCACCACCAGCGGCGCCGGCCTGCCGTCATACGAGGCCGGAACGTATAGCCGGTATGGCCGCGTCGCCCCCTGTGCCGCGCCGCGCCCCGCCAGTCCAGGCAGCGCGAATCCCGGCAGGCCGCGTCGCGCGCTTCCCACGCCCGCCGGGTCGAGCCCCGCGACGCCGGCCCCGAACCGGCCCGCAGCCAGCCTGGTCGCACCCTGGGGCGCGACGCCCGCGTCCGGCGCGACAGGAGGCAGCGTGAACGAGCACGACAGGAACCGCGCGCCACCGGCCGAGCCGGCACGTCCGGACGCCGGAGCGGTGCCGGCGTCCGGACGGGCCGCGGCGGCGGGCCGCCCGGCGGCACGGCCGCGGACCGCGTCGGCCGCCGCCGCCCCCGTGAGGAGGGGCGTGGCCGAGCCGGGCGCCTGGCCGCCGGGCTGCACCCACGCCTCGGCGACGCCCTCGATTACGACGCCGCCTTCGGCTGCGCGGCCGGGTGCGAGGCCGCGCAGCACGCGGGTCGCCTCCGCCAGATGGCCGGAGCGGGTCAGCCTGGTGGCTTCAAGGACACGGTCGTGCAGGTCGCGCATGGGGAAAGTCTCCGTCGGGACCGGGCTGTCGGCCGGTCCGGGGAAAAATCGGTTGCGTCGCGGGTCGCCCTACCTCGCAGGCGCGCCCGCCGCGGCAGGTGCCGGCCGGTCCGCGCGCCGGCCGCATGGACGGGCGGCAGGCGGGCCGTCCGGCCGGTCGATGCGCTCAGCGCATCCGGTCGGCCAGGGCGGCACGGACCTCGGGGCTGGCGTGCAGCGCGCCGAGCACCGTGATCGAGGCGATCGCCGCGCGGGCCAGCGCGGGCGAGACGTCGCGCGCGATGCTGGCCAGGCCGAGCACGCCGATGTGCAGCGGTGCGTCGGCGGCTCGCGCGGCCTCCAGCTCCTCGCGGCTGAAATGGCTCAGGCCGAGCTGGAGGGTGCGCCGCGCCATGGAGTGCCGCAGCGGCTCGGCATGGCGCTCGACCTGGTTGCGGATCGCGGTGCGGATGAAGTCGGTGCGGGTCGCGTAGAACCCATCGCGCACCAGCAGGTCCACCTGCCCGAGATCCACGAAGCCCAGGTTGATCGTGATCTTCTCGCTGTCGGGCACCCGCACCGGTCGATCGTCATTCACAGCCATCCCTCCGCCATCTGCACACCATCCATCTGGATGGCAAGTAAGGCTGCGGCTGCCGGTTTGCAAGAACGTGGCGCGATGCAGGTCGAAGGACCCGTCGCTCGCAGGGACTGACGGCGCCGGCCTTCCCGTCCCGGGTGACGCCGGCCGATGCGTCCCGCGTGCCACGCCCGGTCCCGCACCGTGCCGGTTCTGCAACCGGCCTGCCGGCCCGGTGTTGTGCCGGTGCGTCACCCCGACACCCGAACCGGCTTACAGGAGACCCCCATGTCCATCATCGTCTGGATCGTGTTCGGCCTCATCGCCGGCTTCATCGCCAGCAGGATCGTCGACAGGACGGGCCAGGGCCTGATCCTCGACGTCGTGCTGGGCGTGGTCGGCGCAGTGGTCGGCGGCTGGGTGTTCACCTTCTTCGGCGCCGACGGCGTGACCGGCTTCAACGTCTACAGCATGGTCGTGGCGGTGGTCGGCGCGATCATCGTGCTGGTGATCTACCACGCGATCACGGGCCGCCGCGCCACCTACTGAGCGTAGGTCTGTGCAGCCGGCGCGGGTGCTGGTGCGCCCGCGCGTGCGGGGCGGCCGGCGCGGCGTGCCGAGCGCCTTGGCCGCCTCCGACGGTGCGCCCGCGCGTGCGGGGCGGCCGGATGGCGTGGCGGTCAGGTTCCCGATTTCGACCGCCCTTCCACACGCAAGGATCGCGGAGGGTTGGCGGCGGGTCGGTTTGGATCGCGTTGGCGGCAGGCGGCCAGGAAGGAAGCGAGGCCGGACTCTCCCTCCGCTGCCCATTCCAATGGCCCAAGCGGGCCATCGGAACCTTCGGGCAGCTACGCCCGGACCCGCCAAAGGCCAGGCCTTTTGGAAGGCGATGTTCCCGTTGACATACCCACCCACAACAGGTAGGGTTTGGCTCAAGGAGATCATGCCATGGCGTCCATCCTGTCCGAAGATCGGTTTCACAACGAGGAAGCGGCCTACGCATGGGTTGA
>JAABUV010000317.1_pt1 | contig 73945 bp, 129 predicted proteins | sample 5559971 | NCBI WGS metagenome assembly JAABUV01 (sample SAMN10711881, study PRJNA513362) | rock metagenome | isolation source: Antarctica rocks | place: Antarctica: Victoria Land, Knobhead nord | collected 2015-12-19 | reverse complement strand
GCCCCAGACGCCGGGCGCCGCCGCGCAGGTGATGGGCGCGGAGCCGCAGTACACGTCCTGCCATGGGCGCTTTACGGGCACCGTCGACTACATCTGGTTCACGCCGGACAGCGCCGGGCTGGCCCCCAGCGCCGACGCCGCGCCCGCGTTCGCGCTGCGCTCCGCGCGCGTGCTCGCGCCGCCGGACTTTGCGTCGCTGCACTGCGGCCTGCCCTCGCCCGAGTGGCCCAGCGACCACGTCGCGCTCATGGCCGAGTTTGTGGTGACAGCCGCCGACGGCCGCGTCGTGCCGCTCGGCCGCGGCGCTGCCACGGAGGGTCCGGCCGAGGGTCTGCTGCCACCGGACGGGTCTTGCGGCACAGGCGGTGCGGCGCCCTCGGCGCCGCCGCTGCCGGCCGAGTGGCCTCGCGGCGCGCGCGGGTCGTCCCCCGGCGGCAGCACCGGCGTCCACCCCAGCCCCGGCCGCCGCGGGCACTCGTCGGGGCGGCGGCACCGGGGCGGCCCGGGCGACCAGGCCCAGGCGTGTGCGCTGCCGGGGCAGCAGGGCGGGCACTGGGCGCCGCATCCGGCAGCGGCTTCCTGGGACGCGCGGGCCGCGGGCGCTCCGGGCGCGCGCAGCGGCGGCCCTGCGGCGGACGGCCCTGTGATGGGCGTGCCCGTGGGCGGCCCCGCGCAGCCGGTCATGTCGGTGGCGTACGTGGGCGGGCCTGCCGTGATGGGGCACCCGGCGCGCCCAGGCGGCGAGCCAGGGGCGGTGGCGGGCGCCGGCGGCGAGGCGCAGCCGCCCCACCACATCCGCTTTGGGGACTGAGCGGCCCCGTGCACGCGAACTGGTGCTGGTCACAGAGCAGAACAGTTCTCAGTAACCGACAGGGTGTCCGGTACCGTGCTTGATGTCAAAGGGCTGCGCAAGCGCAGCGATGCTAGAAGCACCGTGACCGCCTATGCTTATCGCGGCCGGGACGGGGGTTGTTGCGCGCTCAGGGCCACCGACTGGCCACAGCGAGGCGTGTGCACAGGTGCTGTGCCATAGAGGCTTGCAGCGTTGTACGTGTGAAACTGAGCAAATTGCTGTGAGCAGTGCAAGGACCTGCCTGTCTGTGTTGCTGGTGCTCAATAGTGCTGCTGAGCTTCACGCTGAGCTTCACCAGGCTGTTTGAAGGTGTTGTTAGCGAATATGTGATCTGTGACGCGACAGTTGCAAATACTCGACTATCTTGTTGCATGCGGCTGTGTGAGTGGGTGCGGTACACCAAGGCAGTAATGGAGTTGTGGCTTGGTGCGTGTCTGTAATCAGGAGGCAAGACTTTGGAATGGGTATTTTACAGCCCGGTGAAGTCTTTGGCACTGGAGACGGCACCACACACTTGCCGGGCATAGCAACTGATGCAGCAGGGCTTGTCACGCCACTGCGATTCAACCATCAATCAGAGTTGTCACGCATTGCAACTGCACGTTAAGCTCGGCTATGCTTTCAAGTAAAACATTTACTCCACATGACGTATGCAGGCGCTGTCCCCTAGCCCACCAGGGCTTGATCAAACAGTTTTGACAGCTCACGTGCACATGCCAAGAAGAGCAATTGGCGTCACGAGAGAGCGCTGTGTGGACACGATATGCGTGTGCGCACGTCCGGCAGTTCTACACCTGTGGTTGCAAAGATACCATATTCCGTGCGCGCTTTGTGTGCCACAGCATAAGCGGAGCGGGAGGCATGAGGGCGGCCACCGCCGTTTACTTGGTGGCCGCCCTGTTCCTGGTTAGCACGGGCGTGTACGGCAGACACCTGCAGGCCGTGGAGGCGCTGCAGCGCCGGCACCACTCATGCAGCCCCACACAGGCAAGCGCCTGCCGTTGACCATCCCCGTTACTCTGTGAGTCAACGCCAATAGGGAGAGGTGCCTATGCCAAGGGGGTTGGTTGTGATGGTGGAAAGTAGCTCTGGGCTATTTTGCCCACCGGACTCGTATGCCCAAGGCGCTCTGGCACAGCGCCCGCTAGGCCTTCTCTGACTTCTACCAAGCTGCAGGGGCTGCCTCTGTGAAGCAGCCGTCGTGCAGACATGCTGTGTGGCTCAGCTCCACACTTGCATGCTTGCTCTGCAGCTCGGCAGGAACTGGTTCAGCGCGGTGGCCTGAGTCAGAGTAAAGCAGGAAGGTGAAGTTGTGTCCTGCTTTGGCGCGCAGGTGCACCTGGCGCTTACAGACAACAGCGGAGAGATGCGTGCGTCCTGGACCACCGAAGGCGTGGGGTGCGTTGCCCGTGCGGAAAACAGCGTGCGGAAAACAACGTGCCTTGGTGCACCTTGCACATGCGGCCAACCGCACTATGTCACGCCAAGCAATGTACTCTACAGCCGCCCCTCTCTTAGTAAGAACGTCAAGTGGCCCTGCCGAGCGAGAGGTGGGGCTGCGGCCCTTCTGTCAGGGACCGGCTCAGGGCAGCTTGGGCTCCTTCCCACTGTAGCACCTACCTCATGCTTGCTGTCACTACCTATAAATATTAGCTCTGTGTGCTGGCAGGTGCCTGGCGAGACTGCACTACGGACGCGCCGAGCGCTGGCTGCAGAGCGGGGGCGCGAATGCTGGCGTTCCTGGCCTGGCTGCGGCCTCCTCGTCGGCTGTGGACACGTACTCGGTGCTCACACGGCTGTGCTGCGACCGCCTGCGCCCATGGGGCCTCCAGACAGTCTGAAGTGGCCTGCCTGCCGAGTGCATACCGCGCACGTTCAGCTGGTACAAGAAAATCGTCGCGGGCAGTTCTTTCTGGTGCCACAGCAGTGGCCACAGCAGTGTCCATGCCGAGCAACACGGGCAGGCCGAAGAGGTCCGTTGAGTGGTTGTTTGGCGCGTGGCCGCAGTCTGACGACATGTGCGGCCTGCCTGCGGCCGGGTACTCGTTCGAGCCGCCCAACCTGCACAGCGCCGTTATGACGGGCCTGGTGCGCCACAGGCGCAGGCGTATGGTGCTCGCGCATGCCTTCTTGCCCTGTCCCTGTGACTGCAACTGCATGCACCATGTTGCACGTGAGGCTGCCTGCGTCCCGCCAAGCGTATCACTATAGGCGGTTGCGCACACCTTTGGGTAACTGGAAGTATGCTTCAGTAACTACACAGGAGACTGTTGTTAGTGAGCTCTCTGCAGCCGCCCTCGCTCATCGAGCCCAGCGCAAAGCAAGTGCAAGCATGCTTGTCGCACCGCTCACCAGATGTAGCCACTCATGGTAGAGTCCTGCATGTGGTGTGGAGCGGCGCGCGCCTCCGTTTCACCGTACTGGGCGATGCGGCAGGATGCGGGGGAGCTGTACACGTATGACATCGGCGGGTATGGCCCGTCGCGCACGTTCCGCGCGCCGCCGACGACAGGCCCCGACGCGGCGTTCACGTTTGTGGTGTACGGCGACATGGGCGAGTCGGAGCACCGCGCCGCCAAGTCGCCAGGGTGCGCAGCGCCTGTGCGCCGCTGGACTTGTTTGTGGACAATTTGTCATGCAGCAGGCGGTGTGATGGTGTCAGCACTGGCTCGTATGTCAGATTTGCCTGGTGAATCCGGTTGAGCTGAGCGGGCCGCCATACCTTGCATGGCAATGCTGCACCCAGATGCGCATTGATCACGGGCTTGCTGCGACCTGCACCAAGTGCAGAATATCTGGACAAGGAACCTTTGTTGCTTTCGCATGAAGTGCGCCGTTGCTGGTCATGCCATGGCAGCCACAGCGTGCTCCGCAGGCGCCTGCATGGGCGTGGAAAGTGCGCCTGATGCAAACCATCTGAATCCTGTCTGCGCCTTGCCAGGGCGCGCACGACCTCGCGGCGCGTGGCCGACGAGGTGGAGCGCGGCGGCGCCGAGCTGGTGCTCCACATCGGCGACATCTCTTACGCCAATGGCGATCCCGATATCTGGGACACCTTCATGGACTACATCGAGCCATACGCCGCGCGCGCGCCCTACATGCTCGGCATCGGCAACCACGAGTATGATTGGCGCACCGGCACGGAGAAGCGGCGGAAGCACCGGCGCGCCACCGACGCGAGCGGCCGCGACGCGCCCTACGACCCGGACTGGGGCAACTACGGCGCGTCGCAGGCCCCCGGCAGATGCAAACAGGCAGGCTGCAGGACTTCACAATGCATAGCGTTTCGTCACATGAACCTGGCAGCAGGTCATCTATGGACGTGCCGCACGCGCGCACGGCGCTGCGCCAAGCGCGGCTCACAGTGCGGCGCGCGGCGCGCAGGCAACGACTCGGGCGGCGAGTGCGGCGTGGCCGTCGCGGCGCGCTTCCTAATGCCTGGCGCGGCCGGGCTGGGGAGCGCGCCACCCGCGGAGCCCTACAGCAACTGCAGCGCTGCTGCCGCCGTGTGCGGCCGGCGCCGCCGCGCGCGCGCGCTGGTCAACCCGCCCTTCTGGTACGCGTTTGAGTACGGCAGCGTGCACTTCAGCATCATCTCCTCGGAGCACGACCTCACGCGCGGCTCCGAGCAGCGCGAGGCGCGAGCCGCCCGCGCGCAGTGGGATGCATATAGTCGTGACCTCTTTGCTTGATGTTTACGGTGTGCATGAATGTTTCCACCAAGAGCCCAAGTAGCAAGAACTCGAAGTAGCGAAGAGCGCTGAAAGTCCTTTGGCGCCAGCCGCGCCTTTGTGTGCCCGGGCGACGCATGCCGTCAAAGCCGGCATGCAGGCGGACGCCCCGCGAGCGTCAAGGCCCCGCTGGCCCGCGGGTGCTGAAGGACCCGCGCCGCGCCGCAGTGGCTGGAGGCCGACTTCGCCGCCGCGGACCGCTGCGCGACGCCTTGGCTGGCCGTCGCCATGCACCGGCCCATGTACGTCGTGTTCCCGCACAAGAGCAACCGCGTCGTCGGCGAGCACCTGCGCGCCAGCCTGGAGTGCCTGTTCGAGGACGCGCAGGCGCGGCCCGGCCCCGCGGCGTGCTCCGCCTGTGGTGGCACGGGCGCGCGCGCTGCTGCCGCTGCGTGCGTGCGCTGCTGCCCTTGCGTGCGTGCTGCTGCTGGCGCGCGCGCGCCGCGGCCGGCAGCGCGCGGCAGGCAGCCCCTGGAGGCGACGCGGAGCACGGCGCAGCGGCGCAGTGCCGTGCTAGGGACCAGAATGAGCCGTCGCCACCACCGCCGCTACCACCACCAGTGGTGGCAGTGGTGGAGCCACCACCACTGGTGACCCTGGAGTGGTGGTGGGGTCACCGTTGCTTCACCACAGAGTGCGCGGGGTGGTATGTATCGCAATAAAAGGATGCCGCAATAGCGAGGAAGGACCCAGCCGGCGGCGAGCTCAGCGTCGCGGGGCGCAGGTGGACCTGGTGCTGTCGGGGCACGTGCACGCATACGCGCGCACCTGCAACGTGGCGGACGAGCGCTGCGTCGACCCCGCGGATGGCGGCATGACGCACTTCACCATCGGTGCGCACGCTGCGGCGCACGCGCGGGCTGCCAATGCGGCGATAGCAGCACGGCGGCTCTTTTGCTTCCGCCGGGCGCCTGCGGCGGGACTGTCTGACGACTGTCCGTCGCGCCTGCCTCATGTCACTCAAACGTCGTGGCGTGGTTAGCAGCATGCGCCTCGAACTGCAGTGAGCAGGACAGCTTGGTGAGGAGCAGCCCTGTGGACGTCGTGGCGGCTGCCGCTCGCATGGTTTGGTGCGGCGCCAACGACAGCGCGCCGGCTGCAGCCCAGCGCGGCCTCTGCGCGCGCGCGCCGAGCGCCCAGGCCACGCGCGCAGGCTCGGGCGGGCGCAAGCTGAGCGACGTGGAGCATGGGCAGCCGGAGTGGCTGGCGTATGCGGAGCCGGAGTGGGGCTTCGGGCGGGTGACCGTCGACGGTGGCGAGCTGCTGTTTGAGTTTGTGCGCAGCGGCGACGGCGACGTGCGTGACAGCGTGCGCCTGCGCAACGCGCGCGCGGGCGCGCGCGGCTGCCAGGCCGGCGAGCCCTTGCAGGACGCAGGCCTTCATGCAAAATCAAGCCCTTCAGGCAGCGGGCGTGCGCCTGAGGAGCCCCCCTCGCTCGCGCCTGCTGAGGGCAAAGGCCAGAGTGTGGCGCTGGGTGCGTCCGCCGCGGCAGAAGCAGCGGAAATGCGTGAAGTGGCGGGCAGGCTAGAGCTGGGCGCGCCGCGCCTCGCAGCAGAAGGCGCACGCGGCGCGCCCGCAAGCGTGGGCGTAGCGGCGGAGGCAGGGGCCGCGCTGGGCGATGCGGACCAGGGCAAGAGCTCAAGTGCGTTGTAGTGCTGGGGGCTTTCATTTACCGGGTCTGTTTGTTGGGTCCTGTTCTTTGCCGCTTGGAGCGGCAACGCATGTTTCGCGAGAGGGCATGCGTGCTCTGCAGCGCTGGCGCCCATGCGTGGCGCCCGCCCAGACACGCAGCTGAGTGCCGGCTGGGCGCACAGCTGCGTCTCTTGTGCGCTGCGGGGGAGTGCGGCCTCGCAGCCTTGGCCATGCGGTATTCAGCAGAGGCTGTGCGTGTCCAACGTGCTAGCAGTCGTAGGCAGGGTAGGTGCCAAGCCAGCATGTTCTGCGTCGTGTTAATATCTGCCAGGTCACGGGGCCGTTCCCGTTGGCCCATCACTACTATTCTTGCATGCTCGGCATGCCTCTGCTCTGCCATATCGTGCGGCGCGCAGCTGCTGTCTTGTCGGCGATTTTCCATGTCGCGCCTTGCTGCTCCATCAGCCTGGTTGCCGCGCCCAGCCGCCGTTGCAGGCGAGCCAGCAAAGGGGCCCTGCAGTGCTGACATGGCTGAGCGCTTATTGCACGCAAGAAGTAGATCAGCCTGCTGGCTAATTGTCACGTGAACATGTGGTGCATGCGGCTGTATGGTGTTTTAGTGACCTGTGCCTCCTGTTTCTGGCTGGCGGCCGGCGGGCTGCAGCTACTTTATTGAAACACATGCAGCTTAGACATGCAGCTGAAATCTTGAGTGTGGATTCTCGTACCACTAGCAGATGCAAGTTCATGCTGTGGCGTACTTCGCATAGCAGCGGCCTGAGAGTAGAGTGCGCCGTGCATGCCGCTCGACCTTGAAGCGTGTGCCATGGGAAGCTGTGGCCTGAACCAGGCACATGTGGCACAAACAGGCATCATAGTATTTTCCAACCTGTCTGTTGTGGTACAGGTGCCAGAAAATGCGCAGCCAGAGCTCGCTGGGCAGAAGGAAGTCCCCTGGCCCAAGGGTATTTTTCATGCTGAACCAGCAGGCTCTGATGCAAAGTGCGCTGCAGAGATATGCCACCACGCTGCAGTGCCACTGCTCTGAAATAACAAAGTAGATCCATGGCACCGTCCCATGATCAAGTAACTACGTCTACCCTAATCTTGTTACCACAGTTACAGCCAGTGCACAAGCCCACTTGCAACGTGAAGCTTCTGTCCTGCTCATCAGACCCGCGGCGCAGGCCTCGCCACAGACTGTCCTGCCAATGGCTAAAGCTTTTAAGGTTTAGTGCCACTAAGCATTACCTGAAGGTGGCTGCATACACGCTGCACAGTACTCATCACACCTCCACCACGCACACTGCAGAGCTGCAAGCCAGCAGGTCGCCGCCGTGCACAGACGCATCATGCGGGCTCCTCCAGCGGCAGCGGCACGACGTCCCAGCCGGCGCGCTCCAGCTGCGGGCCGGCGAGCGCGGCGTCCGCGGCCACGACCACCACCTGGCCGGCCGGGTGCAGGCGGCGCCGCGCCGCGGCCAGCACGTCCGCCGGCTCCACGGCCTCCACTGCCGCCTTGTACCTGAACAGGTAGTCCTGCCGGCGGCACGCCCGGCGCTCGCACAGCTGTGCAGAGCCATGCACGAGCTCTGCGGGGCTTGAATCGTCATCAATGCCATATTCATTGCACTGCTTGTAAGACAGCTGAACAGCGTATTGACACCAGATCACTGACAGCCATCATGCCAGCAAAGCGCCACACCACAGGCATGCAGCACAGGTGAAAAGCATGCATTGCGGCACATCTCGACTCAGCATCGCTTATTGTTCAGAGCATGCACTGCCACAGCCTCTGTCATCGCGAGATGACGTCAACTCCGCGACATGCCCTTCTGGGTCATTGCTACACATGTTTGGCTCACTTCCGAGGTCCTTATGCTTAGAAGCGAGCAGGAGCGCTCTCGAGGCGCAGCACAGCCCTCGCTGTGTGCAGGCGGGCGCAGGCGGCAGGGATGGGTCTGCGGCAGGTTAGGCTCAGGGTTAAAGGCGGGGGGCGCGCCTGCGGCAGGCCCAGCAGCGCATAGGCCAGGCTGCGCTGCAGCTGCGCGCCGGTGCTGGCGAAGTTAAATACGAACGAGTTCAGCGCCTCCTCCTGCGCGGTCGCCACCTCGGCCGCGCTCGGCGCGGCCTGCGCCGCCTCCTGCCGCCCCGGCGCGGGGCTCCGCTCACGCCGCGCGCATGCCCGCCTGCAAGTGCCGCAGCACTCGCTGCAGAGTTGGATTTTGGCGTGCGTGCGCGCAGCGCCTTGCACGCGCCGCGGCCTGGGTGACTACCGCACCCTGCTGCAGCGCCAGCGCGGCGGCATGGCGCAAGCGGACGGTTGACAGCATCCTAGGCTGCTGAGCCGGCTGGCAGGACAGAGGGCCGAGCACTGTGCGTGTAGAGGCCGCAGGCATGCAGGGCCGCTGAGAGGGGCTGACAGACGGCGGCGCGCGCCTGCAGGCTGGCGTGCAGCAGCGCAAGGAACTCGGCTGGCGCGGCCGTCTCGCCGCCCGCCACAAACAGGCCCGGGTGGTCGACCGGCGAGGTGTCGAAGCCGCCCGAGACCGAGTAGGCGAGGCCCTGTGCGCGCGCTTGCGTGGCGGCATGGCCTCGTGTGACACTGACGATCGTGGCCACAGGATAAGAACAGCAGTTGTGACAATAATGATCATCAGCAAATTAAGTTGACAAGCACCGCCTGCTGCTGCCACCTTCAGCCTACCCTTGGTTCAGCCAAGCAGTGCTCCAGGCGCCTTGCAGAGCCTGTACGAAGGAGGAACGCGGGAGCACAGGGAACAAACGGTCATGCCACGCGATGCTGCTCGGCGCGCCCCTGGCGGCAGGCGCGGCCCGCGCGCACCTCGCGCGAGCGGATGCGGTCGAACAGGCGGCCCCCGAACGAGTTCAGGATGTCGCCCAGCACGTCCAGCGCGGCCATGTCCGGGTCGCTCGCGGACACGCCCAGCTCGCCCATGGCCACCACGGCCTGCCGCGCCGCCGGGGCTCACGGCAATACGGTAGGGTCCAGGTCGCTCGCCGATACGCCCACCTCGCCCATGGCCAGCACGGCCTGCCGCCCCCCAAGGGGTCACAGCGATAGGGTAGGGTCCGGGTCACTTGCAGCCGCGCCCACCTCGCCCATGGCCACCGCGGCCTGCCGCGCCGGGGCTCATAGCGGTGGAGCAGGGCGCAGCACGCTTGGCCGCTGTCAGGTCAAGCATGGACGCTGGGCACTCCTTTCCGCTTCTCACGCAGCGCAAGAGCAGGGCAGAGCTCTCCACCCACCCCACCAAGACGCATGTACACCGAGCGATTATTAGCTTGCTCTCCCTCCAGGAAACCGCACGGGCACCAGGCGGGCGCAGGCGCGCCTGCGTGAGGCCCGGCCGGTCCACCAGGAACACGCGGCCGGGCGGCGGCGGCGGCGGCAGCGGCGAGCCGGGCACCGGCGGGGGCGCGGCCGGCTGCCCCGGCGCGGGCTTCCAGCCGCCCAGCGCGCGCTCCACAGTCGCGCGCATGTCCGCCGCGTCAAAGTCGCCTGCGCGCGCGCGCGCGCGCGCTCAGCCTCAACCGTGCGAGCATGCAGGCCACGGCTGGAGAGCGCCCAGCCTGTCTCGGCCACTGCACGCGCCCGCCCGCAGCGGGACCTTCACTCGCGGCCATAATGCATACTGGCATTGCGCCGGGGGTCGCTGCCATGCCGGCCGCACTTGACAGAGCGGGCACGCGGTCAGCCATCCTGCGCGCTGCGCAATGATGCAACCCCCCTGGCCTCGCCGGCAGGCAGGCCGTGCGCTGCAGCGGCAGCGGGGGGTGCGAGCAGGTGCGCGCGGGGGCCCCAAGGGCACGCACCGGCCACGCCCAGGATGGCCGCGTCCGGGCGCTCCCAGCGCTGCAGGTGCGCGACCACGTCCTCGCGCCGCAGCGCGCTCACCTGACGCGCGCGTTTCTTGGTTTACTGGTGTTTATTGGGCTCCAGGCCTCAAAAGCTCCATCAAAGCTATATCGCTTAGTCGGGTCAACGATATTTGCTGCGGCCGGCACCCTCATGCCGGGCACTGGCTGCTGGCCGCGGGCTCATGCCCCGCAGTGCTATGTGCAGCTCACATGTTGGAGCGGGGCGGCTTCCAAATCAGGAGCCTGCAAGCGCCGGTAAAGCACCGCAGCTTCGCCACGATCTTTGACAGTGTGCGGTGCGGTGATGCGGGCGCAGCCCTGCTGGCAACAGGACAGCAGGATATCACCGCCTCGGCATGGTCACCGCACGGCCCCCAGCAGCACGCCCGGGCGCGCCCGGGCGCGCGCCTGCGCGGGCGTCGGCCGGCGCGCGAACACGCTGTCCGCGCCGTACAGCAGCCGTGCCAGCTTGCGCCGCGGGATGGACGCCGCGCTGTCGTTCATGTGCTCCAGCATGTTCAGCACCTGCGGCGCCGGCCGGTGTAAATAAGCTCCATGTGGAGAGACGGTACAGTTCACTGAGCGAGTGAAAGACATGACTCCAACCATGGGGTCTGGCACCATTGGGTTGGTTGTTTTCGAAAGTGGCACGGCCATGCACCACTGCTTCATGATGACATCAGTATCATTTCAGCATGAGGCCCCATGCGTCCGCGCCACACAGACTGGTGCGCTGCCCATGGCCTGCCGCAGAGGCAGCCGGGCCCAACATGCAACGAGCCTCTAGTGCCGCGAGCTCCACAAGTTGTGGCACTGCGGTACTTCGTCTAATAATGAGCGGAGACGGCTGATGCCCGCCGCGCCGCTACGCTCATGGCCTGGTGCCAGCCTGACAACACACAAGCCCTAGGGTGCCTAGAGGCACATGGCGTAAGAGGGGCTCGCGCTTTCTATTATCTTGCCATCTCCGGCTCTTCCTCTCCACACCTCCGCTCGTCAAACTCAGCTTCTTGACCGGACCCAAGTGAGAGGGCGACGGAAATGTTTCAATTTGAGCCAAATGGGGCCCCACCTGCGCCTTGGCCAGATCCAGCTTCTCCTGCGGCAGCGCGGGCGCCAGCACCAGCTCCGCAAACAGGCCCATCACCTCCTCCACATCCTCCTTCAGGCACTCAAAGCCTGCGCGGACGCGCGCAGCCGCGCCCGGCCGCCTTGCGCGCCCCTTCCTCACACGCAGACTACAGGCGCTTCTTGGACATAACAACCACTGGGCTGCATACCGCGCAGCAGCATGCAGCCCCGGCGCTGGCGCTCCACTCCTGCTGCGCAGCGCCTTAGTGGCGAGCGGCCGCGCGGGCGAGGCCCGGGCCGCGCGGGCGAGGCCCGGGCCGCGCGCTGGGCGACATCCGTCCAGCGCGCAGGAACCACCATTAGGGTTAGGTCACGGCGCGCGCAGCGCACCTAGCGACGTCGCCTCGCCGCCCGCGCCGCCCTCAATGTACGCTGCGCGCAGCTCCAGCGCGTCGTCCATGGCGGGGCCCGGGTGCGCGGCCGAGCCGCCCGCGCGCCGCACCGCCGCGCTCACGGACGCCAGGCCGACCTGCGCGCGCGGGGGCGCGCCTCAGCGGCGCGGGGCAGCGGTAAGCGCCCCGTCGCGCCGGCCAGCTCCGCTGAGCCAGGGCGGCGCCAGCCCCTCTGCCCTGCAGCGGGCGGCTGTGTGCGACTCGCCAGACTTGCCGTGCCCTGCTGTGCCCTGCAGGCTGGACTTGCGTCACCCCTCGGAGCTGTACGTCAAAGATAGGAAGGATGGATGGCTCTGAGGCGCTCCGCGCGCCTCTCGGCGCACCCAGGCATGTGGAAATAGGACATAAAGAGCACAGGCAAGCTGCTGGCCAAGCAAACTACTTGTCACAGGCTGGTCCTGCACCACGCGCGGAGCTGCAGCACCGCACGCGAGCCGCGCAGCAAGCTGGGCCGCCAGCACAGGGCGCTGCGCGGCAGACGCGGGCCTCACCTTGTCTGGGGGGCTGGCGCGCATGCCGCCGCGGATGAGCAGCGACGCCCTGACGATCGGCACCTCGTGGTCCTCCATCAGGAACAGCCGCAGGCCTGCAGCAGGAGGGCAGAGTCGTGTGCAGGCCTGCCGTGCGGAGCCAGGCGCCGGGTCTTGGCAGCGCAGGCGGGCCAGGCAAGCGCACCGTTTGCGAGCACCACCTCCTCCAGCTTTGGCGCCTTCAGGTCGGGCAGCGGCGGGAAGACGGTCGGGATGGGCGGCAGCTCCGGCTGCCGCAGCGCCGCCGCGCACGCGGGGCCCGGGCCTCCCAGCGCCAGCGCCAGCGACAGGGCGGCCGCGCCGGCGGCGCCTGCCGCACGCGCAGAGCGACGTCGGCTGGTTGTCGCCTGCAGGGGCCGCTGCGCCACGCGAGCGGCAGGCGCGACAGCGGCAGTCGTGGCACGTAGCCACCTTCCCAGACGCGCCTGAAACGCGCTGCAGGAGGCAGGAGACGCAGGCGCGGACGCGTGGCCGGTCTGGTTGCTGCTCGGCACAGGCGCGTGGAGCGTGGTGACGCTGAGGGGAGCGCAGTGGCCCAATACGCTCCAAGCTGACGTGCCCATTATGCATACGTTGCATGGTGTGCGTCATCCGCGTCACCGTGAGTACTGCAAGTGCACTGCCAGTGCTGCTTCACGCTACGTTGTCTATCAGCACACCTTACAAAAGACTCAAGGCAGAGCTGGAACAGATCTGGGACATGAAAGCACTCAGATGAGCACTGCGGCAGTTACAGCAAACTAGGGCTGTTCATGGATGGCGCCCAAGTGCGTCTGCTGGTCTTGAGCACACCAATGAGGAGCAGTAAACTGCTGCCTGCAGCTGCGGGTACATGGTGGACTGGTGTGCCGTGTGCAGGTCCTTCACATGCTCTTGCTAGACATGTTCAGCACAAAACGGCCACATGCCGAGAGCGGTGTACCAGTCGGCATGACTTGAGGAACATGGGTTGTGACGGGGGTAGCGATGCACTGTGATGCACGCACCGCTCTCTTCAGGGCGGCCTGTGCAATGACCTCAAAAGCGGGAGCGTGTGCAGGTAGCTCGATGAGTCAGCAGGCGAGGCGCGCAAGGCGCATGGCGCAGGGCTTGCGGCGCTGCGGAGCTGCCCTAGCAGGGCGCCTCCGGCTACCAGCCACGTCGTCCCGCCCAGCAGGCACGGCGCTGTAGGCAAGCCTGCCTGCAGGGCCGCTGGCGCGGCCCCTGCTGTGCCGACAATGTGTGAGCCCGCTTGCACGCGTGCAGCTCCCCCGTCCAGCTGCTGCCTACCCGCTCACACCGCCCTTTGCCTGCTCCACTGCCAGGTGTCTGCACAACGCCTCTAGCTGCTTGCATGCGCGAAGCGGATGCTTCAGCGCACGCTCTGCGCCCAACGCGTAGTTGCTGCGCGTGAACATGTGCATGCGGCCGGGTGCATCATGCGACTGCGCCATCAGCGCTTGACCCTCCTCTGCCACCTGCTGTGCCATGCGCATGCATGCGCGTGGCTCACACACCGCCTGCTGTGCGCACTGCTCTGCTGTTGCCTGGGGCTGTGGCGCAGACCGCACCACACGCATGCATGCAACAGCTCACTCCTAGGCATCTGGTCGTAGGGCGCATGGCTGGCATGTGGCCTGTGTAGCAGCGACACCAACAACCCCCAACAGAGACCATCACCAAAATGTCATATGCGCGCGGCAGACCGCCGTGGCCAGACAGGGCTGAGGGCCTCGGCTGTGCCCATGCTTGGCCGGGGCTGCACGTGGCACGGGGCCTGAGGTTCGCCCTCTTTGCGCTGCCCGTGTGTGCACGCTGTGTGATGTGCACGCGCGCCCACACGCAGTGCACACAGCAACCCCGCCTCACAGCAGTCCAGCGCCGCACCCAGCATGGGTATGGTGGCAGCTGCCATGTGAGGCTGGCGCTGCCATCCCGCACGGGCTCATGCTGCCAGCCATGGCCCGTTGTGCAGCAGTATTTTCGCTCAGTGCATCTCCTCATTTCTCCGCAGCCCTCGTCTGCGGCAGGTGCATCATGGAGAAGGATCGCTCGGACCTAGGAGTACCAAACAGGTCACGCCTTCCCTAGCGAGCCCTTCATGCCTTATCTAGTGAGTTGTTTGAGCTCGTGAAGTGTACAGAGGGCTGCAGGTAAACCAGTTGAATAAGGTCGGCATGCAAAGAGCACTAGGCACCATTCCAACAACAATGCATTATGTGTAATGCTGGTGCTCATGCACGTACAGGCATACAACATCTCCCTCAACATGCAGAGTCGCCAATGTGCAACACACCCTCATGAACAGCGCTATGCTGAGCTGTAAAGGCACAACATACTTTCCTGTCAGTGACCTACAGGTCGTTGATGCCACATGCAAAGTCAGTTCTGATGCCAGTATTGGTTGCAGCCCTCGATACCACAGATATTGACACGTTCCAAGGCTTCAAAACTGACCTCTGCTGTGACGCGAGTAAGTCACAGCATGCAAACAAGTGATGTACGTACAGAGCAGCGCCGGCTGACCAGCCCCCACACGGGCCCGCCAGCTCATCGCAGCGCTTGCCTGGGGGGGCACCCACTCTAGGCACCGTCACCCCGTGTGGCAGTCGGAGTGACTCCTGAAATCGAAGTAGGCTTCATCTGTCCCAGGACCTCGAGAGCGGCGCACGCGCTTGATGTACCCGGCGTCATGAAGCGTCGCTCACAGCGTCAAGCGTGAGCACGCCAACGTACGGCAGCGACCGGAACAGGCCGTTGTAGTCCATGCCGTAGCCGACCACAAACTCGTCGGGGCACTGCGCGGGAGCTGCATGTCAACTGTTATCGGGCTGCATGCTGGCGCGCCGTGCTTGAACAGCAGCGGCGGGGCTTCAATGAGCCGCTTGCTGGCACTCTGATACATTGGTTGGTGAGCGCCTCACAGGCTGCACTTTGGATTGCACTCAGGCAAAAGCCCCCTTGCTGGCCAGGCCGCATCATTCCGCCGCTTTCGCCCGTGAGCGCAGTACATTACGGCATCACCTACGGGACAACGTATAGTGCGACATCAGGCTGTGACTAGCCAGACCTACAAACAGCCACAGTTGGCTGAGCAATGGCTGTCATTCTTCAATTCATTCAAAACCTCTTCAGACATTCAGATTCACGCTTGAAGAAACTGGCATGAGCAGGCCCTTGCGCGGTACCTCGAAACCCACGTAGTCCGGCACAAAGTCGACGGCGCGCCGCGACGGCTTGTCCAGCAGCGTGGCGAGCCGCGTGCTCGCCGCGCCGGCCGCCGCGAGCGCCTCCGTTATGCGGCGCGCCGTCCGGCCCGTGTCGACGATGTCTTCCACCTGCGCTGGCGCGACCTGATCCCTACCCTGCATAAGCGCGGCATGGCCGGGTGCCAGGGCGGAGGGGGCGGTCATCAGCACAGTAGCCTGTACCCCACGCGTGGAAGCCCCAGGCAGGCCTCATGTGGCTCAGGCCGGGCCAGGCACGGGCTGCTTAGATTGCAGGCCCGCGGCATGATGTCCATTCCATGCATGCATGCAAGGCCTTGCCAGGCTGGCAAGGGCGCCGCGCATTTGGCACCCTGCCGAGGCGGCCCGCTGTCCGGGCCGCGGCTGCGCCGCCGTGCTGCTTGGCCTCCGCCACATGCATCATGCACGGCTCCTAGTACCGGTCTCGTGCTGCAGTTCAGGAGCCTGTCTATAGCTGTTGGACAGCAAGAGGCGCCCGTTCGCACCAGCAGGATGTGGCGCCCCGCCACCGATAGGGCGCGGGGCACCTCCAGCGCGACTGCGCCGCTCGACTCTGTGCCCCGGTAGGACGCCGCGCGCACGAAGTCAAACTCCAGGCCATCCGGCAGTGGGTCGAGCGCCCTCGCCAGGTCTGCGGCCGCGCGGCGCACCAATGAAGTGACGTGCGGCTTACGGTCTACCTGGGAACAGCCTGGGGGCAGCTGGGCGCTGGCGCGCCTGCCGCGAAGATGAACGCGCCTGTCAGCGTCTGCGCGCCAGAGGCGGAGGTGTCACTGCCAGAGTGGCCTTCACGAAGTTGTTCCCAAAAAAGTTCTTGGCAAGATGCACGGCGCCGGGGCGCTGCGCCGCACCCCCAGCACCAGCGGGCGACTGGTCGCATAGTCTGCGGCGACCTGCCTGCGTCCATGCCCCGCACACCTCACACCTTGGGCTCCCGCTCAGCCAGGGCGCATGCGCAGAAGTGCAGGTGCCCACCTGCCAAGCTCGCAGACACGCGCCCGCACAGTCTCGGCGCTGTACAGCACACGGGTGACATCTGTGCGCTGCTCAGCGGAACACGTTGCCTGCGCTCTCGCCCGGCGCTTTTATCGGTGCCAGCGCTGAGACGCGACCCGCGCCTGGGTGGCGCCGAGGGCGCAGTCGCGCATGCGACCTGGCCCAGGCACCCCGAGACATCGTCGTAGCTGGAGGTCGTCGAGCTTTGTGAGGGTCGAGGGTTGATGGTCGTCATGACTCATGCTCACCAGCGTTCCCCCCAGAGTCCCAGAGTCTCCAAGCGGTCCGCGTTCCAGGCCACAGCGCCTTATCTTGCAGCACCAGGCAGCGCTGTGCCTTGTGGGAGCGGCACCGATGGAGGTCCCACGCGTGCAGCAGTCGCAAACGCTCTTCGACCAGGCGCTGCTCCTGGATGAGAGCGACAGTATGTTTAGCTTCCTCGACCAGATGGCCGCGGGCGGCGAGCTGGCCGAGGCAGCGGTCGGCGGGTCTCTGCTGTATGGCGCGCCGGCCAACCTCGGCGACGCGGCGCTGGCCGGCGCAGTCGGCGACCCAGTCGCCTGGGGCGACCCGGGGCTGGCTGCGCCGTGGGCCAGCACCGTGCCGCTGCCACTGCGCGGGGGGCACGCCGCGCCGGAAGTGCCAGCGTCGCCGCTCAAGGAGGAGCGGCAGCAGCAGCAGCAGCCCTCCGGCAGCGGCAGCGGCGAGCGCAGCAGTGGCGACGGCGGCGCCGCTGAGCCGAAAGAGGCTGCCGGGACGTCCTCCTCCAAAAGGAGTGATGGCCTGAAAAGCAAGGCTGAGCGCCTGCACCTGGCGCGTGAGAAGGCACGCCCTCACCCACTCCTGCGCCTGCCAGTGCGTCGGAGGCACCTGCGCTTGGGTGTGGGAGATGAGCCGCCCTGGTGCGTGCCAGTGCGTGTGCGTGGTGCACCCAAGTACTGAGGCGGTGCTGCATGTTGTGCCCTGCCGCAGAACAAGGAAGCGCAGAAGGCCTTCAGGCGACGTCAAAAGGTGCTCCGCGCACCTGTAAACATGGCCTGCAGTCCGGCCCCTCAGGGGTGCATGTCGTCAAGATGAAGCTGTGCCGATGCAAGCTACGTTACAAGCAACCTGCTTTCTAGCACTGGGTCCGGACTTGTTTTCTTATTGTGCAAGCTGCTGCCACTAGAGTACGCATACTTTCACGTCAACACACACTGTACAAAGTCGAAAGGCGTGCAGGCACACTATGCACAGTTTAAGCCTCATCGAGGCATACATTTGCGGCAGTATCGTGAGCCTGTGATCAACGGTGCGATGGCTGTGCTTGTGCAGGCGAAGCAAGCAGAGACGGAGAAGCGCGTGTCGGACCTGGCGGCGCAGCTGGAGGCGCTGCAGCACGAGAACGAGGCGCTGCACCAGCAGAACCTGACCCTGCAGTCGGCGCTGGTGGTGCGCGCGTCCGCGCCGGCGCCGGCGCCAGCGCCCACGAGCGCGCCCGACAGCCCCGCCTCGACCAGCGGCCAGGTGCGGGGTGTGGCCCGGCTGACGGGGTGTCCTGGTGTGCACACGTGTCTTCTGGGCTGTTCTTGCCTGTGGTAAGATATGTCTTGCTGCTTCGCCGGTCACGAATGAGACTGGCTAGCCGTAGTAAGAATACCAGTGCGTGTGTGTGGTGCTGTGTATTGAAACTGCAGCATGCTCCTGCGGTAGTGTGCTTGCCGAGGGCGTGAAGGGCAGCTGCTCTGTGACAGGGCGGTGAGCGCCCGGACGCGTGCAGGCGCAGGGAGTCTGGATGCCGTGGCACGGGCGCGGCAGCTGCCGCAACCTGGCGGAGACCGTCGCGCAGGTCGTGTCTGCTGTGGGGCAGCGCCAGGTCCCTGCGCAGCGGGTGCGCTCCAGGAGGGGCACCGGAGTGCTGTGATATGCTAGCCTGTGTCTCACACCAGTCTCACGTGCCGCCACTGGTCATATGGGATGCAGCGCGCACACGTCTCGTTACCAGAGGCGTGCGTTATAGTGGGCGCCAGACATGTCTCAAGCTCGAGTTATACATCACGCCAATGGCGCCTGGCCTGGCGTATGTCGGCTTTCACCCCAAGTACGGTTGACGCCTGAGCCTGTCTTGTGCTGCGTAGCGTGCCTGCCAAGCGCCTGTTTATTCGCAGGACGGTGGCAAGCACTCTGGAGCTGCCGCCGCGCAGAATGGCGCGGAGGCGGGCTACTGGCAGCCGTGGGCGGAGCGGGGCACGCCGCAGACGGCCATGGCGACGCTGGTGCTCACGCTGGGCGAGGGCGTGGAGCGCGTGCGGCTGACGCCCGAGGGCGCGCGCGGCCTGACCGTGGAGGGCATGCGCGCGCTGTGGAAGGTGCGGCGGAGGGCTGCCGGCTGCCGGCGCTGCTGCAGTCCCCGCGCATGCCGTGTGGCGAAGGCCCTTGCTGGCGCCTTGTCACCTGGCAGCGAGTGCGGCGTGAGCGCGCTGCCCGTTTGTTCAGGTTGCGGGTCAGCGGATGCGTTGTGCAATGTCTGCTCATGTGGCGCAGACAGCGGAGGCAGACGCTGGCACTCTGGCTACACTGCCAGTACCCCACTGCGTACAGTGTAGGATGTCAACTATTGACGCAGTGTCTGTGTGCGCAGGAGCTGGTGAAGCGCACAGCTGCAGTTCTGGTCGACGCCGCAAATGATCCAAACGGCAAGGCTGCGCAGCAGATCGAGGTGCGCCTGGCGCTGCTGTTTGCTCAAGTTCAGCACGCGCAGTGTGTCACCTTGATACTCGCTGCTCAATCAGGCAAGCATGGATGGCTCTCGTCTGGCAATACCATTGCCCTCTGCGCAATCAGGCAGGAGGGGTGCCAACCTGTGGGTCACTGCACCTGGCGTTGGTGAAACGATGCTTGAGAGTCGGATGCTCAACCGGGTGTCAGAACACATCACAACCTGCGTCGCTGGCAGACGCGGCCTGAGGCGGCGCGGCGCGGCGCGCAGGGGCTGACGCGCGAGTTTGCCGGCCTGAGCGCCTACATGTCCGCGAACAACCCGCGCCTGATCAACAATTTCCACTTCCAGCCCGTGGACGGCCAGGCCTCGCCGCACCCCACCGCCAGCACCGCGCTGTGGAGCTCCATCCTGGTGCGCGCGCGGCCCAGCGCGGCGCAGCCTGCTGCAGCGCTGTGCACTGGCCGGAGTGCGCTGGCCGGCACAAGCGTGCATGCTGATGGCTGTCTGTGTCACTGATGGAGAGCAGGCGCTCAGCCGACGTGTGAGACCGCTTTGCTGCCATGCCCCAATGCATGTCGCCTGCTGCAAGGTCAGCAGTGTTAGCCGTGCATGGATGGCGCTCCTTGGCGCATGCTGGCGCGCGCATGGCGACTTTCTGGTCTGCTCGGTGGGGCATGCTGCGACCCTGGAGGGCGGGCACGTGCTCACGCCCTGCTTGTGATAAAAAGCCGGCATGCGCGCAGCTGTCGCTGCGCTTCACGGAGGAGCAGAAGGCGGAGCTGCTGCGCGCGCGGCGCATCTACTTCATGCGCGTCAGCCCGCTGCTGCAGGAGCGCAGCATCATCCAGGGCCGCCTGCATGTGCGCCTCCCGTGCCCTCCACCGGCCATTTGACTGTCTGGAGCTGTGTGTCGTGGTGTGTGGTGGTGTGTGGTGGCCTCTCCATGATCGTCATAGCCATGCGAAGCGGCTCAAGCACTGCTTGGTCTGGTCTGCCGTCGTACTGCTGCGTGGTGGCTGCTGTGACGGGGCAGGTGAATGCCGATGCACCTCTGTCAGTGCAGTGGGGATTGACTCGTGGCGTGCCTGTGGCAGACTGTGCGTGCGCGCGTGTGTGAACAATACCTTCCAACTGCAGTGTCGCGGCTGTTACAGGGCAAGACATGGGAGTGTTGGGCTGCACACTGACGCCCTGCGAGGCTACCTGGATGCTATGCCCACTTGTGCGAGCCCGGCGTCATACGCTCGTGCGCCGGCGCGCAGATGTTCGACGAGCGGCTGGCGGGGTCGCCTGTGGAGTACCTGCAGCTGAACGACCTGGCCGAGGCGCTGCAGCGCAACCTGCAGCGCATGCACTACGCCAAGTGCCTGTTCATGATGCGCGCCTGGCACCAGGCGTGCATCCCAGGGCTTCCTCGCTCGCTCCCCGGATCTGCCCAGAACCTCACGAATGCAGGCACCTGCATGTGACACAGGCACCAGGCTGGCTCCAGCTGCAGCTCCTGGTATGCCACTCATGGCCTTGACTATTTGCAGCTTCCATGTTCACGAGGACATAGTCATGGGGCCGCTGCGATGTGTGAGAAATGGGTGAGCATTGCTTGCTGCACGCAGGCATGTGTCTGCAGGGAGCACGACATCACATGACTTGGGGACTGGATGAAAGCGCTCAGCCTTTGATTTATGTGTGTTGTGCCGCTGCGCAGACCCTGACGCCGATGCAGGTGGCGACCTTCGTGGTGCATGCGTATCCGCTTTCCCCGGGTGCGCGCTTGTGCAGCTACCAGACACGGACGGCAATACTGTCTACTGCGGAGGCAGCCTTCTGACTGCCCATCGTTTGCAGAGGCTTGTGCATGGTGAGGAGTGACTGCCTGCTGGACGCCCTTGCATGAGTGTGGAGTCCCGTGGCAGATCGCCGGAGGGGTTGCCATGCGTGTGAGGTCGCGGCGGCGGGTGCGCGCGCAGACATGATGGCCGCGTGCGCGATCCTGGCGGAGCAGGCGGGCGAGCCGCCGGTGTCGGTGCTGCTGCGCGGCGAGGCCAGCCGCGAGCTGGCGCTGGTCAGCAGCCGCACCGCGCTGGAGCCGCCCTGCTCCGGCTCCATCCACGACCGCGAGGACAAGGCGGTGGTCGCGGCGACTGGCGGGCTGATTGTTGGGAGCAACGCGCCCGGCGCGCCGGAGGGCCCCTCGCAGGTGCGGGCGCGGCGGCCGCCCCAGTGAAAGCGCTTGCGTGTTTGCGTGTTTGCAGCATCGGTGTGGGTGCACGGCAGAAAGGGTGACACTGCCACATCGGTGCTGCTTTTACAGGCGCAGGCATGAGTGCTGGCATGGACTGGGGATGCATGCACAGCGCAGTGCATGACAGACCGGTGCTCTGCGCCTGATGGCGCCCCGTGCACTGCACAGCAGGTCTGTGAGGTCATAGGTGATCATGTAGCATTGTGCAAACCAACTTTCGCCTGCACACTGAAGCGTCAATGTGAGCAGGGCGGCATGCGGCAGGCGCTGGCCGACGCCTGGCTTGCCTCTGGCACAGCGGCCTCGCCAAGCACGACGACCGGCTATTCCAACTCGATGCACAGCCAGCAGGACCGCGCGGTGTTGTAGGGCTTGGCGCGGAGTCGGGGTCCCAAGCGTTCATGCACGGACCCCGACCCCCGGCGGCCTACGGTGCCCTGCTGAGTTTGCAGCAGCTGCCATGCGAATTGACAGTGCACAGGCTGTGCCATGTGGAGGCAGCAAGGCTTCTGCAGTGCCGATGTACTAAATGTTTACTTCCCCAGCCGGTGGCACTTACACAGATTGTCCTGCACTTGGCAGAGAGCGCAACATGCCTCGGCAAGCCCGAAGTCGAAACAATCTGCTTGTGTGCTTGTTTCCGGTGTGTGCTTGCTCTTGCATCCAACATTATATGGAGGGACATATTAAATGTGTGAAGCCGGACCGTTGGAAGTCTGTCCTGGGCAACTGTTCGTGGTTTTGAGTTCTGGGTGTCTCACAGCAAGCTTCATGCTGCTTGCACAGAACGTCTCTGTAATTAATAAGGGCTATTTGCCGCGTTGATTGCAGGAACTTCTGGTGTTGAGCAGTGTCCCACACGTCGACCGATAAGCGCAGAATCACATAAAAGTTTCCAGACTCGGAGCCCCTGTTGGCCGCATTTCCAGCCGGTACTTGATCAATAAGTCGGTCCTGACCACCCTGCTTTTGCGGCCCGCACCGCTCCAGTATCCAGTAGCTTGCCTAGCGTGCTCATACCCCTGCCACCATGTCGCATCAAGGACTTGCTGGCCGCCCGGACTTGGATGCGGCCAAGCCGCTGGGACTCATAGAAGGCCAGGGCAGGTGTTACACCGGGTGTGGTGCATAAGTTACACATAGCTGCCAGCCAAATTTTGAGAGCGCGGCCTGCGCGCGCCGCTGCCACATCTTGCATTACCTTCTTATACAGTCAATGGGTGATTGCGCGGCGCAGCAGCAGCGCTTGCTGATGGTCAGTGACTTCTTTTATCCAGGCGTTGGCGGCGTGGAGAGCCACATCCTGCAGCTCAGCCAGTGCCTCAGAGCCTTGGGGCACAAGGTGCACTCTGCGCTTCTGCAAGATTCAGAAGCTTCTGACTAAAAGACGTTGAGCTTGCAGCGGTCATCAGGTTGTCGTTCTGACACATGCTTACGGCAAGCGCACGGGCGTTCGCTGGATGAGCGGCGGCTTGAAGGTGCAGACTTGTACAGAGCCGCACTGCTCAAGGCCGGGAGCAATCAGCTTGCAAGCCTTGCAGTAAATTTTCAGGCTGCTCCGCTCCTCAGGACAGGTGTACTACGCGCCGCGCCGGCCAAATTACAACCAGGCAACTCTACCGACAGTTGTAGGGGCCTTTGCGCTCCTGCGGTGCGTCCCATGCGCGAATTGCGCTGGTAGAGATACAGCGTTGCTCTTTCAGATCGGCTCACACACTCACTATCTGGCAGGTGCATTGTCATCCGCGAGCGCATCACCCTCGTTCACGCACACTCCGCCTTCAGCCCCATGGCACGGCCTTGTTCGCTCCTGCTCGAGCGCTCATCCGACGGACAGCTTGTCTGCGCGGCAAGCAGTAAGTTTGCTGAAGCTGCCGGCGGCCGCACAACAGGCGCACGAGGCGCTGCTGCACGCGCGGACGATGGGCCTGCGCACGGTGTTCACGGACCACAGCCTGATGGGCTTTGCGGATGTGGCCAGCATCCTGGTGAACAAGGCGCTCAGGTTCTCGCTCGCTGACGTGCACCAGGTCCGGCTCCTCGGCCCGGCTTCGGTGGCGCGCTGCGGCTGCCTGGAAGCTCACATGCAGTCCTGGACATGCTTTGACAGCCCAGTTACAGAGCCCTGGCGTGGAGAAGGCACTCACCCGCAGCCCTGTGTTGCGCACCCGTGTTCCTCACTTCATTCCAGTATGCTGACGGCCTCGGTGCCTGAATGAAGGCCCTAGCAGACCCAGGTGTGGCACAAGGTGTTCCAGCTGCCGCACGCGCGCACGCTTGCGATGCAAGAGCGTGGGCGCTGTACGGATGGCGCACAGCTTCTTACGCATGGCAGGATGGTGGTGGAGGAGTGACCACCGTGATGGCAGGGAAGCGCGGGCTGCCGCGCAGGTGATCTGCGTGTCGCACACGGGCAGGGAAAACACCGAGCTGCGCGCCTGCCTGCCGCCCGGCCGCGCGGCGGTCATCCCGAACGCGGTGCACGCCGCGCACTTTGCGCCGGCCGAGCTGCGCGCGCTGCTGCGGCACGCGGGGCTGCGCGACGGACAGCCCGCCCCGCCGGCGGGGTGCGGCGCGAGTCGGCCTGGCGCAGCGCTGCCACGGGGCGGCGCCATGACGCCCGGGCAGCCAGTGCGCGGAGGGCCGGAGGCGCACAACGAGCAGGACTTGCCCAGGCTGCGGCCTGAGCAGGAGCGAGGAAGGCATGCGTGCCGCGACATGCATGCAGCCTGCAGCGGCCGCGCGCTCGCAGGCGCCCGCACCTCGCCCGCGAACACGCCAGGCGTTGGGTGCCAGCTGGGGTTGCCTGGCGCAGCCCCGGCGCCGCGCGCATGGCCGGGCCGAGAGCGCAGCCCCGAGGAGGCGACGGTGGTCTGCCTCAGCCGCCTGGTGCACCGCAAGGGCATCGACCTGCTCGCGCTGGTGGTGCCGGAGGCGTGCCGGCGGCGCCCAGGGCTGCGCTTCGTCATCGGCGCGCTTGCGGCCCTCTTCCCCGAAGCTCGCATGGACGCTCGCTGCTCCTGCCTGCACAAAGTGTAGCATGGGTCCCACACTCCCCTGGCAGCCTGCACATACCATGCGTGCTGCGCGCCTCCTCTGCCGTCTGCCGTCTAGTGCTTGCCAGCAAGGCTCACCATGGTGACAGTGTGTGCAGCGGCTGACTATGTGCTTGTTGCAGATCTCGCTGTGGCACGTTCTCAGCTTGATGCACGCACACTGCAGTGACCATATTTGTCTTTCAGCGCAGACATGACCTCAATGCCCGCAAAAATGACTGTTATCTATCCGTGCAGGCGGCGATGGCCCCAAGGCCACGGTGCTGCGGCGAATGATCAAATATCATGACCTGGCCGACCGCGTGACACTCCTGGGGGCGGTGGCTGCCGCTGAGGTGCCGGCTGCAGCCCGTTGCCTTCCCTGCCACCACCCCGCGTATGCTGATAGGGGCAAAGACAATCACTGTCAGCACTTCACAAGCATGCACATGCAAATCAACACTCTCCCATGAGCCATGTACTGCGAATGTATTGCAACAGCATCTCCTTGACTGCATTGTATACCCTGGCTCACTTTCTCACATCTGTGGTTCCGATACTTGCTAATTAAGCACGCACCTCGCATCGCGGCGTGCTAGACAGGCAATGACCCCAGGGTTAGTCCGCAGACGCCCAGCCATGTCGCGCAGGTGCCGGGCGTGCTTGCGCGCGGGCGCGTGTTCCTGAACACGTCGCTGACGGAGGCCTTCTGCATAGCGCTCGTGGAGGCGGCCGCTGCCGGGCTGCTCGTCGTGTCCACGCGCGTCGGCGGCGTGCCTGAGGCATGCTCGGGCCTGGTGCAGTGCTTCACAAGGGAAATTTGCTTTACAAGGAAAACCACACAGACTGCGCCTACATTCAGGTGTGTGCGCATGAAGAAAGGCATGTGCTTTGATGGAAGACATGCCCCTGCAAAGGGACACAGGACATCAGCAGTTTCTGCCAGCAAAACTTACTGATTGTACCATACCAGCAGGCTAGACTCAGCCTGCGTGCCCCGACTGTTCTGCACACTGCACCCGTGCCATGCATGGTGGCCAGGTGCTGCCGCCCAGCATGCTGCTGCTGGCGGAGCCGCAGCCAGAGACGCTGGTGGCCGCGCTGGAGGCTGCGCTGGCGCGCGTCCCGACCGTCGACCGCCTCAGCCAGCACTGCCAGGTGCGTGTTCCCTGGGTTCTGAGCAACACCCGCCCCTGCAACACATGGCAACCATGGGTAAGTTATTTCTTTGCTGTTGCATCATGAATACTGATCTGCAAATAACACATGCCGTCGAATGCAGGTGGCCGCGATGTACAGTTGGTCGGCAGTGGCCGCGCGCACAGAGCGCGCGTACGCCGCGGCCGCCGCGACGGCCAGCGCTCGCGACGAATCTGCGCTCGGACGGCTTCGGCGCTATGCGCGCTGTGGGCGCATGTTTGGGCCGCTCGCCTGCGCGGTGGCCGCGGCGGACATGCTGCTCCTGCGCTGGCTGGAGTGGCGGCAGCCGGCGGCGGGCATCAGCATCGCGCCGGACTGGCCCGTCGGGTGGAAGGGATAGCTCTTCAGTGGTGTAAATGCGGCACAGTGGCATGATGGCTATGCGTGGCTCATGCCAAAGCGTCGGGCTGGTTTCTGTAAAGCAAGGTGTCACAGCAGGCAGCCACAGAAGCACTTCACCGGTTCTTCCGTCAATCGCCAAAACACAACATATCCACAACATATCCAGCAGTCTGCATGTTTGCCTTTTGAGCACACATGCCAAAGGATGGTTGCTTGACACAGTAGTTGCAGTTGGATGAGCACCATGGTGCAAAAGGCACTGGTAGGTGCCACATCTGTGCTGCCCTGAGCATGGTGGACATATGATGCAGATAGGCAAAGCCCATCACGCATGCACACACAGTCGCGCAAACTCCCAAACATCGAAGAAAACCGCATGAAGCGTACAGAGGTCCAAGGAAAGCCGGTTACTCCCACAATTTCTGCAGAACGCATGGCGCAGTGCAGCGCACAGGCTGGGCAGCAACCGCACATGCAGCTTTTCATTTGAGCCATTTGGCTGCTTGCCAGCCTTCTTACTGAGTGTCAGACCACACAACTCCAGAAGTCAGCATGCAAGCTGGAGGCTGTTTGCTGCCGCCGTTCTAGATGATAATTTTAATGCATCATGCGGCGCGAAGGCGCGGCGGCACCGCCGCGGGCACCTGCAGCCGCATGGGCGCGCCGGGCTGCCCGCCCGTGCCGGCCGGCGCGCAGTCCAGCGCGCCGCCCTCCTGCGGCGCGGCGCGCTCGGCGGCGCGCGCGAGCAGGGCTAGCGTGTGCTGGAAGCGCGCCGGCACGCTCGGCGGCGGCGAGCGCGCGCGCGGCCGCTCGACGCGCCCGCGCGCCGGGCCCGGCGCGCCGCCGTCCGCCGCCGCGGCCGCGGCGGCCTCGGGCGCATGCGGGTTGCCGCTGCGGCTGCCAGGTACGGTGGCCTCTGTTACAGCCTCCGCCGAGCCGGCCGCCATGTCTGACACAGTTGCCTGCGGCAAGTCCATGTGCGGTGCTTGGCCGGCCGGTTGGCCGTGCGCCGCGGGCGCCACAGAAGGCGCGTGGGGCGCCGGCAAGACCGGGCCGGCGCCGGGCAGCTGCGCCCACGTCGACAGGCTGTGTGCAGGCAGCCGCGCGCAATGGAGCTTGGACCCCGGCCCCGCCGCACCGCCCTCGGCGGGGGCGGCGCGAAACATATTCGACAGCGGAGCAAGGACGAAGCCAGCGCTGGCGGCCGCATCGGCCGGGCTGGCGCTGCTGGCAGACGCGGCCTGGGACGCCGCCGCGCCCGCCGCGGCGCGGCCGGCGCGCAGCAGGGCGTCCAGCTTGGCGACGAGCATGTCGACGTAGGCGGCGTGCTCGGCGGGGGTCAGGAGGGGCAGCGCGGCGGCCGCCGCCGGCGCAGAGGTCCTGGCAAAGCTGGACGCCCTGGACAGGCGAGGGGACGTCGCGCCTCCCGGTGCAGCCGTGCCTGCCTGGTCTGCCCACCAGAGCCGCGGCTCTAGCTTGGGGTCCGGCGGGGCAGCGCCCGCGGCCGCAGAGCTGCCTGACAGGGGCGGCACCGCAGCAAATGAAACATTGCGCTGCTCCTGTATTACTGGCACAGCCTCGGAAGGCGCAAGTGCTGGTGCGGCAACGTCCCTCTCGCTCGGCGTGTCCCTGTCGCTCGGGGCGCCGTGCTCCTGCTGCCCAGCTCCAGCGACACCGGCGGAGGCGCCCGGGGCTGTGAACAGCGGGGAAACCTGTGGCCGTGACGCATCTGCTGACACAGGTAAGGGCTGGCTTCCTGCGGCGCCCGCACCATGCGCAGCGCGCTCGACTACAGGAGACAGGGCCTCCGCCTCCTCTGGCGCGCCCGAAGGGGTCTGGGGCGGGCTGCTAGGGTCGCTGCCGCCAGGCCGCAGGCCGGGCGCGCCGTCCCTGGAGTGCGGATCAGCGCATGGCTGGGCGTCAGGGCGGGGAGCCGCGCAGGTGTCTGTCTCTGCCTTGGCACCAGCAGCAGCCACGACCAGGCCTGCATCGACTTCGCTGTCGAGGAGCCCTTCCGTGCTGGGCCTTTCAGCCTGGCTGCTGACGGCGAGCCGCGAGGCGCGCAGGCCTTTCCGGGCTGCAGTCAAAGGCGACCTGGGCTCTGAAGCGTCGGCGCCTGACTTGCCGCCCGCGCCCTGTGGGTCGAAGCGCGGCGCGGCGCTGAAGCCCAGGCCGGCGCCGTCGGTCCACGGCACCCTGGCTGCGCCCTCGCGGCCCAGCCGCGCGGCCTGCGGTGCGCGCCCGGGCGCCGGCGGCGCGGTTGCGGGCTCGTCGGGGGCCGGCACGGCGCCCGCCGCGCCGGGCCCGGCGTCGGCCGCGCACTGCAGCAGCACGCGCAGCGTCCAGTCGTGCCCGCCCTCGACCTCCGCCACCCGCTGCCTGCGCGCGTGCGCGCCGGGGCGGGCATGCACCCTGCCCCCTGGTGCACATGCACAGGCTGGTCGCCCATGATCCCCACAAATGCATGTGCACCGCCGCCGCCATGCACTGATTGCGCGGGCACCAGACTCTAAGCTGGGGAAGGGTCGTGGCCCATGCCATGTGTGATACTCCTGGACGTTTCATGGGTGCGCACAATGCATGAGTATGCTGGGCATGAGCGGCCCTGCGCGTCGAGGCGGCACACATGTGGCCCTCTCTTGCAGCTTCCATGCACGCCATTGCGCAGCACAGCTGGAGGGCAGTGCTGAGCGCTGACCCCTTCACACCTTTCACAGCGCCGCTAATCCAGCCGGACCGTATCTTCCAGCGGGCTGACTCCCTTCACGCAATGCGGCGCATGCATAGACTCTGGCTGGGGCCGCGCACTGGGTCGCCGCCAGCAGCCGCTGCGCGTCCTGCAGCGCGTGCTGGACGCCGCCGAGCCGGGTGGCCAGCTTCGCGGCGCGCTCCTCCGCGCCGGCCGCCTGCCGCAGCGCGCCCGCCGCGGTCGAGGCCGCCGCGTCCGGGCCTCCAGTGGCGGGGCCGCCCTCCGCCGCCGCGAGGCGCGCCATCTGCGGGCGGCGCGCGCATGGGCACACCATGCGCCCTGGCGCGGCCCTTAGATGGGCAGGGTCGTGGACCCTGGCCCGGCTGCAGGCCTGGCCTGCGCTCCTGTTGCTGCCGTTGGCGCTGCCGCCCGCTGCAAGCATGCGCGCATGCACCGCCGCATGCCTGCCCTAGGAGGCTGGGGCAGGCCATCTGCCTTGCCAGGCTCGGCCCAGCCGCATTAAGCACGATCGGAGCAGTGCCTCGGGTGCCATTCTGTGGGTAGCTAGCAACGCAAACCTGACCGTGATCCTGGCTGAAGCTTTCTCCCTTTGGACAGCTGTTGTACAGGCTGGCAGCACAGCCTGTTCAGGCGCACGAGGCCGTTGGCGGTGCGCAGCAGTGCGCCGCTGCGCTGCGCCAGCTCTGCGCCGGCTTCCCGCGCGAGGCCGAGCTGCCGCCGCAGGTCCGCGGCGTCCGCGTCCGCCGCCGCGCTGCGCGCCACCAGCCGCTCCGCCTGCAGGGACAGGGTGTCAGGGCATTTAATACAACTGTGCGGTTGGGCCGCGTGCGCGCTGACGCTGACCTCGCACATGCAGGTCGGGCAGGTGCTGCACAGACGAACTGCGGCATGGACAGCTACGCAGTGTCGCCCACTTCTTCAACAGAGGGCTAGCCAGCCAGCCAGGGCGCGCAAAGAGCGTGGAACGTGGCGATGCTCTGCTGCAGGCCTGACAAAGCCCCGCCCACCATGAGTTCTTGCTCGGGCAGAGCCCACTGGGCGGCCGTGCGACCGCGGCTAGAAGCCTCCTGCGCGCAGGGTTAGGGTAGGGTAGGGCAAGGCTGCGCAGGCCCGGCCGCGGCGCGCCTGGCGGCTCTGGTACGCGACCTCGGCGGCCAGCATCTCGTTTTCGAGCAGCGCGCGCCGTGCGACGGCGTCAGCGGTGTTGGCGCCGGCCGCCGCGGCGGCCGCCGCGACCGCGGCCGCCTGCCGCGCGGCGCCTTCGCGGTGCCAGCGCTCGCGGTCGCCCGCGTGCTCGCGCTCCACCTCGCTGTGCGCGCCTCCAGGCAACCTTTCAACCCAGAAGGTTGTGCGCTTCACTGGGGCGGGGCGAGCAGTCGCGCGCGCACGATGCCAGTCGCTGTCGTGCACACGGCTGCATCCGACGGCCGCGCCGCGCCCGGCCGCACGCCTTGCAGCGACCGCATCCTGCGTCACGGGCAACCCCACGGGCGCACACACGGCTGGCGCTGAGGCGGGCGGCGCTGTGGCGGGCCGCGCACATGGCGCGGCGCTCGCCGGCCGCGCGCTCGGCGGCGACGCCGTCCTGTGCCGCGCGCAGGCCGGCCTCCACCTCCGCGCGCCGCTCGGCAAAATCGCGCAGCAGCCAGAGCTGGTGCTCCAGGCCCGCGCGCGCGGCCGCATGGTCGCCGGCGGCCGCCTCGCGCTCGCGCGCGCCCGCCGCCGTGCTCTCCTGCAGGGGCGGCGTCCGTCGCACACAGAGTGCCCAGCACGTCGCCAAACCTTGCACATCAATTTTGGGGCGAGCTTTGCATGGACTCACTCCAAACCTGGCCAAGCGGTTTTCAAGCGCCCATGCACCGGCACAGCATGTTGGCTGGGACGTGGGCCTGCCCATGCTATGACGGGCATGGCGAGCAGCTCATGCATGGCAACCTGCAGGAGCTGCATTACCTCTCCATCACGTCTCTGGTCTGTCACATGTGGAAATGCATGTCCCATGTTGGATCATGAGGCCGGCGGTGCTCGACAGCATGCAGGGTCTCTGACCCTGTCCAGGCGCAGGCGCACCTCGGCGCTGGCGCGCGTGGCGAGCAGCTCGCGCGTGGCGGCCTCCAGGCGCGCCTCGCGCGCGGCCGCGGTCAGCGCGCGCGCCTTGAGCTCATTGGTCAGGAACTCGTTGACGTCGGCCAGGTTGCGCCGCTCCGCCGCTAGCTCCGCCGCTAGGCCCGCGCCGCGCCGCTCCTCCGCCTCCGCGCGGCGCTGCAGCCTGCGGGCAGAGGGTCGCCAGGCCGGGGTCTGCATGGTAAGGCCAGTCTTGGGTAGGGCGAGCGCACTGTCGAGTAACAGCGCCACCTGCCCCTCCAGAGGGGACGCAGTATGAAAGCAAGCCAATGACCTGAGCCCTCCGCTTGTATTCGCCAACGCCAGCCCCATAAGCCCGTTTGTCAGGCTTTAGCTCATGGAGAAGTTGGGACGCACTGGCCGAGCTGCGTGCGCAGGCAGCTGATGAGGAAGTTGCGCTCAGCGAGCTCACCCTCGCCCGCATCCTCGTCCTCGCCGCCAGCCTCCTCCGCCGCTGGCCCTTTGGGCTCCTTCTTCTGCGCCATCCCCGCACTCCTAGCGCGCCTGTGCTAGCTTCAGCACCATTAGCTGCGTGAGCTAAAAATAAAGTGTACAACAAGCCCCTTTCCACAGGGCTTGGCGGCCGCTGCTGGACTGAGAGTCTCACTCTCGAGTGTGAAGCCAGGCGTTGTAAACAGCAAGGCAGCTGCAGGGCTAAATCCGTTCCGCTGTAGGCCGTGCACTGATTGCAATGAGGCTGCTCTTACACAATTTTCTGGATTGCAACATTAAGACTGTGAAGAACGGCTACCCGCTCAAGATAGAGGCAGAAAAAGTGAAGGAGATCGAGGTGGACTACGACCCAGACTTCCTGCGGCATATGTTCAACCGCATAGACTACAAAGCTTTGCGAGAGGCAGCGGAGACGCTGGGTGCGTGGCGCTGCCTGCAGGGGGCTCCACGCTTGGTACTTGTCGTTAAAGGATGTGTCAGCCTGTGAGAGCCTGGACGTTGTTACCAGGCTCTCAGTGTGCTTCAGCGTCTGTGTTGCAGGTGTTGCCTTCTGCTGCAGGTGCTGGGCCAAGCAGGTTGGCTTGAATCATTGTTACCAAGCAGAACAGATGCAGTGATCTTTGTTTTCTTAGCATCCTGTGCTGAGCATGGCTGACACCGTGTTCAACATTGCAGTCCGCGGGTATGCATCGGGCACCATCGTGCTTGTCACCTTGCAGCTAGCCCAGCGCGCTCAGCGAAAGGCAGTGTCATATGGCAGAAACTGTGAGAAGATGTTTCTTTGTCAAACAAGCTTCCTGCTGGGAGCAGGCCTGGCCGGCCTGCCGGTGGAGGCCAGCGCTGCGTCGCTGGAGGACGAGGACTTCCTGCGCACGCTGCACCACGTGCTGCTGGAGGTGGTGGTGGAGGAGGGCGCGCTGGTCTGCCCAGAGACCGGGCGGCGCTTCCCCGTCGTCAAGTGCATCCCGAACATGCTCCTGAACGAGGACGAGTGCTAACGCCGGCTGGCATGGGGCTTGCAGCACGCCGCTGTGCCTGGTTGCCGTGGGTGCCCCTGTGCCAAGGGCGCAGTGTTTGGCGGATGCTTTTCTGAACCGCGCATGCATAAATGGGCAATGTTGAGCATGGTTTCATGCGCATGCCTGCAGCTTTGCTGGTCTGGCATTGATCACATATGGTGTGCACTGTGATGCAAAGATGCAAGATGTCCAACGTCAACAGCTATGTCTCATTCCATGAATTCTGTTACATTTCCAAATAAAGTAACAGCGCTTGTCGACAGAAGTTGCTTTGCAGGGCACTCAGCCAGCATGCTGCATGACTGCACCTCGCCTGGTATAATGTGGATCCATCAAATGCGGAGACCCTGTCGGGCAGCCATGTAGGCCAGCCATCAGCTCATGGCCCAGCTCGTGCCGCTACCTCACAACATCACACAAGCAACCCCCACGGCGTTATACCCACGATTTGTCAGACCGGCCATTGTACACACACATCTGAGCTACCATTGAATCCCCCTTAACACACAGAGCTTCCGTGCTTTTCATACGCACAGACCGCAGTTTCTGACAAACCTCACGAATGCAACATGCATGCGACAGCCTAGCCAAAACCACAGATATGCTCGCGCAGAGTGGCTGCGCAGACACGAGGACTGCCTCAGCCCCACCGCTTGCTGTTCTTGGTAACCGCGCCGGCAGCCTTCTTGGAGCTGAAGGACTGCGCCTTGTTCTTCTTTTCCAGCGCCTTCTGTGCCTTGCTCATCTGCGCAGCAGAAGCCAATGCTTCAGATCCGCTGTCATCTGCAAGCTCACCCAAACATGATGCCAGCACAAATAAAGGCCTGGCTGTGCTCCACACACTCACATGCAACGGTACGAGTGTTCAGGAAGCAAGCACATTGCCAGCATAGCGCCGGGGGCACAGGACGTGTCAGTTTGGTGAGTCCACAACCCCCTACAGTGCACTCAGTCTGCGGCTGCGCAAGCAGCAGTGAAACATCCGACCACCATGCACAGGCCGGCGCGCCTTGGACTTGGCCTTGATCTGCGACTTCTCAACCTCCTTCTTCTTGGCCTCCTTCTCGGCCATGACATCAGCCTCGCCCTCGTTCTTCTCCAGGAACAGGTCGTAGTCGCCCTCATAGTCCCGCAGCTTGCAATTTTCCACCTACAGTTATGCACGGCGCACTCAGCCATCACCCGGGGTGCCATTCCACTCCCAAGATGACTACTGTCAACATGGCCAGTCACATTCTGCCATTTCTATACCTGCTATCCATACATACCATTACTGTCATAGCAATGATATGTGACATGCAGCCGCGCCGCGTCATCTCCCGCACCCTGTCCATCAGCGCGCGCAGCCTGGCGAGCAGCGCCAGCGCCTGAGGGGGCGCGCCGTGACGATGCGCGTGGCGATCTTGCGCAGGAAGTAGCGGTCGTGCGAGACGGCGATGACCGAGCCCTGGAACGCGCGCAGCGCGTCCTCCAGCATCTCCTTGGACGGGATGTCCAGGTGGTTGGTAGGCTCGTCCAGCACGAGCAGCGTGCCCGCACTCAGCATGAACTTGGCCAGCGCCAGCCGCGCCTTCTCGCCCCCGCTCAGCACGCGCACCTGCGCGGGGCCCCATGGCAGGTCTCTGTCATGTTCACTCAGTCTGCAGCTTGGCGCCTGTGGGCATGCTGTTCTTGAGGCAGCAGAACAGGCACGTGCAGCCTGGGCTTGAGTACGATCCATAAGCCGCACGCACTGCTGGAGAGCTGCTGCTCGGATATGCTGCAGGTATGATCCTAAGCCCTGCCCATGCCATACCTCACTTCCCTGTGAACCTGCAAAGCAGCTGACCGGGCGGCTGCACGTAGCGCAGCGCGCAGCTGCACTGCGAGCAGGCCGGCAGGCGGAGGCAACAGGCGGGGCGGGCGCGCCTTCTTCTGCACGGACTTGCCGGTGAACAGCATGCGCCCGAGCAGTGCCTTGATGTCGTTGAGCTGCGCGTCGGGCGCGGCCTTGACCAGCGTGTCGGCCACCGTCTGCTCCAGGTCCAGCGCCTCCGCCTGCGGGCCGATTCAATTCATCAATAAAAATTTATGATCAGCCTGTGGTCCTGGCTGTGATGCCAAGCGTATGTGGCACATGCACGCAGACGCGCATTGCCACCGCCTGCCCCAGGTCCGGCGCCTCGGCCTGCGGGCCGCCCCCGATACCATCAACGTCTAGATCTAATCAGCCACAGCTCTGGCTGCAATGCCGGGCGCATGTGGCGCATATAGGCAGACGCGTGTCCGCAAGCGCATGCTCAGGTCCGGCGCCGCTGCCTGCGAGTCGCTTCCAGCGCCCTTTCGCCTAAGCCTCGTGCACTCGCCTGACGCCGTGTGCACTCGCCTGACGCCGGAATGTGCAAAAGAGAATCCAGCCTACACCGGCGCTGATGCCTGCAGCACCGCTTCTCTGCACAAACTCACACTAGCAGCCAGGTGAGGGGCAGACTGGCGAGCTCTCCATGTACGTATGTACTCAATGTTCTACAGTTTGGCACGTGATATGGTGTGAAGTAGAAGGCGGGAGCCTGATCCCTTGCCAGCATGCTAGCCGGGCTGCCCGCATGCTGCCCTGTGCAGCAGCTGCCCGAGCTGGCCTCACGGCCTTGCCAAACAGGCGCGCCCATCTGGGAGGAAAGTATTGGGGAGGGAGAGTCTAGAGAAAAACTCCCCACCTGGTTCTGCTCAAAGTAGTTGGGCAGGATGGCGTGCTCGCCTAGCTCCACGCTGCCATGGATGGGCGTCTCGCGGCCCATCACCAGCCGCAGCAGCGTGCTTTTCCCGCAGCCGTTGGGGCCTACGCGGCGGCGGGCACGGTTGCGAATGGGTGCACGGGGTGCAGTGCTCACGTGGTGCAGCAACTGAGTGGGCTGCCATGAAAGCAAGCCAATGCAGCCGCACGAACGCCCTTCTGGCATGCATGCATGGTCACTGGCCGAGGAGCGCGCACCCTGAGCCTGCGCGGTAAAGGCAGGCCCTGGCGCACAAGATGATACCTGATTGCAGTGTGGCACCGCTTGTGCGCCGACGCAAGCGGGGCTGGGGTTGCCGCAGGATGGGCGAGCGTGAAAAACCTGGCAGCGGGCAAGCACGGCGCCCCCCGGGCCTGCACGCGACGCAGCGGCGCGCGCGCGCTGCCAGCCTCGGCCCGGGCGCGCACCGATAATGGCCACGCGCTCGCCCTTGCCGATCTCCAGGTCCACGTTGTTGAAGAGGCGGCGGGCCTGGTAGCCGTGCGTCATGCCGCGCACGCTGAGCACGCGCTGGCCCATGCGCTCCACGGGCGGGAAGGCAAACGTGCGGCGCTTGGGCACGTAGGGCTTGGGCACCAGGCCGCCCTCGCCCTTGATCTTGTCCAGCGCCTTCTCGGCGGCCGCCGCGCGGCCGCTCTGGGCGCCGCCGGCCAGGCGCGCGATCATGTCCGTCTGCGCGCGCGCGGCCGCAATCGGGCTCAGACGCTCTGTGCCCTGAAGACCAAGGCAGGCCGGGTGCAGGGGCGCAGGCCTGCTCAGGCACCAACATGCTGCCCCGCCCCTGGCCTCCGGCCGCACGCCCACTTCGCAAACAGTTGCAGCGGCGCCAGGCCATGCGCAGCAAGCTTGTACAGCGCCGTGTGGAGATGTTGATGGGCCTCGTGCGGCTGCGCGAGGCGCCTGCGCCTCCCCAGAAGCGCATCCTGCAGTGGGGAATATGCGCGTCCTACCTCCTTGAACAGGCTCGCAGCCCAGGAGACGCTCCGCGCCACAGGCGCCTGCGCCGGCGCGGCCCAGAATAGCATGCATCCCAGGACAGGGTAGGGCGCGTGCCTGGCGCGCAATCTCCTTCTGCTGCTTCTCCCAGGCGGCCCACTGCGCGGCGGCCTTCTCGGCCTTGGCGGCCACGAACTGCGTGTAGTTGCCGCGGTACGTGGTCGCCAGCCCGTGCTCCGTCTCCACGATCTTGGTGCACAGCTGGTCCAGGAACTCGCGGTCGTGGCTGACCACCACCATCGGCACCTCCTGCTTCTTCAGGTAGCCTGCCGCGCGCGTGGGAGCGACGGCGCGCTCGGGTCCCTCGGGCGCTTGGCGCCGCGGCGGTCTCACTCCCGCATGCAGCAGATCAGGCGCGCGCAGCTTCCCCGGCAGCCTCACTCACGTGTGCACACAGCGGACCAGGCGCGCGTAACCGGCCCGGCGGTCTCACTCACGCCTGCGCGGGGCAGGGTCGCGCGCCCTGCGCAGCGCGGCGGAGCGGCAGCAGGGACAGTCCACGCATAGGCCCGGACTGGAGCCACGCAGGTTTGCCTCCCTCCACACCTGCCCGCTGCCCAACCTGTCCGTTGCACTTGACCTATCTTAACCCTACCCTAGCGAAGCAAGGGGCGGCGCACGCACCTTCCAGCCACTCGAGCGCGTCCAGGTCCAGGTGGTTGGTCGGCTCGTCCAGCAGCAGCAGGTCGGGGTCCGCCAGCAGGATCTTGCCCAGGCACATGCGCATCTGCCACCCGCCGCTGCGCGCGCGGCCCCACCCCGCATCAGCGCGCGCCCCTCCTCCAGCCCCCGCGCCTGGCGAGAGCCCACCGGCGCCTCCGCGACAAGCCCGTCCGCGCCCGCCGCTGCCGTAAGACCCTTACGCTGCCTTCACTGCAGACGCAGGCACCATTTGCCACCTACTTGTGCCACCGCGTGCGTGCACTGTGCGCACACATCGCCGCCAGCCTGCGCCCTGCACCTCGCAGCCGTCACACGCTCACCAATGACCCTCCTCTTTCCTCTTTCCAAGACCCTTACCGCATGCGCCTGCACCTGCGCTCCACGAGCGCGCCCGCGCGCAAGCGCCCAGAGCCGCTCCCGGGAGCCGCGCGCGCCTGTACCTCGCTTCCTTCACGCGCTCATCAAGAGCCATTCCTCACCAAGATGAAGCTTACCACGAGAGCCTGCACCTGTGACTTAAGAGCAGCCCCGCGCGGGCGCCCAGCGCCGCTCCCGGGAGCTGCTCGCGCGCCTGTACGAGGCGACCAGGCGGTCGTTGTCCTCCGGGCTGAAGCCCAGTTCCGGCATCATCTGGTCGATCTTCTTGTCCAGCAGCGCCATGTCCAGGTCCGCGCCGCGCGCGTTCACCTCCTGCACCGCGCGCAAAGACAAAAGAGCGACTCAGCGCCAGCGCGCTCGCGCCGCCGCACGGCTCAGGGCTTTCACTGCTCAGTCGGTAGTTACACGCCGGCAACGCCGATCGCAATACGTGCACGTCAACGGATTAGCCGCCGCCGGACACGCGGGCAGCGGCGCCGCCGCAGCGGCGCGGTCCGCAGCAACGCCGGGCGCGCGCGCCTGCAGCTCGTCCAGCAGCGCGGCCATGCGCTCCATGTCCTCGCCGCAGGCCTCCAGCTCGACCTGGATGGCCTCCTGGCGCGCGGCCACCGCAACCTGCTCGCCGTACGCCGACAGGAACTCCTCCTGCGCGCGCGCGCGGGCGGGCTGAGGGGCCGCCCCCGGGCTCAGGGGCCCGCGGCGGCGCTGGGAGATGACCCGCGGCCGCCGCCGACCGCTCGCCGCGCATCGGCGGCAGCTCCCCTCTGCGCGCGTTCTGGCGCGCCGCGGCGCGGGGCTGGTGCTGGGCCAAGAGGCCGGAGCGGTGCTGTTCCTGTGTTTGGCAAGCTGTTCACTCACTCCGCCGCGGCCATGCCAGCGCCTCGTGACTGATGACGTATGGTGCGGGCAGTCAGGCAAGCCAGATGCAGCCGCCCCGCTGCGCCGCCCAGCCAGGCAGAACTAATGCGGCCTCTGTCGAGGGGCACGCGCCCTGAGCTCGTGTTGCTGGGTGTGCCAAAGCAAACAAGCTACAGCATGCCTGCCCTCAGGCTGCAGCACCGCTCAGCGCCAGCAGCGTCAGGCGGGGGCGCAGCAGGCCGCTTGCTCACGCAGCACGCCCCTCCCTACCGGTGGGCCCCGCCCGCCTGCGCGCGGCGGCGCACCCGCACGGTGCGCGTCGGCACGACGTCAAACTCCTGCGTGAGGTACGCGATGCGCATGTTGGGCTTCTCCTTGGCCAGCTGGCCGGAGGTCGGCTGCAGGTTGCCCGCGATGATCTGCAGCTGCGTCGTCTTGCCCGCGCCGTTGATGCCTGCCGGGAAGGCGGGGCAGGCCCGGGTCAAAGAGCCTCGGGTGCGCAGCGAGACTGAAGACCCCGATCCGCACTGGTGCCATGCGTATACCGTCGCACACCCCAGTTGAGCCTTTCCCAACAAGAGAAGACCTGCTCACCCGGCGGCCTGAACACCGCTCGCTGCGCCCAGCCCGCTTCTAAGCGGTGGCGCCGCGCGCACACCGACGGGCCAGGCGCTCGCCAGGGTCACACGCTCGCTCGTCTGACACGAGACCACCCGCGCGCGCTCTCATGCGCTCACAGACGCGCACGCAGGCAGCCTGTCGTATGTGCTTTGGCGCCGCGGGCGCCGGCGCCGCGGGCGGGCCGCGCCGCGCGCACCCACGAGGCCCACGCGCTCGCCGCGCTTGACGTCCCAGGACACGCCGCGCAGCAGCTGCTGGTTCTTGAACGTGACCGAGATGTCCTCCAGCTTGACGCCGGAACTCACGGTCGTCGCGCTGCGCGCCGCATCGCCGCCGCCGCCCTTCCCCTTGCCCTTCTTGCCGCCGCCCTTGGCCTTGCCCTTGGCCCTGCCGGCCGGCGCGTCGCCCGGCGCGCCGCCGCGCAGGTCCGCCGCGTCCGCCCGCGCCGTGGCCACCTGCGCGGCGCGCCGGCGTCGCGCGGCGCTGGCCGGCCGGATCGCTGCTGCGCGAGCGCCAGCGCCCCATGGTGCAGCAATCGGCCTTCAAGAAGACGTGTCCGCACCTCCTCCGCTACTGCTGCCGATGCTGTACATACCCTCCGGCGCTGCGCGGCTGGTGGCCGCGGCGCACTGCGCCTGCCGCCGCCCGCGCTGGGAGTCAGGCAGTGCGCTTGCAGGGCGCGGCGCACCTCTGTCGTGGAGCGCTGCGCCAGAAGCAGGCCTGGCAGAGAGAGGGCGACGCTGCAAACCTGTCTGGAGGTGCCCCTCGCCTGCAGGGGCTGGATGTCTCCGCCGTCCAGGGCTGCCACGGCTGGTGCCGCGGCGCAGGTCTGTCGGCGCAGCACCTCTGCGCGCCGGGCTGCGGCAGCGCCCTCCACGGCGGGGGCGCCAGGCCACCATGCAGCAGTGCCTGGTGCAGCATGACAGGAAGCTCTGTGCGCGTGGCAGCCCAGCACAGCGAGGGCCTGGCAAGTTGGCGATCTGTTGCCAACCTCTTTGAGCCGATCAGCTTGGTGCTGAGGGCCATCAATAGGGTATGCTCTGCAGAGGCAGAGGCAGCCACTGCTGAGCACCAGCTCTCACGAGTGAGGGGAGGCATAGCACGGCTGATTGAAGGGAGGGTGAGCAAGAGTAGACGATGCGGGGAGCCGGGCTGTGATGCCGCTGGGTGTAGAGCAAGTGGTGCGCGGGGTGGTCAGCCGCGCGCGCCGGGGCTTGTATGGCGGACGAACGATCCTGTCAGGCAACAAGGTCAGCGAGGACGGCAAGAACAAGTGCGGGCCCTCCTCTGCCTGCGCAACCAGCCACAGCAGCGGCGGGCTGCTGCAGAGCTGCCAGTGCAGGCTGCGCTGGTGCACAGGCATCAAGGAGCTGCCTGCGGCCAGCACTTATCAGCCTGCGTTGTTCAACGTGGACACATAGAGAGCGACAAGCGGGCCAAGCTGAAGGGATGCTGCTGCAGGTCGCGGCGCATCTGGAAGCCCAACGTCCACAGGAAGTACCTGTTGAGCGAGGCTCTGGACCGCCACGTGCGCCTGCGGGTCACTGCCGCGTGCCTCAGGTGAGCGCTGCGTCACGCAGTAGGCCCCTGCATATGCTTCTGAGGCGCTGAGCGAACCTCGACGCTTAGCCGGGGTCCTGTCCGCGCAGAACCATCGACAAGTATGGCGGGCTGGACCAGTACCTGCTGTCGACGCCCGACGCAAAGGCGCGCCCCCTCTGCAACAACTAGCTGTTGCTGTCAAGGCTGCAAGCGGGCCGCCCAACGCTGCGACGCACACCGAGCGCGTGCGTGAGAGCGCCGCTGCGCTGCCCGCGCAGCTCGCCTCCGATGTGGGCTCCGCGCTGAAGAAGGAGGTCAGCGAGGCGCTGCGCCGCCAGCGCCAGCAGGCGTCCGCCGCGCTGTTCAGCTCCCAGGCCGACAACGAGGCTGCACCCGCGCCGGCGGCCGCCCCGCGCGCCGCGGCGGGGCCCGTCGCGGCGGCGCCGCAGGGCCTCGCCGAGGCCGGCGCGGCGGCGGCGGCCGCGGCGGCCGGCGCGCCCGGCGACGGCGTGGCCGCGGGCGCCGCGGTGGGCGCCGCGCTCGCGGGCGCCAGCCCGCTGTCGTGGGCGCCGCGCGCTGACCGGGCCGACACGGACAGTGCTGCCCGCAGCACCGCTGAGGCGCCCGCCGCGCAGCCTGGCCCGCCGCCCGACTCTGCGCCCGCCGCGGGCGGCGCTGACCGGAGCTCCTGGCTGGGCGCGCTGTTTTCCTCGCCGGCGGCTGCACCGGCAGCAGTTCATAGCGAACAGAGCGCATTGGACGCCTCGGGCGACGGCGCGGGTGTGGCAGGCGCGACGGCGGCGCCCGGCGCGGCGTGGCTGCCGGAGGCCGCCGCGGCGGGGGAGGCAGCTGCGGCGGCGGCAGCCACGAGCGCGCCAGCGGCAGGAGGGCCGGCGGCGGCTGCGGAAGTGGCGGCGCAGCGCGCTGCTCGGCGCCAGAGCTGCCGGCCGAGGCGCTGGGCGAAGGGCGTGCGGCGGCAGGTGCGCATGCCTGAGTGGCAGATGCCAGAGCGGAGAGCGCGGTCTAGTGAGGTGGCAGGCGGGGACCAGGCAGCGTGGTGAGTGCTTGTACGTGCCGTTGTTGCATGCACCTGGGAAGACGTGCAAATTGCAAGCCAGTTGCAAGCCAGGGGTATGGTTGAGCGCAATAGCAAGCCGGGCCTGTGGTGAATGCTGGCATGTGCGTGCTCATGCCTGCACGTGTAAGACGGTTGCTGTACTTACAGCCTAGTCAAGCCTGATGGCACACTAGCTAAAGCAAATAAGGTAGAGGAAACCACATCAGAAAGGCCTGCCACTCGCCTCAACGCGCGAGCACAAGCGGATCCCCGTCTGCGCGGCTGCCTCTGACAGCAGCGCCAGACTCACTGCCGCCCCCCCTCAAATAGACATTAACGATGTGCTCTTCAAAGTACTGAAGCGTGAAGTGCATGTGGGCGCCGGGAATCTCATCGAATACAATGCGGCCGCGCTCATCCAGCTCCCGCAGCCCAATCCAGTCCTCCTGCGCATGTCAGCACGGAGTTGCGCTATGCTTGCATCAAGACACATCATGCTACCAGCGCATGCTGTTGCTGAGTCAAGCCTACCCTGATGCTAGTGAGAAGTACACGGGTCATCATGTGGAGTCCACATTGTGGACAAGCCATATACTCAACCGACCAGGGAGCCCATTGCTGTACAGAGCAGCTTGAGCTGGACACACTTGTGGGCACCCACATGTAAGCAAAAAAGGACACTGATATGGTGCTTTCAAGTGTAGCGTCAATCCCGCCGCGGCACAGGGAGGCCAGGCGGCGCGGCCCGCGCCTGGTACAGCGCGGTGTCGCGCATGCCCTGCAGCTTCTTGCCGTCGTAGAAGGCGAACCAGGCGGAGTCGCGCGGCACGACCGTGAAGTCCTCCGAGAAGCGCAGCAGCACCAGGCGCTGCAGCGAGGCCAGGTTCTCGCGGTACAGCGCGTTCTTGGCCGCGCGCTCATTGTTGATGTCCGCCAGGAACGCGTTGCGCCGCACGTACGTCTGCAGGCGCCAGGGGTCCTGCGCGGCGCGCGCCGCCCCCGCTTTGCATGATGCTAGCTTTCGTTGCAACCAGCCAGGTCTGAACACCGTGCGTGCTTTGCATATCCCAGTCACACGGCACAAAACACTTGTGACGCACGTGTGACGCTGCAAGGAGGGGCAGCCTGGCCCGACGCATAGGCACACCGCTTGGAACCGCGGTGCGAGGGCGCGCCTTGAAGTACTGGGCCTGGATAAGGTGCGTGCGGATGAAGGGTAGGTACGCGCCCCAGCCGAGCACGTACTGCACCGCGCGGCAGGCATAGGTCGGCGTGTTGTTGATGCTGGGGTTGTCGCAGAGCGGCACGTTCATCACGCCCTGGTGCTGCCCGCCCAGCGTGACCAGCGTGTGCATGCGCGGCCCGCGGTGCTGGCAGCGCTCCACGACCGCGCGCATGAACTGCCCGCCTGCGCCCCGCGCCGCGACCGCCGCATGAGCTGCAGCCAGCAGGGGTTTATGGAAGCCTGCCACGCTGCGCCGCTGAGGGCGCGCCTTGCGAGAAGCCCACGCCGTTGTACCCGTCGCGCAGCTCGGTCATGTTGGCGAGCGCCTGGCACACATTCTCCACCTGCGAGGCGCTCGAGCGAAACTCAGGTGAGGCCGGGCCGGCCCGCGTGCTCTGCGGGGGCGCTCGCGCAGCATGCTCGCGCGCCTGAGTGTTTACGTTGCCGAAGAAGCTGCTCTCTGTGTCGCCCGCGACGCCTTCACCGGTGGCCAGGCTGTACACAAAAGTGCCTGCACAGCACGACAGTCTACGTACGCTTCGAGGTGGGACCGCAGCTGAAAGGGGGCGCACTAAAGCGCAAACCCACCTGGCAAGGCCTGCTTGATGCGGTCCCGCACGGCGCCTATGCTGCGCGTGTTGCAGCAGCTGTCACCCATGCCGTGCCATATCACGACCGGGAGGGTGCGGTTGGCCGCAGCTTCCGCCGCGCAGGCGCAGACCGCCCACGCCGCAGCGAGCAAAGGCAGCTGCCTGCCGAGCAGCATCGCTGCCGCCGCCTGTGCTTCTAGCGCCACTCCAGCTCGCCTCCTGTGGAATGCTGGCTCATAACCCTCTTGGAGGGTAGCTCACCAGGAGGCCCTTCAGGAGAACGAGAGGCAGAGTACGAAAAGCAGAGAGAGACAAGAGGGGCACCATTCTACAACCAAGTGCCTACGTTCTGGCTCTCTTATATTGAGAAGCGGTCGCGCGCGCGTGGATGCGCTTACGCGCTGCATCTATTGCCAGTGAGTTGATGGCCGGCTGTTGCAATGTCCGTTGGTAAGGTGGCGGTGACTGTCTGCTCGCTCGGGGGCCTGTTCTGCGCGGGCTGGCAATTCCTCGACCGCAGCTTGTACCGAGACTCGGAGGAAAAGGACAGAGTCGTGCAGGTATTCACACCTGCTGTCACTCCGCTGCTTTTGCAGGATGCGCATGCCTATGCCAAAAAAAAAGCAACGTTGCACTGGTTTCTTGTGCAAGGATGGCTGGTTAAGAACTATAGTGTGCCATGTGCGTATGAGGTTGGCCCCTTTTTCCGTAGGTCCTCTTCTCCCTCGTCTTCGCGCTCTCCGTCAACCTGCTGCAGCTGGTGCTCTTTGAGATCCTTGGCGTGCTAGACTACAGGTGAGCCGCTGTTCACTGTTGTGTCCTGCCGGTGCAACGTTGCTAAAGCACTCCAGAAACAAAGGCTCCTTCCGCGCTGCGCGTGAGCGTCGCACACTGCACTGTGTGTGCAGGGCGCGATGGCTGAACTGGCGCCTCGACGTGTTCAGCCTGCTGGTGCTGCTACTGGCAGTGCTGCCCTTCTACCACTGCTACCGTGGCCTGGCCACCACAGGTTCTTACTGCCTTGCACGCCTCTTGCCGTTGCTCCACTGCCTAGCAACTGCTCTGGTTGCATTTCAGGGCGCTCGCTCCCAACCCTTGTGCCTCGCGCATGCACCCAGCAGCTTGAGCTCGGCGGAAAACTCTGTTCATAACCCGCTTGACCAACCTTCTTTATTGGGAGGCACCGCGTGACGATATGGCTGTATTGTGAACGGTCGCTCACCGAGCGGCAGTCAAGGTCCGGCGCCGGCTGCACGCCGCGGCCGGCGCAGCGCTGTTCCTGGCGGCGTTCCTTTACGCGTTCTGGCGCATCGGCATGCACTGGCCGGGCGTGCCGCCGCCCGATGACGGCGTCTTCCGCCTCAAGCAGGTTTCACCCCGCACCCCAGATAGGAGGCCAAACGCCAAACCTCTTAGTGTGTTCGTTCATCAGGCTGCATGCACAGAGGCATGCTTGCTGTGTAGATGCGGTCAATTTCGAGCTAGGTGTTACATGCGCAAAGCGTGAAGCAAACAGTCCGTGCTGGCTGTGCACAGCGCCGACCGTGCGTTGGTCTGCCTACCTAGGCATTACTGGACAATACAGCCAGCGCACCGGAAGAGCCAATAATCCGTTATTGGGCAAGCAGCGACAAACTGCGTCTGAGCGCCTCTGAGAAAGGCCCGGCTCCATGGCGCGCAGGCGGTGAGCCGCGTGGGCGTCATGGGCGTGACGCTGATCGCGGTGCTGTCCGGCTACGGCTCGGTGGACCTGCCGTTCTCGTACCTGTCGCTGTTCGTGCGACCGGTGGCGCGCGCGGAGGTGGCGGCCGCGGAGGCGCAGCTCATGCAGGTCGCGGCCCCGGCCGCCCAGGCCCTGGAGCAGTCGCGGCCCTGTGCCTGGCAGGGGCGCGACGGGTGCTGCGGTGGCAGCACATGCGGGACGTTGACCCCGGCCGTCCAAGCCCTAGTGCGCTCTCAGCGTTGGGGCGCCATGTGCCTGGCAGGGCGCGGCGCTCGCTGCGGCGGCAGCACATGAAGGTCGTCGGCGGCAGTGCGCAGTCATTACGCATAAGCGGCCGCCGGCAACGCGCAGGCGCTGGAGGGCGCGCTGCGGAAGAAGAAGGCGGTGGCGCTGGCGCGCGCGGAGGCGCAGCGCGGCGCGCCGGACGAGGCGCCCGGCGGCCGCTCGCGACTGCGCCGCTGGGTTGCCTCGGTGCTTGCGCCAGGCGGCGGGGGCCAGGCGGCCGGCGCGCGCATCCAGGCGCTGCAGGATGAGGCGCGCGCGCCGGCGGGGGCCTGACACCCGCGGCTAGCATGCGTCTGCCTGTCTGAGCACTGCACACGCTTTGCTTGGCGCCAGGACAGCCGCTGTTGGTGCGAGGGTGCACCTGCACCTGCCCACAGAAGTGCTGTGGGCAGATGCAGTTGGCAGCGGGTGAGGGCTGTGAGGTGCAGGCCGTGGCTGTCAAACATCCACAGGGATGCTTACCAGCACCATGGGGAGCAGTCTGTGGCCTCTCCCATCGCGGTGCATGCATGGGTGTTCAGCCGTGGAGGCCGCCGCAACCCTCCCAAAGGCATCTATCTCAACACTGGCAACTCTGAGCACGGCGGCTCCGCTCTGGCAGGTGGCTGCGCTGGAGGGCCTGGCGCGCGCGATGTTCGTGGAGGTGATGGAGCTGCGGCGCGCGCGGCGGCGCGCGCTCGAGTCCCGCACGCTGCCCGGCCATGCGAAGAACCTGCTGGGTTACTGCTTCTCCGCGTACTGCCTGTACCGGTGCGGCCGCGGCCCTGCGCCTCTGCCTGCCCTGCCCTACCCTGCAAAGAACCTGCTGGGCCACTGCTTCTCCGCATACTGCCCGCACCGGCGCGGCCGCGGCCATGCGCCCGCCAGGCCGCGCCCGCCAGGCGCGCCCGGGCCGCCTGCACTGTGCGCGCTCTGCGCCGTGCTCTCTCTTCGCGGGACGAACGCGTGTTGTGTCGTGCGGCCTGTGCTCAGGGCACAGGCCCAGCGGGCCGGCGCGCGCGCGGGCCAGGATGTTCTCGGCGGTGCGCGCGCTCGCGCTGGGCGAGGACCTGCGCTCGGACCCGGTCAGCACCGCGCTCGGCCTGGGCCTGGCCGCCTTCACGCGCGGCCACCTGGCCATCAGCGGGCAGCTGCTGTCGCAGGCGCGCCCGGCGGTATGGCATGCATGCAAGCGCCGCATGCTGCGGGCGGGGGGGCGATGTGTCCACGCTGCGATGCGGTGACGGGGGCGCAACAAACAAAGCGATTTTGAGCAGGCGGATGCGCGGGCTGCCGGTGAGGGGGTCCTGGCCTGCGCGCGCAGTACCTCACCCTCATCTTCATCGGCTGCATCAGCATCAGCTCGCTGCGCGCGTTCCTGCGCAACATGCACCAGGCGCGCTGCCGGGCCCTCCGCAGGCAGCTCATGTGTGGCGTTTGCATGCGCATCACACTGCGGGCTGGCGTATGCTGCCTGCATGCGGCGCGTGGCGTCTGGCCCTGGTGTGGAACCTAGGCGAGCATGCAAGTCTCTCTCGAATGTTGCGGTGGGGTCCTGCAGACCTTGGTGCTCACCTGGTGCGTGCGTTGCTCTCAGCAAGTGCACGCAAGTGCGCTGCCGACGTCGTTGCCCACCTGGTCTGCTCTCATAAGCTCACGCAGCTCGTCTGCGTCTGCTTCCTCCCCCAGCTCGAGAGCGCCTTGGCGCGCGCAGCTGTTCTTCGCGGTGTCGGGCGCGGGCAGCAGCACCACGCTGGTCCTCATCCTGACCGAGCTGACCGGCTTCTACGCGCTGTCCACCGTCCTGCTCCTGCGCAAGCAGCTGCCGCCAAAGTACAGGCGCGGCCTGCTGTCCTGACTTGCACCTTGACAGAGCTTGAGCTTTATAGAGTTCTGTCGAGCTCCTTGAAATACCGCTCTGCGACCGCTTGCTGTGAAACGCATGTGCGCTGCTTTCGGGCCTACCATGCCCATCGGTGTGCTGATGCAGCCTCGTTAGAAGTGCTGAGCGCTGTCGTCACCCTCCTGCATGGTGGTATGAACAGACAGTACTTTTACTAATATTTTTAGTTCAACTTACAGGAATACGCTCAGCGACTTTAGGTGTCAGCAAAACGATGTGCCTGCCTCCACTATTGCGGACGGGAAAGCCTGCTCCGGCGGGCGGCCCGCTCGACGCGCATGCGCGCGACGCTGACCACCTCTGCCGGGTTCACTCTGGGGCTGGCGGCTGTAAGGCATCGTTACGAGGCCGGCGGCCGAGCCCGCGCGCGCCCCGCGCGCAGGGCGATCATCACGGACGTGCTGGGCGGCGAGCTGGAGTTTGAGTTCTTCCACGCCTGGTTCAATTGGATCTTCCTGGCGGCCGCGTGCGCGTCGCTGCTGCTGCTGTGGGCGCGCCACCAGCAGCAGCGCGACGTCGCCGACCTGCCGGTGTTCAGCAAGAAGCCCTGACGGGGCGCCCGCTCGGGAGGCCCGTATGTATGTCACCGTCGAGGCTGCAGCGCCTGTGGGAGGCGGAGGCGGTTGCGCCTGTATCGGGTGTGCTCACAGGCGCCGAGCTCCTCACTGCGTGCCGCACATGCTTGTGCGGGGGCTGCTGAGAGATTGCCTGGGTGTGCGTACGCGGGGAGCAGTTTCCCACACTTATGGATGCGCGTACACCAGGCCGCGCACTATGCTGTGCAGCAAGTGTGTTGAGCAGGCTAAAGCTGAGAGTGGTTGAGGTCGGTGCACACCGTATCAGTTGAAGTGTAACATTGCGGCAGGTGTATACCAGCGAGTCGCTTGAAGCGACGAGTGATGGTTCCTATAAGCAAGCACGCTCTTACGTTTGAGGTCTGACTGTGTTGCTCTTCACAGCTTGCTGTCTCTGCCGTCATGTTTTCATCAAAGTGCATGTCGCACTTGATATGCACAAGCTGTTCCACAACACCCCATGCACCCGACCACGGCCATCGCCCAGCACACTCCTCGGTCTGCATGGACAGCCTGAGTCGCCACACTGCAGTGGCAGGCAAAGCATCAAATGCCGTCCACTGGACAACTCGTTCAGTAAATGGTCGCAGGCTGTGCCCTTCATGCTGCTGTTACCTACAGCTAGCCGGGCCTGTCGATGTACATCTCAAAACTCGTTGCAGCCGCTCGCACGCGGGCTGTAACAATGAGCTCTGGGCAGTGAGCAGCCAGCCTGCCTGAGCCGCCAGGCGCCGCTGCAGCGGCACAGCAGGCTGGCATGAGTTACGCACATGCTGCTAGTCAAGCGCGGCGATGCCCGGGCCGTCCTCCTCGCTGTCATCGCTGCCGCTGGCGGGCGCGCCGCCGCCGGGCGGCGCGCCGCCCTCGCCGCCAGCCCTGCCCGCCTTGGCCCGCTTCTTCGCCTGCAGCCGCGGCGAGTCAGCGCAGACCAGGCGGCGAGGCAGCGGCACAAACCCCAGGAGCAGTCTGGCGACGGACGCGCCTTCTGCTTCAAGCGCTTGGCCCGCTTTTTCGCCGTGCGCTCCTCGGCCTCCTTGTCCAGGCGCTGCCGCTTTTCCTGCGCGCGCCGCGCCGCGTGAGGCGCCCTGCTGCACAGGGCCACGGCGCGCTCGCCGGCCGCGGTGGCGGCCCAGGGGCCTGAGAGCAGCGCGGGAGCGTGCGAGCGGCGCGGGGTCTGCGCGCCCTGAACTCCTCGTCGAGCTGCCGCGTGTTGCTCTCCTCGTCCATGCGCTCCAGGCGCATGAGCTCCCGCCGCCGCGCCTGCCCCGGCGGGGGACGCAGCTCAGGCCGGCGGGGTGCACAGGCCGCCTCATTCGGCGTCCGCCAGACAGGGCCGACAGCCCAGTGTTGGTGCGCTGGCAACACCGGCCAGGTGTGCTGGCAACAGGGGCGCACCATCCGGTACATGTGGAACTCGCCGCTGCCCGCGCCGGCGTTGCTGCCCATGACCTGGCAGATGCGGTTGGGCACCTTCTCGGTGATGAATTTAAGCTTCTCCTCCAGCTCCTCGGCCTGCCCCGGCGCGCGCGCGTCAGGCCTGTGCAGTGCCCTTGGCACACGGCTCCCCATCACCTCGCAATTATGCAGCAAGTGCGCTGCAGGCAGAGCAACTTCAGCAACACACCGGTCGGGTAAGGGCGCAAGCGAGGCGGGGAGGCGTGCGGCGCTGCGCACATCCTTCTGCCGCTTTTCGAGCTCCTCCTGCGAGAGCTCCTGGCCGCCGAAGGTGACGAGCGCGCCCGCGGTGCCGCCCGCGGCGGGGCCCACATAGGGCTGGATGCTCATGGCGCAGGTGCTCTTTACAGCGCCCAAACGCCGCTGAGCATGGCCGCGGTTGCCTGCACACAGTCGGGCAACAGTGCAAGCGGAACAGACCCACACGCTTCTCTGACAGCCTGTAGCACACGATAGGACAGGGGACAGTGTGGAGCTGACTACAAAGGGCCGAGCTTGGGCTGACCCCAGACCCTGCACGTGCGCTTGGTCGGCACCTAGCGAGAGGGAGCGAGGAGGCCGAACACAATGGGAGGCTGGAGATAGCTGGAACATAGTGCTTGCCTTGCTTGAGCTATGACCACCTTTGCAGAGCTGGGCTTGGACCCGCGGCTGCTGCGGGCGCTCGACAAGAAGGAGTATGCTGTGCCGACGCCCGTCCAGGCAAGCGCACGACTCTGCTTGTAGATAGTGTCCTACGCATGACACAACTTGCTGGCTTGTTGTGCTGGGGACGCACATGACTTGGCCTTCACGGGTGCCCCGTCTCTGCGTCAGTGCCGCTTGGTGGCCGCTGCCCGTATTTGTGGCAGCAAGTCACTTGACAACCCACCGTGGCGCTGCTGGGGTGCAACAACGAGCCGCTCATACGCGCGCTCCTCAGGCGGCCTGCATCCCGGCGGCGCTGGAGGGCAAGGACATCGTCGCGCGGGCTCGCACGGGCAGCGGCAAGACGCTGGCCTACCTGCTGCCGGCGCTGCACAAGGTGCTGGCCGCGCCGCGCGACCGCGCGCGCGCCGGCTGGCAGGCGCTCGTGCTGGTGCCCACGCGCGAGCTCTGCGCGCAGGTGCGGCCCGTCGAGGCTGGCCCCTGCCTGGCCAGAAAGGCTCAGCCTGCTGCCTGCAAGCCCCCGGCCCCTGGCGGCAGGCGCGGCCGCGGCAACCTCCGCATGGCGCTCCGCATGGCGGTCCTGCCGTCTGCACAAGCAGAGCCTGGGTTGCTGGGCCGCTGCGTGCAGCCGAGGGTGCGCGCCATGGGCGAAGCCAGCGCTGGCGCAGGAGGGCGGCGAGCTCAAGCGGACTGGCGTTTGACGTGCCCTGGGAGCGAGTCATTAGGAGTCTCTCTCCCAGGGCATGTCACACGCCGGTCTGCTCGTTTGCCTTGGCGCACTGGGGCCCCGTACAGCGAGTGGCTACCCTGGCTGACGCGCAGCTGTGGCGGGCAGGTGCGCGAGGAGGCAGAGGCGGTGGCCGCGCGCTGCGGCGCTGACCTGCGCGTGAGCGCGCTGGCGGCCGACACGCCGGCCGCGCAGCGCGACGCGCTGCTGCACGCCGGCCAGCTCGTGGTGGCCACGCCCGGCCAGGTCGCGCAGGCGCGCCCCGAGATGGCCCTAGGCGTGCGCGGCGCCGCGCCCGCTTGTGCCTTCCGCGCCTCGGCGCTCCATCTGCATGCTGCTGCTGTTTGCCCCGACGGGCCGCGCCCGCGCGGCTGCACCTGTGACAACATGCGCCCTGTGCACGCCCTGTCTGCAATTGCGCTGGTTGGGCCGCCCGGCAGTTCGGCCGGGCGCTCGCGCGCATGCAGTGCACGCCAGCCTGCTTGCGGAGGCGCAGGCGCGGCGGGCGCGGCGGGCTGAGCAGAACGTGGCGGCCGCGCGCGCAGGCGCTGCGCGAGGGGCGGCTGCGCGGCGCCGCGCTAGCGCCCGACGAGCGCATGCGCCGCCCGGGCCTGGGCACGCTGGTGCTGGACGAGGCGGACCTCATGCTGGCCATGCCCGGCTACGCCGCGGACCTCGCCGCGCTCGCGCCGCTGGTGCGCCCGCCCCGCGCCCGCATGCACCCGGCGCTGCCGTGCAAGGGGCCGGCGGCACAGCTGGCTGCTGCGCACCTTGCCGTGCTCGCGCCCCCTGGCGCCGCGTGCACCCCTGAATTGCAGAGATATCGGGAACTTTGGTCCGCCCCTCCGCAGCGGGCACGAGGTCGGGGCAGGGGGCGGCGCGGCGCTGGACGCCAATGAGCGGTGCCAGGCGACTGCCCGCCCTGGCGCGGGGGGTGCCAGCGCCGGGGCTGCCGCGGGGCGAGCCGGGCGCACGCGCGCGCAGGTGCCGCGCGGCTGCCAGTGCCTGCTGATGAGCGCGACAACCAACGCAGATGTGGAGCGCCTGCAGCAGCTCGTGCTGCACAACCCGGTGCAGCTGGACCTTCTTGCTCCGGAGGGTGGCGGCGCCGCGGGGCGGTCCGAGGGCGCCGGGCCGGGGCCCGGCAGCGCCGCCGAGATCGAGCACTTCAGCGTCCACTGCGACCCGTGCGCGCCCTTGTCTCGGGAGGATTGTAAATGTGGAGATAGGGGTTGCGGTAGGGTGCAGTCGGTTGCCGCTGGACCCTGTGCTCGGCAGCGCGGCTGGGTCGGGCGGTCGCTGCGGCGCGCAGAGCGCTGTCTGCGCTGCGCAGCATGCGCCGCAGCTGAGCTGGGCTGCTGAGCCTGGCGCGAGGGAGAGTCCGGGCGGCCGAGTCTGCCAGGCATTTATTTAGGCTTACACAGCCGGCTTCCCTTCCGAAAAGAAGCTGCGAGGGTGCGGGCGCCGGATAAGCTGTCCAGCAGCAAGCTATCATGACGCGCGTCCTCCTGTGACCCTACCAGAGCAGGCGCTGCCGGGATGCGAGGGGCTGAGCAGCGCGCGCGGCCCGCCGCGGCAGGAGGGACAGGCTGCTGCACGTGATGGCGCTCCTGCGGCTGGGCCTCGTGCGCAAGAAGGTCCTGCTGTTCGTCAACGGCTCGGACGCGGGCTTCCGCCTGCGCCTGTTCCTGGAGGCGTTTGGCGTGCGCGCGGCCGTGCTGTCGGCCGAGCAGCCGCTCAACTCGCGGCACCACATCCTGCAGGCGCGCGCGCTGCGACCCGCATGACCTGCGCCTGTGTGCGCTCTGCTCTGTGCGCCTGGCTGTCAAGCATTCTGATATGCGTATGCGCTGTCGAGCACAAACTGTGTGTCAGCTGGTGTCCGGCCTGCAGGAGGTCTTGACAATACTTCATTGCTGCGGGGTCGGGGTAAAGTCTGGGTTAGGGCAGGGCCGAACATGCGTCCCAGCCGCTGCCCGGCCCGCAGGAGTTCAACAAGGGCATCTTCGACCACCTCATTGCGGCAGACGACCCCGCGCGCCGCGCGGCCACCGGCGCCGGCGCGGCCGCCGGCGGCGCGGATCCCAGCGTCGGCGCGGCCGCGGGCGGCGCCCCCGCGTCGCGCGGCAAGCGCGCGCGCGCGCCAGCCGCCGCGCCCGGCGCCAAGCGCGCCAAGCGGCCGCGTGGCGGCGCGGACGCGGCGGCGGCGGCCGGCGACGCCGCTGAGTTCGGCGTTGTGCGCGGCATAGACTTCAAGGGCGTGCGCACGGTCATAAATGTGGACGCGCCTGAGAGCGTGACGGCGCGCCCCACAATCGGGCCCTGCTGCGGGCCTTGGGTGGCGCCTTGCAGAGCTCGGTATGTCAGGGTTTGGGAAAGCCGCGGCTCCTGCCCTTTCTGGCAAGGCTGACAGCCAGTGAAGTGGTGGTGCGCTGTGTTCTGGTAGTTGTGGTGGATAAGGGTGAGGGTTTTGGAGTGACGCCGGGCGGCGCATGGCGGCTCAGGCGTACGTGCACCGTGTGGGCCGCACGGGGCGCGCGGGCCAGGCCGGCACGGCGATCACGCTGCTGTGCGCGGCCGACGCGGCGCTGGCGGCCGACCTGCGCCGGGAGCTCGGCCAAACAGCGGCACCGCCGCTCGCGGGGGCCGAGCCTGGAGCCCCAGTGGGCGCCGGTCCGCCGCCCCCTCTCCCCTCCCCCAGAAATGGACCCTGGTAGCACATCGCGTGCGTTCAGCTGGCGTGAGCCTTCCGCCAGCATTTGGCCAGACGGTGCTGGAGTTCGGCTCGCCAGCGGCCTGCACATGCTGCGCGTTGTGTCATGGCGGGCGCGGCAGGCCATGGAGGGAGCAGTGGGCAGTGCTGGTGAGCCTGTTGAGAGGTCAGCACGTGGGCACTGCCATCTCTGCTGCCTCGTGAACAGACCTGTTGAGGGCGTGAGCTTGCCCGGCGCCCACCTCGCGTCGTAGCACGGGCATGCACCGCTCGGGTCCTTCTGCGCAGGGGCCGAGGCACGGAGCGGGCTCAGGCCGTTCGCGAAGCTGCAGGCCACGGCGGTCGAGGCGCTGCGGTATCGCGCGGAGGATATTGCGCGGTCGCTCACGCGCTCGGCCATCAAGGAGGTGCGCGCGTGAGCGGACGGAGCGGCAGCCTGCGCAGGCGTATTTGAGGTCAATGTCCGCGCTCGGGCGGTTGGTGAGCTGAGTGCCTTCGTTGAACGGCGCGCTGCCGCGGCCTTGCCGATGTGACGTGGGATGTATCAACACCGTGATACCTCTGAGTGCAAGCGCTTGTCAGTGTCTGCTGCAAGGGCGCTGCCGCGGAGTGGAGACGCGCCTGTTCGGTCTTGCTGCTTGCGAGGTGCTCCTGGCTGCGGGTCCCGCCCCCAGGCGCAGCCTTCCGCCTGACTTCACATAAGAATCACGCCCACTGAGCAGCCGCAGCCAGTGCTGCACAGCATGATGCGCCTGGCGGGCCCCCTGGTGACCCAGCGCTGTGCACGACTGGGCTCGCTGCCCGGGCCTGCTGCGCTGCACGCAGTCCTGCGCTGCAGGGTCGGTCTCCATGCACCCTACGCGACGCCACGCCCTGAGCCGTCCCGCGCGCCGCGCCGGCAGGCGCGCGCCAAAGAGCTGCGGCAGGAGCTGCTCAACTCGGCGCGCCTGGCCGCGCACTTTGAGGAGCACCCGGGCGACCTGGCGCTGCTTAAGCATGACCGGCCACTGGCCAAGGCGGCCGCGCCCGCGCACCTGCGCCACCTGCCCGCGTACCTGCGCGCGCAGACAGCCGGCGGCGGCGCAGGCGCAGGCGCCGCCGGCAGCGCTGGCCGCGGCGCGCTGGCCCCGCCGCCTGGCTGCGCTGGGTCTGATGTGTGCGGGTGTGCGTGGCAGCATGTGATTGTTGTCCGCGCAGCGGCAGCGCCCTTGCCGTGGGCACGGCAGGGCGCTGTACGCACTTGCTGCGCTGCGCGCTCTTGTCTGGGTGGGAAGTGTGTTGCATGGCAATTGGAACCATGTTCAGCAGTGCATGCTTGTTCCTTATGCATAGCATGCTGGGTAGGGAAGCTGGCGAGTGTGGAGACGCATGCAGCAAATATTCATCTTTCTCTCAGCTGACGGCGCTGCCGCATGAGCGAGCAACCTGCCAAGATCTGAAGCCAGCTTCACCCTCCTCACAGCGTCAGATGTGTGCTTCGGGGACGAGTGCTGCGGATACTTGGTTGACCAGGTGATTCTGGTCATGGGAGCTAGGACGACGTTTTGCAGTGGCTCATACTGAGCCTGCCTGTGCACTCTTTATACGGTGGGGCCAGCACGTCCTGGGCCGTGGAGGAGCAAGGGCCTGCCGGGATGCTGCTCGCCATACGAGCGTCAGCGTTGACAGGCATCTGCTGCGCGCGCGGTGCAGGCGCGCTGCCCGCGCTCAAGCGGAGGAAGCTCGAGCGCGGGGTGGACCCGCTGAAGGGCGGCTTCGTGCGCGCGCCCAAGCGCGGCGGGAACGAGCCGCTGACCGCCGCGGAGGCGGCCGCCGAGGAGGCCGGGCGCAAGGCGGCGCGCAAGGCGGCCAGGAAGGCCGGCCCGGCCATGCTGCTCAAGCGCAACGTGCGCAAGAAGCGCTAGCGCACGCCTGGAACACTGCTTGTACGGTTGTAACGGGGTTGCAAGGGATGCACTCCGCGGTGACACTGCGTGCACTCCGCCATTGGCGCAGGTCATACTCCTTGTCAGCTCATAGCGCAAGACGAAACATCTTCTCAGCCCTGACACCCCTTGAGGACACCCCGCGTACGGCTTTTGACCACGCAGTAGGACTTGAGCAGCCTCACGCTACAAGCACAAGCCACCATGACCTACACAAGAGCGGCGCAGAGCCCCACCAGCCCCACACCACAGTGGCTCACAACTACGTAGCTACTCCATAGGGGCGCCGCCCTCCAGCCGTGCTAGCTCTGCATAGTACTCTTCAATCTTCCGCTTGTCGTTGATGTGCCGGATCTGCCGCGCCGGGCAAGCCTCGCCTGAGTGCTCGCCACATGCGCGTGACGGCCTGGGGAGACTTTCACAGCCAGGTACCTGACTGAACAGGCAGGAGCCAGCCGCGCAAGCACGTCTGCAAAGTGCGAGGGTGGCATGCGCGGCGTGTCGGGCCTCACCTTCCACAGCGCGCCAAAGCCCAGGCCGATGGTGAGCCCAATGACGACCTCCCTGACCACGGACACGTTCTTTGACGCGCCGTTCTTGGTGAACATCTCCACCGCTTTGATAGCCTGCCCGGACGACATTGCGCCGCACCCTGCACAAACGCCCGGGGTAGCTTGGGGTTGGCTGGTCTTGCCTTCTGTTCTGCAGCTTGTTTTACTGAAAGGCGGAGGACAAGGGCACCCCAAGCTGGACCTAATCGCTTGAGCTGCAGATTCTCAGGGAGGCAAGTCAGTGTAACCGGCGGAGGTGGCAGCTTTTCGCGTGCGAGAACGCCAAGCACATTTCTTTTATAAGTGACTGACTTTGTGCCGGACTGCAGCGGAGGACAGCCGCAGAGCCTTAACCTTTTGGCCTGCAATTCGCGCTAAAGATAGGAGCGCGTATTGTCTGCAGCTAGAGGGAGAAACGCATGTCTGTATCAGGCTCAGCGAAGTGTGTTGACTTGCTCGCACTGTGCAAAGAACCTGACGCTGCCGTCGCCGCTAGGAGGATGTGCATGTTTGACCATGAAAGCTGGCATGTTTGCTCTGTGAGCTAGAGAGAGAGAGAGGGAGAGAGCTGCTGCACAGGTCCTGACGGCACATGGCAGTCCTTCATGCATACCTCAGACTGAAAACCATGGCGGACCTTACAGTGTCACTATGGTGGACTGCCAGCACGTTTGTGAGAGCAGGGCACTTGAGAGCAGGGCATTTGAGAGCAGGGCAGCGCTACTACCGCACCACAGCTAACACTGTAAAGAAAGTGCAGATGACTCATACAGGTGCCAAGCTGTAGTGCCGTCCAGACACACCCAAACATTCATTGCCACTATGCCTGCAGCCTGCTTGCATGCCAAAGAGGAGCAGATCACACTGTTTTGGCATAGCACAGATGCTCGCCTCTTAAGTGCGCTCAAGTGCGCTCACGGGCCCGGCTGAGGGGCTCCAATGTGGCTCCTCACACGCCCAAGTGCATGATCTGGGAATGCAAAAAAGAAGTCCGGGCCTTGTGCTGCGCGGTGACTGCATGCTGCACCACCCGCTATCTTGGGGTGGTGCAGCATATGCACGGCAGCGAGAAAATAAAAGTTCGGTCTTGCGCAAAAGGCTGCATTCCTTGTCAAGTCCCGATCGCTATTGGCAGCTTTCTAGCAAGTACAACGCTCCTGCACACACACTACGAGAGCAATGTCCGCACAGACACCCACTCAACCGACTGAGCACCAGCGTCTTCCCCTTAAGGCAAGCACTGGGCTAGCAACACATTTGTGTCCGCTTGGCCCAACGACCTGGCCCCCAGCCCTCTGTCTCTATGCTCGCTTGGCTGCACACCAGTTCCCTGCATGACTGCAGCCAGCACGCAGCACCCCCTGATCAGAGCCCTGGTGGCCACGCCACGGTTGCGGTTTGACATGTCACAAAGCAAAGGCACCTAACCTCGAGCATATGTCAAGACCGGCACTGACTCTGCCTCCTCTACCCTAGCCTTGCACCTAGCCATACACCTCCCCTGCAGAGGTATGCATGTGAGACGCACGCCCTGGCTCCATCCGCATGGTAACGCACGGTGAGGGCCCTGACTGCAGCGCCCTGCCTGCGCGGTCAGCGCCAACATGCGCACCACGTGCTCCGCCGCGCCTGCCACAGATGTGCAGCAAGGGCCTTTCTGCACGTGCACGAGCCTGCGATGGCAGCAGTGTCCTCACTGGCGTACAGCGGTTGGCTCTGAGTCATCCTCTCGCGCCGCGACTGTGGCACTTGGCTCTGGCATTGGCTTCGACCAGCCCCACAAAGAGCCTGCCGTGACAGCGGAAGAGCTCAGGCAGACGCCTTTGACAGCTAGCGGTTTACAGACAAACAATGCACGTTATCAGCATGTCTGGTACACTCGCAATGCGGCCCCGAGCAGGAAGGGGGCGCACGGTCCGCGGTGTAGCAGGCTTGCCACAGGTTTGTCACTATTTGTTGGCAGCCTCCCAGCGTGCTAGGTCGCTGGGGACAAGGGCTCGTGGAAAGGTTGGTGCCCGGCCCGCCCGGCTGGCACTCTTGGGTCTCACATCTTGCCTTGCGGCAACGACCGAGGATCACAAGACCAGGCCGATCTCAAGGCTGAGCTAGTTCCGACCGCTCGTATGCCAGGTAGCCCTATCAGGGTATCAATAAAGTCAGGTTCAGGGCAGAGCTCCCAAGATGCCATGTGATGTCATGCAGATGGAAAAAGTGCTCAGCGCCCTACCTAGCGCTGTCCGCGACCCGCCATGCGCGCAGGTCCAGCGGCCCCAGGGCGCCTTGTGCTGCCTGCACGACCTGCGCCGAAGCAGGCCCAACCTCTGCCTCCTATGGCGTAACTCTTGCGCCTGCACTTGTGCATGCATATCCGTGTAGGACCAGCCAGACTCCAGGTTGGGCTACTCTACAAAGGTGGCCAAGAGTACAAAAGTCAAGGGTACGAGGAGGTCGTACCTGCGGCCGGCGGCCGGCAGGCGCAGCAGCCTCCGCGCACGCCAGCGGCGCTGTGGCGGCCGTCGCCGCCGTGGCAGCCGTCCGTGCCACATCAGTGGCCGGCGTCATGGCAGGAATGTCCAGTGGCGGCAGGCGGCCGTTGGGGTTGTAGACGCAGGGCAGCATGCCCAGCGCGCAGGGCTGCCAGGCCTCCGCGGGCGCCCAGCGCCTGCGCCTGCGCCAGGCGACCGCAGTCGTCCACCACCATGTAGAGTGGCAACAGCATGTGCCACTCAAAGCCCATCCATGTAATGTAAACAGCAGGACACGTGGCGGGCAGCCTGCAAAGACACGGGGCATGCAGGGCTTGCGGCTCACCGTTTCTTCGCACCACACATCGTCAGACTGCCAGGCGTCCAAGCGCGGCCGGCCGACGCCACTCTGCACTTGCAGAGCTCGCGAGGGCAGCATGCCAGGGACCCAGAGATGGGCCGCAGCTGGTGCTCTTGGTACGCAACACGGCACGGTCTCGCTGGGAATGAAAGCGAGAAGGGCGACAACATCTGCACACCACCAGCGTGCGCCTGCATCCGCGGCGCACCCGGGCTCCGGGGGAGCTTGCGCAGGAGGCTGCCGCTGCAGCAGCGCCTCCTGCGCTGCGCGCGCCGCCGCCAGCGACCCGCCCTCACCCGCGGCCGGCCGCGGCGCCGCATAGGCCGCGGCCTCCCTGGACGCCCCGAGCATGGCGGCGCCCGCAGCAGCGGCGCTCGCCGGTGCCAGGGACGCCGCGGCTGCTATGGACGGTGCAACCTCTGCTGCAGGGATGGACTCCGCGACCGTGGACTCCAGCCGCGCCAGGCGCGCGAGCGCGGCCACGCGCGCCGGCAGCTGCTCCGCGACTCCCGCAGCGCACGAGCCCTCAGGCGCGAGCGCCGCGGCGCAGGCCGCCCCGCCACCGCCACGACCCGCACTGCGGCGCGGGCCGCACATGCTGGCCTCCGCGCGGAGCGCCAGCGCCGCAGCCAGCCACCGCAGCGCCGCCAGCCGCGCGCGCTCTGCAGCCAGCCTGGACCCCTCCAGGCCCTTTCCTGCCGGCTTGTGGCCGGGCGCAGGGCCGGCACGCTGCGCCGCGCCGCTGTCGGGCGGGCCCTCGACGCGGCTGGGGGCCGGGTCAGGGTGCGCGCAGGGCGCCGCGGCGCCCAGCGCGAGCAGGCACGTGCGCAGCAGCACGCGCGCTTGCGCCGGGCTGGGCGACCATCCGTCAGGGCCGGCTTGGCTGTCCGCCGCGCCGCCGCCGCCGCCGCTCGCGCCGCCGCCGCCGCCGGCCTTGCGCTTTGTTCCGCGCCGAGGCTTGCCCGCCGGGGCGGCAGCGGGCGGCGCGAGCAGCGCCGCTGCCCAGCGCTGCAGCGCGGCCGCGCTGTGCGGCGTGAGCGCCATCGCTGCCTCACCTGGCGCCAGGCTCGGAGTTTCGCAGCACGCGCGGCCTGCCGCCTGCGGCGCGGCCAGGCGCTGCACGGCGCCCGCCAGCAGCAGCGGCGGCAGCGCGGGCCAGACCCTGCACAGGCCCCGCAGGCTGGCCCTCCAGGCGCCGTGCTCCGGGGTGGACGCGGGATGTGCGGCTGACTCAGTCCCGCCCAGCGCCTCAGACGGCTCCAGGACTCCTGCACAGCTCAGGGCGCTGATAGCACAGCAGCAACAGGCGCGCTGGGAAAGAAACGCGCATGCCGCATGGCCAGTGTACTGAACCACTCAGCAGGCACACACACAGGCTGGGGGTCAGGGCAGTGGGACCTTGGGAAGCACTGTAACAACAGTGCGAGGTCTAGGTTGCGAGCGCAAGAACTTGTAGCCACAGAATCAGCAGCTTGGCAGCCACATCGATGCGTGCATGCAGCCCAGCGTCCCACAGCAGCGCCCTGCCCAGGCCCGCGCCGCCGTCCAGCAGCGGCGGGACGAGCAGCGCCGCGGCGGCGACGGGCGCGCGCGCTCGCAGGTCCACCAGCACTGCGCGCGCGGGGCGCAGCGCGCTCGCGCCGGGCGCCTGCCCGCCGCCGGCGGCCGGCGCCTGGGTGCCCGGCGTGCCGCCGTCGTTGTCAGACGCGCCGTCCGGCAGGCCATCCGCGGAGGAACCCTTCAGGGCTGCCGCGCGCTGCAGCTGCGCGTACTCCTGCGGCCACGGCAGGCACTGGGTGGAGCAGCAGGGCCTGAGCTGTCCGTGTTGATGCGCTGTGCACAGGCTGCTCTGGGGCGCGAGCAGCGGCCGCGGCGCCCCGCAAACCAGGGCTAACTGGGAGGACGTCCGCAGCATCAGGCGAGGCAGGACGCTTTCTGCGCGGAAGAGCAGGATGCGACACGCAGCAGAGGCTGCCTGTGCGGCTGCTCCAGCCCCGGGTGACGAGCAGCTGCCGCACCTGCAGCAGCTCGGCAGTGCGGCCGCGCCAGGCCGCCAAGTGGTCGGCCTGGCGCTGCCAGTAGCCGGCCGCCAGCCAGGCGAGCGCGGCGCGCGCGGCCGCCTGCAGCAGCGCCAGCGTGGGCAGCTCGTTGTGCGCGGCCTCGTGGCGCACGTCGACCAGCACGCGCGGCAGGCCTGGGCAGGGTGACCAAGCTGCGCTGAAGTCCCGAGAAGCAGCCAGTACCAGCGCCTCTGCTTGACGTCACTTCGTCCTTCAGAAACACCAGTGTCCACTGTGCCGGGAGCTTGTGCTCCCCAGCAGAGGAAGCAAGCACAGGCTGCAGCCTGTGTGCAGCTTGACCAGGAGACAGAGCGCGCGCCGCTGAGCAGCAAGTGAAAAGGCAAACCGCAAAAATACACTGCGCACTGTGTGCTAGGTGCGAATGCCTCACCAGCATCCTCAGCCAGGTTGGCGACAGACTGCGCTGTGCGGCCCTTTTGTGAGGAGTCCGCTATGCCGTTCACCAGCCGCACAATGCTCATTGCATACTGCAGCCGCAGCAGCTCCGCTGGCAGTGCGCCGTCACCGATGCCAGCTCCAAGACTACGACGACCCGTCTGCACGAGGGCCGCTGTGACGTCGGCGCCGAGCGGGATTCGTCCGCGGCACCTCCAAGCGCTCACCTGGACAAGCAGCACTGAGCGCTGGCAATGGTGACATGCTGTCCTCACATTCCTTACAAAACCAAACACGCACGTTAAATAAACTACAAAGCAAAGACTGACCTGGTCCAGTGCACGCTGCTGCGCCGTCAAAGATGCTGAGTAAAGGCCGCAGCGGGTGGCGTGCCACTCGTCCCAGGACGCCCAGGGCACCGCACGGCCCAGCATGGTCAGCACATGTCACCGTCGCACCGCTCCGTTGTGAAGTTTAAACCAGGCTGAATGAATGAATGAACTACAACCGTGTGTCAGCCAAACTGATGGAGTCCTATGGGCCTCAACATTTCACAACATGCCGTGCCGACCTTGACACCTTGTAAGCAACAGGCAGGTAGCCAGGAAAGTCTGCGGAGCAGGGACAGCACATAAGTATGTCGCAGCGTTCCACTACAGACAGTTCTGGCGCGATATACAGTCATGACCTGACCAGGTGCGTGCTCACAAGAGGCCAGGTAAGGATGCATGCCAACTTGGCATTGCCAAGGATATGGCACTTTACACTCGGTATGGCACTGTACACTCTGTACACCTTCACGCTACACTTGGATATCAAGCAGCACTTCAAACAAGAAACAGTCGCAGTGCACTGCGGAACAGCAGGCAATAGGGGCCACGACAGAACAGCAGATTAGCGTTCACTTACAGTCCGCAGTGTCCTACTAGCAGCACGAACCATCCACAATGCTTACTTACATGAGGTGAACGCAAGCAAGAATGCATACATGCTGACACTATCTGATCAGTCTGGGAGGCAAGCACAAGCGTGCTTAACATGCATGTGCATCAGGCCATGGCACGCATGATGATCACAGCCTGCATGTGCACGCTCACACGGCCCTGAATCACGCTATGGAGCCGCACTTCCCACAAGTCCGTGTACTCATGATAACACACGCATGCCCATGGTTGTCTGGATCATCCACCGTAGCCCTGGGTCACAAGCGTCCTGCCGCCCTGCCTCAGCCCATCCCCGCCCGGAAGTTCAGCTTCCAGGCACACCCGGGGCGCATGAGAGTCTCATGTATGCCATGAGAGTCTCATGATGTAACTCCTATAGCAGCTGGAGCAGCTCTGGTCCTGGAAGCCAGCGGTATGGGGCGAGATCTAGCACGATTGTAGCTGGCGGTGCGCCCGGCAGTATAAGCCAGGCCTCGACAGCAGGCGGGACTCTACCGTCAGTGAACCTGAGCCAGACGCGCTTGCTGCGGAAATAGCGACGCCAGCTCCTGCACACGCCTTGATACGTGCACCACTCCCGCACCTGTGTAGCAGGGTGGGTGGGCCTGAGCACAGCAAATTGGCTTCGTAACCACTGCGGTGTGCAGAGCACAACCACCCTGCTTACCTCCACTTTGCTGTTGCGCGCGCGCCGCGGCCAGTTTGGCCACACCAGGTCGAGCACAAGGTGCTGGATGTCCTCTGGCAGCCTGTTAAAGGAGGTGCTTAGCGTCGCAGCAGTTGCATCCTGCATACACCTAATTTTAGACAGCAAGATCGTCTGGGCTGAGTACTTCTCTAGGAGGCAGATCCAATGTAGAGCTCAGGAAGGGGTGGCAAGTCGAAGGCACACCACATTACGGCTGTCACTAGGTGAGTGGCTGCTCAAGCACTGCCCCATCCTGTTCTACTAATCTAGCTGCCAGATCACCACGTCATCAAGTAGGTGACGCGTTGCAGAGCTGTGACTGATCACGCGCTGGCAATGGCACGAGTACAGTCCCCAAAAAATATAAGTGCTGTGAGCTTGCGTGGCCAGAAGCTGATCATCACGCTGTTGAGACGCCGGGTGCTTGCGCCGTTTCCAGGCGTACACTAGGAAGCCCGCTAGGAGTCAGTGACTTTACTGTCGCATGCAAGTCCGCAGACAAGTATGACCCTACCCCAGGATGCCTTCAGAACAAGAAGAGAGCTGCTGCACACAGAGCCTCTGGCAAAAATACTTGAGAGCCTCCACCTAGAGGCGTTAACAACACTTCAGTTGTCTGCAGGCCCTCTCTTGCTACCCGACCATAGCGCAAGCTTGCCCCGCTTCTGTGGCGCACACAGGTGTTGAAGAGCACGCTTTGCAGCGCTCGACGTCGAGGGCGCAATGAAGTGATGCCCCTCAAACAAGAGTACAAGCTGCCGCAGGTGTGTGCCGCCAGGCTTTGCGGCACTGTACAGAGCGCCACCATGGAGCACCAGGCTGACACTGTTGCCGGTCTTCCAGGGCCACGAGCTGCGCATTGAGGTCAAGGACAATAAGGAGCTGCTTGTCACAGTATGCTGCCCGTGCTTGCTTACCTCTTCCCTATGTCTCAAACGTGGGTAATTAGCAGCCCGGTGCGGTGCTGCGCAGGCAAAGCAGGGGCAGGCTGAAGTTTTTGGCACTGAGCTCTCCCTGGGCGAGCGGCTCGTTTTGAAGGGCCAGAAGCTTGCGGTGCGCGTCCTGCTTGTCCACAGCTCAGGCGTATGCCCACCAAGCCGCCCCAACAGCGTCTCTGCCTGTTAAATGAACAGACCGCCCCGGTCCAGGTCACTGCTCTACAAGCGAGTTGCTTGCACCCCCGTTCAAGCAGGATTCCCTTGTGCGGGCCTGGGCGTGACACGCCGTGGGGACGCCTTGCCAGTGTGGCAGTTATGCGCTCCTCTTGCACACAGGTGTACACCTGGCATGGCGTGGTCCTGGAGCTCACCGCGGACGCGGAGGGCCTCGAGGACGTCACAGACGTCGTGTACGCCTGCCGCCCCCAGCCTGCGCCTGAAGCCGACCATGCAGCTCCTGCCCAGCGCATGGGCCATACTGCAGGGCGCTCCAGCTGCCTCAGCAGGAGAGCCTCTGTCTGTGTGTAGGATGCAGTGTGGCCAATCGCAAGCAGGCTCTGGCATGCCCGGGCAGGTGCAGCTCGGCCGATGGCCCGCACGCCTGCCCGGCAGGTATGAAGCGGACGAGACGCCGATGGTGGAGTACCTCAACGCCAGCAACATCGTGGAGCAGCGCCGGCGCGCCGCGCGCGAGGCCGGCGGCCAGGGGCCGCGCACCATTGTGCGCTGCTCCTCCGCCCGGCCACCTGACGCCGACCGTCACCCAGCGTTGCGCACAAGGCTGCACGCGCGCGGCCTCTCAGCAGCGCCGCCACAGCAGCTCGGGACGCCATGGGCAGAGCCGCTTTCTGTATGGCAAGCAGCTGTGTGGCCGCAACAGGCCGCCTGCTCAGAGGCGCTGCCAGCATCTCCTTCCGCCCCTACGCGCGCCGGGCAGCTGCTCGGGCGCGGTGGGCGCGCTGCTAGCCGGCCGCTGCGCGCTGCGCAGGCGGCTCAGCGCCCGCCTTGCGCGCGTTGCGCAGGTGGTGGGGCCGACGGACGTGGGCAAGAGCTCGCTGTGCAAGCTCCTGCTGAACTACGCCGTGCGCTACGGCTTTGCGCCCACCGCCGTCGACCTGGACATAGGTGGCGCCCGCCGCGCGTGCCTGGCTTGAGATTGCGCGCCTCTGCGCCACCCTCCTGGCTGCCGGAGAGGTGGCAGGGCGCCTGCGGAGGTCGTGGCGGCCTGAGCATGTCTGCCAGTGATGCTCAGGAGCATGACAAATGCTGCGGAAGCTTCGCATAACAGGTGCAAGCATGCATAGGCCTGAGCGCGACTTTCAGCATCCATGATTGAAGCGGAGTGCCTCTGCGAAGCGAGAGGTGCAGCGAGGAGTGCAACGCGTCGCCCTCCCGTCGCCCCGCAGCGTGCTGCCCTGCGCAGCCACAACATGCACGTGCCCGTCGCCCTTGTGCAGCCTGCAGGGCCGGGCGCGCGCGCGCCAGGCCAGGGCGGCATCGCGCCGCCGGGCAGCCTGGCGGCCACGCCGGTGGAGGCGCCGGTGGACGTGGAGGAGGGCCTGCCGGTGGAGATCCCGCTCGTGTACTTCTACGGCCACGTCTCGCCCGCGGACAACCCGGAGCTGTACCGCTTCCTGGTCGAGCGCCTGGCCGCGCTGCTGGACAAGCGCGCTGAGGCGCGCGCCCCGGCGCGGCGGCCCTGCCCCGCGCAACAAGTCAGAGGTTCTGTGCACTTCGCAGTGGCTTGCTTGCCAGCTGGAGTAGCATGCCATGCTGCCAAGGTCGCCCGTCGCGCCGCCCCGCGGCGCCCGGCATGCAGCCGGAGGCGGACACGCTGTGCCTGCGAGGCCGTGCCCGGCGCTCGCTCGCCCTTCGTGCGCCGCTCCGCCAGGGAGCTTGTGCGCGGGGCAGGCGTCGCGCTGTGCCCTTCTATAATCTGCCGGGCTGCGTGCCGACGGAGCCGGTGCGAGGGCGCGCAGGCCAATGCGGAGGTGCGCGCGGCGGGCATGGTGGTGAACACCATGGGCTGGGTGGATGGGCTGGGCTACGAGCTGCTGCTGCACGCCATCGCCGCGCTGCGCGCGGACGTCGTGCTGGTCGTTGGCCAGGACCGCCTGTTCAGCCAGCTATCGTCTGAGCTGCGGTGCGCGCGCGCGGGGCCCGGCGGCGACACGCCCCAAACGTATGAGTGGTGCAGTATGGCAGTCGCACACCCGCTTGGATATGGCTCATCAGCGCGGCGGAGCTGCTCGAGCGTGTGCACGTACTACTCTCAGCGCGGCTTGGTGCAACTCGCATCCGACTAAGCCAAGCGGCCTGCGCGCGCAGGGCGCGCAAGGACGTGGCGGTGGTCCGGCTGCCCAAGTCGGGCGGCGTGGTGATCCGGCCGCCGCCGGCGCGCAAGGCGGCACGCGCGGCGCGCGCGCGCGACTATTTCTACGGCGCGCGGAGCGAGCTGGCGCCGCACTCGCGCACGGTCGGCTTCAGCGAGCTGCGCGTGTACCGCGTGGGCGGCGGCCCGCGCGCTCCCTCGAGCGCGCTGCCGATCGGTGCGCGCGCCTGCACCGCTGCGGCCCTGCCGCTGGGCGCCGCGGCTGCCGCGGCGCCCAGCACCGCAGCAGCCTCCTGAGCCCTTTGTATCTTCTCGCTCGTAAAAAGAGCTGGGAAGACGCGGCGAAGGCAGCAGTCAGGTCGGGTCGACCGCACGGCAGCACACAGCCACGGCGCACAACCGCAGAGGCGCAGCAGCCTCGTTGCCCCTGCATGCGCCCCGGCTGTGCATCATCAAGCGCACCGCGCCATGGCCATGCCAGGGCGCATGCGCTCGTGGTCTCCAGGCAGCTGCCAGGGCGCACGTCCGTGTGTGTGACTTGCAAGGTGGGGCCACTTTGCACACTAAGCACAAAAGCTTGCCTTTGTGCTGAAACGGCACAGATTCTACATCAGTTGCTTAGATAGGAAATTCATGTGATCCCTTATCCCCAGGCGCGGACCCGGTCGCGGATCCGCTGCGCGTGCTGCCCGTCACGTCGCCCGGCGAGCTGCTGCACTCGCTGCTGGCGGTCTCGCACGCGCCGGCGCCCGAGTTCCTGCTCTCGGTCAACGTGGCGGGCTTCCTGTACGTGTCCGACGTCGACGTCACGCGCAACACGGCGCGCCCGCCCTCGCCCGCCTTGGCGGGGCAGAGCACGCGAGACATCATGGAGGCTGTCTCTGCCATGTCACAAAAGTCTTGAGAGTTCGGCCCTGTCAAAGATAAGCAGTTCTCCTCCGGCCTCGCCTGTACAGGGGGCGCCGGCCACATTCATGCTGCCGTACTACGCCCATTACACTAACGTTCTACGTTCTACCTGCGACATAGTGCACTGCAAACAAAAAGACTCCGCAGGGCTGACACGGCCCCATACCAGGTCATGCAGGCGCTCAGGCAGTTGCCCTGCCCCCGCAGGTGACCTTCCTGTCGCCGAGCCCGGGGCCGCTGCCCGGCAAGTTCCTGCTGGCGGGCTCGCTGAAGCTGTTCCTGGAGTAACCGACAGGCTGTGCTGTGCAGCACATGCGCGGTGGACAGATTTACATTTAATTATGTCACACGAACACGCCTCCCGGCACTTTGCAGTCATTGGCCAACTCGTGTGTAATATGTGACGCCTGCGCCTTTGTAGTTTTTCTACAGCCTGGAAGGAAACCCCATTCCAGACATACCACACGTGTCTGCTAGTGCCGTGGCTCGCGTCCCGCTGCAGGACCGCGCCACCGTGTGGCGCATGGAGGGCGCCAGCCGGGACAAGCTCCACGCGCACATGGCTGACATGCTGGCTGAGCCGCTCACGACTGTGCCGATTTTCAACTTGACGGTGAGCTTCATGGCCGAGCTACCGCATCCTGGGCGCAGCTTGAGCCACACTTGCTGCCTCCGCGCAGTGGCACCGGGCGACGTGCAGAGCGCGCGCCAGCTTGCAGCAGCTCCGCCATGAGGCTTGCGGTCAACTTCAGGACCGGCATGGTGGAGCAGCTCAACCAGCATGTCCGCCGTGAGCTCGCGGCGCTTGTCCCGGCTCACGCCCTCCATGTGCCGCACGGTGGCGGGGTCCTACAGCGGGACGCGAGCCACGGTGCTCGCGACCGCCACGGCACCGTGTTGGAGGTTGACCAGGAACTGCATCCTGGGCGCAGCCTGCGCCGTTTGATTCCTCCAATCAACCACAGCTCTGGCAAAGCTACCAGGCATCATGTGCCTTAAGCCCTGGCACGGGCACCTACGAGCGTTGACATACTAGGTGCCGCGACAGAGCCCGGTGAAGCGCAACCCGCTCACCCAATTCTCAACTCACCTCTGCAAAGGGCTGTCGACGTTGACCAGGAACAGCATCCTGGGCGCAGCCTGCACCACTTCGGAAAGTGGCCCTCGCAGGAGATGGCGCAGGCTGCACCCAGGGTGCGATTCTGGTCAATTTCAGCAGCCACCTGCAAAGGTGAAGTGTTGTTGGGCGGGTTGCGCTTCACCCGGCTCTGGCGGGGCCGCCAAGCGCCATGTGCTAGGGGCTGGCGTTGTGTTAACGCCTGCCAGCCTGCTGCTACCCTAGTTTGGGCTAGCTTAAGCAAGCTTGCGCGATCCCTGCTCGAGCATGAAGGCAGTATCCTTGTCGAACATCCATGCGCACGGGCCAAGAGGAGACGGCTATTGCTGACCTCCAGACTGCCGTAGCCCCGCTACTTGAGGTCGGCAACAGCCTCCAGCACACCCAGTTCAGCACACGGGCTGTGCGCAGAACCCATATGTTCCCAGCTGTGCCCGCAGGGGTCGCCAGAGCTGCAAGCATGGTGCAAAAAGCAGACCGTCGCGCGTTACCTGCGAGCCCGGAACGGGGATGGAGGCAAGGCGCTGCACATGCTCAAGCAGACACTGCAGTGGTGGGCCCGCTTCCATTTCAAATTTGTTTGCAAGGCTGTGACAAGCGCTGCAAGTGCTCACATGGCCACTGCGGCAGGAGAGCTTCCTACCGACCGGATCGTATCACGTGGGAAGACGTTGCGGAGGAGGCGCGCACAGGTGGGTGAGCCTGCCAGTTCTAGCACCTGCCAATTTCAGTACCTGCGCAGGTGTCAGCGCACTGCGTGCGTATCTGCTTGCGCACATACTAGCGTGGCTGCGGTCCTAGTCGCTCGCTGCTGTGGACCAGCAGGCCTGACCTGAACACACAGCCGAGGGAAAAAAAGACTTGAGCAGCCTGGGACTCTGACCAGGGAAGCAGACGCTCACCGACCACCGCGACGGAGACGGCTGCATAGTGCTTGTGATGCGGCCCAGGTGCGCGCCCCCAGCGCAAATCTCTCGACGTCTCCGATGACAGGCCTGGCAATGCTGAAGTCGAGTGTGCGCAGGCTGGAGAACACCAGGTCTGCGGACGGGCAGGTCCGCTTCCTGGTGTACACGCTGGAGCTCGCCAGCGGGCTTGCCGATAGGGAAGGTGCGCACGACAGGCGCTCGACACACTCGTTTTGCAGCAGCCTCTTGGAGCCGTGTTGAGGGTGACCTGCAAGCGCCTTTCCACTGATAAAGAGCTCGGAGGCGCAGGCAACGGACGGACGACGTGGATCATTGACTTCGAGGGCTACACGCTTCGCAATGCTCCATCCTTGAAGGTGAGCTGATCATTGACCCGCTGGGGCAGTGAAAGGACTGGTGCTAGTATTCGCTAAAAGTGAGCAGGGCAGGCCTGTGCCGTATGTGCCCCAGCGGCTGCCTGCACTGAGCCTGTGCATAACATGCATAGCTGATTTGCATGGTTGCCATCATCAATTACAATGCGAGTGAATGGCAATTACACCATGTGCCACTCATGAGAGGCTGCTCAGGTGTCCAGCTCTCTTTGGGGGGCAGCCAGGCACATTGAAAGCAGCACGAAGCTTCAGGCGCGCCAGCGTCATGGCGGGGCAACGCCGCGCGGGGCAACGCCGCGCGGGGCGCCGCGCGGCCGGCCCGCGACATCGGGGCTCTGCGGTGCGCGCAGGTCGCCTCCGCGACGCTGCACATCCTGCAGAGCCACTACCCGGAGCGCCTGGGGCGCGCGGTGTGCTTCCGCGCGCCCGCGCTCTTCAGCCTCACCTGGAAGGCGCGCGCCCCCTGGTGACTGTGGCCTGGCAGGGTTAGGTAGGGTTAAAGTCCTGACCTGACAAGCAAGCGGCGCCTTCCACATGCTGGCACGGCCTGATGCAAGCCTGTACCTGTCGTCAGGGTGGCAATGCAGGTCCACCTGCCTGCAGCCCTGGGCCACACGGCGGAGCCCGGGCGCACAGGCGCTGCAGCCCTTCATCGACCCGCGCACCGCGCGCAAGATCGTCTTCGTGGGCCGCGGCGTGGCGGACGAGGGCCGCGCGGGCGTCCCGCCGGGCACGCTGGCGGCCTGCGGCGTGGGCGCGCCCGGCTGGGCCTTCGACGCGGCCGCGTACGCTGCGGTGTGCCGCGCGCTGGAGGCGCCGGCGGACGCGCCGGCGCGGCCGGCTGGATAGGGTAGGGTAGGGGCCTGCCAGGCACCGCTGCCGGGCCCGGCGCATCAGCGAGCGGCGCGGTCCGGGATGGCCTGGCATGCGCATGCTGCGCGCCTGCCAGCGCAGCGTAGCCTGCCAGCGCCAGCTGGTCTGTTGCTGCGGGCGCTGTTGCTGGTCAGGGGCGCAGCGATGGAAAGGTGGGGCCATGGACGACATGCGCTCTGGGGGAGTTTTTGGTGCATGGGGCGGCGCGAGTGCTGGGCGCCTGCCACAAGGGAACGTGGCAGGCTGCTGTGAAGTGACCTTGGTCATGGAGGACTCACGTCTGGCAGTCCCCCAGCCTGTGTTGTTTGCCTCCCCCTCTGGAAACATAGTATGGAAACAGGTGTGCGAGATACCTTGCGGCTGTACATCCCTTGGCACCGGGCTAATTCGAAGTAGGCTGACTCCCAGACAGTTTGCTGGAGTTTGGTCAGCAGCATGTCTGTGCCTCTGTGCTGTATGGGGTGCTGCGCTGCCACACACACTCTAATTATGTTCAGTCCAGAACAGCGTGTGAAGGAGTGGGCGAGGTATGTGCGCACAGCGCCCTGACCTCTGCTGTGCATATATCTGACGACATTGTGCCGCTTCAGCGAGCGCATGCTGTGCTACTAGGAGCTCAGGTCAGCCTGACCAGACCTGGGCTGTGCATCCCACCGTTGTACTTAGGCCCCGCGTGTGCTTGCAGCAAGGGGTACCCGGATCGGTCCGGGTGGACCGGACCGGTCCACCCTCGTGCTGGTAAGAAAAGCGCTTGCGCGCTTCACAGAGTACGCCCTTGAAGACAGCCTGTGCGCTTACATTGTGCATTGCTACAGCAATGCACTGGCCCGCCAACGCAGACGCCATGCATGGGTGCATGCACAGTCGCCTGTGCAGCCAGCACAGCTTTGCTGGACGCAGGCAGCTCCTGGTCACCACACATAGGCGGCATGCTGTTCTGGACCGCGTGGTCAGGCACGGCGCTCACTGTAAACGGCACTTGAGCCTGCTGCTCGTAGCACATTTTTCAGGCGAGCAAGCACGAAGTGGTGGTGAGAGAGCACTGCACACGGCAGGGCTGCAAAGAAGAAGAAGGGAGGTGGTGCTGGAAAGGGTGGCGGCGGCGGCGGCGGCGGCGGCGCTTCGTCGAACGGGCCTATCAAGCCTTCCGGGAAGGTCAAGGAGGGGTGCGGGCCAGGCACGGCAGCGTGGTCTCACAGCCGCTTCAAGCGGCTGGCCACTGACGAGCAGTGCCGCTGCCGCAGAGCGGCGTACAAGGAGGAGACGCGGTCCATCATCCTGTCCCTGGACAAGGTGTCAAAGACCGCGCCGAACGGCAAGCAGATCCTGAACAAGGTCGGCCTCGGTATGTACCTGGGCGCCAAGATTGGGATCCTGGGCGTCAACGGTGTGGCCCGGTCGAACCAAACGTCCCCACTGGACTTGCGCGCCTCTGTCTGCTCTATTGCGGCATAGTTTGCACAGACGAAGAGTCTTCCAGACGCAAGGTCCCACACATGCTGCGACTCTCACAGACAGCTTGCAATATCTGGGCGGCCGCTCTTGGCTGCAAGTGCCTGGTCTGCTGCCTACTGACACAGCGCGTTAGCTCCGGGCGCTGCTGCAAGCGAGCGGGCCTGGCGACCGCTCGCGCAGGCAGTGGCAAGTCTTCGGTGATGCGCATCCTGGCCGGCGAGGACAAGTGCGCGCCTGCGTCGCGCACAGTGCTGCTTGCTGCCCTGGGCGGCCGCCTGCCGATCCGCAGCAGCCCTCTGCTCTGCCGCTGCGCTTACAGCGGGCGCTCAGTGGCTGCGCGCGCCCCAGGGAGTACAATGGCGAAGTGCAGCTTGCGGAGGGTATCAGAGTCTCACACCTGGCGCAGGTGCGCCCCACCCCCCAGGCTCCACATGCGTGCTCCCCACGAGCACGCCCGCCAGAGAGGCCGACTGCACCCAGTCAGAGCTGCTGCGTCGCTGTGTGGCATGCTGGCTGCCGCCGCCCCATGAGAGGGCATGCTGCACCTGGCCCGCATTCATATGCCACAATGACACAGCGCAGCGCCCGTGCATGGCATGGGCAAATTTGACAGCCTTTGCGGCTGCATGTGGGGCGCGACAGGAGCCGCAGCTGTGCGACGGGCCGACCGTGGACGAGAACATCCGGCCGGCGCTCGCGGGCATGCAGGCGCTGCTGAAGGAGTATGAGGAGGTGCGGGCGGCGACCCGCTCCGGGTAGCCCCCTCAGCCCGGAGAGGTGACGCGCGCGTCAGACCGCTTGGACAGGATGTTGGGCCGCCTGGTGTGCGTGCAGCGGGCGAGCCGCAGCGCTGCCGTGGCCGTGGCGCAACCCCATCGAGACCCACCACATGCAGGACCGCCGCTGGGCGGTGACCGGTAGCCGCGTGGCGGAGGGCGGCGTGGCCATGCATGCGCCGGCGCGGCACGCTGTCTGTGGCGTGCGCATGCCCGGTCGGTGCCGCTCACCGGCTGCCCGGCGCAGATCGGCGGCCGCATGGCGGAGGACGGCGCGGACATGGATGCGCTCATGCGGCGCATGGACGCGCTGCAGACGCAGATCGACGCGGCCGACGGCTGGGAGCTCGAGCGGCAGCTGGAGCGCGCGACCGAGGCGCTGCGCTGCCCGCCGGGTGCGCCGGCGCGCCGGCGGCAGCGCCCGCCGCCCGCTGTCGGGCCGCGCGCGCCGAGCGCGGCGGCCGCCCCTGCGCTGGCGTGCTGCGGCGCACCGCAAACCGTAGCGGATTCTTGCGGCGCCCCGTGACTGCTATGCCGTGTTGGGGCGGCCGGAAACTGTTTGGTGCCGCGCGGCTTGTGCCCGGGGCCATGGACCCCCGTTCCAGGAGCTTGAAAGAGGCCACGCTGCCTCCACGCCTGGCTGGGGCGGTGAACCGCGTGCCAGCACGCGCGGGGGCAACCCCTATGCGGCGGGGGCGCAGGCGATGCGGCGGTGGACAGCCTGTCGGGCGGCGAGCGGCGGCGCGTGGCGCTGTGCCGCGTGCTGCTCGAGCAGCCCGACATCCTGCTGCTGGATGTGCGCGCGGGCCCCGGGGCTCCCACAGGCCCCAGTGTCCCCCTGGCCCTGCGTGCCCATGCGTGCCCAGCCGCGCGCCCGCGCACCTTCGCCAACTTGCGCTTGCGCCCGCCGCTCGCCTTTGCGCCTGGTGCGCCCAAGCGTTGACACTGTCGGCCTCGCGCCACTTACTGCTGCGTCAGCCTGATGCGGCGTTGACCGCTGACCATGCCCACGGTCCTGACTGTGCTCAACGTAGTACCTGCTCCCAGCGTAGCCCTGAAGCGAGGGAAACCTGGGGAGCGCGGCAGGAGCCCACCAACCACTTGGACGCGGGCAGCGCCTAACATAGCATCTTATTCCCAGTGCAACCCTACCCTAAGGCAAGGGCAATGGGGGCGGCGGCAGGAGCCCACCAACCACCTGGACGCGGGCAGCGTGGCGTGGCTGGAGCGCACGCTCGCGGGCTTCCGGGGCACCGTGGTCGCCGTGACGCATGACCGGTGCGCGGCCGGCCGCGCCGCCTGGCGCGGCAGGAAGGCGCCCCGTCGGCGGCGGGGCGCGCCCCCGGCCGCCTGCGCGGCCGGGCCTGCTGCATATGCTGGCATGCGTGCATGCCAAGCGGCATGCCTGCTTGGCTGGCCATGGCAGGTAGTGAATCCTGAAGAAGCGGTGGCGTGTGGTAGGATATTCATCAATTTATGGCAGGGTTATGGTAGGGCGGGCACGCGACCAGGCGGCTCACGCGCCGTGTGCGGGGGCGGCGGCGCAGCTTCTTCCTGGACAACGTGGCCGGCTGGATCCTGGAGCTGGACCGCGGGCAGGGCATCCCGTTCGAGGGTGCGCCCTCGCGGCGCCCGCCGGCAGGCCGGCTGCGGCCGTGCGGCGCCGAGTCCCCCGCCGCGCCTGGGCACAGCGCTGTCCGCGTCTCTCAGCCGACCCGCTCAGCGGCGGCGCTCAAAGCGTGGTGACCGCAAACGCAAATGGGTTGCAGCCATTGCAGCATGGGATGCTCCGCTGCGCGAATGACAACAAGAGTGGGGGCGCGGCGCAGGCAACTACAGCCAGTGGCTGGAGCAGCGCGCAGCGCGGCTGCAGCAGGAGGGCAAGGAGCAGAGCGGCCTGCAGCGCGCGATCGCGGCGGAGCTGGACTTCGTGCGCTCGC
>JAABUV010000314.1_pt1 | contig 74208 bp, 117 predicted proteins | sample 5559971 | NCBI WGS metagenome assembly JAABUV01 (sample SAMN10711881, study PRJNA513362) | rock metagenome | isolation source: Antarctica rocks | place: Antarctica: Victoria Land, Knobhead nord | collected 2015-12-19 | reverse complement strand
AATTGGGCGCGGAGCATGGAAAGTCGAGATCGTCTAGTTGGTTAGGACACCACGTTGTGAAACGGATCACAACCAGTCCCGTGGAAACCTGAGATCGAACCTCAGTCTCGACACCTTTTTGGCGCCGACGCTCATTGTTTTTTGCACTGCGCTCCCCGCATCATCATGCGCCCAGTTTCAACCAACTTGATGGTGTTGCTTGGCGCTGTGATGCTGGCACCTGTCCCTACTATTTCTGCACATTGACTGCATGGTGTGTTACCCTTACTGCATGATGCCCTCGGCGAATGCAGACACCAAGCGACCCAGCTGGCCGGCATGCTTGCTCAAGCTCTGGAGCAGCCGTGCATCCAGATGTGCCGCCCCTCTCTCTGTGTGTTGCTGCCAGTGCCTCGCGCGCGCAGTGCGTGCTGCTGAGCCAAGGTGGTCGGAGGTGTCTTCTTAGACATGTCGCGCATTTGGGCACGCTGACCAGATTGAGTGCCAAATCTCATAGCTATTCAATCCCGGCATGAGGCTGGGCCTGTCCTGCACGTGCACGGCCTCGCTTGACAATTGCAGCCTCTTGAGAGACACTTCGTAACTGGGCACTGCCTAGCAAAGCACAGCAGCTACACACAGAACACACGCACAGGCACCGCTGGGCCCCCCAGATACAAGCAGCATACATGCGCCTGGAAGGTCACCAGGACCTTATAAATACAAAGCACGTCGGGCGCATGGGGTCACAGTGCATGCGGCCTCACTGGTAGCGCAGAAGCGCTCGTGAAGGCTGTCTTCTGGCTGCCTCCCGCAGCCTACCATTCCTGTTCTTGGCCAATACACGCCATCCGTGTCGAGCCTTGTGAGGCAAACCGCCTGCCAAGCACCCTCGCATCGGCTGCCTGGAGCCACGGGCGTGGCCCCGAAAAGTGCGTGTCTGCATGGCAGCGTCAAAGCAGGGCGCAATCCTCACAAACAAACGCCTGCCGCTCAAAGAGCTCCCCGCATGTATGCTGCGGGCGCAGACCAGCGCAGACCAGCGCGCATCCGCGCGACGTGTGCCGCAACCCCTTCCCCGCCTCACCCTGCCCCGCCCGCCCTACAGCGTCACACCCGGCACGCCCCCGGCCGCCTCCAGCGCAGCGCTGGCGCCGACCGGCGGCGGCGGCGCCGTCTGCAGCACCGCGTGGTCCGGCCGCGCCATCTGCAGCCGCCGCGTCGGCCTCACCTGCAAGCGCATGCCATCAAAGGTCAATCACGGGGCAGGCTGTATCCTTGCAGCGCTTCGGGGCGAGCCGGGCTGTCTGCGGCCGCTCCCCGGCGCATTACCAGCGTGCGCCGCAGGTGCCCACAAACACCTGGAGCATGGCAGGAGGTGTGGCGCCCTCGCGTTGTCGCTAAAACCGCTTTGCCTGTCGGTGCTGTGCATCGTCGTCATGTGCCTTTTGACACGTGCGACGCCAAGTAGCCTGGTCGGATTTGTTTTCCGGCACCGGCGCAGGGTGCGCACCGGGACGTCCGCCGTGCGCGTCGGCGCGCCGCGCTCGGGCAGCCCGAAGCGCGCCGCGGGCCGCACGCCTGTGTCGCCGCCGGCCGGCACCGCGGCTAGGCGGAACGCCGGGTTGGCGGTCGTGCCGGCCGCCGCGGCCGCGGCCGCTGCCGCCGCGCCGCTGGCCGCCAGCGCGCGCGTCACGGTGGACGACGTGCGCAGGATGCCGCGCACGCTGGCCGTGCTGGCGAGCCGGGGGTTGGCGGCGGCGGCGGGGCCGGCGGCGGCGGACGCGCGCCTTGGCGTGCGCGCGCCGTCCGCATCGACCGCAAACGCGGTCGCGCGCCCGCGCGCGCCCGCTACGGGCGTCTTGTACGGCTGGCTCACGTCCGCAAAGTACTGCGCGCGGGGTGGCAAAGCACTGCTGAGGCTGTGGGAGCCTGTGATGGGGCACACGCGCCCTGTATGTCATGCACGGGCCAAGCAGAGCATGGCGGCCTGTGCCTGACAGCTCACCAGGGTCCAGACCACAATGGCCGCAGCCCGCATGTCACATTTGAAAACCTGCATGTCGTCGCGGCGCGCGGTATGACTTATCAGAGCAGCATGAGCAGGGCCCATGCGCAGGTGCGGCAGGCAGGAATGGAATGATCAGCATGCACTCTGACCCCAGCATGATCTGCGTGATCAGCATGCGTTTGCGCTCTGACCCGAGCGCGCCGCACCTTGCTGACATAGTCGTCCTGCACGCGCGCGGAGTGCCGCCTGCGGCACCACCTCATCAGCAGGCACCCTGCCGCCCCATGAACCCCGCTCAGCTCAGGCAGCGCTGCGCTTGTTTTGCTTGCGCGCGCGCGCCCTCAGTGGTGGAGGTCCTGGCAGGTCCCGACACAATCACTTTCTGCAGGCACGCCCGCACAGGGCCAGACAGCCGAACCTTCCCGGCCGCTCCAGGCCACCCGGTACACGCCACAAGCAATGCAATGACCACGCCCGTTGAGCTGCTGGTGAGGTGACAGCTGCGAGGTCCTGTGTCGCGCGCTGCGGGGTTGCAAGCAAGGCAGCCAGTTTATAAAACCCCAGAGCCTGCGGCGGGTCGCCGGCAGCGGCGCACCGCAGAGGCAGGCGAGCGAGAGCACGAGCAGGCCGGCCACGGCGCCCAGGCCGCCGACCACCCAGGTGGGCACGCCGCCGATGGATGCCGGCACCGGCGCCGCCTGCGCCTCGGCGGTCGCGGCGGCGGCCGGCGGCGCGGCCGGCGGCGCCGCCGCGGGCGCCTGCTCTGCCACCGGCAGCAGCACGACGCGCGTGTCCAGCAGCTCCAGCGCGGTGGTGGTCAGGCCTGCAGGGTTGTACGCCTTATGCAGGTTAAGGGTTAAAATAGGGCAGCCGCACGACGCGCACTTGCTGCAGCTCCAGCACGGGCGTGGCCAGGCCTGCAGGGATGCACCGCAGGATGCACCGGGCCCGGTATCATGCATGGTCGCAAATTACCACGCATGCTGGATGGCGCTGTGCAGTGCGCAAAAGAGCGCATAAGCGCGCACGTCCGCTGCGGCAGCCCCATGGGCAGCAGCTATCACAGCTATGCGCAGCTGATCAGCACCGCGGTTGCGCGCGTCACGGAAAACCACGCCTACCCTCGCACCACCGCCAGGCTCACGCTGCGCTGACCGGGCGCGCACCCTGCGAGCCGATGTGCGAGGCCAGCTCATAGGGCGCCCCGGCGGCGGCCTGCAGCCGCGCGCGCTGCTGCAGCACGTCCGCGCTGCGCGTCGTCACGTTGAGCGCGAGCGTCACGCCGGGCGCCGCCGCCTGCTTCAGGCGCCGCCGCCCGGTCGTGGCCAGCGCGCCCACGTCTCTCTGCGCGGGCGCGCGCCTCGTCAGGAATACAACAGCAGTGAACCTCGCAGGGTGACCTGCAAACGGCCGCTGCGGCGAACGGCGCTACCGCGCGCGCGCTGACTTCTGCAATTAGGTGGCATATGTGCTGCTGCGTGAGCTGCGTCCAAGCACTGCTTGCACGTAGTGTTGGCACGCACCGCACGCATGCGTCCGCTACCTTGGAGCATGCGCGAGACCGTCTACTAGCGACAAATTGAGGGCGCCGCATGTGCACGCAACAAGTGAACATATTCTGTTTTCATTTAAAGGTTAACCGTTGCAGTCATTTGAAAATCAAGCGTTGCAGCCTAGACAAGCCCCGCTACCCAGAGAGAGAGGGGCGCGCGCCTGCGCCTCGCCCTGGCTGCCCGGCAGCACGGCCAGCGCGACGTCCAAGGCGAGCACGCCATCGCCCAGCGTGTTGGCCACGCCCGCGATTACCGCGTTCTGCTTCTGCGCGGTGAACGGCACGACCTGCACAGCCCTAGCGCCGCATCAGCACGCGCCGGCCGGCCCTGCTGGCGCTGCCGACCGCTTCCTGAGAGCCTGGAGGCTGGCGGGGCTGCGGCAAGGCTGGAAAAGCAACGACAAAGTGCGCAGCGGCGTGACGCTGCCGCCATAAAGCTGGACACTGCAAAGAGGTCGCGCCTGCGGGCCCTGCAGGCGCATGCGGGCGACAATTACGGCGTCGCGCGCCGCGCGGCTGTCGACCGCACGTGACTGCGTGGGCGCGGGCGCGCCCGCCGCTGACGCTGGCGCTGCGGCGGGGCGGTGCGCGGGCGGCAGAGCAAGTGAGCGCGCGGGCGCGGGCGCGGGCGCAGGCGCTGTGGTCGGCGGCGGCGCGGGCGTGGCCGGCGGCGGCGTGGGCGCGGGCGTCGCCGGCGGCGGCGTGGGCGCAGGTGTGGCCGGCGGCGGCGTGGGCGCAGGCGTCGCCGACGGCGTCTGCGTGGGCGGCGCGCTCGGCGCGGGCGCCGGCGCCTGCTCGCTGCTGCTGCTGCTGGGAGCGTCGGCCGCGTCACCAGACGAAGAAGGCGAGGACGGGGGAGGGGAGGACGGGGGCGGGGACCAGTCGCCCGTGCTCTGGCCGCCGGCTGTTGCAGCGGCCGCGCCAGCGCCCACGGCCGCGCCCGCACCCGCAGCCGCCACAGTCCCGCCACGGCCGCCGCCAGAGCGGCCGGCCCGGCTGGCGCGGGGTCCCTGCCGGCCGTCGCCGCCGCCCCACGGCTCGCCGCCGCTGGCCGCGCCCTCTGCGCTGCTGGACCGCCTCTGCCGCGGGCCGCCTGCACGGCCGCGGTTCTGTGCATCAGGGCAGGGCATCATGCGCCTCCAGGGACACTGGAGGATGGCTCCTGTGGAGCTCATCACCCGCCAGGCGCTTGTGGGCATACCGTCAGGCAGTCGCTGGCAGCCAAAGAGGTGCTGGGCCACGCCCAAGGCCTGGTCACTTTGTGCCAAGCAAGATTCATTGCCCCTGGTGTGCACAATGTTGGCCTGCGCGCCTGCTTTCATTGGCCTCTGCCTGACTGTCAAGGCACCGGCTCATAACATTCACCGTATGGTGAGGGCGCACCAGACCGCCGCGGCCCGTCTGGCCCGCCCTGGCCCTGCCCGGGCTGCGCTGCCGCTAGCACCAGCAGCGCGCAGCCGAGCGCGAGTGCGAGCCACACGCGCGTCCTGCCGCCCGCGCGCCCCATCGCGCCTGCTCCGCGGTGCAGCCGCTGCCGCCCAGGACGCACGCTGCTGCAAGGTGTCGTACCTGCGCCCGCAGCGCTCTGTCAGCCCGCGCACCAAGCACACCCCTCGTTCGCCTGCAGCCCAGCACCGGGACAGTCCTGTGGATGCTGCTGGTGGAGCAAGCCCAACTGCTCGCGCGCGTGCAAGAGCAGGGGCGGGCGAAAGCAGAGGGTCCCCCGGACTGAAGCGGGACCTCTTGCTGCGTGCGCTGAGCAGCCCTGCATGACGCATCGGTCCTCGGCGGGCGGCGGGCGGGGCCGCTGAGGCAGGCACCCCGCACCGTTCGCCGCGCGCGGCGGCGCGGGCGGCCGCGCCGCGCAGGCAGGCCCGCGCCGCCGCTGCGGCCGCGCACCCCTGCCACTTCCTGGTCCCTATTCCTGGTCCCTAACCCTAAACTATCTCGCGTGCGCACGCGCCGCGGGGGGGCGCGGCCGCACCATGTACGGCGTGGCGGGCATTTGGCAGTACGCGGCCAGGAACGTGCGGTCAAAGCACTGCAGGCCCAGGTGCAGCAGGTAGCGCTTGTCCTGGAAGGGCGCCGGGAACGGCCGCACGTCGGTGCCCTTGTGCGCCGGCAGCGGCCCGCGGCTGAAGTACAGCGCGTAGCCGAGCCGGTCCACGACGACCTTGACGCGGCTGTGCACGCCCACGTCCTCCAGCGCCATCGGGGTCGCCGCCGTGCTGCGCGCCGCGAGGGTTTCAAGACCCTGTCAGGGCCGAGCCGGTCCGCAAGCACCTTGACGCGGCTGTGCGCGCCCACGTCCTCCAGCGCCGTCGGCATCGCCGCCGTGCTGCGCGCCGCGATTCTAAAACCGCGGATTCTAAAACCCTGGCAGGGCCGAGCCGTTCCACGACCACCCTGACGCGGCTGTGCACGCCCATGTCCTCCAGTGCCATCGGCGTCGCCGCCGTGCTGCGCGCCGCGAGGGTCTACAACCCTTCTAGCCTAACCTTGTTAACCTTTCAGGGCGGCGCATGCAGAGCCAACGTAGCCAGCGCAGCTGTTTTGGGGCTGGCCATATTGGCACCTTTTTCCTTTTTTTCTATCACACATGCAAGCGGGCGCCTTGGCAAGAACACCCCGCGCTAGGAGGAGGGCTCATCTGTTGCCACGGCCTTGCGCAAGCGGGCGCCCGTCCGCCGGCTGCAGCGCGCCTGTACACGGCGTCAGGCGAGTGCTTGAGCGCGAGGACCACGTCGTCGATGATGTGCGGCTCCATGAGCGGCTCGTCGCCCTGGATGTTGATCACGATGTCGTACTGCTCGCCCATGCGCGTCACAGCCTCGTGGCAGCGCTCCGTGCCTGCGCGCGCGCGGCCGCGCGCGTCGGCGTCGACGCGCTCTCTACACGGATCCAGTGTTGCTGGCGCACACACCCCTGCGTCTCACCTCAGCTGTGTCAAAAAGGTGGCGGTGTGCAGTAAATGTGGGATGCGTTGATGCAGTAAGCTGGCCACAGGCGCAGGTGCACTGGTCATGACAGTGTGCGCGCCAGTGCAGGCGCCGCATACTGCGTGCATGCTGTTGTGCAAGGCTGCTGATAAAGATGATGGCACCCCCATGCCAGCGCGCTATGACGTGACACCACGCTCGCGCTGCAGCAGCGCGCGCATGCGCACCGGAGCCGCAGGTCTGACAGGTTGATTTTGCTTCACTTATGCCACGCCCCGCGCCTGTGCAAGCTCCTGGTGGTGTGGCGCCAGCTGGGGCGCCCAGCAGGGCGGGCGCGCGCCGTTGGCGCAGGTCTCGCTGGTCATCACGACGCGCGCGCCCGCGCGCCGGCACACGTCGGCGATGCGCTCGTCGTCGGTGGCCACCACCACTGCGTCCAGCGTGCGCGCCTTGCACGCCTGCTCCCAGGTGCGCACCACCATCGGCTTGCCCAGGATGTCCACCAGCGGCTTGCCCGGGAAGCGGCCGGACTTGTAGCGCGCCGGGATGACGCCCACCTGCGCGCCGCGGCGTCGCCGCGGCGCGCGCCAGTCAGTGCTGCAGCCGCACGGAATGTCACGGCGCGACTGCCGAGCGTGCTGTGTGGTTAATACGGTCGACTGGTAGGTCTGGTGGTGCCAGCGCTGGCAGCGACGCCTGCCGGTTGCTTGAAGGGACTCCAGCGGTGCCAGAGGGCATTACAGCCCAGTGCTGTAGGCAGAGGCGCTATCAACATAAGTGAAGGAAGCTCTGGGAGCTCTTTACTGCTGTAAATTGCACGAAGAGGTGCTCAGCAGATCCACACCAGCTGAACCAGACTGGGAGCAACCAACAGGTCCAGCTCAAGACTGGCAGGCGCGCGGGCCGTCCTCGTTCAACATACGGTGAGCAAGCCCTGCCAAGTGCTGCATATAGCACTTGTACCAGCTGCACAGCACGGTGAGAAAAGCTGGCGTGAATGTGCTGGCGCCAGGCAAATCAAGTTCAGCGAGCAGGCAAAACAAGTTCAGTGAGCAGCCCCACTGTGGTCTTTCTGAAACAACGTCTCAGAACCTGAGGCGCTGCTGTGTGCAGAGCTGCCCGCCAGAGGGCCCAGGGCCGCGCACTACGCGAAACAAACGCGACGAGCCGTCCCGGCTGCCCCTCTGCTTCCGCCTGTCAAACAGGAAGACCAGCATGCCGGCCGCTGCGGCCGCTGCTGCAGTGAGCAGCGGCCACGGCGCCATCTTGCAAACTTTGTTTTGCTGCGCACCGGGCAAGGCTGCTGCAGGCAGCGTGCGCTGTTTTGTCTCACCCTGCGCGCGGGCTCCAGCAAGCTCTTGCAAGCTTGCAGCTGTACTCTATGCTGGAGAAAAGACCTAGGCAGGGTATTCCTATGCAGACGCGAGTTTTCTTGAACCAGTTTAAACTCGTGGTGCGCAGGCAGCTCTGCACAGGGGTTGCGGCGGCAGGAACGCCTGCAAAACTCCAAGGCAATAGGCTTGAAGGACTGCCGCTTTGCAGTCAGGTAGGATCACCTCAGTCGGAATACCTAGCTGCACTCGTCACAGTAGAGCCCCTTACAGCAGATATGAACGTGGAGGAGAAGCAACCCCTGACATCAACGGTGCGCAAACATGCCTGCGCCTCGAAAGGCGCACCCATCCCTGGATGTGGAGTGCTCACGCCTGACTGTACTAGCAACAGACCAGGTCTGGTGTGCACAGAGGCTGTTGAGTGTCTTTGTTTTGCGTGAGCAAGTAGGCGGGCAACTCGTCACAAGAACCCGCCTTGGCGCTGGGCATTGGCTTGCAGAGACTCGTGGGAGGCTCAAATCAGTGTGAAGTGTCCTCCACTGTCGACAAAAAGGAAGGTGGCCAGCGTCTGGGCGCCAGTCTCAGTCCACAACGCTCGTACCCCGACTTCCGCGCAGGATGAAAAGGCGCGCAAGGCGCTGAAGGACCTGTCGTCCTCTCTGGGGTGCGTGCTGTGCAGGACCGCGGTGCTGCAGCCTGCACCGCCTTGTGCAGAGTTCAGCTCCCGTGCCCATGGTCTGTTTGGTTGTTCTGCACAACCAAGCGGCTTGCCTTGAAGTTGAACGCTGTCGCGCGGTCTGCTCAAGGCGACTAAGCAGCCTGCCTTGAAGTGTAACGCTGTCGCGCGGTCTGTTCAAGGCCTTGCTTGTGGCCCCTACAAAAGTGTGCAGAATTGCTTTGTGACACAAAGTCCCGCAAGCGCGCAGGGCCTCAGACGACATGGAAAACCCGTACCTCCTGCACCGCGGCGGCGGCGGCGGCGGCGGCGGCGGCGGCCAGGGCGCGCGGCCGCACGCGCTGCTGGCGCACATGCGCCGCAGCTGGTGGCTGTGGAGCACGGCCGCGTTCGCGGTGTGCCTCATCGGCGGCCTGCTCGTGTTCCGCAACTCGCTGTACGACAGCGGCGCGCACGGGCTGCCCTTCCTGGCAGGCGCGCGGCTGGCGCCCGCTCCCGGCCCGACCCTGTCTATGCAGCTCCCGCCTGTGCCAAGACAAGACACTGCCGCGCCACTTGCTGTGTCTGTACACTGTCATGATGTACGGCATGCTCAGCTTGAGCAGTGCCGGAGTGTCTGTCAAGGCTGCCGCAGCTGTGCTGTTCTGCTTGCTGCCATGCGTGTGGCTTCGGCACTGTCACCTGTCTCTCTTTATGCGTAAGTGCACAGCTCAGAGGGTGCTGGGCCATACGCGGCTGTTTGGGCAATGGTGAGGGGCTGTGCATGTCTGGGCGCAGCGGTGTTGCCGCGCAGTGACAGCCTTGCGCGTGTCCGTTCCGTCCCAGCTTCGCTGCAGACATGGCGCGCACAAGGCAGCATGCAAAAGTGTGCAGTGGCGTGCGGCATGGCGCGCTGCAAGTTGACAAAGTGCGACGCTCCTGCACTCACGGACGCGTAGTCAAGGACAACGCGGAGGAGGCGTGCACGCTGGCATGCAGCGGCGTGCCGCACAATGAGAGCGCGCCGGCCGGCACGGCGGCCGCGCGCGGGCAGGACACCTACGACGCGTGCTATGCCAAGTGCGTGCTGCAGCAGACGCGCGAGGTCGCCGAGGAGCGCCAGGCGGTGCGGCCTTTGTTTCCCGCTATCCAGACCATGCAAAAGACAGCATCAGAGAGTCTGATTTTGCTGGATTGGTTGTCATGCTGTTGACATATTTGCCCGAGGTTTGCATGCCATGCATGTCATCCAGGCCGAGCGATGGAGCGCGCCCGGCGACTGAGCCTTTTGGGGATGATGCTGCAAGAGGAGGCCTGCATGGCTGCTGGCTGTCTTGGGAGTGTGGAGGGGCACTCGCATGGCGAGAGGGCGACCAGCGCCGGAGGCTGTGTATCAGAGTGTACAACTGACACCCGCGCATCAGCCAGCGGCTGCTGAAGGGCAGAGCCCTTCTGGTGCTGTGGCCCAGACCCCTTGCTAACGCAAGGTCAACGGTGTGCGCCGACAGTATAGCACAGCCGACACTACCCGTAAGCGCAAGGTCTATCGATGCGTGGCGGCACTTCAGCGTGGTGCAGACCCCGGCATGCGTGAGGGTCGGGGGCGCGCGCCGGCAGTTCAAGCGCACGGAGGAGGAGTACGCGCGCGAGGAGGACGACGGCGAGCACATGAAAAATCAGGTCAAGGCGCACGAGGAGGATGGCGGCAGCGATGACGCCGATGACGAGGAGGACCCGGCCCTGGCCGACCTGAAGGCGGTGCGGGAGGAGCGCGAGGACGAGGCGCAGGAAAAACTGGAGAAGGCGGCAAAAAAGGCGGCGAAAAAGGCGAAGCAAAAGGGCAAGAAGGCGGCGCGCGGGGACGACGACGAGGAGGGCTGGTGAGGCTGGCGCGGCGCTGAGCGCTGACCTAGGAAGATAGGTATGTTGCGTGCTCGCCAGCCACTGTGCATGTTTTCTGCTAGCCCAGGGCTGTGTACGTGTCTGCCGCTGGTGTCTGCCACTGGCGGTTGTAGACAGTCGTGATTTGCGGGCGTGTGCGCTTTGCGTGGCAGGATTTCAGCCCATGTGTGGAGGAGTGCACGTTTGTGGAGGCCCGGGTGTGGTGCCTGGCTCTCTGGTGCACCAGGTGTCCTGAAAGCAGGGGGTGGACAGGAAGGTGCGTCGCGGCATGCTCACAGACAGCAGCCATGCATGCTGGTGTCTGGGAAGGAGGACGGTGCTGTGCGTGACTGTAAAAGTCAGATATCTTGGCACGCTGACAAGGGAACAGCCAATTTCTACAAAAGTTGTCATGTATAGCTGACAATGTGCATGGCCGCAAGGAGTGCAGAGCGGCATCAGGAACGCGAGCAGCAAATCGCAATTGTCATGTTGAAGCAGCTGGTGCACATGCTCTTACGGCGCACAGCGGCTTGTGAACTTTTGCCGCAGCGCTCTCAAGGCAGTTTGCCTGTACTTGTGCATCAGCAATTCTTCGCGCGTGTGCACGCGTGCATGTGGCGCTAAATGGCTGCCCCGCCGATGCAGCCATGCAGCACCTGACAGCAATGCAGCATATTTTCACATTAAAGAGTGCCTGCACCTGACACCTAAAAGCTGTGGGTGCTATCGCCTACAGCTGCCTACGCAGCGCTCGCCGCGGCCGCCGGCGCCTCGCCGACCAGGCGCGACACCACGCCGCTCTCGTCCAGCTGCGTGCACGCCCAGCCCGCGCGCCGCTGCTCGGGCGCCTTGCCCGCGCCCTCGCGCACGACCAGGCACACGCAGTCCACCAGCACGTCCGCTGGGACGTCCACGTGCGCGGGCTCGGCGCGGCCGTTGATGGCGTCGCCGCCGCGCGCCACCAGGCGGTAGCGCTGAGCGCACGGAGCGGGGTGGTGTCAGCCAGCCTCATCCCCCAGGCTGGCCAGACACAAGAGCACACTCTTCTGAGAGTGCCTCCTCAACCCGGCGGTCTGCGCACCGGTGGCTGCGGGGCTGCGCAGCCCGCACAGAAGTGCCGGCCACACACCTATGATCAGGCCGTGCCACTGGGTCTCAAAATGTACCAGATGCTCACGAATGTGCCTGGCAGAAGCTGCGCGCTCACTGACCCAAGGCGCTGGCACAGCAACACATGGCGAACATAAATCGTCAGCGCGCGCGTCCACCGCGCACCTGGGCGGACATGATGGCGACGCGCTCGCCGCGCGCCGGTCGCGCGGGCAGTGCAACGACGCCGTTGTTGTGCCGCGCGACGCCGCCCACGTCCACAAACGTCGCGCCTGCCGCACCGCGGGGCTCCCTCTGACGCCCGTTGCCGCTGCCTGCTGCACCGCAGGCAGCTGCGCCGCAGGGGCGGCCGCCTGCTTGGCCTGGTGACCGGGCCGCTGCCGCCCTAGCGTGCAACAATGCGATACATTCACCACAGTGGACGTCTCTGTAATTAATTTGGTAGGTAATCATCAAGACTACACGACTGTCGAAGACGGCCCATTAGCTTGCAAGCGTCATGCCCAGAAGCAGAAGCTGTCAGCGCGCTTGACGCAGACGGCTTTCTGCATGCCCTCATGCAGACACTGCCGCGCAGGAGGCTGCTGAGCGGCATACGCCGCTCACCAAATAACAGCTGCGCCACATGCAAGACCATGCCGCCATGCAGGACATCGCACGCTGCAGCGCGCCAGCCGCAAAAGCGCACGCAGACTGCACAAGCCACAGGACGGGACGCCAGGGCGTGTCACAGGGGCGCGCGCCGTGCGGGATGGCATTGAGCGGCACGCGCCGCTCGAAAGGCGGCAGCTGCTCCAAGCGTGCGCTCATGCCGCGCTGGAACACGGCGCGCTCCGCAAAGCCCACCGGCCGCAGGAAGGCGGCCGGGCCGTTGAAAACCGCGCCGTCGGCGCCCACGGTCAGGTTGCGCAGCGTGACGCCGGGCTGCCCCGGCGTGCAGGCGGTCTGCGGGCCCAGGCAGACCTGCGCGACGTCCGCTGCGCGCGCCGCCGCGCCGTCAGCTTGAGACGAGCAGCCTCGGCGCTGGCATGCACGTCTGACCTGCTGGAGTACCTACCAGTGAACATGCATGTTGGAGTGCGAGCCAGAGACCCTCGACACGGTGAGAAGGCAGCGAGATAGGTGCGTGCCTGTCACAGGCCAGGCGGCTCTGCGGGGGCCACGCACCGAGCGGGATGCAGGAGCGGAGGTCTGTGCTGGTGACGTGCTCAGCGTTGCAGACTGCGCGCGCACAGCGTTGCAGCTCTGTAGTTGCCTCTGTGAGTGGAAGGCAGGTGGCTCTGCACGAGGGCGCTCGTGACAGGTTGCGGGCCGCAGAACGCGTGGTTGGCTGCAGAGGGACGCGCATCAAGCATACCGCAGGTGCCCGCCGCGAGGTCCAGGTTCCACTGGTCGTCGCAGCGCGCGCAGAACTGGGGGTCCCCAGGGTCGCACTCCAGGCAGCCCGGGATGGTCTGCCAGCACAGCGGTGCTGCTTGGGGCACCACCTGCGCGAGCCACGCCGCGGCTGCTCGGCTTCCCACTGCCATGCCCACAAAGCTCTAAGTGTAGAAATAGCAACAACCGCAGTCGTGCCTGCTCGCCCGTCGGCGCCTCAGTGCTTGCAGCGCCCGCCTCATACACCTCAACAACCACGTTGTCATCTCCTTCTCCACGTCCTGCCATGCCGAGCGCATATATCAAGATTTTGTGACAAGATGCTGTGTCGTTGGTGATGACCACGCGGGCACACCGCACCCGTGCAGCTGCAGGCCAACACCAGTGTAAAGAGGCTCATGAGCTGCCATGGTCTCGTGCAACCTGTCATGGTTTAGCATCAAGTTCTATGGTTCAACTTGAGTCTGCCTTCTTGCGCCACAGCATGCTGCTCCTCCAGCGCGCGCAGAATCACAAGCAGTCGAATGACAAAGTCTTATATGGTGACTCCAGCGATCACAAGCGCTTGTCCGCTGTGTGGCCCCTGGTTCCCCGAAGCAAAACGTGCTTGACGATCAGGCTCAACACTACTTCAGAACAAACTGCAGGCTGCAGCTCAGAGGTCCTTTCTTGTTTCTCCTCCTCAGATCCTAGCTTGGAGAGGCAGCACAAGGGCATGCCCAACGCTGCTTGCCAGTAAAATCTTGCATTTTACTGAAACATTTTAGCTTCAAGACTGACTTAACCAGAACGACCCTGGCTAGTAGATAATGCAACCCCAAAGACAATGCAGGCTTCCTACAACCACGCTCACGCCCGATCTCGCCTACTTCAGCTCCGCCAGGAAGTCTTCGTTGTCTACAAACACGACCTTCCAGCCATCCGGGTCGGTGGTCGCCATGATCTTGGTGCCCTGCGCTCACACCCTTGCATGTTCAGCACATGCTCACCGTGGCTGGCGGGCCCCAGGGGCATTGAAAAGAGTTCTACAGTGCCACAACAGAGCTCCGTCACACCCTCAAAAAGCTGTCCATTATCAGAGCAATTAAGAACAACACCATGCATGCCAAGCGGAGGCAGAGGCGCACCAGGCCTGGCAGCGGCCCGGGCTCCTTTGTGACTGCGCCGCCCGCCGCCCTGATGGCCTCTGCCGTCTTGTAGACGTCCTGCGCTCGGCGGCACGCGCTCGCATGCGCTCCTGTCTGCGGGCTATGGACTGCACACTCCATGCTTCACAGTCCATACCCAGACGGTTCTCAGCAGCGATCTACATGGGACACCTTGCCCACCATCTAGCAGCAGCAAACCTGCATGTACTCCATGCTGGCAGTGTTGCTTGACAGCCTCAAAACATGCATTGCCTGCGGTATTCCCAGCGCGACAAGCATGCTACTCTGCCTGTCCAGCCGCACCGTGGTGCTAATGGCGACCTGAGCGTAGCCGTTGCCTTTAAAGTTGTCGTAAGACTTCTTGTCCCTGCGGCCCGCCATGGTCAGTGCCAGCTGGGGCTGCTCGTGACGCGCGTGCCTTTTGTCTTGCTCAACGATCTCACATCATGCATGTGTTACAACAAAGCTTCACACCACCACCTTGCATGCCATGATTACACACACGCCATGTACATCAGAGCTGGACATGCCCACTTCTGCATGCTCTCATATCACTGCATGCATCAAGGCGTCGCCAGGCAGGCCATGCCCGTGAGTGGCATGCGGCGGGAGCGGGGGAAGTGCCCTCATACATGAAAATCAAGGCATGCGCCGGCACGCGCGCACCAGTTGTAGGTGAGCTCAAACACGCAGTTCTCATCCTCCGGCCCGTAGCCCAGGAAGGCAAGCGTGTACTTATACTCCGGGTTGTCCTTCTTGCGCAGCAGCGTGCAGCCCAGGCACTCGGTGTAGTACTGGATGCTGGCGTCCAGGTCGGTCACGCGCAGCATCACCTGCCGCCCGCGCGCGGCCCCGCAGGTGGTATGATATGGAATGCGCCAGTGATGCTGGGCCCGCAACGCGGTGCGCACTCCGGACGAGCCACGTCAACAGGCTGAGCGCAAGGACTGCATTGCTGTCCTCTGTGGGTGTCCAGGGGTGCATATCCCCGCGTATCTAGAGTGCCTGCCATGTGGGAGTTGAACTGATGCCCGCCCACTTGACACAGGGCAGCCATGCTCAAGGTAAAGCGGTAAGGCGGGCTGCCTGCTTGGCAGCCCTGCTGCCGCCAACCGGCATGCGTTGCCATGGGGTGCACAGGGCGCAGCAGCAGCTCGGCAAATAGTGCCGTGAGCAGGCGGCTGATAGGTGGCGCACGCTGCCCGCTAGGACAAGCCCGACTGGGGCAGACGGGTGCACGCGCTCCGTAACCCTGGTGGATGGGGCGCGCCTGCGCGATGGGCTCCGGGATGTTCCCCGACCGCTGGATGAGCTCCCATTTGTAGCCGGTGGGGTCGTCCACGAAGGCGATGTGCGTCGAGCCGCCCTTCACTGGCCCCGCGTCCCGCGACACCTTCCCGCCTGAAGCCGCGCGCATGCCACTGCTCGCATGTTTGCGCACCTCCAGGTGACTGATACGCCGGCGGACAGGCGAAACGCCGTGCACAGCGCGCCGTTCAGCTCTCACACAGAGCTGGCAGCTCTGCACCTCCCTCCCATGCAGGAGGCCGCCGGAGCCAGCGAGGCAGCAAGGCCATGCCAGGCACACCGCCCCTGAGCGCGGCAACAGCGCCTGCTGCAGGCCCCGCGCAGTGCATGCACAGCGCTGCCGGCCACATGCACCGCGACCCCAGCACTGCTGCTGCGAGGCAATGAGGGCAACCTGTTGCCAGAACCACGCCTCTCTGGTGCTTCAGCACAGGCACAGCCCAAGTCCTGCATTCCGCCTCATGGTGAGGCATGTCTCACGGCCCCCACCAGCGCTCTTGATGCTCTCCACCGTCTTGTAGACGTCCGGCACCGCGAGCGCAAAGTGCCCGAAGCCCGAGCCCAGGTCGTACGACTCCTTGCCGTAGTTGTACCTGCACGCAGCGACCAGCGCTGTACGCCCGCTGTCCTCGCGTCTGCTCACTCGCAACGGACAGGTCAGGTCGATGGACAGGTCGGCCGCTGGCGCGGCAGCAGCGAGGGCGCACGTCAGCTCCAGCGCAAAGTTCGAGCGCTCGTCGCCGGAGCCCAGGAAGGCATTGGTGTACTTCTCCTGCGGCGCAGCGCGCGGCCGGGCTGAGCAGGGCACCCTCTCAACCCCTGCCAGAGCAGAGCGCGCGGCGCCGGGCCCAGGCACCTCCGGGATGTCGCGGTAGCGCAGCTGCTTCAAGCCAAAGTGCTTCTTGTAGTACTCGATGGTGTCGTCCAGGTTGCCCACGCGGTACACTGCGTGCAGCATCCTCCGCGTGTCCTGCGGCAGCGCCGGAGGTTTGGGAGCGGTGGAGTGCGTGCAAGGTCAGACCGATGAGCTCGACTTACTAGTACATTTATTGATGAGGAGGCAGGTTTGCCTGCTTGACCCAGTCTGACGGTGCCGCTGACGCCATGGTGGTCAGCCTCCTCCTGACCGGCCTAGCTGTGCAAAAGCTCTGGAATGCCTTTGGGTGCGGCCTGCGCGGGCAGCACACCAGTCGGGCCCGCATACTACTGCTCACGAAAGTCAACTGCTGGGTGGATGGTATGTCTGCCTGAGGTCGACGGGCCTGCAGAGCTCAATGCAAGCTCAATGCATGCATGCATGATGGTGCTCTACGCAAACAGGGTCGCGTACCGGATGCACGCCGCCGATCTTAGAGCGCCTATGGACATTGTCTGTAGCTCTTGTGTAGACTGGGAGACATGACGCTGGAGGGGACCCCTTTCCAGCCAGACCCTCAGCCTTGTTATGCAGGCAAGTTGCAGCCTGCAACCAATTGCAGTGCTCAGTGATCCACTTCGTTCAGTGATCCAAGATCCAAGAGAGGCGAGGCAGAGTGCTACGCCACAATGCCACTTGGCATGTCGTTGTCTGCGCCGCGGCTGTCGAGCGCCCGGCCGCCTGCCTGCGCGCAGGCCCACGGCGTCCGTCGCGCCTGGCGACCTGCGTTCAGGAGCTTTGGGTCGCGGGTACAACAGGCGCGGTGGCCAGTGCTCTCCAATGTGTGCCTGCCGTGCACGCAGTGTGGCGCCTGTGCCAACTCTGTTGTGCGTGCAGGCGCCGGGCGCTGCCGCGCACAGCAGGCACTCCCCGTCACCCGCTTGGAACGCAGCGCGGCCGCGATGTGCGGCGTGCCGGGCGTCCTTGGCGCAGGCAGCCTTCGAGCTAGCGGACATTGATGCGCGCACGGCCGGCACTATCGCGACAGTGCTGCGGCCGGTGTTGTCTGTGGGCATCCTGCTCATGATCGTGCGCATCGTGCTCAGCTGGTACCCGCAGGCGCGCCTGCCTGTGCCACACCTCTCGCACCTCGGGCCGTGGCTGGAGAGCGGTGCAAAATAAGCAAGCGGGTAGAAGTCAGGCAGCCCTGCTTTCTGCGACTTGGCTTGTGCTCATTGGCTTGCCAGCCTAGAGCACAGGCTCCTGCCGCTGCAGCCCAGCGACCAAGCCTGCTGAGCAACATGCGTACGTATCTGGGCTGGCAGGGTGCTTGTTATGAGTAGCATCCAATGGATTGTTGGCTATTCTGCTTGGACCTGTGTCGTCAAGGAGCCCGGGGTTGCGTCCTTGGGAGTGGAGCAAGTGGGAGAGGTGCCCTGAGCGGAGTGTGAACCAAGAAGCGCTGCGCAGCTGAAAGCGGCTTCCTTGCTGCACTATGTTTCACGCCAGCAAAACCAAGCCTTTTGAAATATCACTGAGGCTTGCGCGCAGAGCCTGCAATGAAGGCGTTAATAAATCGCTATATGTCACAGTGAGTGCTCGAGTGTGCGGCGTGCAGCTGGACGGCGGCAAGCTGCCGTGGTCGCTCGCCTTCAAGCCGACCGAGCCGGTCCTGGGGCCGACGCGGCGCGCGATCCCGCCTGTCGGCGGCGTGGACGTGGCGCCGATTGTCTGGGTCGCGCTGCTCAGCTTCTTCAACGAGATCCTGCTGGGCCCGCAGGGGATCCTGAACCTGCTGCAGCGCAAGCTGGAGCTCCCGTAGTGCGCTCTGGGGCAGGGCGCTGTCTGGCAGGCTTGGCTCCTACTTGCATGGCGTACAGCCCACACCTGAAGGCGCATGCGAATTCTTTGAGGAGGTGAGCGAGAACGACCGAAAGGCACCAGGCACTGCAGCACACAACAGCACATGCTACCGTTGTGCTAGGCCTGGTGCGCTTTCAGGCATGGCAGTCCTGGTAGGGCAAGCTGCATGTACAACGCATGACAGCATGGATAGAGCAAGGCTGTCACTGCAATGCAAGGTGATGATTGCAGTGGCAATGCACACCAGAGACACTGCCCCTTCTGTGCACATGCATGTAAAATGGTGTCCATGCAAATGCCAGACTCCAGCAGCTCTCTCAGCAAAGCAAAGCAGCGCACGAGTGCTTGAGCTTTCACAGATAACGCAGAGAGTCTGCTGACAGACCACAATACAGCTTCTGCCTCTCACCTTCTGCAGACCCACCTTGAGGTAAATGCAGAGATGGTCGAGTGGCGTCTGCGACGAAGCAGGTGCGGTGCTCCTACACTGCTTTCCTGAGTCCAAGGGTCCTCGTGCTGAAGCACGTTTGCTTCGCAGCGGTGAAGCAGGCTGGCGGCGAGGTCCTGCCCGGGGCGTGCGGCTTGCGGCTGCATGGCTGGCGCATCGAGAGCCGAAAAGCTCCTATCAGCAGTGCGTGTCTGCGCCTTGTCATGCACCTGGTGTGCAGGCGTGGAGTGCGTGTTGGCTGATGTCTGTTGCGCATCGAGTTACATCCGTGTATCAGCCAACAGTGGCTGTTTATTGTGTGTCAGCTAGGCCAACGTGTTTGGGTGTACCAGCCTGAGCAGCACGCATACAGCAGCCGAGACAACATGTCGTTACACAGCGCGTGCACGGCGCAGAGGACGCGGAGGTGGACAAGCTGAAGGCGGAGGTGCGGCATGTCCTGGGCGTGCCTGAGCAGCTGTTTGGCGACAGCTTCCTGCGTCTCACGCACGAGCCCAGCGGCACCGTGCTGGAGTTCACCGCGCTGGAGGCGCTGCGGTGCGCGTCTGTCACCGGTCGGCGCTCACAGTCCTGCGCCCGCGCCTCACGCTCGAGCCCAGCGGCGCTGTGTTGGGGAGTTGTACTGGGTGCAAACCTGCGTGCAGCCCTTCTTGGTGACTTTGCTAGCACTCTTCATTTGTCCCTGCAGAGTGCGGGATGTTCAGGCATTGCAGCGGCGCCTCAGCCAAACAGCGGTACATGCACCACCTGCCCGGCTGACCAGGACATCTTGTGCGCAGGCAGTGGCGCGCGGACGCGCTGCCCCCAACGCGCGTCGGCAGTGCAGAGGGCTGGCTGCGCTCGCGGCGCGCCGATGTGGAGGCCAGCGGCGCGGTCGCGCTGGACTACGACTGGTGCGGGCCTGCTTTGGCCAACACCCTGGTGCATTTGCTGCGGCCACTGCTTTGGTCTGATCGGCTGCCAAGCTACATGCGCCCTGGTGCCACAGCCTTGCGCCCACACATGCTAGAGACCTGTCTGACAGCCCCGCCTCCCCCCGTCATGATCCAGGCACAGGCCTGGACCTATGTATAGGCCCGCATGTGCTTGGTGTCCGAGCAAGAATTGTGTATAACATGCCAAATATGTGTGCAAGCGAGGTGCTGCTGTGTGCACACATGTCACAGCCCCGGCCGTTCGCCCAGGACCTACACGACCACATACGGCAGCACCGTACGGAGCGAGCGCTGCTGCACGCAAAATGGGGCCGGTGCGCTCAGCGCGCACTTATACTCGCACAGCATTGCATGCAGTCCCCAGTGACGCTGGACCTGCGGTATGGGAGTGCCAGTGACCCTCTTGGGCGAGGAGGCCCTCTTCGTCTGTTCCTGCTGAGACTGCGCTCCCTCCTTCACCGTGCGTGCTCCCGCATGTTCTGTGCATCTTGGGCAAAGCTTCTTAGCTTCAAGTACAGCTCCAAGCGCAGTATTGCAAGATGCCCGCTGTGACTCCGGCAGGCGGTCTGCCCCTTTCGTCGGCAGCAATGTGGGCGGCAAGCTCAGTGACAGCAGGCACCGTGGTGGCAGCGCAGGGCCAGCATTGACCTGGGTACAGTCACTGAGCAGCTGAATCGCGCGCCATTGCTGGCGCGGGACCCGATCCTGTTCTACGACGAGGTGCCGCTGTACGAGTCCGAGCTGGACGACAACGGCGTTGCCCGGCTCAGCGTCAAGGCGCGTCGCTGCACCCTGTGTCGTTGCGAGAATGTCGTGGCGAGAGGCGCTCGGCCGTGTCGCTTCTGGATCAGGTGGAGGCCGCTTGTGCCTCCGCGCTCCGCTGCGCCTACCACACCATTGCAGCATCGCAGTGCTATTGCCCAACACGTGGAAAATATGTGTCGGACGTGGCTTAAGGTCTTCCTTAGAATTCTGCACGACTGCAGCTGCGGAGGATTGGCTGCACACCACCAGTCATGCCGCAGCATGTGGGGCAGTTGGAGGGGGCGAGCGACCGGCCCCAGTGGCGCGCGCAGGTGCGTGTGATGCCGCGCTGCTGGTTCGCGCTGCTGCGCTTCTGGCTGCGCGTGGACGGCGTGCTCGTGCGCCTATACGAGGCGCGGCTCATGGCCGAGCTCGGCGGCCGGCCGGGCGCACCGCTCGTGCGCCGCGAGCTGCGCCACTGCGAGGGCGAGTTTGCGAAGCTGGCCTCGGCTGGCGCCCCGCCCGCGCGGGTGCGCCTTGAGGCCCTTCCTCAAGGTCCATCTTTGACGCCTTACTGCACCAGTACATCTTGGGGTTTGTTGGAGCGCGCAGCGTTCTCTATGCAGCAGGATCGTGCGCCATAGCGTCGGAGTTGGTGACAGTTGGTGACAGCAGGCGCTCAGAGAGGTGATCGGCGGTCAAGGCAGCGCATGTACGTGTGGGCTGAGCTCTCTCCGGATGTGGCTAGTTGGGCCTCCTGCTAGGCTAGGACCGTGTTTGAATCTTAGAGGATCAGGGTCCAGGAACGTAGTGAACTCCGTGCTTATGTGACCAATGCATGCCATAAATGAAATGTAGGTAAAGCACGCGAAAAACTTCAACAGTGCAGCGGCTTGGTGCACGACTCCTGGCCCCATGCACAGCTTTACCATGCGCGCCCAGCGTCTCGCCTGAGGCGCGACCCAACTCGCATGCGACGCTCCGCTGTCTCTAGCGAAGCAATCTGAACGCCTGGGTACCCCTGCGCAGGCGCCTGCGTGGGCAGACGCGGAGGCGGCGGCCTGTGCGCTGCAAGCGGTTGCGCCGGTCGGTGTGACGCTGTTCCGCACCGAGGACTTGGTGGCGCAGTGAGCGCAATTCCCAGAATGCCCTGCTGCTTCGCACTGGCGTGAGAGCGGCATGATGCACTGCACATAACGCACATACTTGTTCCATCCCCTTTTCTGTCTGCACCTGCTCCCGAGACAATGGAAGCACAATGCCTTTGCTCATCTAGTCACCGTTCTTTAGTTATGGCGAGGCAGATTTCCAAGACACTCCCTGCGTCACTTTGCTGAGCCAGGCTCCAATGCATCATAAATGCTGGGCATACTGTGCTATGCAGCTGAGGAAGATGGCGTTGCATGTCCAGTCTGCCAGTTGTCTTCCCTCAGGTTATGAGCGGATGAAGGAGTTCAGCCTGTGTAGCTATAACATGCTGCTCACGCTGCTCAGACTGCCAAAGCACTGGAGTGCCGCTGCAGTGCCCGGCTTTCGTACTCCTGGTATGGATACAGGAGGCATGCCGTGGTGGGCCCATGGTGGCCCCATGATGGGCCCATAATGGTGTAACGGCCTCGAGGAGCAAGCTAGGGCTGCTCCTGCACTGAACCCTTGCAGCAGGCACTGCACCATCTTTGCAAGCTTGCTCACAGAGGGGCTGGCACAGTGTGACAGATTGGTGCAGGAGCAGACGCAGAGCCTTGGCAGTAGTCTCTGAAGCGCAGTGAGCAAGACGTCGCACTAACAGGATGCTTTGCAAGGCGGGGCATCAGCCTGCCTGAGCAACCTGCTGTACTAGGAGTGCCTCAGCGACTATTCGGTCGGCTTCCAGAGTAGAGGTGGGAGCACCCACCTGGCCGTCGGTCTCGGAAGCTCTTGGATGCGAGCCTTGGACAAACGGCGTGCTCGCACGGTTCTGGTCAAGCAGAAGCTTGTGCACCCCTGCTTTCTTCACCCCACGGCACGGCAACGATTGGCTCCTAACAAGAAACTGCTGGTTGGCAGGTCGCCCTTGGTTGGGATGATGACCGTTGCAGGCTGGTCCTCCCTCTACGAGGACAACCCCTTGGCAGTCTGGGCGGCTGTGGGGGCCACCGTCATCCTGGCGCCGCTGTCAACATTCCTGCTTGGCAAGGCTGCCAAAAAGGCGCCGCCGCCCTTCCTGAGCGCGTCCGCATGGCGGGAGGTCACGCTCGTGGAGAAGCGGAGCGCGAGCCCCAGCGTGCGGCGGCTGACGTGCGGGCCCGCGCGGATGTGTTTAATCACCTGGCGTGTTCCTGCGCGTGCGGCGGTCAGCAGCACCTGCGCTGCGCAGCGCAGCAGTGCTGTAAGTTCCTCTTTGACCTCAGCTTGCTCGGTGCTCGATTGTCGCAGCGCGCTGAGCTGTTGTCATGCTTTTCTGCGCCCCGGTAGACGCGCGCTGCTGCCAGCAACCACGCTCGTAGGACATCTGTAGGACGCGCTGTGACAGTGCATGTGTATTTACAAGGCCCCGGGACAAGCGGGAGCGTACTTGCACTTCGGCATTTAGTTCGGCTTTTAATGGGAGGCAGCGCAGCAAGTGCCCCGCGCCGCGCGCAGCTTCCGGCTGCCGCACAAGCAGCAGCTGCTGGGGCTGCCCGCGGGGCAGTATGTAATGGTGCGCGTGCCCAAGCGCGGCGGCGGCGCCTGGGAGCGGCCGTACAACCCCACCAGCACGGACGCGCAGCCGGGCGTGGTGGAGTTCCTGGTGAAGGTGCGGCCGCGGCGCCAGCAGGACTGTACAGGTTCCCGGGGGGACAGCCGCCGCCTGACTAGGTGCAGACCGCTGCAAGTGCGCCACAGGACATAGCTCCTGCGCACGCGTGTCAGGTAGAGTGTAGCGGCTGCGGGCTGACTGTGGAGGAGCAGCTGCAGCTGCGCCATAGAACATAGCTCATGTGCGCACGTGTCAGACACAGTGTGGCGGGCGGCGGGCTGACTGTGGGGGCGGCAGGTGTACCCGGACGGCGAGGTCTCGCAGGCACTGGACCGGCTGCAGCCGGGCGACAAGCTCGCGCTGAAGGGCCCCTTTGGCAAGTTTGTGTACCGGCCCGGCAAGTATAAGACCATTGGTGCGGCGCCCTGTAATGAGCAGGTGCCATGATCCGGTGCCGCTATGTGCGCCAGCCCCTTGGGGAGCCTTGCATGTTGAGCTGCAAGGGAGCTTGCTGCGGTGCATGGCAAATGGCAGCCCGAGTCGGGCAGCTGCAGGTAGCAGCTGGCCGGATACATGCTGCACATCGGTCAGCAACCCTGCAGCGCGCCGCGTGCGCGCGCAGGGCTGCTGGCGGGCGGCACGGGCCTGACGCCCATGCTGCGGCTCATCCACACCATCCTGAGCAACCCTGAGGACCGCGTCAAGGTGGGAGCAGCTGCCCCCGCGCGCCCACCCTCCGTCGCACTCTGCCGCCTGCTGACATGCCGCATGGCGGCCCGAACACGTCAATATTGAAGCCCTGCAGACCTAGGTGTGTTGCGAGGGGGACGTTCAAGGCAGAATGAGCGTGCCTGTGTCGGCAACAGCTCATACTGAAATCAGCAAGCCCAGGTGGGAGCGCTTGCCTGGTAGTGCCTGACGCCCGCCGGCGCGCGCGCGCCGCGCCGCAGCTGCGCCTCATCTACGCCTGCAACAGCCCCCAGGAGCTGCTGATGAAGAAGGAGCTGGACGCCTTTGCGGCCGGCTACTACGGCAAGTTCAAGGCGCGCGCATTCTAAGTGTTCGCCGCTTCTGTATAGCATGCCTCTGTTGCTACACAGGGGCAGTGTCTGCTCCGCTCATCTCAGGCGTCTGGGTATCCACCTGGCGCGACCGCTGTCCCGCATCCGCGCGCGGCGCTGCATAGCTCGCACGTGCCCGCGCGCGCGGCCGGCCGATGCGCAGGTGTTCTGTGTGTGCAGCTAACCCTAACCCAACACCGCAGGTGTTCTACGTGTGCAACTCGGCGCCGGCGGAGGGCCACCACCTGAGCCTGGGCGTGATCGACGAGGACATGCTGGTCAAGTACCTCAACGCGCCGCCCGCGCCCGACGTGCTCACCGTGCGCTGCGGGCCGCGCGCGTTCCTGGCGGACGTGGCGGGCATCCTGCGTGAGACGGGCTACGGCGAGTGCGCGGAGGCGCGGGGCCCTTGCTAGGACCCGCCGCTGGGTTGGGCTGCGGCGGCGCGGGCAGGAGGCGCGGCTGAGCCTGACGTGAGCAAGAGAAGTTGCAGTTGGGCTGATGTTTCCAAGAGGCGTCAGCATGGGGCTGCAGCTGAGGGGTGCATCGCCAGCCCGACAGCGAGAACAGGGCCCCGCCCACAAGGTGCGTTGTCAGGACCGCCAAGCTATGTACATGATCACAAGTGGACTGCAAGCCTGTGCATGTTGCCTGCCAGGCCAGGCATATAAGGACCTCCTCCAATAACGAGCTTTTCCTTCCCACCAACGAGTGTCCTTACTGAATTTGTATCAATCAAATGCGCAGGTGGAGCTGGCGGAGGAGGAGGGCTACCCGCTGTGAGCGCGGGGTGGAGCCAGTCGCGGCGGCGGGCCCGTCCGCTGTGGGGTGCGCGGTGGAGCCAGCAGGGAAGGGCAGGGCAGCTGCCGAGGTGCGGGCGGCGCCGCACCCGTAACTGGGGCGGCAGCGGATGCCTGCCGATCATCGCTCTACGCCAGCCGCCAAACGGGGGCCGTGCACTCATCAAGGGCCCGTGACCCAGGCGCCGACGCCCCGCTGGACTGCAGTGGGGACGTGCTGTGAGCCCTGCAAGTGCAGGCTGCGAGGGGCGCAGGTTCTGCTTGGGGCCATGCCTGAGGTTCATGTGCCAGCAAACCTATATGAGGAAGCATTAGATGCGCATGGCTGGCGGCCGGGAGCTGCCAGCCTGCATGGCCACAAAAGTGTGTGGTGTGGCGGCGGGCCAGGCAGAAGCATGGGTCGGGGAGTATGGTTGGGGATGCTGGGGGCGTGAACGTGGATGTGTATGGGGCTACCCCGCATGCGCCGCATGCAGTGGAGCGGGGCACCGCGAGCATGTCTCGCGGGCTTGTGCTCCCTGGCAAAAAGCACAGGCCTGCTCAAAAGAGCAGAAAGCCATCGTGTCAGTTATACAGAGCGCCTGCAAGGCACTCGATGCCTGCCAGTCACTTTGCCTTGCTCATGGGTGGGTGACACCTGCAACAAGTGTGTGTATGCTGTGCAGGACGGGGGCTGGCCCTGAGCCACCTTTGAGGGTGCTCCCCAGTGGGCTTGGCGGCAACACATTATTGCCCTGTCAGAGTGCTTCGTTGCTGCAGCCACGCTTATCTCAGGCTGCTAGCTTTTACAATTAAAGCTCGCTGCAGATTTCATTGACGGTGTGCCGAGCAGGACTGCGCGAGACGAGTCTGGCCTAGGTGCTATGCTTTCTGCCATTGCCCTGCTCTCCTTGCGAGACGGTGCGAGGCTCTGAGGCCATCGTGTTGCCTGTTGCCTGTTCAACAGCTGCACCGTGACAGCCCTGACTATGCAGCGCCTGTTTGGCGGTAAAAAGAGGGCACAGCCTGGCGAGAAGGTGCAGTGTGCAACATCTGTATTTAGTTGCAGCTTGCATCATACCCGCTTTCTACTGGCACAGCATTGCTATGGTTTGGCGGGTCAAGCATGACCTGTGTGCAAGCAGAGTGCGTCATGGCTTCGCTGTTCAAGCATCTCACAGAGTCTCACTCGCATCACTGCAACATAGAAGTGCCACCGGAACGTCTTCTCGCCTGGTCCAAGAAAAGAGTTCAGCGCGAGCAACTCAGCCCGGCTGTCATGTGCGCTCATGCACGAAGATGGAGCCCTTGACAGCGGGGTCGCCCTCGTACACCTCGCTGACGCGCAGGTCGCCCGGCTTGCCGGTGTCCTCCAGGTACAGCTGCCGCGCCGCGCGGCAGCTCGATTGAGGTTAGGGAGTGGCGCAGCATGCAGGCATTTGCAGCACGGCATATGCGTAGATGCATATGAGGACATGTAAAGACCCTTTAGCTGCAGCTGGCACATGGTATGCAAGCCGCGCCTGTCAGGTAACCTAGAACTGAACGCCTGCAGGGAGTATCTCAATGCCTGAGCCAGCAAGCACAGACCACTCATCACCAATATAATCAACATCCCAATGTGACGACACGGCACAGGACATCATGATAGTGTATGCCTTGCGCAACTTTAAAAGCAAGAAGACTAGGGGCATGTGGACTGTGGCTGAACAGCTGGTGCAGCAGGCGTGCGCGGTCTCCGTCATTTGAGGACTGACCAAATAGCCCAATCAAGCCTAACACTGGCACCGTCGCCCAGACCGCCCGCGCTCACCTGCCGGAAGTAGTTGAGCTCGTTGCCCAGGATGGACCTGCCGCCGCGCCCGCCCATACCTCGGTACCAGTGATACACGTCTGGTGGTAGACCACCCAAGAGGATGTCATACAACTTTCTCATGCACATGCTTCCCGCCGCCGATGAGCGCAAGTGCAAGAAGGAGCCCCACGACACGTGCTGCAAACACGGCGGCGCGCGCTTCCACAAGACTGGCCGGTGACTGACCGGAAGCGGTAAAGCGACAAGTGCTCGCCGCCGCACTTATAACCACTTGTCGTGAGGGGGCTTCTTGCAGCTGCGCTCATCGGCGAGCGGGAAGCATGTGCAGCCCCGCTCGCACATGTGGTTCTCGATCATTTGTATGTCACACCCTGTGCGCGACGGCTTCCCAGACCCATGTCCATGACCTCAGGGCCACTGCACATCCAGATGGAAGCACCCAATGGGAGCAATCGCAGATGCATGCTTTGGACATGCACGACTCTGTGCCTGCTGGTCATGCTCCGCAGCGCCCTGGACGGCATGAGCGGGCGGTGCAGCGCGCTGGGTCAAGGCGCAGTGTGGCAGCGAGCGCACTTGCGGCCGCCGCCGGGCTGCGTGTCCTGAATGGGAATATTGACGCCTGCAGCGCAGGCAGCCCAGCCCTCGGCAACGGCACAGGGACCGGAGCGACAGCTTGGGGGCACAGGTAATGGACTGGGATCTAAGGGGAGTCTGAGCACCAGGCATCACCAAATGCCTCTGAAGTTGAGGTTGAGTGAGCACTCGAGGTGGGTGCCATGTACAAGCAGAAGAGCTGACTTCACCCTGGGGATGCTGTGGCGCACGGCCATGTCTGCTGCGAAGAAGCAAGGGGTGATGAGGCACGTCCTGGGCATTCACTCTACGCATGGTTCGCACCCCCAAGGTGCAGCTCCAGGTAGAAGGGGGGCCCGATGACGATGGTGTCCGACGCCTTCTCGTCTGGGACGGCCGCCGAGCTCAGCTTCACCTGCACCCACCAACAGACCTCCAGCTTGTAATGCCAAGCCCTTATGATGCAGCTGAAGACGTCTGCAGACACGGAAGGGTCTTAAGTGCGCGCGCCCTTTGGCGTGCCCAGGCATGTTAGAAGTGGTTTCAAGGCATAACACAAGAAATAACAACAACAAAGCATTGCTAGAAACCGCTCGGCGCGCCTCGACGGCGCCGCCGAAGAGGTCGATCAAGTTGGCGCCGCGGCCCTCCTCGCCCACAAACTCCTTGCCGAGCAGCTGCGTGCTGTCGGCGGGGATGGGCAGCTTCTTCACGCGGCTCACCTGCGCGCGCGCGCGCGGCTCTCAGAGCCCTGGCAGATGAGCGAAGGGCCTTTAACGCGACGGACCGGCAAGGAACTGTGGCATCAGTTGCAAGTAGAGTTGCGCGTGGACTGTCTGTCACCCATCATGGAGGTAGAACACTGTTGTGCTTAAGGCACAACGGCAAGGCAGGAAGGCGGGCACCTCTGCGTTTGAGGACGCCCACAGCAGGTTCCAGCGGCCGGCGAGCGCGGGCGAGCGCGCGGCGTTGGACGTGTTGTTGCTCTTGGCCAGCTCGCGCAGCAGCGCGATGACCTCCTCGTCGCCCTTGCGCTGCTTGATCGCGTCGAGCAGGCGCTGCCGCGCGCCGTCTGCACCCACAGGCCGCGATGTGGAGACTGCTCAGCGCTCTTTTTGAGCGGCCTCCTTGCTCAGCCAAGCCATCTTTTGCTGCTGAGTTCACTCCTGCCTGAGGTGTCAGGCATACCTGAGAAGCCGGGCATACACTGCACAGCTTGGTCACTCCAGCACTGGAGCACACCAGCCAGTGCTGCTAACTACCTCCAGAGCAATAGCCCCTGCGGTGACAAGGTAGCACGTGCCCTCTGTGAAAAGGGGGCAGCACCGTCTGCAGCAAACGCCGGCGCCTGCCAAAAGCTGGCAGTGCCCAGGGCTCCCGCCAAGCGCAGGATCTCGCGTCTAGTCTGCTGCGACGCGCTCTCACCTGTTTGCATGTTGTCAGTCGTCAGCAAACAGCAGCTCCAGCAACCGGCGGGCACCCACCACCGCATTGCACAAACCACCACATACTGACAGGAATAGGAACGTTGAGTGGGTGACCTTGTGCGGCGCGCTGCTGTGTGGAGTGGCATCGCACGTTTGTTCGCCCGAAAACAGGCCGTCGCGTGCTCCTACCACACTGCGCGCAGAGCGCGGTGTTCGACGCTTGACACATATGTGTACCATACGATGAACAACAAAACAGCTCTGAGCAGTCTACGGAACAACAAGCAGTTGCTGTAGACAGCACCTGCTGCCTCTGCGGGGACGCGAGGGCGCCTGAGGTAAACTGCAAAAACAAAGGCGCTGCCATGACAGGGACTGCAACTATAGCTTTACAGGACAAGCACAAAGATGTTGCCTTTCTTGCGGTGACTGTGGCTTGCTCTTATCAGTTCAAATGCAGGTCGGTGGCCTGCCTGCTCTGTCCAGTCAAGACATCAATATCGTGCATTGCACCGGTTACACCCTGCTTCTTCATGCGTAGTGCAACGAGCATTATGACATTCCATTTGGCAATCAGACGCGGCCGACCCGCAATGAAAGTAAATAAGAGTCACGCTGCACCCCACGCCTGCCCCAAAGTCCTAGACCTTGAAGGAGTCGACAATGGCGCTGGCCAGGTTGGCCGCCTTGCTGGACGGCAGCCCTGCCGCGCGCCGCACCCCCGTCGAAGTCTGAGAGTGCCTCCACACGGGCGCTGGCTGCCACACGATTCACAGGCCACACCTCCACTTCGTCAGCAGCTGGTGATAACGGGGGCAAAGGTGAGTATAGGCTCATTGCAAATGAGCAAGCTTCGGCTGCGCCTGCGCGCACTGTGTAGTCACCACGGAGCAGGCGCGGGGTGGAGGTGCGGGGCCCGCAGCCGCGCCTGCCAGGCTTATCCTGCCGTCCTTGGTCATGTACACGTGGTGCTTCTGCGTCATGTTCTCCACCTGCGCGGCGCGGCGCGGCTCAGCGCACGCGCACCAGCGCACACGGGCCCGCGAACGACTGGCACGCCTGTGAGGTAGGCTAATGAGCACTGCAAAGACGCCTCGAACAATGCGAAAGACAAGCATGCCTTGTCCCGGTTGTCGCAGGCAACACCCGGCGAGGACGGCACATGTGCTGCCTGGGCAGCGAGCTGGCACACATGCACGCTGCAGCGGCGTGCGCGCGCACCTGCGGCGGCGAGAGGCCGGTGAAGCTGAACATGCCTGCGGGCGCGCCGCTCTCAGTCAGCCGCTGCATGCAGCGCAGGGGAGGCCGCGCATGCCGGGCGACCAGGGCGCCGGAGAGTTCACGCAGCTGCGCGCACTGCTAACGAGTGACCCTTAAGACATGAGCATGCGCCGCTCCAAGCATCCTGACTGCTGGTGCTGATGTGAGCGGGGTGAGCGGCTACATCAGGCCGATGGGTGCCACACCACGTGACGTAAGCGCCTCGCTTTCATACCAAAGCTATGACCTGGCCGCCATGTTAGTACAGCGCCCTGCGGCACCGCCCCAGGCCGCAATTTTGCGCACCGATCTGGCGCGTGATGAAGGACCAGTCCTTGTCGGGGTTGAGCTTCAGCAGCTCATCGTACAGCGTCTGCCGCACGTCCTGCGCACGACACACCCATTGCCGTCCAGCAAGCACCTACCTGCATACGTCTCTGTATACCTTCCACTACCAACACACGCCCCCAGCTTCCCCGGCCCTGTCACTCGGCACGCCCATACAAATTCAGTGTCAGAAGCCCGCACGCATGACAGCTGTTGCAACCGACAGTGAGCACGAGGTGCTTGCCCCACACCTGTGGCTCCCTGCACGCGCCGGCCGCACCGGCATACCGTGGGTGTAAATGCGGAAATAACAAAAGAAATTTGCCGCACATCAGAAAGTGCAAGGCGCTAGAGGTTACAGTCGCGTGCGCGGCCAAGCGTGCGCTGGCAACAAGCCCACGCGCGGGCGCACCCTGATGCGCCCGGCCATCATGCCCATCTCGTCGTTCCACTCGGCGAACAGCTCCGGGCGCCCGACCACGATGGATGCGATGCGCGCGCGTGCGCTGCAGCCACACTGCGCGTCAATGCCCACCGCCACGCTGCGCACACTAGGCTCTCCGCAGCTGCAGGACCGTTGACATGTACTCTACAGTACAGCACCCGCATCCTGGGCATCTTGGCATCCTGAGGAGACTCATCAGCAGGATGACCAAATGAGTCAGAGGCGGCCCACAGATAGACGTGTGCCAGCGCATGCAGTCGCCTCTGTGAAGCGCTTTACTGCGTCCACACACAGCATGCACCAGCACGGACAGCCCTGGCAGCTGCCGGGGCTGCTCCGGCGCGCCGGCGCGCCGGCGCCATGGGCCCGAAGGCCCGGGGGCGCATCATGGACGGGCGGGTTGCTGTACAGCGCGCGCGCGATGCGCTTGTTCTGGCTCAGCACGCGCTTGGCAACGCCCGCGTCCGCCAGCACATAGTTGATGGCGCCCACGCGCTCCGCGTACAGGCCTGCCGCGCACGCCCTGCTGAGTAAGCCACCCCTACCCTACCCTGGCCTGACTGCTTTCACGCATGCGCCGGCGGGACAGAGGCGCGCCGGCATGGCGCCGGCGCGCGCGCGGCCTGTCGGCGGGCTAAGCAGGTGCATGCGTGCCGGGCGGGGCGAGGAGGACATGCCAGGGATTGGGTCGTGCGGGTGCACCCCAGGGAAGGGGTGCCGCCCCGCGAGAAGGAGCGCGGCGGCAGTGCGCAGGACAGGAGAGTCAGGGAAGGGTTAGGGTAGGTTAGGGCGCAAACCCAGGTTCTTGGACTACGACTGCGCGACCATCATCTCGATGCCGCGCTCCGCAAAGAAGCGCGGCGCCCACGCGTCGTCGTCCAGCGACCCGCTCGCAAAGCCCTGGTAGGCCACGTCGAAGAAGGGCAGGTGGCCGCGCGCCTCCACCGCGTCCGCGATCGCGCCCCACTGCTCGCGCGTGGGGTCCACGCCGGTCGGGTTGTGCGCGCAGCCTGCGCGGCGCCGCGCGCGCGGCGCGTCAGCGGCGCGTGGCGCCGCAAGGCGACAGGACACGCCGCGCCAGCGGCGTGGTGCAATGCAGGGTGGTGCAGCGGCGTCCAGTCCGGCGCGCAGTACACGCACCGCGGCCAAAGCAGGCAGGCTGGGTGAGTGTGACCCTAGTCGGATTTGGCCTGCATGTGGGCGCTCAACGTACGCAGTGCATGTGACAGCAACAGCCCAGGCCTGTTGCGCAAGTCACACCGTTCACCAAAGCTGTGTGGTATCAGCTCCCTCATGCGGCGCATGCACAGCACACACGCGCATGTCCTTTGCCGGGGGCAATGCAAGGCATCGGCGCCCAGTGTGAGGCGCGCGGGCGGGCACCGTGCAGCACAATGACGGAGCCCTCCGGCGCGGCCTTGATGTCCTCCAGCATGCCCTCGAAGGCCAGGCCGACCGTGGACTTGTCAAAGTAGCGGTACTCCTTCCACTCCACGCCCGCGTCCGTGAAGATGTTCTTGTGGTTGCCCCTGCCGGCGTCGGCCCTGAGGCGTCAGGCGCGCGTCCGACCCTGATCTTTCTCGTCTCAACGCCTGCGCCCTCATCCGTCATCGAACAAGATGTGTGTGATGAGTGCTAACAGCGCCAGCACACACCATATGACTCGCGCCCTCTGATTGTGCCTCGCAGTGGCCCAGAGCACTGAGACACATGCACAAATGCCTGCCCCTTTGCCGAGAAGGGCGGGAGCCCTGGTCTCCCGTCGCGAGGCGCGTAAGGTTGGGCAGGCGGGCGCTCATCCCCTTCTGCGCGCCCCAGATAAGAGGCGCGCGGCGCCCAGGGAGGGGGGCGCGCCAGGTCGGGCTGGACAGGTACACGGTCGTGCCCGGCAGGAACTTGCCGATGAACTCGGCGCCCACGCGCAGGCTGCCCGTGCCCGACAGCGACTGCAGCGTCGCTACGCGCCCCTGCGCGCCGGCGCGCTTCACCTCCGAACCCTGCCCAGACACGCTCGGCCCCGCTTTCATGCACGCAGACGCTGCCCCGGACTGACGCAATGTGCACCCCGTGAAGCCCATGCCGGGGCGCGCGCCCCCGCCCCTGTGCAGCCAGAGCATGTGTGACCGCTGCTCAGGCGCGTCTGCAGCCTGCGGCCTGCAGCCTGCAGCCAGCCCGCTTGCGCGCCTCCTGGATGGCGGGGTGCCCGGCGCCCAGCAGCAGCTCCGCGGTCGCCTTGTTGAACGCGGCCAGGCCCTCGATGGGCAGGTACTCCTTGTTCTCCTCGCTCTCGATCATGATCTTCTCCGCCTGCGCCGCGTGTCAGGGTAGGGTCAGGGGTAGCTAGACCCTATGCGTTCGCCTGAAGCAGGTAGTTACAGTCCTCGCCCTCGATCACAATGTTGTCTGCCTGCGGCGCCACGGCGAGCGCGGGCCCCAGGCATGCCTGCCCAAGGCAGGCTGGCGCACGCGACATGTGCTTCTGCGCCCAGCCATGTCCGGCTAGGAAGCACCGCGTATGCAAGGCTTGCTTGCTGCGACCACGTCAGAGGCGGCGGACACGCCCGCATGGCACCGCCGCTTGACCGTGCAGGTGCCCTTCTTGAAACCTCCCCACACTGGGATGGACGCTGCGGTGCTGGTGGTGGCAGCAGCACTGCGGAGCAGGGCACAAGGTGCCAGGTGGGAGCGCGCGCCTTCTTGACGACGCTCAGCACGTAGGGCTTCAGGTCGTTGTCGCGGTACGCGCCCACGCCCAGGTTCAGCCGGTCGTCGCTGGAGTCGCGCTTGAACGCCTCTGCGGCTCGGGCAGACCGTGCTCAGCGCGCAGCGCGTGACAGGCGGCGGGCAGGCGCAGCCGGAGCAAGCACGCGCGTGCATACAGGCCTCCAAGACGTAGGGCTGGCGCGCACCGGAGACTCCCAGGATGGGGTCCGGAGGCTGCGCAGCGCACAAGACGGCTCAGTCACACCCATGCCAGCTCAACGTACAAAGTTGTGAAGGGCATCACTGCACTCCAGCAAGTATACCAGACTTACAAAAGCTTCAGCGCACTTGCAGGTGCGTGAATAGCCAATCTACTCAACTGCACAAAGTGTCTATGTACGCTTGCAGCACCTCACTTGCCTTTTTCTTTACTACAAGGAGCAATCGCGCTGCCCCCCTGTTCACTTGTTATGAACAGCCAATAATAACAAGCAGCAAGCCTCGCAGCTTGATCAACCAGCAGAGGCGCACCGCCTGCTCCACAAACGCCAGCCGGCTGTCGGTCTTGGTCTCAACCGCGGCGGCGCTCACGCGGCGCTGCGCAAGTGTCACGCACGCCCTCCTGGCACTCCGCGGCGCCTGCACAAGCACCATCAGGGTCACAACTGCAAGCGTATTTGCCGCTCGTGCTCCAGCGGCGCGTGCAGCGTCTGCATGCAGGACAGATTGCTCGGCGGCAGCCACATGCTGGTATGCCAGCACTGCTTGTGAGCCGTTGCTGCTCGAGCCGGCTGAGGGCCGGGTACCCGCGCGCTGCGGCAGCGCAGAGGGGCGGCGCTCCGGCCGCACAGGCCCACACTGGCTTGCATCCGTGTAGCCTCCATACTCACTGTGATGATGCGAGAGAAAAGGTTGTCGAGCGTGGTGAAGAGAGCGCTTTTCTGCTTGACCGAGGCCTCCAGGCAAATTTCACAGGAATGCGGGCCCCTTTCGGAACCCTTGCTGAGGCTAGTCGGCAGCTTCCGACGAGTTCAAACGAGCTGCATCTGCTAATTGCGCTCCCGCCTGCTTCCCCGCACAAAGAGTCGGCAATTGCACCTGTGCCAAACGAGTACGTTGGCAAGAGTCCAAGGAGCCTATATACAGCCGCCAAACTCTGGCAGCCTGGGAGCCCTTGAGTCCTTGTGAGCAGACCAGACAGCCGGTGCGTGGCCCGACCGGTCGGTCTCTTTATGTAGATGCTATAACGTGAGGGCCTTTGCAAGCGCTTTGGGCATGCCGGCGGGGCCTTTGTACCTTGCACGTTGCAGCCCCAACCTGGTGCACACGGTTGACATGCCCGGTTGGTATGAAGTGGCAAGGCAAGCAAACGGTGCCGAGCGTGGTTGGTGCTTTGAAATGCAAGCCGCTGGGGTGTCTGCTGCAAAGATGCAAGGCTGAGGTGCATGCGCTAATCCAGTGTGTGCACGTGCGCAGGCGCCATGTGCGAGTATGAGTACTTGTGCCCGATCTGCCTGGAGGTGATGACAGAGGCGGTCTGGCTCGTGGAAACGCGCCAGCTCTACGACAGAGGCTGCCTCATAAAGTGGCTGGACCATGGTGCGCGCCCCTGCCCGCGCGCCTCTCACTTGCTCCCATGACCTTGCTGCCCTGTGCGCACTGGGTGCGCCAGTGCCCTTGGGACATGAAGCACGGGCGCGTCATGCGCGCGTGCAGCCGGCTCATACAGAGCGGACAGTGTCTGGGCGTGTGTGACGGGTTTCGTCCCTGCCCCCAGCGGTCTGCTGCTAGAGGCCTGACAGTGCGGCCCTCTGGACGGCCGCCACGGCACGCTGACGCTTGCCAGCCCTGCGCAGGCGGCCGCACCTGCCCCGCGACCGGGCTGCCCCTGCCGGACGCCGTCCGCCTGCGCGCCGCGCCGCAGCTGCAGAGCCGCATCCTGGCCTGGGCGGCCGAGCAGGGCCTGGAGGTGCCCGCCAGCCCCGCGCCCGGGTCCAGGCCGGCCGCGGACGCGCGCCGCGGGCGGCGCAAGGCGCGCTGGGCGCGCGCGCGGCGCAGCGTGCGCAAGTTCTTCGCGCGGCTGCTCGACGAGTCGCCCAAGCTGTACCCGGGCCTGGCGGACATGAACTGGGCGCAGCACCTGTAATGCTCTTTCCACAGCCCCGACAGCAGGCGCAGCGTAGCGCCCCGCCAGCAGGTGCAGCTCAGAAGTCGAGCCTGGGCACTCCGGACCCAATGGCCATGCTTCGGGCGCGCCACCTGTATGCCTTTCTTCTGCTCGGTCGCACATCCGGCTGAGAGGTCAGCGCAAGCGCTCGTGGAGTAAATGTCATGTTTTTGAGTGCGCAGTCGCCTGCGTGCTTCAAGAAGTAGCCTGCGTAGGCAGCGGAACAATCATCGTGCGGCGAGCCCAAGCAAGTCGGGTGCTGCCGCTTGTGTCTGTTTTGATATGAACAGCGTCCGAGGTAACCAGCGGACAGCCAGTGTCAGCAGCATGGGAACTCCAAACGAGAATGCATGCATGCAACGGCGTGCAGCAAGAACTTGAGAACTGGGGTGTCAGCAATTAAAGCCAGTCTGGCCTGCCTGTATGTGTTTGTGTTGCTGCAAGTGTATAAGAGGCAACCCGTGTGCATTTGCCTGTGGCCATGCCTGTCTGTCTTGGGTGCCAAGTTGCGCAGCATTTGCGCTGTGCTGCACCCCCATTTCAGGGTAGGCGGTAGCTTTGTGATCCAGTTTGTAGTTTTGAGCAGCCGACATGCTTTGTTGCTGTGCGACGTGCATTCACAGTGCTTGTCTGTATGCGACTGTCACCTGCAGTGGTATGCGTACGGTGGACTGGACACAGCGCTAGAGTACGCATGTCGAGCTTTGACTTGAGCGCACACTTTTGTAATTACATATGCTTTGGTGCATTCATACCCGCTCTCCCCTACTTGGACAAACAAAGCAGACGCGCTACTTGCCGCAAAAGAATGTTGGACGCTGCCGTGATTCACCACACAGCCTGGTGCCATATCACGTTCAGCGAGTGCCAGCACTCGCTGAGCGTGATGTGCGGCTCCTGGCAAGTAGAGCATTCTCACGCGCACCTACACAGATGTACACACTGCAACGGTTTGAGGGTCTAACACGTGCTCGGCACAGACCAGAAGGAGGTGCTTCGAGAATGAGGCACGAGTGCTGGATCTGGAAGGTGCCTCCTGGCCTTACTCATGCATGTAATCGCTCGAGTAATTGCTAGAGACCCTAAGACACGCAGCTTCTCCCTCAATGTATTCAAACTCGGCGGTCGGCCTGCCCAGCAGAACTGCCGTGCGGACAGCATTGTCGACCCCTGGGACGTGAAGAACCAGCTGGTACGAGGCTCTGCTCGCAACCAGTGAAATGCACCTAGGTGTGTTTTCAGCATCATATCAACACAGATGCACACTGAAGCTACACATACATGCATACGCTGACCTGTGTGCAACTTATGTGGGAAACCTCGTTGCTGCGTCAATGCCACTGTTTATGTTGCATTACTCTTCTTGATGCTTCATGTTGCATTACTTGGGCAATGTGGCGTTCAGGCATGGAGGAGGGCTGCTCGCTGCGCTGCTCGGCACGGGAAGAGTTCCTATGCCCCATCTGCCTGGAGGTTATCTGCGACGCTGCCTGGCTCGTGGACACGCGGCAGCTCGCAGACCGCCACTGCATCATCCAATGGTTTGAGGCTGGTGTGCACTCCTGAACGGCGCGTGCAGGCACCGCTTGATACCTGCTGCAGCTGTCTGGTAGCGCATATAGAGCAACGGCTGCCGGCCGCACCCTCCTCCTTCAGTGCGTGCGGGAGGTTCAGGGAGGCCGCCTCGCAGGCGGACGCACGTGCCCCAGGACAGGCGCGGCGCTGCCCGGCCAGGTGCGGCTGCGCGACGCGCCCGAGCTGCAGCGGTGCATCCACGCCTGGGCCGCCCAGCATGGCCTGGAAGTGCCGGCCGTGCCCGCGGGCGGGGGCGCGCTCGCTGCAAAGGAAGGGGAGTCCGCTGGCCGGCGCGGCCTGCTACCCTCTGTGCGCGCGTGCCTGAAGCGGCTGTACGGCCGCATGAAGCGCGCATTTGCGGAGGCGCCCATGCTGTATCCGGCCCTGGCCGAGGAGAACTGGGCGCGCCGGGCCTGAGCGCGCCCCTGTGGGCGCTGTCGGCCGAACGTTTTGCAGCATGCTGGCTCCAGGTACCAGCTTGACATGGGCTGGAGAGCAACCTGTGTGGCAGCGTAGCCAGATCAGATGGCTCCGAGCACCCACGCCCTTTGTACAATCAGCTCACGGCTGTGTGCCCCTTCTTAACCGCGAGGTCTGCGCGCTCCAGGCCTGAGCATGGCTGAGCACGGTGTGTTGAGTGCCTGCCCAGCACTTGCGTGTGCCGTACGAGAGGGCCAATCATTCCCTTCATTCTTGTGGCTCGGCAGGCGCGGCTGCCACCAAGTGGCAGCCGCTGCCCGCGGCCAAGCAGAGAGTATTCTTTGGACCTGGTTTCTGCGGGTGTCCTGCCTCCTGGAGCATGCATAAGTCAAGCTCAGGAGCTTGAGCTTTGCAATACGCTGACCTTCTGTGACTGTGTATCTGCATGTAGTATGCAGGACGACTGATTATTTTCAATGTGGAACGCGTGCATGCTTCAGATTGTGACATGTGTTGCAGACACTGCCAGGCAGTCATCTGCCTCTGTGCGATAGAGGCGCGCGACGGGTTGGCGCACCGGGCACTAGCTCGATGCTGTCAATTTGGTGGTACTGTAACAATGTACGCAAGGAACTAGGAGTGGAGAGTTCTTCAGCACGCATGAGTTCGTCAGCACGTATGAGGCGGTGAAAGTCACTTCATGCCACCGCCTCATTTAAAAGCTATAAGATCACCATAGCAGCTTCTACCTTGCACTATGGGCGTAGTGTTCACAGCCGCCTGTGGTCTCCTATAACCTGCAACCCTAATTAACAGTAGCAAATATGTGGACAGGCGGGGCATCTCTAATGAGCATGCCTCTTAAATAATCTACGAGTGCATATACTTGCATGATGGAGATGCAAATTTGTTTCCCGCCGGAGTGTACAACGTTCGGTTTCATATAGCTCCGGGGCTTGAGAGTCGGCCTCCTGCACTCTTGCGTGCCCAGCTTTGAATGAGTTGATACGGGATGTATAGCCTGCTGCATAAGCCTGCAATAGGCTGCGCCAACAGCGCTTGCCTGTTAACTCGAAATTCAATCTTCAGTTAGGGTTGGACGCTCCAAGCCTTGGCTGGACTTGAGGGTAGCTCTGGCAGCAGCATAGAGAAACAAATGTGTCGCAATGCCAGACAGAAGGAGCGGAGAGGCTCTGCAGGAGAGCAGTTGCTTGTGTGCTGTATGGAACTGTTGAGACTCGCTTGATGGATCAGGTTTTACCTTTTATGCCGAGTGCGGTGGTCGCTGTGGGCCGTTCGCTGTGTGCAGGAACTGAAAGCCAACTTGGCGCCCTCCTGGTAATGTTATGCCACTCTGTTGCTCGCAAGCCACTCTTGCATGGTAGCAACCCAGCCGTGCGCCAGTGTCAAGTGCGCTGCGTTGGAACCCTCTCTACACTCACTATACAAGCGGAGCGCTGTCAGTGCAAGCAAAGCAAAAGGCTAACTGTGCGGTTGCTTGGACTCTTCCATTCTCTTGTTGTCCCTACCCGGGCTGGCTTAACAGAAGCTGACTCACCTCCCACTGCTGAGCAAGGGTGAGGGGGCCAGGGGGTGCCCTCGCTGGCGCTATGCTTCCCTGTTCCCAGGCGCAGCAGGCTGCGCCTGCACCTGCAGCCAGGGCAGCTGGTGCGCTTAATGTACTTGCTCTGTTAGTGGAGGCCCCGCTCAGTGCTGCAGGTTTTACATGTGCTGGTTCTGATGAGCTGCTGAAGAATCTTCAGTGTAAGAGGCAAGGGGATGCGCAAAGCAGCCCACACTCGGGTTTTTTTTAGAAGAGCGGCCGCGGCGGTGCAAGGCGCACATGCTGGAGGGCATGGTGCGCGTGCTAGCTCAGGGGCACCGCTTATTTAGTGTTGCCTCGTATTGCCATAGCACCACAATTGCTGCGCAGTTAGTAGGCCTGGCAGACTTCTGCACCAAGCTGTGCCTGCCTGCACGCTGCGCCTGTACATAGCCGCGCTTCGAGGCAGTCTCATGCGTGCTGCTGCGTTGCTCCAGACCGGCTGTGTATGTAATTAAATTAGGTTATTAGGTTAAATTTAGGTTTAATGGAAGGGTGCGAGCAGAGTACAAAAGCGCTGTCGACAGCTCGATCTCAACAAGACAATTTTTCTGTGCAGCCGCATTAAACACTAGTAAGCTCAGGACCTTGACCTGCCTGACCGCTGCATTCACGCCACAACGTAGCACTGCTCGCGAGGTGCCTCGGCAGTGTCGCCCCGTGTGGTGCCCGCCCGTAAGGTCCGCCTGCACTTGCAAATATGTTTTGCACCCACCAGGTGTCTCCAGCTGCTAACAACATGAGCCAGACATCCGGCGAGCCTTCTCCGAAAACAACGCTAGCTTGTGCTGACAGCGCGTGCGTGCCGAAGTCGGTAGCCGGGACGGCGAGCTCGTAGAGCACGTTCTGACCAGCGGTGAATGTGCGGATGCGCAGGTGAAGCTCAGTGCGCGAGCTATGTCATGAGGCCCTGCAGCGCTGACCGGCATGCCCGGGCGCTGCGCCGCGGCGCTGCTGCTGGCACTGCTGCTGGCTCGGCCGGCCGCCGGCCTGTCCGACGAGGAGCAGGACCAGTATGGTCGCCTGCACGCGCGCCACCCCGTGCGGCACTGCTGCGTGGGCGCGGCCTGCGCGGGCCGCGGCGGCCGGCACGCTTTCGTGACCAGCCTGCGCAGCGCTGAGTACCTCATGGGCCTGCGCGAGCTGGCCTGCTCGCTCAATCAGACCAACCCGGGCGTGCCGCTGGTGGTGCTGGTGGTCGCGGGCGACCTGGACGCGGCCGCGCTTGCTCAGGTGCCGCCCGGCTCCGCCCTTGCCATTCCCTCGCCTTCCCTTCCTTTGCCTCCCTTGCCACTGCCACCTTGACTCTTGCAGTGAGCAGTTACAGCCGGCCTTGGAGTCTCTCCACAGACCAGGGCTTGCAGACAAATACCGGTGGGGAAGCTTTGAGCGCCGGCGCGCGCGCGACACAGCCCGCAGCCCGTATCACAGCACGCGCGTAGCATGCTGCCGGCGGCCCTCGCCTGCACGCTGCCTGCGATGCACGCCGCCCAGGCAAATCGCTTGCCTGCATGGCGCGACTCTCACGGTCGCCCATGCTCGTGACGCCCGTGCCATCGCCTTCAGCAAGGGCTGCGCCCGAGCACCTGCGCGCGGCGCAGGCCGCGTCGCTCGGCGAGCTGCGCACGGTGGAGGACATCCGCGTGCCCAACAGCCGCGGCCGCTACTTCCTCAACTGGGTCAAGCTGCGCGCGTGGGAGTGGACCGAGTACGACGCGCTCGTGGTGCTGGACGCCGACACGCTCGTGCGCGGCGACCTCACGCACCTGTTCGCCCTGCCGGCGGAGTTCGCCTGGGCCGGCGCGAACGGGCGCGGCGGCTACGACTGGAACCGCGGCGGCGTGCTGCTGCTGCGGCCCTGCGCGGCGACGTTCGCCGCGATGATGTACGTCGTGCACACGCACGAGCGCTTCCAGTTCCGCGACGCGCTCGCCGAGCAGGACTTCCTGGCCTGGTTCTTCCGCTACACGCTGCTCGCGCTGCCGCTCCGCTACAACCTCAACTTCCAGTTCCTGGACGCGGCGACCGGCCTGGGGCCCGGCGGTGCGCACCGGATGCCGAATCCCATATTGGTCACCATGTGCTTGATGACTTGCAAGGCGAATGATGATTGCAAGGTGAATGATGCGTCTGTCAGAAGCCGTTACCTGCGCGGACGAGCACAGCACGAGCACACTCTGGGGCGCGTGTCAAAGTGGAGCATCCTCCTGCCCGGCATGACAACCCAGGGTGCACCACAGGCACGGACGCGCTGGTGCTGCACTTTGCGGACGCGGACGACAAGGCGCAGCTCTTCCACGCCGCCCCGGGCTCACGGGCGTGGCCGTACCTGTGCTACCAGCCGTCGCTCGCGGCGCCGGCGCTGGGCGCCGCGCCTGCGGGCCAGGCCGCGCGCAAGCTGCGATTGATTTAGGAGGCCCCCGTTTGTTTGAACATGTTTGGTTGTAAGGTGGCTGCGCTACCATAATGGCATGTCTGGTTGCTGCTCGCATGCTGCTGCTGGCATGGTGCATGCTGCACTCATGCCGCCTGGCGCGGTTCTTGCTAGCTACTCTGAGCAGATCCCCTGCATGATGGCGTGGTGACCCATCAGGGTGTGGTCCCTGCATTTGAGTGGCTGTTGTTTGTTTGCCATGTCTCCGCATGTCTGCAAGACATTCTGCGGCATCCCGCTTCACAGTACCGCATGCGCGGTCACGCAACCTGCTACTGCCTGCAAATGCGGGCTTGGGCGCGCCGCACTTTGTGCGCTCGTGGGCTTGAGCTTGTGAGGTATCACAACACGTCTGCTTGTCAGCGACGCGTCGCTTCCCGGCCTGCATGCCGGGCTGCCTTGCCTGGCATGCTTACATCGTGAGCCTTACAAGCAGCGATATGCGTCCGCAAGCAAGACTGCTCTGATCTGAAGCTCGCGCCCACTCACCTCAGCACTTGAGGCAAGCCATGGCTCGCTGCACACACCGCCCCACACGCCTCACCGCCTGAACGCGCCGCCATGTGTCAAATCCGTCACTTCCAAAACTTGCACACACCCGGCTTACTCCCTATAACAACAATGAGCCTCCCGCCCGCGCCACTTCATGGAATGCCGCTGACGCGCACGCCAGCCATGCGCATGTGGAGCACTTCCACCTCCGCCGCCCGCTGCAGCGCCGCGCCGGCCTCGCCTGCCGCCCAGGCCGCCAGCACGGCTGCGGTCTGGCGCGGCGGCTGCCCGGCCGCGCACTCCTGCAGCAGCAGCAGCACCGCCGCAGCCACCGCGTCCTGGTCCACATCGCACGCCCCGTCGCTTGCAGGGTCTGCGGCGTTCGGCACGTGTGCCTGAAGCGGACCGCCAGGGTAGGGTAGGGTAGCACCAGCACACACGCCCGGCGCGGCGACGGGGCCGCCGACGGCTCTGCGGGCGGGGTCGGCGGCCGGGCCCTGGCCTGGGTGCGCGCGCAGGCGGTCCAGCAGGCGCAGCAGCGTGTTGCCCACCAAGAACACCCAGGCCTGGCTTGCCTCGCCGCCACCATGGCCCCCGCCGTCCCGCCTGCGCTCCGCTGCGGCGCCGGCGGCCTGCTCTGCGGGGCCGTCACACCCGACCTCAAACCCTGCATGCAGCCCTGCCAGGGTGCGCGCATCCCCGCCGGCAGCCGCCGGCAAGCCCACCAGCGCGCACAGCGCCGGCCGGAGGGCCAGCGCCGCGCCCAGCGCCAGCGCCGCCTGCGCGCGCCCGTGCTGCAGGCCCGGCGCGGCCGCGTGCAGCTGCAGCAGCAGGGCGCCGCACGCGTGCCACGTGCGCGGGGCGGCCGCGGGCCGCGCCGCGCCGCACGCGAGCGCGCCCGCGAGCCAGGCCGTCACCCGGGCGGCCAGCCCCGGCCCTGAGCCTGGCAGCGCATCGCGTTCGTCTGAAAGTCCGTCGGCGGGGCAGGCGGGCCCGGGGTCTTCCAGAGGGCCGGGGTCTTCCAGGGGGTCCAGAGGGTCTCCGCGCCCTCCCGGCGCCCCCGGCGTCTCCCGAGCATCGGAGGCGGGCGCAGCATGCGGCGCCGCACGCAGGGTCTCCGCCAGGGCTTTCCGCAGCGCCCACACAGCGACCTGCGCCATGCGCTCCTGCTCGGCCGCCGCCACTGCGCGCTCGGCGCACGCCTGCGCCCCGCAGCACACAGAGTGGGCCGCCGCCGCCGCAAGCCAAGGCAGCTGCCGGCTGCCAGGCCAGACAGCACGAGGCAGTCATCACACCGATCCAAGGGCGCCGATGCAGCCCGCATGTGCATGGCGCCGAGACGGCGGAGCCCGCACCAGCGGGCCAGGCGCCGCCAGGACCAGCAGGCGCAGCAGCGTGCGCGCGCAGTCCCCGCGGCCGCCGCCGCCGACATCGTCCACCGCGCGCGCCAGCGCCAGCAGCTCGTCCAGGCGCAGCATGCTGTGGCTAGGGTCCAGGCTAGGGTACAGGCTAGGGTCCAGGCGGGCGGCGGCGGCGGCGGCGGCTGCGGGCCGCGGCCCTGCCGCGCCGGCCGCCGGCGCGCCCATTGTGTGCGGCGGCGCCGAGGCGCCGGGGGCGGCGGCGGCTGCGAGAGGCGCGGCCTGGGCAGGGCCCGGAGACGGGGCGAGGGCGCGGCTCAGCGCGCCCTGCACCTCCTCGGCCAGGCGCAGCGCGCGCAGCAGCAGCGCCGCGGCCGCGCTGTGCGGCGGCGCCGGACCGGCGCCGAGCACATGCCCTGCATGCGCGCACGGTGAGCGGCGAGGCCAGGAAGCAGGCGCGCACTCGCCAGGGCAAGCGCCCATGTGCACAATGGCGTCGCCGAGGTCAAACAAGCCACGACGCCGCAAGCACCCGACGCCGCACCTACAGGGCGCATGTGACAAGCAGGCACCGTCTAGGAACACTGCCATGAGCGTTGCAATCGTCTGACCTTCTGTCAGTGAGCGGTAGAAAGTGCCGGCGTGGACAGGGCGCCCCAGATATATAAGGTACCCTAGTCAGGGTTCCGCCCGACCTGGGGTCAGCCAAGCAGGCAGGGCAGCGCACCGGCGAGCAGCAGGAGCAGGCGGCGCGCGGCCGCGGCAAAGTCCGCCAGCGCGCCGCCACCGCCGCGCCGCCCGCCTGGCGGCCAGCGCCGCACGCGCAGCAGCGCCGCCAGCGCGTCCACCGCGCGCGCGGCGGCGGCGGCCGCCTTTGACGGGGCAGCGCTCAGGACCGCGGCGCCGCAGGGTTCGGCCTCGCGCAGCGCGGCGACCGCGGCGGCCGCGGCCGCGGCGGCCAGCCAGGGCACCAGGCCTGCGGCGCGCACGGGCGTCACGGAGGTGCAGCCCCGGCGCGGCAGCGCGCGCGGCCATGCTGCTAAGCAGGAGTGCTCTTGCATGGGAGGCCCGCCTTAGCTCTGCAGCGCATGCCGCGCCAGCAGCTAGCCTCCAGAGTCAGCTGTGGGCAGGGCAAGCACCAGCGCGAAGACAACAAACACGCAGGTCAGCGTCAGCCGCGTCATGCGCGTGCGCGGCAGGGGCGCGCGCCGGCGCGCAGCACCAGGTCCGCCGCGAGCTCGGGCGCAGCCGCAGCGGCGCACAACGCGCGCAGCGCCAGCGCGCGCAGCGGCGCGTCCGCCAGCGCCGAGTCATGCAGCGCCATCAGGCGCTCCGCCACGAAGCGGCGCCTGCGCGCATTATCATGATCAATTGCAGGCCTAACCCGCTCTGCACGAGCGCAGCTCAGACTAACTGCGCAGAACAACTTCATCCCTCAGATTGTGGCAAAAGGACAAGGAGCACGACGTGAGAGGCTGCGTGATGGCGCCCGGAGCGCGGCGCGCGCCGGCGGCACCGTGGGGCCGCGCCTGTAGAGCGGTCCGTCGGCGGGACCCCGGAGCCCGGCGGCCAGCAGGCGCAGCAGCCACGCGCGCTCGGCCGCCTGCGCCGGCCCGCTGGCGCCCAGCAGCTGCGCCAGCAGCGGCACCTCCTGGGCCGCGGCGCGCGCGTGGGTCGGTTAGGTTAAGTTAGGTTAGGTCAGGTTATGTTGGGCCAAGGCTGGGCAGCGTGACGCGCATAGTGTCTGCGGGACAGCAGGCAGCAAGCTGTCGGTTCAACGCACAACTGGCCGCGGCGGGCGTTTGTCACAGCAAAGCAATCGCCGCGGCGGGCATACACCACTGGAGAGGCACTGCCCTGGGTGCATCGACAGGCGCGCAGCCGCAGCGCGCGCAGTACAGCAGAGGCGGTGCATAGACAGGGCAGCACGGCACGCTGCTAGGGTTGCGGCCGGGGCGGCGCACGGCGAGGTCGGGCGCGTCGCCGCGCAGCAGCAGCTTGTTGAGGGGCGCAAACAGCGGCGCGCCGGGCGCGGCCAGCGCGACGCTCGCCTCGCCGAGCGCGAGCGCGGGCGCCGCCGGCAGGCGCGCGAACGGCGCCGGCACCGCCGCGCGCGCCGCATGCAGCAGCAGCTCCAGCTGCGGCTTCTCGCTGCCGCGCGCGCCGCCCCACCGGCGCATCAGGCGGGCGCTCGGCCTAGGGTATAGGGTATAGGGTATAGGGTAGGACTACACGCGCGCCGCATGATGCAGCAGCTCCAGCTGCGGCTTCTCGTTGCCGCGCGCGCCGCCCCGCCGGCGCATCAGGCGGGCCTAGGGTATAGGGTATAGGGTATATGCTAGAATACACGCGCGCCGCATGCAGCAGCAGCCCCAGCTGCGGCTTCTCGCTGCCGCGTGCGCCGCCCCGCCGGCGCATCAGGGCGGCGCTCGGCCCAGGGTATATGGTATAGGGTATATGGTAGGGTTACACGCGCACCGCATGCAGCAGCCGCCCCAGCTGCGGCTTGTCGCTGTCGCGTGCGCCGCCCCGCCGGCGCATCAGGGCGGCGCCCGGCCTGGGCCAGCGAGATGCTGCAAGCAGCGACGCGCGGGACGGCTGCTGTGGCCCTTCGCGCTCTGAGCCGAGGGGGAGCGAAGCCGGAGCAAGCCAGGGCGTGTGGGGCCTCTCTTGCGTGTGGGGGTCAGCTGCACTGACGAGCAGAGCCCTGGCAGACAGCCCTACCCTGCCGTAAACCTACTCTGCCCTGACAGCAGGCCATGTTGCATGTGGCGGGTCACAGCTGCGCTGACGAGTGGAGCCCTGGCAGCCATGCCACAACGGCGCGGGGATGGCAACCGGCAGTCCTCCGTGGCGAGCGCGGCGATCGCTAGCGCGACGGCCTCGTACGCCAGCGCGCGCAGCGGCGGGTCGGCGGCGGCCAGCGCGCGCAGCGCCAGCGCCAGCAGGCCGCAGCGCGCCAGCTGGTGGCAGCCCGCCGCGCCTGTGCGCAGCGCCTGGCGCGTCCCCTTGAGCTGGAAATTTGCGCACTGACCGGGCGGCCACCGGCACCTGGCCGACCCGGCTGTGACCATGCAGCATTCTGACACGCTCCAGCAAGCGCCGCCGAAATCGGCTCTGTGCACAGGCCCGCCATCACTCCTGTGTGAACGTTGAACGTCCTGAGGCTCTGCGCACATCTCCAGGCAGGTCACACAACAGGAGAGGCCGGGGCCGCGCACGTGCACGCAGAAGGGCAGCATGAAGGCCGGGTCGTAGCCGGCCTCGCTGTAGCCCAGCCGGGTGGACCCATCCAGGTCCCAGGGAGCGCGCCCGGCTGCGGCTGCTCCCACGCCTGCCGCAGCACCCATGCCCAGATACTAAATAGGGTGTTCAAAGATACCCTGCACCTGCCTAGCACCAGCAGCCAGGCCGCCCGCGGTGCTGTTGCCATTGGCTGCCGTCGTGGATGTCGCCGCCGCTGCAGCACGCCATGCGGTGCATGCCAGGGTTCACAGGGTCTGCACCTTGCCCCGTGTCGCCCACGCTGCCCGCGCCGGGTGACGGCAGGTCGTCCGCCGCGCAGGGCTCGTCGGCGGCCAGCGTGCGCTGCTCCGGGAAGTGCACGGCCGCGAGCGCGGCGCGCCGCGCGTCCGGCGCGGCCGCGCCCTCCATGAGCTCACTCCTGTGCGCCCGCATCAGTGTGACCACGGGTGTGACTGCTGCACATGAACAGAAGTTCACTCAGCTGTATCAGCGCCTCTGCCAACATGCATGGCTGAGTTTTTATGATTTTCCGGACATGGGAGCACACTGTCAGCCTCACCAGTGGGGCTGGGTCACAAGCAAGGCTGCAGGAACCACAGGGGGAGATGCGTTGACAAAGGAGAGGGAACTAGCATGTTAGCGGTGTGACTCGGGGGCGGGCCTACGGGCCGCCACGTCGGCCGCCGGCTGCTCCCCTGGCTCGAGCAGGCCCTCGGCCAGCGCAGCCGCCGCCAGGTCTCCCCACAGGAACCTGGCGCAGAGGGCGGGTGTCCTTTGGGTGCATGGCTGACGATACCAAGCCTCAGAGCGCCCCCAGCCAGGGTCTTGCACAGTCGGAGGTTTGCGGCACGCCCTAAAATTTCTACATGCCTACCCAAACAATGGAAAGAAGGCCATGTGACTGGAACTCCAAACCCTCGACAACCTGCGGAGCTGCGCAATGCGCTACGGCATTGTAACAGGGATGACGCAAGGAGTGGTTGGTGCACACAAGGCGGCGGGTATGGTGGCGGAGCCATCAGCAGGGAGGTGACGCGGCAGGCAGCTCAGTGCCAGTCCAGAGCAGCACAACCATTGACGAGATGCAGCAGGTTCGCATCAGTGGTAATGAGGCAGGTTCGCACCCGGCGGCTGCCAGCGGGCCGCCGAAGACCGCCGCCACCTCCGCCGCCGGCGCGCCCTCGTCCGCCACCTCAGCCGACCCCTCGCCGTCCTCCCCAGCCCCCTCCAAGGCTCCCCCATCGCCCGCAGGCTGCGCCGCGGGCCCGGCCCCCGCGACGCGCAGCCGGGCGTCAACCGCGCGCAGCGCGCGCAGCAGCGCGCGGTCGCCCGTCGACAGGGTTGCCCCATAGCCGGCCAGCAGCGCCGGCAGCGCGCCCGTCAGCGCGCCCGCCAGCGCCGCCCCGGGCGCGCCCGGCGCGTTAGCCTGCTGCAGGTCCAGCAGCACGTCCAGCAGCTCCGCCAGCTCGCGGCGCACCGCGCAGCCCTGCGGGCGTACGGCTACAGTTAGGGTTAGGGTGCCGTATAGGATGCCGCGATCAGGGTGTGCCCATGTGTGTTGGCCCGCTTGCAGGTCCAGCAGCACGTCCAGCAGCTCCGCGAGCTCGCGGCGCGCCGCGCTGCTCTGCGGAAAAGGTTTAGGGTTAGGGTACCGCGTAGCGTGCCGTGATCAGGGCTGCCCGCGCGCTCAGCGCCGGTCCAGGCCGCGTGTGCGCGCAGGGCGCCTCGAGCGCAATTGAGCGCTGCATAGGCTGCGGGCTGTTCGGCGAGGTTACCGAAGCGCCGCCGGCGACAGGGCAGCCGCACTGGCCTGCTACGTCATGCCGCTTGCGGAGGCGACCCGCACGCCAGGCCTGCACTCGTTGCCCCGAGCGAGCGACGCTGCCGACCTCCGGCGGCGGCGCCACAGACATGCCAGCCAGCGAGCAGACCAGTGCCAGAGGAGGCCACAGGCGTTCAGCAGTCACAACCCTGACCCCTATGCTCTGTCAAGCGTGCGAGGCCAACCTCAGCAACAACGCATGGCGGAGCGACATGCGCAGCCCCGTGCTGCACCTGCTGCGCCCAGCACTCATTTTCGACCACCGGCAGAAGCGACTCCAGCGGCGTCTGCAACCGCACGGCGGCCGGCGGCAGCGCGGCGCCGGCGGCGCGGTCCGCCAGCGCCGCCGCGAAGCGCGAGTGGCCAAGCACGCGCAGCAGCAGGGCCTCGGCCGTCGCCGCCAGATCAGGGTGCTCGCTCGGCCCTGCCGCAGACGCAGCGTTTGGAGCCTCTCTCTGGGTTCCAGTCTCCACGCTCGAGGTACACAAAAACACATTATGTCCGCCACGCAGCCTCATTGTGCATCCTCGTGCTGTGCACGCACCCAGGCCGGCATGAGGCGGCGTGAGGCCCCCATGCGGCAAAGAGCGCGCAGCGTGCCGCGCGCAGCGCACCAGGCGGCCCCGTTGCGCCCGCCTGCTCGTCGCCCGCGTCGTCCGCCGGCAGCAGCGCGGCGAGCAGGCGGCGCAGCGTGCGCAGCGCGCGGGCGTCCCGGAACCTGCCGGGCGCGCGCGGGCGCCGGTTCGCAGCCATGGCGCTGGTCCGACACTTTTGTGCCCGGCGCATGTTCGGCGCCCAACTGACAAGTGCTGACCTGGACAGCTGGGACACCAGCAGACACAACAGACAGACTCACCATGAAAGGCTCCAGGCAGGCGGGACGGATCGCGTCTCCTTTTCGGCAGACGCCACCCACAGCTGCCCAAAGCAGTGGCCGCGCACTCGCAGTAAACAACTGGCATAAATCACCACGTCATGCTGCCCGGCTCATTTTCGGAGCGAGGCCACGCCTGCGTCAGGGCTTGTGCGAGCGGCGGCTCCGCACCTGTGCCGCAGCGTCGCGCCGCCCAGCGCGCGCGCGCCGGCGGCCAGGCGCGCGGCGAGCGCGCCGCCGCGCGCCCGGCCGGGCAGCGCGGCCAGCGCGTCGCCGAGGCCCCCGTCCAGGTACCCGGCCAGCTGGCGCTCCAGCGCCGCGCCCTGCCGCGCCCGCGCGCCCGGATAGGGTTACCTACCCTGTCACCAGGCGCGCGCGCGCCGCCACAGGACCTTGCCGGCACAGGAACCCAGGGCTTACGGCGCCTTGGGGTACCGAAACGCGCGCTCCTGGCGCGCGACAGCAGGCAATATAGCTGCGCGATCAAGAACTTTTTCACGTGTCACGTATGTGCTGACAGCTGAGCGTAGACGAGGCGGGGCGGCGCGCCTGCGCGGACAGGGCGCGGAGCCTGAACAGGCCGGCCAGCATGGCCATGCAGGCGGCCGCCACGCGGCCCAGCGCCTCCGCATAAGCAAGTGCCGCGTGCCCCTGCGGGCTGCCCGCGCCGCCGGCCGACGACACTGATAGGGGTATGTCCGCGCCGTCTTCAACAGACTCCTCGGCCGGCCCCCGCAGCCGCGACAACAGGCAGACGGCCGCCGCTGCCTGCTGCGCTGCGGTGGGCCTAGGGTCTAGGTCGATGGGGCCGGCGCGCTGGCCGTCAGGCCCAGCCGCGGAGGTGCCGCATCCTGGCGGCAGGCTCCAGCCGGCCTCGGGCGCCAGGGAGGGCAGCGCGCGCGCCGCACGCGCGGCGTCCAGCGGGTGCAGCGCCAGGCACAGCTGCAGCACTGGCGCGGCGTACACATGCAGCGCCGCCGCCGCGTCCGCGCTTAGCGCCGACTCACTGCCCTCCGCAGCATTGCCTGCCGTGCGCGGCGCTCCTGGTGTCGGGGTGAGTGCGAGTGCTAGCAGAGCAGGTGCAAGAGGGCAAGGGCGCGACAGAGGGCAACCGGAGTCGGGCGCGGGGTGGTCGGCCGGCGGCGCTGTGCAGCCGCGCCCAGACAGGTGCCCCACTCTGCTCCTGCTGCGCTACCACCGCAGTCCACAGTGGCTCGCTCGCGGCCCCTTGCGGCGCGCGCCCAGACAGTGCAGGACGAGCTCCCGGGATGCGCGCGAACCCGCGGCGCGATTGCGCCGGCCGCACACAAACGCGAGCAGCGGGTCGCGCAGCGCCGCCGCCACTTCGTCGGCGGCCGAGTCCGCCCCGCGCTTCACCGCTGGTCCCCGGCAGCCGAGGGCCGCAGGCTCCCCCAGGCCATTATTGGCCTGGCCGGCAGTGAGCGCGGCGTGGCGCAGGTGCGCGAGCGCGGCGGGCAGCAGCAGCGCGATGGCCTCGCGCCGGCGCGCTGGCGACCGCCGCTCTGCCGGCGGCAGGTGGCACCGTGAGAGCCTGAGCCAGCATCGTGCGCTGTTGCGAGGCGGGCGCCTTGTTCACTACTTCCGAACGCCAGGGCTGTCGCTCTCTAGCGCTCGTTGCTGCGCCTACACAATAACCACGGCGCCATGCCGCAGGCAAGTCACCACAACGAGCAGTCTCAGGCCGGCACGCTTGTATACATATACTAAATCACAGGCACAGCAGATCTCCCACACAGCCCCGGCTCGGGGGGTGGTCAATGTACCAGCAGCCTGGAGGGCGGCCCGTAGCAGCAGCGGCAGGCGCATGCGCGCATCCGGCAGCCGCGCGAGCAGGGCGGCGGCGACGCGCGCGCGGCCCGCGCTGGGCCGCGCGACGCATGCGGCCAACAGCTCGTGCGCAAAGCCCGCAATGTGCCTGCGCGGCGTTTGTGCCGCGGGTCTGCAATGCGGGGGCTCAATGGGGCTGAAGGAGAGCAGACGCTGCTGGGGCGGCTTCGGTGCCGCAGGCGGGTCAGGACACAGTTGAAGCAAGCCAGGAATGATGCATGCCAGGAATCCATGGGCGACAGCAGGTTGTAATGAGACGCAATGCAGTGACACGGTGACACAGCAGTGCAGTGGGAGGGCGGCGGCCGTGGGCCCGCACGTTGCCAGCCGCCAGTCGCCGCGCAGCGCCAGCAGCACGCAGCGCTCCGCCCCGGCCTGCGCGGCCGCCTCGCCGCCCCAGGCGCCGGGCGCAGCGTCCGGCTCAGGGCCGAGACCGCGGGCAGGGCCCAGGGTTGACCGGTCCGCCCGCTGGCTGCCGCCCCGCCCAACGGGGCCCGGGCTGCCCCCGCCATGGCGCGACGAGTCCCCACCGTCCGCCCCCGGCGTCGCCCCTGGGCCCGCCAACAGCACGCCGATCACGCCGGCGACGACCTCGTGCCGCTCCGCCGGCCCCGCGCCGGGGCCGTCGAGCCCTGCGCCGAGCGGCGCGCCCTCTGCCGCGCCCTGACCGGAGCCGGACGCGCGCGCGCCGCTGAGCACCGCCTCGGCGAGCCGCACGCCCAGTGCGGCGGCCCACGCCGGGCGCGCGGGCGCGCTGTCAGCAGCAGGGTTGCAGGCGGGGTCGTGGGCGCCAGGCCCAGCGAGGTGATGCGGCAGCAGCGCGGCCGCCAGCGGCGCCAGCGCCGGCGCCAGCAGATGCGACGCGAGCGCGGCGGCGGCGGCCGCGGCGGCGGGCAGCGCGGGGGGCGCGCCGTCGGCCAGCGCGGCGCGCAGGGCGTCCAGCACCCTGCACCGATGCGGCGTCGGCGCGCTGCGCTCATGGCATAGGGTTTTTTTTCTGTACAAATAACCCCTTGGTGGCCACCCGGGGCTGAAAAGTGTGCTGTGGGTGCAAAAGGCAGCGCGTCATGGGGGCGGACCGCGGCGCCTGCTTAGCCACAGCGCTTGATCTGGCGCTGGGGCCGCACCAGCACAGGGGCTCGCGGCAGCCCTGTGCGGCTGCCGGTGCGGCCCACGCATGCGGCGCCTGATCAGGCAGGGCGCGGCGAACGCGACTGCAAGCCTGAACAGGCGCCGCATGTGTGGGACGCCCCAGGCGGCCCCAGCGCAGGGCAAAACAACCACTCTGGCATGCAGCCAAGTTGAATGACTGAGAAGATGTCACAGTCTGCGCTGTTTCTGAGCAGTCATTTTATGTACTGCACGTTGATCAATCTCGAGCGTTTCCTGCGCTTTCATGCCGTCCATCCCCATGCAAAGCAGACAGGCGCCTCAAGTTCTGCTCTAACCCAAGCGTGCTCGCCAGGGCCGCTCTGCATGCGCACCTCTGCAGCAGTGGGGCGCAGAGTGCAGCTGTGGCGGCGGCGGCAGCCGCCGCTCTGGCGCGCGCGCGCTCGCAGAGAGAGCCAGCGGCGCCGTCCGTGGCGCCCGCGCCATGGTCGCTGCCCACACCATGGTGCTGCGCACCAAAATTTGCGGCCGGAGAGCCCAAATTTGCGGCGCCGCGAGGCGCGCCCGCCGACAGCAGCCACACGAGCAGCCGCGTCGTCGCTTCATCGCGCGCGGCGGCTGCGGTGCTGAGTAAGGCCGGGCCGGCGCCTGGGGGCCGCAGGTAGTGCGCAAGAACGGCGGGGTGGCGCAGCGCCACGGCAGCGGCGGGCAGCAGCGGGCGCGCCTGCGGTCCTGCGCCGCCCGCCTGCGCAGGCCGCCCTCGCCTTCGTCAGGCGTGCCTGATTGGAATACACATGGGTTGCATACCCTAGGGTAAGATCAGGAGTTCCTGCGCATAGCCACTGCCCGCCCGCTTGCGCGCGCAGGTATCCCTGACTACGGCGCCGCTGGTGTCACGGGCCCAGCCCTTTGGCAACCCTCACTCCATCTAGCATGACAGCCTGCTGCAGCACGGCTCCAGCGGCAGCGCGGGACGCGCGCACCTGCTGCGCAACAGCCAGTCGCAGCAGGGCACAGAGCGCGACTGCCGCGGCCGCGTCGGCGTCGGCGTCGCGCTGCAGCAGCGCCGCGACGGCCAGTGCGGCTGCGGGCCGCCCGCCGTCCGGGACGCGCGCGAGCGCCGCGGCCAGCCGCGCCTGCATCGGCGCCGCGGCGAGCAGGCCTGGCAGCCGGCAGGCCTGCCTCAGCCCGAGCAGGCGCAGTGACGCAGCAACAACACCGCTTCCAGAATGCGCATTTAGGGCAGGCGGACCGCGCGTGCGCAGGCTTTGCTTTGGTTGCTGGACAGCAAGGGCTGCCTTGAGCACTGGCAGGGCACGCAGGGCATCGCGGCGCTGGCTGAGCTCCCACCCTACTCTACCGCGAGTCGGCCTGCCTGCTTCAGCAGGGCCGTTGAGGCATGGCGCGGTGTCGCACAGGGATCATACCGGGGCGGCCACAGCGGGGGCCGGCTGGTTATCGACTGGGCCAAGTGCTGTCGCGCTGGGGCGGAGCCGCGCGGGGCGCGAAGGCCGCCACCGCAGCACTCATAACGCCCCGGCGCACATGATGCAATGCGCGGGCCTGCCCTGTCAGCGTGCGCAAGGGCGAGCCGGAGCAGGTGATCAGCTAGCAGCGAGCAGGCTTGCGTGAACGCTCGCACTGCCAGGAGCCTGCGGGCTCTGCGCGGCCCACCCCAAGACGCACGTGCCTGGGATGCTGTCTTCAGGCTGCACCCATGGGAGCGCTCGTCAGGCTGCAGAAGGTCATGCAGACGTGATGCTGCACGCCCAGTCCGCACCGGGGCGCTGCGCGGCGCTGTGCAGCAGCAGCAGGAAGGGGCAGCCGTCGAGCGCGGCGGCCGCGGCGGGCTCCGGCGGACCGGTGCCCTCGGCGCTCTCGCATTGCAACCCGGCGCCGTCGGCGCCGCCGCCGCAGAGCCCCAGGCCGTGCGCGCGGCAGGCCACGTACAGCGGCGCGAACGCCGCCGCTGCGGGCGCGCCCGCGCTGGGGTCCATAGGGTTAGGGTTAGGGTCGGCGCTGGGGTCAGGCTGCAGGTCGGGCGCAGGCGCGCCGCCGACGGCGCCGGCCGCCCAGCAGACGGCGGCCAGGGCGGGCAGCTCCGCAGCCACGGCGGCAGCCGGCGCGGCCAGCAACGCGTCCATGAGCTCAGCGCCGGCCAGCGCGCCGGCCGGCGCGCCTGCTGGGCTGCTCAGCCCATCGGCGCCGAGCGCGGGCGGCTGTGCCTTCCACAGGCGGCGCAGCAGCTTGCGCAGGCGCGCCGCGCTGCGCTCGCCGCCGCGCACGGTGACGGCCGGGCCTGTCTCATGGTCAGGCTCAGGGTTGCCGGCGCCCGCCTGCCCCACCCTGGCGCCCCGCCTCCCTGCGCCCGCGCAGCCCGCCCGCGCATCCGCTGCAGCCCCGCCGGGGGGCGCGTCCGCCGCCGCCGCGCTGCGCCTCCGCCGCTTGCCGGGCGCAGGGTCTGGCCCAGGGTCAGCAACCCCGCTCGCCGCGCCCTCGCTGGCCCTGCGCCGCTTGCGCGCGCCCGCGCCGCGGCCGCTGCCGCTGCTCCCGCCGAGCGCGCCGCCCAGCGCAGCCTCAGGCAGGGCATGCGCTACGGCCCGCACCCGCGCCGCCGCAGCCGCCAGCGACGCCAGCGGCTGCGCCTCGGCCGGCAGGCACAGCGCCGCGCCGCCGGGCTCGCCGCCGCCGTCGCTGCCAGAGCCGCCCACCTCGTCGCCCCTCTCTGCGGCCGAAGCGTGCGCGGCTTCCGCAGCGGCGCCCGCGGCGCGGCCCTGCGCGGGGGCCTCGGCGCGCAGCAGGCCGAGGATCGCGGAGGCGAGCGGCCCGGGGTCGGCCTGCAGGCGCAGCAGCTGCCCCAGCACGCCTGCGCGCTGCGCTGCGCCTCAGCGCACAGCTGGCGCTCTGGTGCACATCTTACACCCTGCTTATCATCTGGCCTTACGGTTGACCAAGGTTCGACTCTATGAACACATGGCGAGTAAGCAGTGTTGCTGCAAGCTCCGCCATGCAGCTCTCACCAGCTGTGCTTACAATACCTACGAGAGTATAAAAATAATAGCTAGCTGGCCCAGTGCATGGCGCGCCGAACAACGAGCGTCTGTCACTCGCACACTTCCAGGTGCGCGGCACGGCAGAGAGTCGAGCGGCCGCGCCTGCGACATACGCGGCGACGGCGCCGCGCGCGGCGGGCTCGGTCTTGCCACCCACCGCGACGCGCAGCGCCTGGCGCAGCGCGGCGGCCGCCAGCAGGCTGACCGCCGGGGCCGGCACCGGCCCTCCCGCCGCAGCACGGCCGCCGGGCCGCCCAGCAGCCCCTGACCTTGTTGGCGTAGGGGCGCCCGAACTTGGATCCCCATGCGCCAGGTCTTCGGAGGCAGGCGCGGCTGCGCGCCCCCGCGCGTCGCCCAGCAGCGCCTGCGTGAGCTCGAAGAGCTCGCCGGGCCGGCGCGCGACCAGCGCCGCGGTGTCCGCCAGGAAGGCCGCCACGGCATCGCACCTGCGCCGAGCACCATACCCTAACCTTACCTCTAAAGATCGGGGACCATCGATGGCATCCCTTGAGATCTCTCTGCGCGGCCAGCAGCAGCACTGAGTAAGTACCAGCGCTGAGCAGTTGAGGCGCGCGTCGCTGCCGCGTGCGCGCCTGGCCGCGTCGCCGCCGGCCGGCGGGCCGCGCGGCAGCAGGCCGAGCCAGAGGCCGGCCTCGGCAGGGCTCTCCTCAAAACCCACCATGGCCTCCAGGCGCCGCGCCGCCAGGCGCGCCGCCGCGCCGCGCACGCCGCCGTCGCGCGCGCACGCCAGCAGGCGCAGCAGGGGCAGCAGCGCGGCCGCGCTGGCGGGGGCGCCCTGCGGCCCGCCCGGGGCGGGCGCCCCGTCCGGGGCCTGCCAGGGCCCTGTCGGAGCGGCCCCGCCGGGCTCGTCCGCCGCAGGGTCCCAGGAGCCCTCTGCGGCCGCCAGCCAGTCCAGCGCGCCGCGCTGCAGGAGCGGGTGCCAGCCCAGCAGGTCCTGCAAGGGTTACTGGTCAGCCGAGTGAACAGGTCCTGCGAGGGTTTCGAGCCAGCTAAGTGAACAGGTCCTGCGAGGGTTCCAGGCCAGCCAAGTTGACGGTGGGGGCAGGGAATGGGGGGGGGTGTGGCTGCGCCTCCCAAACAGCACTGTGCAGCATACCAGCAGGCCGAGCGACAGCTATCAGGCCTGCCGGGCGGAGCCAGGAGCGGGTGGGGCCTTGCGCAGGCGGGCGGGTGGAAGCGACTCGCGTGGTCCGCAGCCGCTTTGCGCGCTCGGCGCGCCCCAAGCAAATACCCAGTCGCTCTGCTTGCCAGGCTGGGCAGGCACGCAGCATGCGTCAAGGTACCCCCTCACCACAGGGCAGTGAAAGTTATCCCGGTTTCCAACCAATTCTGACCTGAACGGAGCATCAGGGTCGGAGCCGGGAGCGGGGCGGCGCCTGCGGCAGCAGGCGGCTGGGGATGACGCGCGCGTCCGCAACGGCCTCCGGCAGGCAGCGCGCATACGCGGCCTGCACGCGCAGCAGGCGCGCCATGGCCAGGCCCGCCGCGCCCAGCGCGCCCGCCGCGGGCCGCCCCCCCTGGTCCTCGCCCCCGCCGCGCTCGCGCTTGCCCGCCTCCTGCCGCTCATGCTCGCCGCCGCTTCCATCATCGTACGCATCGGCGGCCGCGGCAGGCTTAGAGCCATCCGCTGAGGGCGCCCCGTCCGGGAGCGCCCCGCCCGCTGCGGCGCCAGGCGCTGCGGCGCGCGCGGCGTCCGGCACGGGGACCCCGGCCCGCAGCTCGGCGTCCAGCACGGCGAACGCCGCCACGAGCGCCTGCGGGTCGGGCAGGCGCGCGCGCGCGGCGCCGGCCAGGCGCGCCGCCAGCGCGCGCCACGGCGCGCCGCCGCTGCCGGCCGCGAGCGCGTCGCCCGGCGCGCCGCCGGCCTCGCGCCAGCCCCGGAGAGGGTACACCGCGGCTGCGAGCAGGTCGCCATCGTCGCCGGGGGCGCGGCCGGCGAGCGCGCCCGCGCCCATGTGCTGGCCAATGGCGGGCGCGGGGGCGGGCGCTTGGGTGAGGTGCGGGGCGTGCGCATGCGCAAACGCGGCGGCGGCGGCCGCGTCGGCGAGCGTCGCGTGCAGCGCTGCTAGCTGGCGCTGCAGCAGGGTCAGCGTCGCCAGCCGCACGAGCGCGGAGCTGTGCTGCACGCCGCGCGACAGCGCCGCCTGCCGGCGCGCAGACCAGTCATAGGCCTGACGGAGGCATCGGCGGACCACCGCAGCGCGAACGCTGCAATTCGCACGGCACCGCATGGCACCGCCGCATTGAAGCCCCCCTCTCGCACTGTTACGGCCCATGCGCGTCAGGCCTGCTGGCTACCTTGCAGCGCACGCACACAGGCCGTGGGGTAGCTTGGTGGGGTAGCCATGTGCTGCCATGGCTGGCTGCGCCACACGCCATGCAGCAGGTGCCAGCGCCAAGCGCTGCAATGCACGCGCACGAGCAGGCGCGCCCCCGCGCCATGGCCTGGGGCAGAGCGGCGCAGCGCGCGCGCACCTTGGGGAGGCAGGCTGGGCAGATGCGCCGCAGCAGCGCCTGCACCAGGCCGCCGTCGATGGCGGGTGGCCCTTGGCGCCTGCGCCCGCACGAGCCCGAGCTCACAGGCGCGGCAGCGGGCTGCATGCGTCGCAACGCGGAGGGCCGGGCCAGCGCCAGGACGGCAGCCGCGCCCGTTGCGCCTGGGCACCAAGCTGCTTGCCATGCGAGCTTCTAGACTGCCCAATGGTGCAGGAATGAAGAGCGCTCGCACCCCTGGCAGCCGCGAATGTCGGGTGCGCCTGCGCTGTGCCGAGCTGGGGCGGGTGGAGAACTCCTTCCCATGATATATAACTTCACAGTGTAGGTTAGGGTGCCTCACAGGGGCGCGCCTCTGAGCCCGCAGCAGCAGCGGCGCCTGCCCGGCGGCGGCCGCGGCCACGCAGCGGCCCAGCGCCGCGGACGTGGCCTGCCAGTGCAGCCCCGGCCGCGGCTCCGCGCCGGGCGCGGCGGCCAGGTAGGCGGCGGCCAGGCCGGGCGAGGCGGCGGCGGCGGCGCCCAGCAGGTCAAAGTGCGCCGCGTGCTCGGCGGGGCGCAGGCGCAGCAGCAGGCGCAGCAGCTGGCGGTGGCCTGCGCGGCATGATAGGGTAGGGTTAGGCAGACCCTGTGAACAGCTGGAAGCATCGATGCAGTGTGGCAGCAGGCGCAGCAGCTGGCGGTGGCCTGCGCCCCGTGTTAGGGTAGGGTTAGGCAGAGCCTGTGAGCAGCAGGTAGCATCGTTGCAAATGTGGACCCACTGTGCAGCCACTGCCACTGGCCTGGTGGCTGCGGGGCTGGGGCCACGCAGCGGCCGGCTCGCCCGGCGGGTTGCAGCGCGGCGCGCGCTCGGGCGGGGGCGCGCAGAGCGAGGCCGCGTCCGGCCATGGCGGCATGTGTCGAGCGCCAGAGATTGCACGAGCGGCTAGATCAAGAACAGACACTGATCATGGACAGGGCGCGCTTGCGACGCGAGACGCGACCCATGCGACACAGCATGGTCGGCGTGCGTGCCCGAGTGGCTGGCGTCGCCCCGGCCGGGCGCATGGCCGTCAGCCTCGCCGCCGGCAGGCTCGGCCCCGGCGGCCTCGCCGGCCGCGCCCGGCGCCAGCCCCAGCGCGGGGTCCGAGCACAGCGCGAGCAGCAGCCGCTGCGCGGCGGCCGCTGCGGCCGCGCGCGCCCCGCCCGCAGCCTCGGCGCCGCCCTCCGTAGCGGCCAGCGTCGCCAGCTGCGCGGTGCAGCATGACGCCCTGTTTGGCCAGGGTGAGACAGGGGGTAGGCTACGTAACCCTACCCTGACACAAGAAGGTGCGGAATGCGCCCGCCTGGCGCGGGGAGCGCGCGGACCGCGGATGCAGGCCCTCGGAGAGCCCCCCGCGCGGCAGCCCGCCGCCTGCCAACCCCGCTGAGCATGCGCGCAAGGGTTCAGCGTTACCTTCAGGACAGTTCGCCAGCAGCGCGGGCCCCGACCTGGCCCAGCACAGCGTCGCTGAAGGGCGCGGCGCGCAGCCGCGCCGCCACGGCGGGGCCCGCGCGCGCCAGGCGCGCGTGCACATCGGAGACAGCCTCCGCAGCAGCCGCCGGCGGCAGCGCGGCCAGCGCCCCGAGCAGGCCTGCCCACAGCGGCCTGCGCACACCTCGCGGAGCATTGAGCAACCCCGCGAGTGTCCTCTTGGCCGCAGCCGCTATATGCAATTACGGCGGGCGCGGGCAAGTGCAGGCGCGCCGGGGCGCTCGCTGTTCATACCCTACTATTATCCCGACATCAGCGGCCTCTCCAGCGTAACAGACGCCGCACGCGCCAGCATCGCCAGGCGCTCGCGCAGAGGTACAGCAGCAGCTGCCGGCCGCGCCAGGAGGGGCAGAGGCCCGGGCGGCCGCGCGCGCGATAGGCGGCGTGTCGTGCGCGCACCGCACGGCCAGCAGCTGGGGCAGCAGCGCGTCGTCCGCGCCGCGCACCAGGGCGAGCGCGAAGTCGGCGAAGAGCGCCGCCTGGGGCCGCTTGAGCGGGTCGGCCGCGCGCCAGCTGCGGTGCCAGGCCTGCGGACCAGCCTCGCCGGCGCCCGCCTTGTCCCTGCGCGCGGCCGCCAGGGCAGGGTCGGGGTCGCAGGCCTAGCGCCCGCCGAGCTCACAAGCAGCGCGCTTGTGGTGTACAGCTATTTCGGGCCTTGCCGGCAACAAAGGTGCGCAGCAGTGCCGCGTCACGGCGCTTCTCCTTGTGGCCCAGCTTCAGCATGTGCAGACTTGCAGCGCTGCGTCAGACGCCCCGCCCCCGACCTGTTGCCCAAGCAGCCCCAGCAGGCTGAAACAGGCTCATAAACCGAACACACCTGGATGCGCCGAAAGGCGCGTGCACTCATAGCCTTCCTTCCGGCGGTGGCGCGTGCCTGGGCGGGCGGGCGGCCTTGGCCAGCGCGGGCAGGTCAAAGTCCAGGCGGCCGGCCAGGGCGCGCGCCGCCGCCGGGCCCCTGCCCGCCACGGCGGCCAGCAGCAGCAGCGCCGCGTTCACCTGCGGCAGCGCCACCCCGGGGTATGCGGCTTCGTTACCGCTGCTGCCGAGGCCAGACCCTCAGCATGACCAGGTAAGTACGGGGCCGTAGGATACTGCCACCAAATGCATGCTCACAGCGCAGACATAGGGCACGATGCTAGGGTTGGATACCCTAAGCTTGCAATCTACAACAAGAAAGCACCTTGGACCGCGTGCCGGAGCCGAGGCAGGAGTAGAGCAGGCGCGTGCGCCGGCCGGGCAGCGCGAGCGCCAGGCGGTCCAGCGCGGCCGCCGCGGCGGAGCGCGGTGGCGCGGGCGCGGCCAGCAGCGCCGCCAGCGTGCGCAGCAGCTCGATCGCCACGCGGTCGTCCCGCGCCTGCCGCACGCATGACTGTTGATTTGCTGGAATGCAGTGCTAGGTGCTGCATAGGCTTGCAAGCCTCCGTGGTGGTCTCTGGCTGGGCACACACGCTGTAACCGCCTTGACGCTGACTTTGTGCTCAGGGCAATGGAAATTGCAGTGTTGGCTCAGGGCGCACACACATTTACTAACAGCCTCATCCGCTCAGCCTGGCCACAACCTGAGCTGCAGCACTGCAAGCATGCGCACAGCCCGCTGCCGAGCCGGCTCGCACAGCATGCCCGAGCGAGGGACCCCGCGCGCGCTCAGCAGCCCGGCAAGTCTTGTGGCAGCCCCCGAACAGGGACTAGCCCCTCGAGCCCCACAAATGAGCACGGGAGGCACACACACTTGACGACAGCCAGGCAGGCTGCAGGCAGGGACGTGGGGCGCACCGCCGCCTGCGCTGCCCACAGCGCCTGCAGCTCCGCCCCGTCCGGCGAGCGCTCCAGGAACGCGAGCAGGAACGCCGGCGCCTGCGGGCCCTGCAGGGAGCTGCGCAGCTCGCCCAGGCCTGCGCACGTCGCTCGAGTCAGAGCTGCAGCCACTGCACGTGTCACGGCGACAGCTCTTGCTGTGAATTTCTATGTGTGTGCCACAGTGTGCGTGTGCTGCTGCTGCGTAGCACTTGGGCTTGCAGTCCCGCCTCTGAGTCACATAAGCCACTGTGCGGTGCTTGCAGTGCAAGACTTGCAAAGCTTGTGGCAACAATGCAATATGCTGCAATTCACCGGCTGACTTACAGTAGCATACTCAGCTGTGGCGGCAGTCAACATAGTTACATAGTCTCACCTTGCAGAAGGACTTCAACATCCTGTGTGGCGGACAGCGCCTCCACAATGCTCGCAGGCGATGGCTTGCTTGCAGAGCTCGGTAGTGCCAAGTCAGGCGTGGCGCTGACAACATGACGCTCGCTGCCTGCCATTAAGTATATAAAGGAGTGCACCATGAAAGCTGCCAGGGGCCGAGCGTAACATGCATGAACAAAGCTAAGCCCTGAAGTAGTGCTAAAGCTGTTGCAACAGAATGCTGCGCAAATGTGCTACCGCAGACTGCACAATGACTGCAGTGCTGGCCGCAATGCTGTGTCAACAGTGCAAGAGCTAAGGCTTTTGGCAACTGAGTGAGGCTGCTCAGGCATCCCAGCCCCCAGACGGGGGCCCGCCAGGATATGATGTAGGCCGCGCCATGTCCTGCGCACGGCCTTGCCGCCTAGCTGGCCCCTAGCCTTGCAGGAGTTACGTGCTTGCATTGCATGGCCAGTCCACCCCACCAAATGTCAGGCACATGACATCCCTGAAAGCTCAAGAGCATTGCGTTGTTACACAGCTTGCTGTACAGAGATCTAACGAAGAACGCAAGCTCCTAGTACAGCAAACACTTGATCAAGTCTAGGCTTGCAGCTGGTGTATGCATACACGCTGATACACACTAGCGATGAGTACAAAGTGGGCTGTAACAGGACAAGCCAACCAGCCCATCACACATGCTTGCCCGCGTCACCCGTGCCAGCTTGGGACACTGACACATGATCCCAGCAGCTCCCCACAGAGCTGCCGCCCTGCTATCGGCGTCGCGACCTGTCAGGCACTCACACATGGGCACGCCCTATGGCGTGTGGGGCACCCCTAGCCCAGAAGCACCGCGCCGGCCTCGGCACGCATGCGCGCTGCAGACAGGCAGCCCGGGGCACCACCGCGAGCAGGCACAGCTTCCAGACCCTGGCCGGCAGCGCGCCGGCCGCGCGGCGCGCCTCCGCCCGGCCAGGCAGATCACACCCGCCAGCAATTGATGCAGCGGGTCGCTGCCTGGCTCCCAGCACGGCGCCAGCCAATCACAATCGCCAGCATATGATGCGGCGGGTCGCTGCCTGGCTCCTAGCACGGCGCCAGCCGATCACAGCCGCAGGCAGTTGGTGCGGCGGGTCGCTGCCTGGCGCCTAGCACAGCGCCAGCCGATCACAACCGCGGGCATATCATACGGCGGGTTGCTGCGTGGCTGCTAGCAGGGCGCCAGGCGGTCGTTGTACATCTGCGCGCCCAGGTACAGCAGGTGGTCCGAGACCGACGTGCACAGGCCCAGGAAGCAGACGCTGTTGTGGCAGCGCGGGTCCTCGCCGCTGTCGTCGCACACGCCCAGCACCTGCGCGCCCGCCACCATGCTTCTTGCTCGCCGCCGCCGCCAATTCTTTAGCTTATGGCGCACATCCTCCGCGCTCTCTCTTGGGCTGGACAGGCACACCAATGGTATGACAAGAGCTGCACACTGGCGACCCATGAAAATAGCGCTCGCACCCAACACATAAGCAGGCCTGTTAGGCACAGGGCTGCCCACATAGAGCTCAGCACGGAGTACGCGGCCGCACCGAGCCAAGGCCAAAATCGACCTGCCAGATCTCGGTGGCCACGTGGTGGAAGCCTACCCACGTGGGCGGCCACGCTGGCACGATGTCGCGGTTGTGCGTGAAGCGCACGCTCATCTGCGCAGCTCGCGCGCTGGTCAGCTCGAGCGCGCAGGGTGCAGGCACCGCGGCCCGCCGATGTCGCCGTGCTCTGGCTCTTGCGCTCGGCCCGCCGAGCAAGCTCTGCAAGCTTGCACCAGTGGGTCTTAAATAGTCTAAAGAGTTTGATATGACGTAAGGACAAGTCTCGTGACATGCACATTATATCCCACTTGACATGTGTACGCTTCCGCATGAAAACCTGCAACTGAAATTCGATGTACATCGAGCTAGTGGCGACTGGCACAGGCCTGGAACAAGCTCACACCGTGAAGAGACGCGCGACAAGGTTTGGCGCATAAACAGCCTCGTGCCGCACACCGTGGTCTGGCTCTGCGTGAAGCGCGCGAACACGTCGTTGCCCACGCGCGGCGACCCGAACGTGACCAGCCGCACGTCGCTCAGGTTGGCCTTGAACTTGAGGTCGAGCGCGGCAATGGTGGCCATGGCAGCGCCCATGGAGTGGCCGATCGCGTAGAGCGGCGCGCCCGGGTGGCGCGCGGCCATGGCGCGCACCGCGGCCGTGATGTTGGGCTCCAGCGAGCTGTTATTGTAGGAGACGAAGAAGCCTGCGGCGCAAGGCGCGCATCATGGCCGCCTCGGCGCCCACCACGCGCGCCGCTGTTGTGCCCCTGGGCCTCCAAGCGCCACATCTGCAGAGCCAGCGACCACCCCGCCGAACACACCCGGTGCGCCTGCGGCCGTGTCGGCACTGGTGCAACAGCCTCGCCGCATCACACTATCAGCCCCACCTCTGCACATGCACACGGAACCCAGTCTCAAACAAATGAATTAGGTCAGTGGGCGGACGTTGGCACGCCCCAGGTGCGCAAAAAATGGATATGAGGAGTAAGCGCGGCCGCACCGGTGTGCACGAGCGCGCCCTCGGCGTCCGGGTAGGGCACGTGCAGGTCGGTGCGCCAATAGCGCATGTTCTCCGCCCAGTTGTACAGGCTGTGGCTGTCGGTGCCGCGGAACGCGATGACCATGGCCGCGAGCGCGGGCGAGTAGCCCGCGTAGCCGAACAGGTCCCAGCCCAGGTCGAACACGACCGCCTCCGGCACAAAGCCCGTGGCGTGCCGGTGGCACCTGCCGCGCGCGCGCGCCCCCTGCGTGAGCCCGGATTCCAACCCTTCCCTCCCGGCACTGCACAGCGGCTTGCCCTGTCAGCCGGGGCGCCGGGCGGCGCGCTCGGCCGCACGTCCGCCGCGCCGCGCCGCCCGCAGGCAACTGGTTTGAACGCAGCCTTGGCGGCCATAGGGTGCACTGCGCAGCTATGTCACTGGCGCCCACTCTGGGCCCACCTGCGACCACCTGCGCCTGGCTAGGGGCATGGGCGTGGGGCGCGCACGCGGCGGTGCTTACCGCCCCGAGGCCACAAGCAGGCCCCTGCGCATGGCTGGGGCGCCTGGGCGCCCACGCGGCGACGCCCACCCAGGAAGTACGAGCAGACGCGGGTGGCAAAGGTGGGGTCAGGGGCGCTACCCTAACCTGCGCACCGCGTGCAGTTCCAGGCGGCCACGTTCTCGGCGTGGCAGTAGGCGACCGAGTTGAGCTGCGCCAGCTGCAGCGCCAGGTCCAGGTCCAGGCCCGAGTGGTTGGCGAAGCGCGCCTGGCGCGGGCCGGGGCGCTGCGCGTCAACAGTCTTGCCTGCTGTTTGATGGCGACAGGTCTTGTCTGATTTATGCCAGCGGACAGCTGTTTACCATTCTGACTATTGTGCATGGCCTGTAGAGTCGACGCCGTGACTTTGCGTGCTGAGACTATGCGCGCCCGACGCATGTGCACTCTGCGCGGCCCTGCGGCGGGCCGTGCTCCCCAGCGCTGAGCAAACCTGGTCTGCAGTGCACCCTGGACCAAGTGTGCCACACCCGGCAACAGGCGAGGCCGACACAATAAAGCAGGACTAGGGTAGAGCGCACCTCCGCCTCCTCCAGCAGCCACATAATGGCCGGCGACAGCTCCGGCACGAGCTCGGACTCGTTGAAGGGCGCCCATGGCGCGCTGTCATTGCCCAGCGCCGGGCCAGGCCGGCCTGGCCGTGCGCGGCCCGCAGCCGCGCGCGCGCACGGCGCGGCCGCCGCCTGCTGCATCGCCGAGGCGACGGCGCTGGCCGTGCCAGGCGGCAAACCCTCAACGACTTCTCCACCTGAGGGCGCCCTGTGTAGGCGCCCCGGATGCGCGAGGTTCACTGGGTGCAGGCCGGCTGCCTGCACGGGCTGCGTAGTGTCGTCCCTTCTCCGCGTCCCGCTCAGGTCGGCTGCGGCCGCGCGTCCTGCGGACACCGCCCGCAGGGCTGCGTCCTCAGCCGCGCGGTCCGCCGCGGGCGTGGCGGCCCGCAGCGGCAGGAAGGGCAGCCAGCGCCCGCCGCGCTGCGCCGCCACAGAGCCCGGGGCCTGGCCGCATGCGTCATCGTTGCTGCTGCACGCCTCCGCCCGCCCATTGCTGCCGGCCCAGGTCCGGACCGGCGGGTCTGACTGCGTGTTCCTGCTGCAGGCGACGCGCGCGGCGCCGCGCCACCAGCGCTGCAGCCAGCGCCAGAGGCTGGTATGCGCAGCGTGCACGCCCGCGCCTGCCGCCTCTGGCGTGCAGGCCGGCTGCGCCGCAGCGCGGTGCGGGGTGCACGGTCCGGCCGCGCTGCCGTGCGCGCGCAGGCTGAGAGCAGAAGCCTGGCCGTTGGGCTCCCCTCCTGCTGAGTCGCCTGCGCAGGCGGGAGCAGACTGTTGGTGGTGTGTTGCCTGCCTCACAGCCACGTTGAAGGGTTGCTCAGGTGTGCAGAGCGCTCGCATGACCCAGCGCACAGGTACACACAGCTGCACGCGCTGAGCGCGCCAGCGCGAGACAGCAAAGAGCAAGCAACGGTGCAACAGCTGGACACGCGCAACTGTCTCACAGCAGGTCGACAAACACGTCTTACGCCACCAGTACAGCGAGTCGCAGTTTCATCAGTGCAGGCGCAGCACAGATGGTGCGCACCTGAGCACGCTGAAGCAACAAGGAGCAAGGCTAGCACTGGGGCGAGCCCGCCCCTGCTCCTCATAGGCCAAGCCCGTCAAACGCCTGCGATGCGCTCCGCAACTTATTATGGCCACAAGGACTGGCGTTCACCGTCACGCAGTGGCCCCAGTCCAACGTAATATACCACTGCTAGGCGGGAACGATATGTATGCGCGACACAGGCCGTGCAAGCAGGGACATCAGATAAGTATGCCCCTCACCGCTGTGCCGTTGTGCTGCTTTGCTGCCACAGGCCTCGTGCAGGCTTGACGCGGCAGGGCAGACGACCTATGAGGCACCGCCGCGCTATTTGTCAAGTTGCAGAGCGCTGTCGTACCACCAGCTGCAAGCGTAGAACGGATGTATGTGCAAGCCACACGTTGCCTCAGCTACAGGTAAGCGATGCTGAGCCTCAAGCCCTACCCTAGACCCAACGCATTTTCTTTTGAGCAAGACCTGTGCCCGCCTGTTACTTGATGTCTACCTGCACTAGGTTTGTGCACAACACAAGAGTGCGCAACTCCTTCGCAACGAGTTGTTAGCCTGGAAAGCCAGGCCAAGCCTCATGGTGGGACCGCAGGCCGCGCTGGTGGCGCTAGCGTGCATTTGTGCGCTGCAGTCAGCCCGGGGTGACCTGGAGCTGCTACAACCCTACACCTCTCTTGCCCGCTACGGCCTGCCCAGCGCGGGCGCCCTCAGCAACGCAAGTTTCCTTGGCATCTCACCCAGCACTGGTGCGCGGCCCCCGCGCGCGACGCAGCACGTGGCTTTGGGAGTTTAAGTGTGGTCTGCACGGGCAGTTCTGCCAGTGGCTGCTGCACTGCCAGTAGGCTGTGTGTGGCTCATTGCCTGCGTGTGTAAGAACAGTGAGGCTGGCCGGAGTTGTAGTGCAGGCGCCTGTGGTGGCCTTCCTGAACTTTGGTAGATTAAGGCAACCTACCAGGCACCACACAACTACAAGAGTGTAACCGTGTCGTGGCCCTGCTGCAGGAGGCCTCAACCCAGGCGACCTGCTGGGACAGCCGCGCTGGGACAGGATCGCAGCCTACACCGAGCGCTGGACGGACTCGCTCGCCGCGCAGCCGCCCGCGACGAAGCGCGAGCAGGCGCGCCCTTGCACGGGTGGACTGGTGCCGGCCTGTGGCAACCTGTGCAGGCCCGCCGCTCGCCACCACGGTCTGCTCGCAAACACCTTTCTGCACAGCTCATAGCACAGTTGGTAGTGCCGCGCAGCGGAGGCACGGGTGCACAGGGCCTCTGACTGCCGCCTGGACTATGCGCAAGGGCGGCGTTGGTCAGGCGCATGCACGCGCGGGGTGCTACTGAGCTGCTGCGGCCCTATGCTGCTGCGCTGCTGGGCCTGTGCTGTTGTGCTGCGCTCGCCTCCCGCTGAGCTGAGGCCGCCGCGGGCGCGCCGTGCGCAGGAGCTGCTGCTGGGCGGCCTGCTGACGGTATGGCTGACGGCCGCGGCTGAGGTTTGCCGCGGGCGCGCCGCGCGCAGTTGCTGCTGCTGGGCGGCCTGCTGACGGTATGGCTGACGGCCGCGGCTGAGGTTTGCCGTGGGCGCGCTGCGCGCAGGAGCTGCTGCTGGGCGGCCTGCTGACCGTGTGGCTAACAGCCGCGGCCTCGGCCGGCATCAAGTTCTCGGGCGTCACTGCGGGCCCGGCGGCGCAGCCGGGCGGGCAGCACCTGGTGCGCTGCTGCCGCCGTTCGCATCCGACTTCATCCTCAGCTCGCAGCTCTCCGTGGCCAAGGACGGCACCTGGGGCCTGCTGGGCGACCAGCTGGCGTGGCAGGCGCGCTGCCTCCTTGCATGGCCGCCTGGCCGCCGCACGATAACAGTCCAGGTTCAACGGCGTGGCACTGCTCACGGCGCAGAACTGGGGCGGCACCGTGGCGCCCGCGCCGCTGGGCCGGCCGCTGCTGCCGCAGACGCCCGGGGAGGTGGCTGCTGCGGTCGCGGCTGCGGCCGCGGCCGGGCGGCGCGTGCGGGCGATCGGCCACGGGCACACCTGGACGCCCATGTTCTACGATGCCGACACGGTGCCCTAACCCTACCCTAGCCACACACAGACGCCCATGTTCCATGATGCTGATAGAGCACTGCTTGCGCGCCGCCTGTGGCAACAACAACCCTGCTACAAGATGTCTGCCATGCTGTACTACTCTTTCTGCAGGCTTGCTCGCCCTCTCAGCTACCATCTTAAGCTTGCAGTGCTTTGCATTCATGGTTACACATTGTTACATGACAAGGTGTCCTGTTATGGGCACATGCACCTTGCAGAATTCTTGAGTCAAGCAAGCGTGAGTGCTTGGGACCCGAAGTGATAAAAACATCTGCCCTCTCACTCACAGCGCACTGGAATGGTTGCAGGCCACCGACGTCATCTTCACCGGGATGCTGAAGCTGCCGAGTGGGCAGCGCATCGAGAATGCTGGGTGCGCCCTGGCGGCTGTCTGCAGCTCTTGGCTGCGGAGTCCTTCCAGGAGCGCGTCTGGGGCAGGGCTGCCTGGTTCGTGCGGAGCGCCTGCCCGTGCCAGCCTCAGGGGCCATGCCACGGCGGCGAGGCCCACACCCTGCATGCTGTGTGCAGGCGCAGCGCAAGCGGCGCGCCCCTGGTCCGCGCCTCGGCTGGCGTGGCGGTGGGCGAGCTGGAGCAGTACATCACTGACCATGCGGTGCGTGGCAGCATCCCGTTGGTGACTGGCGCTCCCCCACAGGCGTGGGGAACAGGGAGGACCAGCAAGGACGGCCTGCATGGTAAACTGACTCCAGAGCCAGCCAACTTGCACGTGCTGCATCGCTTGCATGTGGCATGCGTCAGCTCTCTGCCCTTCAAGTCAACGCCCGTGACCTGAGAGGTGGCCAGCCTCGGAGAAGCCGGACTGACCAGCGTTGAACGTGCGATGGGTTTTGCACCCGCGCCTGGCAGTCTCAGAGAGGTCGACCAGCCCCTGAGCATGTGGTTGTCCATAAGCACGCCATGACCAGTTGCCCGTGCGCCACAGCACTCCGCGCGCAGGCGGAGCCAGCGATGTCGCAAAACCCTATTCACACGCCACGATCAGCTGCCCGTGCCCCACAGCGCTCTGCGCGCAGGCGGAGCTCGGCAACGCCGCGCTGCCGACCAACACCGTGCTCGACACCACGCGGCTCAGCGGCTCGGTCTCCACCGGCTCGCACGGCGTGGGCCGCGGCTGGGGCGCCGTCTCCGACCTGGTCGACAGCCTCACGATCGTGGACGGGGGCGGGCGGCCCGTCGTGTACAATGCCTCGCACCCGTACTTCAACCAGGCGCGCGCAGCACCGCGGCCCGCTGCCTCCAGCAAGCACCTGGTGTGTTCACGGACAGGCGTGTGGTTAAGCATCCCAGCAGCACGGTCTGTAGAGCAGGGGCCTGTTTATTTTCACTTTCGTTTCGAGTACCGTTTGTCTTTTGTGGTGTTGCTGGTCGGGTGCCGTGCTGCGGGCGCGCCAGGCTCTGACCTGCCACTTGATCTGCTGCCCAGCTGGGAGTGAGCAAGCACCGCTCCATTGGTGCTGCTGCCGTGGGTGGAGGCCCTGGCAGCAGCAAGCTCACGCACACCCTGCCAGGTGCCGGGACCAAACTTTGCCGCCACGCCGGCATGCAGGCGCGCACGGCGTTCGGGCTCATGGGCGTCATCACCGAGCTCACGTTCCGGCTCGCCAGCCTGGAGCAGGAGCCGGACAAGCCCTTCGGCGCGGCCCCTGCGCGTCGCATGGTCTGTGGGTCAGAGCGTGAGGGCCATCCGAGGCTGCTGCTATTCCATGAGTGTTGCCAGTGTGTGCAGCGCGGCGTCGCGCGTCCCGGGTGTGCCTCTCCCAAGCACGGGCCGCATGTGTTATAAGCATGGTGCTGAGCGCGATGCGCGCGCGCAGTGGACATGACGTACAGCTACGACGCCATGAGCGACCTGTTTGGGCCGGCTGGTTCGCCTGCAAAGCTCAAGGTGCTGCCTCCCGGCTCTCTGCGTGCTTCCGTTGCAGGCTCGCAAGTCGATCCGCACATGCGCGCGGTCACCTCCGCGCCTTTTTTTTTTGTCAGCCGTGCGCGCATTCCAAAGGATCATGCAATATCCACGACATGTCACCGAATGTCATATTGCAAACTAAACAGCGCAAATGTCACCAGGTGCAGGGCCGTGTTCTCCCCCATCCGCACCAGCTCTGCATCAGCTCGCACCGCTCATTCGCTGCATCATGCAAGGCGCCACGGCGCGGCAGGCGCTCGTGACGTCCTACTCAGGGATCGAGCTGTTCTGGTACCCGCTCAACCTGGCAAGCGTCAAGGGCTTTTCACCGGCCGCCTGGGACCCGTACGCGGACCGCCTCATGGTCTACATGATGCAGCGCGCCGGCGGCGCCTCCCCGCAGCAGTACAGCGACCGGCCCAACCTGCTGGCCAACCTGGAGACGGCGCTGGGCGCGCTCGGCACGCAGGTCGGCCAGCAGACGGGCAGCCAGGCCGTGCAGGTGACCCCTGAGCTGTACCCTCATGCTGCAGGCTGCAGCGCGAACGGCCTCACAGTGGCAGCGACAGGTCCGTATGACATGCACCAGGGTGCTTTCATGGCCGCCTCCATCCGGGCCGCCGGCGGGCTTGGACCCGAGCTGCTGGGCCTTCCATGCCCTGGAGGCAGCAGATGCAAGCTACCGGAGCCGCCGTCAGGATGGCCACTCAGGTCACCCCGCATGACAGGCGCACGGCGCCTTGACACACGCGGGCCGCGCGCGCGCCAGGTCGCGGCGCAGCGCGTGGTCGTGCAGACGCAGCAGAGCCTGCTCAACGTGCCGGGCCTCAAGACGCTGCCGGCCGCGATCCACTACGGCCGGCACGCGATCGACCAGTTCCGCGTGTACGACTTCGAGATGACGTTCCGCGTCGACCCTGACTTCCGCGTGCCCTTCGACGCCTGGAACGCGGGCGTGGCGGTCGTGAAGGAGGCACTCGTGGCGCATGGCAGGCGCGCGCTCTGAGCCTTGACGCTCGCAAGTAGGGCTGGGGCACCTGGGTTTATCTTTCTCTGTGGCAAGATGACCCTAACCCTACCCTGACTTGACATCGACCCCGAGTACTGCGTGCCCTTCAACTTTGACGCCTGAAACGCCGGCGTAGCTGTTGTGAAGGATGCCGCCGTGGCCCATGGCAGGCGCGCGCTTGAGCGTCGGACGCTCGCAGCAGATCCATCGCGCTGGAGCGCCTGTTTCTTTTGGCTCTGGTGGCAATCAGACCCTAACCCTACCCTACAGCTCAATCGCTTTTTCCAGCGTTATGGCATGCAGATGGCGAGGCGCGCGCCGCTGGTCTGTCTGACTTTGTGATCACAATCATCACGAGTTTTGTCATGCAGAACAGCTGGCTCGTGTGGGGCACGTCTGACGCGCGCGCGCGGGTCCGCGGCCCCGGGCCCGCCGCGCCGCACCCGCGCCTGACCTGCGGCCTGCCGCGCCGCCTGCAGCAACGCCGTCGTGACGATGGAGGCGCGCTTCACCGGGCAGAGCGCGGCGACCATGAACCCCGCCTACTTCGAGGGCGAGGCGCTCTTCTTCTCGATCGAGGTGGGGTGCTGCCCTGCGCTGCATGCGCGCGACGTCCTGCTCTGGCATCATAGCACTGCCTCTGCATCCCTATCGTTTGAGCTTACCTGAGAAACCGGGCTTGCCTGGCATCAAAGTAGCACTACACCTTGCTCATGGCCCTGTATACAATGTAAGGCCCCCATCTAATGCTCACCTGATGCTGTCATGCGCTTCCTCGCGCAAGTGGCAAGCGCCTGCACCAGCATGCTCAGTCAGCTTTGGCGAGCGCTGCGCCAAGAGCACAGCCAGTGTTGGGGAGACTGCTAGCGCGATCTGCTGTGAACTTCAGATTTGACGGCCGTGCGCCAGGTCCTGGCAGCCGAGGGCGCGCCAGGCTGGGTCGAGCTCCGGCAGCGCGTGTTCGAGGCGTGGAGCGGCCTGAATGGCACGCTTGCGCCCGCTAAGCCTCACTGGTGCGCATGAAGCCAGTGCTGCTGCTCTGAGTTTAAGGTAATAGGATTGCAGTGCATCTCCTCCTCGACTCTGAGCAGCCCTTTTTGTGGTCACACCTGGATACTCAGCCTGCTCTTGCATCACGAGCCTGCGGTCTACACTCCAGTGCGGGACGGCACGCCAGGGCTTGGGGGACTGAAATTTATGAAGGGCGTCAAGTTGGGGCCCGAGCAGCACAGACTTAAAAAGCGGATGTCAGGTCCACCGCAGGCTCACAACTGGTGAAGAAGGTAACACCCTCTGAAGGAGATACAAGAGACTGGCGTCAGCGCGCAGGGCCAAGTGGACCGACATCACCGACGGCGGCGCCAAGGGCCCGAGCTTCGACACGGGCCTCAGCGCCATCGACCTGTACGCGCAGCGCGTGTACGCGGACCAGGCCGCGGCATTCCGGCCGGCCGTGGCGGCCGCCGACCCGCGCGGCGTGTTCCGGCAGGCCTGGCTGGATCAGGTGCTTGGCATACGTTAGGGTAGGGTTTGTGACCCCAGAGCGCGGGCGCCCCATGGCCGCTGCTGACCCGCGCGGCATGCTCCGGCTGGCCTGCACAGGTGCTCTGCATAGGGTAGGCTTGAGGTAGCTGCAGTCCGATATGCAGCGCTCTTGGCACCCTGGTAGCTATGTGTAGCCCCTGCAGCTTACAGCAGGGTTTCCTCAGCTACTGTGTGTGCGCGGTCCGGATGGGGCGTGTTTCTGCATGTGCTGTACTTCAATTTTGAGAGGGCAGCCAGTAAGGCCCCTGGTCCCGGTGCGCTTGCTTTTTTGTGACGTCTCCCACTCCAGTAGATGCCCTTCCAAGCCATTTGGTCTTCAGCAGTGCATGTATGAAGCCTGGGGTCGAGGCAAATAATGTCATGGTTTGTTTTAGTCGTCTGGGTGCATCTCAATGGCCACAGCTGGCTGTTTCCTCAGCATGCTTGAAGGCAGATGGTGAGGTGAGAGGTCGATGACGTTTTGCGTACTCCACACGTGGTGTGGATGTGCTGCCCTGCAACAGACCTCTCCATGGGGCAGGTCCCTGAGCCTGTCTGGCAACATCTCGTGTGCGGCACGGCAAGGTTGCTTGCTGTGGGGGTTTGACGGTCTTTCATCTGCAAGTGTGTGTTTGCTTTTGTGCTCTGCATCCCGCGTGCGTCTGGAATGATCATGTGCCCACCCTTGCAGCTTTGTTACGGACCAGGGCTGTAGGGGTCGGATGCATCTCTGGAAGGTGCATGACCATGCCCGCCTGCTTTGCCCTCCATGCACTGAAACCTGCTGCTCTGCTGGGCGTACCTGAGCTTTGAGAAGTGATGCGCTCTGGTAGATATCAGCATGGTTCATTTATTTATGGAGATCAAAGGGCGGCAGGCATGGGATGCAAAAGTGAGGGTAGGTGAGCACTGCTTGTTCTGTTTGTGTCGAGATGCATTCGCATGCAGGTCTCATGTTGATCCCTCAAGGCGGGTCTGAGCATGCACTTCACCCGGATGACCCACTTATAAATGGGTAATATGTCGTGAACGAGCTGGTGTCTGAATGCTTTTCACCGCGGGCTTATGTGCCACGTCGTGAGTATCACAGTGCGGCGATCAGCTGCACATGTGTCTCGGACCCCCATCTTAGGTGTGTTGCTAAAGCTGGCAACTGCTCAAATCCAAAAGCCTGTTGCTGCCCGTGTCAGCTGTACCGCAGCCAGTGTTAACATGGATGCTCATCTGCATATCCTAAACAACGTTTTACACTGGCCATGCAAGTCAACATGCTTGGTCAACACTTCATTCAAGCCAAAGATGTTCAATCAGGAGCCATCATACTTAATCATAACTCACAAGCACAGACACGTCAGCAGGCAAGCACGAGTACAGCTGCCTATTCTTCAGGCTGGAGCTACCCCAAACAAGTCAGTATGTACAGAGAGGCAAGCAACAGCAAGCAGAGCACATCTACATTCACAGCAAGTCGTTCCGTGGGCAGCAGGCAGGCAAGACAGCGGTCGCAGGCGCCACGCTGCACTGC
>JAABUV010000313.1_pt1 | contig 74472 bp, 75 predicted proteins | sample 5559971 | NCBI WGS metagenome assembly JAABUV01 (sample SAMN10711881, study PRJNA513362) | rock metagenome | isolation source: Antarctica rocks | place: Antarctica: Victoria Land, Knobhead nord | collected 2015-12-19 | reverse complement strand
CTGTTGGCATGGAGACCACCTCATGGACCTGCAGTGAGGATGCAGATGGGAGACTAGCGTGCAAGCCTGCTAATCACTCAGCCCACATTCATGAAAGACAAGGTTCGTCTGCCTCAGGTTTGCAGTGCAGGAGTTTTTTTTCATGTCAACAATGGTCTTGGCGTCACTTCATGCTGCCCTGTCTGCTGTGTCGCCAACCTGAGGAAGGGGTTTTTGGAGGCGCGCTTGTTAGGGCTGGCGCTCACCCTACACCAATGTCCTGTGCTGCCAGCATGGGGGCCAACATCAGTGCAGTGAACCTAGAATTGTTCTACGTGACTGATCCAGCCGCAGTAAATGCATGCTGTCCCAGCCCGCACTGGTGCCTCCACCGCCGCAGCGGGCATGCCACCTACGCCCGTCATGAGCCGCCCACAGCTCACGTCTGCACCCTGTACCAAAACCAAAGCCCGAATTCAACTTGTTCAACTCTGCCCGTCGCGCCGGGGCCCGCGTGCGACCTGCGTCTCAGGCGGCAGCAGTGGCGGCGGGTACCCGCGCGGCTCACTGCTGGGCGCGCGCCACGGCTGATGCGCCAGCTCGGGAGGCAGTTCCGCAAGCTCGGGCACCCAGGCGCGGATGTAGCGCGCCTGCGCCGCACGCATGCGGCCGTGCTTCATTCGCCGCTCGTCGAAATGGACCGAGCGCGACATGCATGCGATGAACAGCAAGAGCGGCGCCATCCCATATGCAGTCGCCCTTCATGTCCACTGTGGCAAGTACTGAACAGCCACGCTTATGTGAATTCACGTGTCAAACTTACGCAAGCCACGTGGTGAGGAGAGTGCACGCAACGCGTGTCAGCCCATGCAGCCGGAGGCGCAAGGCCCACCTGCGCTCCCACCACATTTGCACATGCTGCCGCGTATGCACACCTCTGGATCGTACTTCTCGCCCTGGGACACCGTTCGGAAGGTGCGGTCGCGCGGGTCAAGGCCCACGCCGGAGTTGTAGGCCCAGTTGCCAGTGTTGACGGCCTCGTCATGGTCCACCAGCAGCGCCTGCCGCGCGGCGCGCGGCCGTTACATGCAGACACTGCCGACTGTGCTGCGCACCTCAGACTGTCATGTGGGTTGTGGGCCAGCGGCAAGTGACACACCATGCACTGAAGCCCTCCAACCGGCCCACGAGCAGCCCGCGCAGCTTGCGTCTGCTCCACTGCCCAACCCCCGGGGCGCACCAGTGCGCTCTTGGGCGCAATGGATAGCATGCAAGACCTGCTGGGCGCGCATACATGATGCCGGCGCTGCCCAGTGAGCATTCCGGGCTCCTGCCTGTCTGAGTAGCACAGGGTGGTGTGCCCATGCAGCAGGCGCATACCTGGAACACTGCAGCGCCCAGTCGCCAGTCCAAGTGCAGACCCTGAGCAGACCCTTTTCATCAGTCACACATGCCATGAAGCCATCACGCTTGCCTGCACGCAACAGGCTATCAAATGCACATCTTACACTGCTGACAGCTCTTGTTGAGCGCGAACGAATGCTGGACGGCCGCCGCGCCTTGGCAAACAGATTGGCCACGTTCTGGCGGCCGCGGTTGTTCATGTAGCCGGTTGCGCCCAGCTCGCGCATGGCTGCGTCCACAAAAGGCAGCCCTGCATGGCACAGGACCGCAGATTGAAGGCTGAAGGTTGGTGCATGCAGTTGCATCATGGACGTTTATGTGTGCTTAGCGGCGCAGCTGCACTCATCACATGGCTCTGCTCAGGCGCACAAGCCCCAGGGTGAGGCTGTCCAGGCATGCAGTCCGAGGCGGTCCAGGCCAGAGACTAGGCAGAGCGGTGTGGACCACTCAGGCCCAGCACTAGGAGGAAAGTGGCAGTCGCAAGCACTGCAGCACACCCGCCGTGGCATGGTTGCATGCAAAAACATGGCGTCCCCGCAGTGCCCTGTCCAGGAGTGCTGTGTGGAGCGAGCGGCGGACAGAGACCCGGCATGTGCCACTCATAGCAAGCATCATCCCTGCCGTCCAGCACATCCGGCTCTGCGCAAGGTCGCGCGCCTGTGCGGCCGCGCACCCACGCCCGGAACGCGTGCGCGTCTGCGGGCGCCCAGGGCTGCGGGGGCGCCTCGCCACGCAGCCCGCCCGGCCGCCGCAGCGCGCGCCACTCCCGCAGCGTCGAGAAGATGAAGAAGTCCCTGGCAACCGGCACGCGTTAGCCTACACCCTAGCCTATTAGTGTTGTTGTGATACCTACCGCGCACAGCAAGCTCCCAGGACGGCCGCATCTCAACCAGGGGCGTGGCGCTCAATTAAACCACGCCCGCCCGACTGCCGCAGCGCATGGGTTTTAGTGCATGCAGGCACAGCCCCGAGCGGCATGCGCAGTCAGCTGCGCCAACATGTTGTGAACAACCATTGGCGGCAGGCACGTCGTGAGAGCCCACTGCTCTTTGCTAGCTATGAATATCACAAACAAGGTCCCTTAGCCGCGAGTCACTGAGAGCGCAATTGTGGCTGCTTGACCGCCGTAGCAGCCATGCCGTCCACTACTGCTCAACACATGACTTGCTTACTGGCATGGTGTTGCTGGCATAACGAGCAAGGCCACACGCAAATTAGGCGCACGAAGCATAGCCGCGGCACCTGATCTGCAGGTGCATGGCGAGCGTGGCCGCGCCGCTCGGCGCGTCCGGAGCAGGGCCAGGCTCAGCGCCAACGCCCACCTCTGCCCCGCGGCTGTCACGACCGTGGCCTTCCTTTCTAACACTGCGCGTTTCTGTGCTGGCACCATGCTCCGCCAGGGCATGACAGGCGCTGGCGTCATGACCGACGCTGGCCTCTGCAGCAGACCCTCCAGGATTTGGGGCCGTTGTGCCGCTCGTCCTCACAGCCGCGCTGACACTGGGGCCCTCGTCGCCGGGCGCGGCGCCCTGGTCGCCGTGGCCGCACGCTTCGCCCGGCCCCGCGCCGTTGGGCCCCGCGTCGCCGCCCGCAGCCCGCCCCTGGTGCGCCGCCAGCGCAGCGTGCACTTGCCGCGGCGACAGCGCGCCCAGCGCCAGGTACGCGCTCAGCTTGGCGCTCGCGCCGCGCGCCGTGCTGGCCGTCATGCGCGCCTCTCGGAAGCCCTCGATCAGCGGCGCGGCGCTGCCGCCTCGGCCCTGGCCTGCGGCGCCGGGGTCGCGCTGCGCGCCGGCCGCAAGCCGCAGCTCCCTGAACTCCTCGCCCGGCGGCGCACAGCCCTGGCCGTCCCCCGGCGCGCCTGCAGCGGGCGCCGGCAAGGCAGGGCCGCCGGCGCCGCTGCGCGCGGCTGTGGCGCCTTCTTCCGCAGGGGGCCGGCCAGGTACGGCTGCGCTGCAGTGACCGCCGCGCTCATCGCAGCCGTACAGGAAGCCGTGCAGGTGCCGCATGCCCGCCGCTTCGCCGCCGCGCAGGCCCGCCATGGCGCTGCGCGCGTCCTCCGCGCCTGCGCATGCAGGCTGAGCGCTGAGCGGGGTCGGCTTGTATGCAAAGTCCAGCACGATGCACAGCTCACGCAGCGCAGTGAGACACTTATATGACATTGAAACAGACAGCGCGCGCAGGCCGCTGTGTGCCAGCGCATCATTTGACGTGCGCACGCCGCGCAAATCAAGCGCGTTCATGCGGCGCTCCAGCGCGGCGCCTGTCCAAATGTCGCCTGTCCACACCCGCAGGGCGCGCACCGCGTCTGCCGGCAGCACCGCTGCCACGTGGCACCCCGCCGGCACCGCCATGCCCTCCTCGACATGTATGGCCGCCAGCGCGAGCGCTGCCAGCTGCCCGCACGGCGTCAGGTCAACTGGTCCGGGTATGCAGCAGGGCACCACTGCCGCGATGTACAGCGTGCGCAGCGCAAGCAAGCTGCCGGCGAGCGTGCTGAACAGCCCGTGGCCCGGCTGCGCGTCCGCGGCGTGGGTGGCCGCGTCGCCGCCCACGCGCAGCACCAGGTGCTGCAGGCCCGCCAGCGCATGCGGCAGCGGCCGTAGGAGTGCCACGTCCAGGCTCAGCACGCGCAGCGCCGGCAGGGCCATGCGCCCGAGCAGCAGGGTCAGCGCGGCGGGGCAAGCCAGCCATACGACCCATGGGATTTATTTCGCTGCACCCAGCATCTCAGGTTGGCCGCCCCACCTGCACGCAGGGGCAGCAAGCCTTGCTGACACCTGCGGCGTGGTCCGGAGTGAGTGGCGCTGCTTACAGGTGCTGCACTACGGCATGTGCTGCTTTGAAGGCATGAAGGCATATGCCGGAGCGGACGGCCGAGGGCGCCTGTTCAGGTGGGAGGCCCGGCACTCTGCTGCAACCACTCCGCGCACCCTGTGAGTGACGCCCCAGCTCTGTGTCACATTTGCACTGAAAGTCGGTGATCGCCTAAGCATGGCTCCTCTGACGACAGTAGGAAAGCTACCCTCATGATGGCGTCTGGTGTTATGTAACCTAACCCTGACCCTGATACATCTGCACGCGCAGGCCCATGCAGAACATGGAGCGGCTGCGGCGGTCCATGCGGCGGCTCATGCTGGCCGATTTCGACCCGGGCGAGCTGCTGCCCTGCCTGCAGGTCCGCGCCCGGGCCGCCGCGCCCCCTGTGCGCCCGCTGCTGCGCGGCCTGCGCGCCCTTGCTGACTGCCGCGCCCCCCTTGCTGACCAATCAAGCGCGCGGTCCAGCTCGCGAGCTCAGCAGCATTGCAGATGAGCTCGGAGCTAACAAGGTGTGCAGGCGCGCCGGGACCCTTCTGCAGTGTCCGCCTCCCTGACGCACCCAGACCGCCCCAGCACGCTTGCAAGCCCGCGCGCGTCCGGGTGCGAGAGTGCATGCGCGGCGCGCGGCAGGCGCTGCTGCGGCTGGACCGCCCGTGGCTGCCGCAGGCGCCCGGCTACAGCATGTACATCCGGCCGGTCGCGTTCAGCAGCGCGGGCTCGCTCGGCATGGCGCCGCCCGCGCGCACCACGCTCATGATCCTGCTCTCGCCCGCCGGGCCGTACTTTGAGACAGGCGCGCCGCTGCGCCTCCTGGCAGGCAAAGGGGGCGATGGGTGTGAGTGTGTCTGCGGTCGCATCTTGCCCGTTCGCGTGTGACGTGTGCAATTAACTGCCAATGAGCGCTGCTGCGCTCATGTTCGCGCTACACGCGGGGCAGGCTGCACATCAAATACCACGGCTAGGGCATGCTCTGAACTATAACTAGGCTGCTTCTGCACAAGTTTCGTCTCTGTGCCAACCCCAAGCCTTTGTGCCTATGAGGTGCAAACGAGAGAGTGCGTATACTGCTCAGGACTCAGTGGCGCGCGGCCGCGCGGCAGGCCTGCAGCCGGTGCAGCTGTTCGTGGACGAGGTGAATGTGCGCGCATGGCCGGGCGGCGTCGGCGACAACAAGGTCGGCTCGAACTATGCGCCGGTCATCCCGACGCAGGCCGCAGCCTTCCGGCAGCACGGCACGCAGCAGGCGCGGCGCGCGCGCGCGCCTTGCCCGCAGCCACGCTGTGGCGGCGGCGGGTCTGGTTGTCTCGGGCGGGCCACGCCTGCATTCGCTGCCGACCGTCCAGCCTCCAGCTGGAGGCTGCCGGCCTGCATGCGCCTGGGGCAGCGCTGCTTGGCAAGCGCTCGCCCGCGCCTTGGGGCAGGGGCTTTGCGGGGTCTGCAGAGAAACTCACAGCACAATGCGCTCGTGTCATGGAACCAAGCTGGGCGGTGCGCATGCAGGTCGTGTACACGCTGCGGCAAGGCCGGGACCACCCCGATGACGCGGTGTTCTCCGAGTCGGGCGCCATGAATGTCATGTTCTTCCTGGACAAGGCGCGCGCGGCGCCGGCTGCCCCAGCACTGCCGTTTTACTGTAATTCGTCTCACATGCCTGCGCAGCGGAAGCCTACTGCAAGGTGCTGCCGGCCCTGTCCTGAGCGACACATCAGCAGTCTCGCTTGGCTTCGCGCCACACTGAGCGTTAGGCGGCGGGCTCCTCTCGGCGGGTGGCACGGGGTCACGCTCAGCCGCCGGCACACGCGGGCGCGCGCCGCGCGCAGGCGGGCGGCGGACGGGAGCTGGTGACGGCGCCGCTGGACGGCACGATCCTGCCGGGCATCACGCGCGACTCCATCCTGGCGCTCGCGCGGCGCTGGGGCGAGTTCGAAGTGTCCGAGCGGCCCGTCACCATCCGGGAAGTGCGGGAGGTGCGGCCGCGCCGCGCCGCGTATCTCCTTCATAGTGTTGGGATTGGGTGGCCCACCCGCTCAGCTACGGCCGCAGCGACGGCGCTCAGGTCACTGCACTCAGGTCCAGGGAGGCACTGACAGCGTCAGAAAACCAGGCGTTGTACAATGAGATGGCGAGGGCATGCGGTGTGTCGTGTGTCGTATGGCGCGTGCCGGGCGGCCTGCGGCCGCGGCGCTGCCGGCGCGGTGCGGACGGCGCTGCCGGCGCGCAGGCGGCGCGGCAAGGGCGGCTGCGCGAGGTGTTTGGCTGCGGGACCGCGTGCATGGTGCAGCCGGTGGAGCGGCTGGCGCGCGCGAGCGGGGAGGCCTTTGACGCGCCCTTCCACGCGGATGACCCAACGACGCTCACCGCGCGGCTGACGCGCGCGCTCAGCGACATACAGTACGGCCGCGTCGAACATGAGTGGAGCGTGCCCTTCGAGTGAGGCGGGCATCTTTTTAGCGCTGTGGCCCGCGGTACGGAACTGAACGGGGTGGTGCTGTGCACCGTGCGTTCCCAGTACCCCTGCAGGGCACTTGCGCCGCACGCGCGACCCCAGTGCGCATCTGTGGTTGCAGCTGGTTCTCACACGGGCTGCGTTGACGACAACAGCTGTGATAAGCGTGACTGTGCCCCTGCGGTCTTCCTCATGGCAATAAGACTTGCCCGCATACAGTGACCGGGCAGTGTAACACTTCTGCATCGGCCGCTTCACAACACGGTAACATCTGCAATTTGCATCAGCACAGACAAGCGCAAGGTTGCCATGTCAGCCTGCATGCATGCAGGCAGCGTTCCGCATGCAACCAGGACTACTGCTGTTTCTGCTGTCCAAACTGGGGGCTTGCCCGAGGCGGGAGAGCAACAGGTTGACAGGGATGTGCACAAGGTGTGCAGCAGCGCATGGAAAGGGGCTGTGAAGCAAATGCACACCAAGAGGCGAGGTGCCCCACACACGCAACAAGCACACTGATGAAGACGAGGCGGGCCTTTGACGCAAGCTCTGACCGCCCCAATCAAAGCTTCCGCACCGTCAGCACAAGCAGGGCGCAGGCACCGCGTGCCACGCTTTCCTCAGGCGCCCGCCCGTGGCTCTCATGTCCCCACATCCCCGCGCACGTTGCCGCGCGCTCCGGCTCACCCGCCGCGAGCCGCGCCGCGCCTGCTGCCGGCCTGGCCGCCGCCGCGGCCGCCGCGGCCGGAGGCCCCGCCGCGTCCCCGCCCGCTCGCCGCCGCGCCCCGGCCCGGCCCCGGAACGCGGTCGCCGCTCCGAGGTGCGGGCGCAGCCCCGCCGCCGCCGCGGCCCTTGCCCCTGCCAGCCACCTCGCGCTCGGGCCGGCGCGCGTCCCCGCCGCCCGCAGGCGCGGAGCGCGCGTCGCGGCCGCCCCGAGCGCCGCCGCGGCTGCCCCGAGAGCCGCCGCGGCCGCCTCGAGCGCCGCCGGCTGCTGCTCCACTCTGCTCGCCTACTCCAGCGCCGCTGCGGTCAGCCCTGGCGGCGTCAGCTCTGCGGACGGTCCGCCGAGTGACGGTCGACCTGCGGCCGCCGCGCCGACCGCTTGCACCCTCGGCGCGGCCTTCGGTGTGCCTGTCTGCGCCGTGTGCGGCCGGCGCAGCGTTCCGCGAGCGCTCCGGTCCGCGCACGCCCCCCCGATGCTCTGCCTCCCGCGCGCGGGACGCGGCGGGGCTGCCCCGCCCGCCGCTGGGCGGGCTGCCTGCGCCGCCTGCAGGCGCTGTGCGCCCATATCCAGCAAGAGCCGCGCCGCCTGCCCTGCTGGCGACCCTGGCCGGCCTCCCAACCCTGGGCGCGCGCCCAGCGCCCGCAATTCGGCGGCCCTGGCCGCGGCTGCGCGACCCGCTCGCGCTGTCCGCACGCGCGGCGCGCCCGCGCCCGCCAGGCGCAGCGTCGCCGACCTCACTGCCGGTCCTGCCAGGCCTGGGCGCCCCGTCCCTGGCCCAGCGCCCGCCGCCGTCCGCGCGCGCCCTGCCGCGCCCGGCCCTCTCCCTGATGCGCCCACGCCCCCCGCCGCGGCGCAGCTCCGACGCGAGCGACCCGCGCCCCAGCCGCCGCGCGTGGTCCGTGCCCCATGTGTCCGGCATGCCCCACCTGCGCGTGCGCAAATTCACATCCTCACAAACGCGTTGAGCTCCCAGCATCAAGCCGCCGGTGCATACAAGCAACCAGCCTGTGCGAAGCACACCATCAACTGCCTCTATGGCTTACATAGACCTCCGGCAAGGCGCGCCTATTAGAGTGCTGGCCCAGACCATCGGCCTCGCCGCTCTCCCCGCCGTGCTGCCTCGGCTGCGCGGCCTCCCAGGCCGCTTTGCGCCCTGCAATGCCCGCGGGGTCTAGGCCGTCCGGGAGCCTCTGCTGCGCCGCCCGCACACGCCCCCTGCCGCCGTCGCTACCCCTGGCCTCCCTGGCGGCGCTGCGGCCGCGAGCAGGGCCCGGCAGCGCGGAGCGCCCGAGCTGCCGTGCAGCCGCAGCGGGCGCAGGAGCCCAGGAGGGCGCGCGGCCGGCGCCCGGCGCGGCCGCCGCGCGCGCGGGCGCCTCGGCGGGCCGCACGAGGGCCGCGCCGGCGGCCGCGCCCCAGCCCTGCGCGCGGAATACGGCGGCCATGTGCGGCGGCAGCGGCGCCAGCGCGGTGACGTCGGGCGCGCCGGGCCGACGGATGGTGATCTGCGCCGCGCGGAACGCGCGCGCTCATCATTGGCAGTTCAAACCTTTCTTCAGGTACACAGGCACGTGATGCAGTCATTGCCGCTCCGACCATGCATCTGTGACATTCTCAGTGACGCGGTACATATTGCGGCAGCGCGTCTCCAGCGTTGCCTGCTGACTTTCAAAGAGGCTGAGAGGGCGCCAGGTGTGGGACATTGCATGGGTGGTCAGGACAATGCGGGACCGAGCATGCAAGCCGGGCACCGCGGGGCACCTGGCGGCAGTGCAGCTGCAGCGCGTCGGCCGCCGCCCCCTCTGCCTCCTCGCTCTGGAAGCCCAAATCGCCCAGCTGCAGGGATTCGCTCTGGCGGGCAGACGCGGCGCGCGCAGACGCATAGCGGCTGTCGCCCACGACGGGCGCCTGCAGCTCGGCCGCGCAGTGCAGCCGCAGCTGGTGCTTGCGCCCTGCATGCATCCGGGCCGCCTCAGCCTGTGCGGGCGGCCGGCGCCTTGCCGCGCTGGGGCTGCGGCCGGAGGGGCTCCGCCGCTCCGGAGCGGTGCAGGTGCTGGCCCTGCACACGCCTGTGGTCGTTCGACTGACAGTGTGTGATATGATGAGCCCCCGCTGCGATACCTGACAGATCTCTGTCGCCCGCATGCATGTGAAGATGAGGTGACACGCGGCGCAAGGGTGAGGGCAGGGCTAGGATAAGGACAAGGAAGGGCACCTGTGACGGGCTCCAGCTCCAGCCAGGCCAGGCCGCCGGGCCCGCGCGCGCGCACGCTGAAGCGCGTGACCGCCGGGCGCGCAGCGGAGCGCGGCGCCGCCGCCGTGGGCCGGGACCCCGGCCCCAGCTCCGGCGCAGGGCCTGCGGCATCCCCAAGCCCCCGGCCCCCGCCGGCCGGCACGGGCGCGGACACCGTGCCGCTGTCCGGCAGGCCCGCGCCGCCGCGCACCACCGCCCAGTAGAGCTTGTGCACGCTCGGGGCGTCTGCGCGGCGCGGCGATAGGTGCGTGAGGTCACGCGTCTGGTGCGGGCGCCGGGCGTCATTGTGAGCATTGCGGCCCCGCAGCGCCTGTGCAGCGCCGGCCGGTTTTGTTCACGGCAGCACACCGTGCGCAGCGGTCCTGACATCTCAGCCACACGCCGGACGCGCTCCTTTTTTTAAACTGCGCCATGCATGCACTGCCGCTGTCAGTGCAGGCACCGTCGCTTCAGGTGCGCCGCAGCTCGTTCGCTGTGCAAGCCACAGTGAGACATAGACGGACGCGGGCAGAATGCACCGCATGCAAGATGCAGACGCAGGGCCCCCGTCGGGCGGCTGCAGCAGCGCCGGCGCACCCCCGCGCGGCGCGGCGCCGCCGGCCAGCGCCTGCGCCGGCCGCGCAAAGGCGGCGCTGAGCCAGGCGGCCGCGTCGGCCGTGCGCGCGACCGCCATCGCGCCGCTGACGGCGCGGTCCAGGCGGTGCACCAGCCTGGCGCGGCGGTAGGGTTTGGTTGGTAGGGTTTCGTGCCTGCTGCACTCCATCCGAAGGCGGGCGCTTGCACGTGCCCGTCTGCGGCTCCAGCGCAGATTGTGCAGGACCCAATAATTGACCGGGATGACAAAGCAGCGGCACTGGGCGACCGCCCGGCGCGGCCGCCACCAAACCATAACACCGGCGGGCGGCGCGCCTGGGACACTCCTCGGCCCCGAAGCGCAGCAGCGGCAGCGCGGCGTCCAGCGGCACGCCGACGCCGCGGCCGCCCTGCGCGGCCAGCCCTTTACTATCCCGGCATCTCCCACAATGCACTGGTAATTACGGTGAGCGCAAGTATACTCTACCAAAAATCTTCCATAAATGTACCTACGCGGCCAGCCTTTTACTGTCCCCATATTCTCCCAGAAATTGTACTGGTAATTACAATTTAAGTGTACTCTCCCAAAAAATCTGCCGAGTATGTACTGCTTACCTGCGCGGCCAGCCCGGCCGGCTTGTCCAGCACCAGCAGCGCCTCGTCGCGGAGGAGCACGCGGCCGCGCAGCTCCGCCGCCAGCGCGCGCACGCGGTGGCCCTCCGACACCTCTGCCGCCGCCGGGGCGCTCGCGCTGGGTCAGCCGCGCTTGGGCGCGTCCCGCATGGGGGCAGCCCCCGGCCGCGTCGCCCGCCGCCAGGCGCACATGCAACGTTCAGCAGGAGGGCAGCGGCTGGGGCAGCGAGTGCTTGTTGCTGGGCCACGTGCGCGCAGCGCGCTCCCGTCCGGCTTGCGAGCCCGGCATTGGACATGGGACTGCGTGCGGAGCCCAGCCTGGCGGCGGACTCCGCACGCCTCATGCCGAGCATGTGTCCATGCGGCGCCCAGCGCCCGATGCATGTCCAGACAGGCTTCGCACTTGCGCGCCACCGCCCAACTCGGCGTGCACGACACTACAACCAGGGCGCGCTCTGGGCCGGCAGCATGCGGCGCACGGCCGGCAGCGCTAGCCGCGTGGGGTGCTCGGCGCTACGAGCGCGGGCTGCGCGGCAGGCTGCAGCGGGGCATGGTGCGCGCGGGCAGCCCAGGCATGCGCACCCGCGGCGCGGCTGGCGAGCGCGGGCGCGGCCGCCGCGAACGCCTTGGGAATGAGGAGGCGGGCGCCCTCGGGCAGCGGCGCGTGCGCGGGCGTGCGGCGCGGCGACCCGACGCCCGGCGCGCCGGGCTCCAGGCGCAGCACCTTGCGCAGGCGGAAGAGCCGCCGCAGCAGGCCGTTGGGCAGCCCGGGGCCGCGCCGGCGCAGCCAGGAGAGCGCTGCCGCACACACAGCGCGCGGCCGTCTGATGGTGCCTCGGCGGCAAGCAAAGGGTAGAGGGTGCATGCGCTCGCTGCAAGCACTGTGTTGCAGTGACCACGGGCTCCCAACACGGCCAGGAGCCGCGGTGCCAGCTGGGCGCGTGAGCGCGCCTGTGGGGGCCTCGGCGCCGTGCAGCTTGGTAACAGGCGGGCTAATGTAGAAGGCCCCCCAGCGCTCGGCCACCGCCGACGCCCGGGCCGTGTTGTGCACACCGCCTGCAGTACAGCCACACACTGTTACCAAGGTATGTGAACTCACGAACACTACTTCACAGCGTGACTCTCTGCACAGCCTCACACCACTGGGCTCTGCTGATGCCACAAAGCTTCGCAGGCTAAGTGCGGGCGGCAGGTGCGTCGGTGCACGGCGGAGGCGCGCTGCAAGCCCCCAGCTCATCCCATACTTCCAGCGGAGCAGGCGAACGCAGCAGAGGGAGCGCTCGCTCGAGAGAGGAAGAAAGGGAATCCGAGAAGCACCTCTCGACAGGAAGGCCAGGTGAGATCGCATACAGCACTTCCTTTCACTGACTCTGAGACCTGTGGGACGCACACCTGCCGTGTAGTTGCCAGCAAAGTGCGCCACCACGCCCACAACAGGCTGCTACTTTGGCGCTCAGGATGCCTGGAGTAGCCTTTGATGGCTCCGTTTGGGTCACCGGCGGTCAGACCGTCGGCCTGGGTACGTGCGCAAGCTCCTGTCGTGCGCACGCCTTGGCATGCTGCGCGCTCATCCTGACTCTGACTCACCTCCCAACGCCCGCACAGTCTTTGGCTCCGTCCTGTTCACGTGCGCGGGCGCGGTCGCTATGCTCAACGCAAGCAAGGCGCGGGACCGAGCTAGCTGCCTGACAGTGTCACCGGAGGCCTGGCTCCCCTCCTGTTGTAGCCCGCCGTCACAAACGGCTCGTTGTCTGGTACGTTTTGCTGCAACCTTACCACGTCAACAAGAAGTATACCGGCCTGACTGGCGGCGTGCGTCCGGCAGCGGCTGGAGGAGCGGCAGCTGAGCGAGCAGTTCACGCGGCCGCAGCCGCGCAGCCGGCCAGTGCAGCGCGTGGCGTTCGAGCGGGACGCTGGGCCAGGGGCAGCGCGGCCGGCGCCAGCACCGCAGCCGCTGGAGCCCCTGGAACGCGCCGAGGTGGAGCAGAGCAGCAGCAACGGCGCCAGCCGGTGAAGCCGCGCGCCTGCGCGAGAGCCGCAGACGTAGCGTCCACACGTGGCGAGCTGTGTGCCCCTCCTGCGGTGGGTGAGCCGCGCTGGCAGGGCGAGTACCGGCTGCAGATGTTGAGCAGCTGTCCAGACGCAGCGTGGCGCGGGTTGTACACGAGGGAGTAGGGAGTCTGCTTTGCTCTAGAGCGGAGCTAGAGGCCTCGTCTTTGAGCCCAACGATCGTGCCATTGACATCATTTCAGCGCTTGTCGGGGTCATGTGACGCCACTCGGACACAGAGGATTTTGGTGGCGCATACAGTTTACGGCGTGTCTGGTAACAGAGTGGCCTGCTGCAGCGAGTGCTCGCTGGACACGTCACTGGCTGCTTGTTTAAGGTTTTTCCAGATGTGCGTGTGCATGCAAGCAGCTGCATGCGCTGCAAAACGACAGTAAAGTACAGTCACAAGGTCAGCATGTGCAGCTTCATGGCAGGTCCTTTCAACTCGCACACCCGGCACCGCATGCATCGCATCAGTGTCCGCAGCGCGCGACGGCGCCGCGCGCGCGGCCGTCGCGTCACTCGCGGTTGTTGGGGTAGCGGAACACGCCGCCGGTCGCGCGCAGCAGCGCGTCCAGCGTCTGCCCGCCGCGCCGCGTGCCCGGTCAGCCGCTGAGCAGGTTTAGGGTGAGGGAGGGTTAGGGCACAAAGTGCGTTGGTACAGGGTGCAGCTCTGGCGTCCGGAGGGTGCGCGGCGGCGAGGCAGACAAAGGACCTAAATGCGCCCGGCGGCGCACTCGGCGCCCTCCCGCGACAGGGGCTCCCAAGGCGCCCGGGCCGCCGCGGCCGCCGCGGCCTCCCTGCTCGCGCGCCGGCGTTGTGACAGGCTCGCCGACGACTCGCACGCCATGCGCAAGGCCCAGGGACAGCGCGGGGGGCGCGCCTGCAGGGCGCCGAGGTCCTCCTCGCGCAGCCCGCGCTTGGCCTGCTCCGGCTGCGCCGGCAGGCGCCCAAACCAGGAGCGAAAGCGCGGCTGCGGCAGCGCGCGCGCGTCCGCCTCCTCCGCCGGCAGCGCGCGCATCGCGTACGCGAACTCGAACGCGTCCCTGCGGCGGCGGGCGGGTCAGGCCCAGGTGAGTGCGCACCGCGCACGAGCGCCCGGCCTGCTGCTGCGCGCGGGCCTCGGGTCAGGCCAGGCGTCAAGGCATGCTGGTGACCACGCCCACCACCCGGGCGCCATCGCGCGCATGCCTGAACACCAGGCTGGTTCCGTTGGCGGCACTGCCCAAGGAGCAGCGGCGGCTCTGGCGGACCGATAAGCCCACCCCTCCAGGTGCTGTGAGCGTACAACCCCGCGATGCTCTGCGCGGCCAACTGCATGCCAGGTGGACTGCTAGGTCTCAGCGCAGTGTGTGAAACGCAAATTCAAATAGAAGAGGGCTTGTCGGTCCGTAAGCCCATGCAGGCAGGGCTGGGGGAGCCCGGCCATGGCCCAGGCAGGGCGTCAGCAGACCTGAGGTCCTGCGGCGTGCTGGCAATGGGGCTGGCAAAGTGGCCGGAGACGATGCGCTCGAACGGGAAGCGCGACGTGATCTTGTCCACCCACGCGCGCGAGGGCCCCGGGATCTGCGCCGCGATCGGGACGGGCCCTGGGACGCCGCCCCGGCGCTGCACCAGACGCCGCAACTCTACGGACGGCAGCGTGCTCCAGCAGCACGGATGTGCAGGCACCACGCCGTGGCATCGCAGGGCGGCAAAGCCGCTGTCGGTGCGCCTGAGCTCGCAGGCACCCCGGCGCGGGGGGCCGCGCGCCTTGTTGAAGACCAGCGTCTGCAGCACCGGGCTCACCTGGCACGCGCGCACAGCCCCCGTCATCGCAAACACAGGTCACAAGCACAGAGCGTGAATACAGACACAGCGTGGTGAGCGACGCTGGCACGCAGGCGGCCGCGCGCGCGCACGGCCTGCAACACACAGCGAGGCAGTCGCCGCGCCGCCGCCTCCCGCCACCGCGCCGGCTCAGCTGACACCGCCGGAGGCCCTGCACCGCGGCGGCCATGCGCCCGGCGCGCGGCGCGGCGGCTGCTGGCGGGCTGCCAGGCGCGCGCGGCGCGGGCGCTTGAGCAGTAAATTAGGGTAGGGTTAGGTGGGTAGCTTAGGGGTGTCCGCACCAGCAGGCGCTCGCTGACGGCGCGGAAATTATCAGGCACGCGCAGCGTGTCCGGCGCAAAGTACAGCACGAGCAGCGCCATTCGCTTCCAGCCTGCGCGCGCGCCGGCGCAGCCCTGGGTGCATGCGGGCGCGCCGCGTGCGGGCGCGGCCACGCGCGCGCGGCAGCTGCTGCTCACGCAGCCGCCGCGCACGGGCGCCTGCTCCCGCACTGGAGTGCTGCAAGGCGTGGGGCTCTTGAAGTGTGCAGACAACGCTCAAGGTTTGCATCATGACGGCATGCAAGCTGCGGGTGAGATGCGAGCTGACAGCGGCAGCCCGGAGCTGGGTAGGGGCCAGGGAGGCATGAGCTTGGCGAACAAGCCGCGATAGCACGGGGCTGCGTCTGCGCGGCGCGTGGGGCGCACCAATGGTCTGCTGCTCGTCCTCGGTGGCCGGGATGTTAGCTGGCTCCTTGCCGTACACCTGCGGGGACGGCATGTTTGGTGCAGCGGGACGGCATGTTTGCTGCAGCGCGGGGACGGCATACTTGGTGCAGTGCTTCTGAGGCAGCTCCAGCGGGCAGGGCTGTGGGTGGTGCGGTGGAGCAGGCGCGGTGTCAGTGAGGCACCCAAGTCACAGCCGCGCCCGCAGCCCCGACCCAATGTACTGAGCGATCTCGCCGCCCAGCGGGCAACACTTCCGTTGCAACAAATGGGAATCCATGCGCCTGCAAGGACCTATGCCCACGGCAAGACGCGGCAGCTGGCACCATCCCTGACCCCGCAGCATGCGCACCAGCTTCACGAATGCATTGTCCTTCCCCGCGCGCAGCAGCTTTGCGCGGTTGACCACCTGCGCAGGGTATATGATTAGGTGAAAACTAGGGTCGACCGCCTGCATGACACACGTCCAGGCTGACGACGCCGGCACGCCGCCGGCTGCCAGCCCAGGCGCCGGCAGCGCGGACGGCGCGGCTGCCGAGAGCGCGGCTTCGGCCGGCGCGCACCTCGGGCGGGGTCTCCGGGATGTACTGCACCGCATCCGTCACCATCAAGGTCCTGGTCGCCTTGTGGTAGAAGGCGCCCTGCGGGCCCCATTATGACCTAAGAATTCGTCCGATGGTAACAATGTGTTGTCTGTCGCTACACTCCTGCGGCACAGCACATGCACCACCATGACCGCCCTATCGACCGCGACACGCACAGCGTGCACGACCCTGTAGGACATGTTAAGTAAAGGAGAGTGTTATAAAACAGCATGTGCACGTGAACGAACATGCTGCCGGCACGCGCGCGCCGCGCCTCGGTGTAGGGCGCGATGCCGATGTACTCCGACAGGTTCTCGAATTGGATCTCGTCCGCCCACGGCACGCCCGCGCCGCCGCCGTCGCTCATCGGCAGCACGCGCGCGTTGAAAATGCCCAGCAGCGGCAGCGGCAGGTCCAACGGGAAGGACCATTGCCTGGGGCGGACCGCGTCAGGCGGTGCACACGTGATGTTCTTCCAAAGTGGCACCAAAAATGGGTATACTGAACGACACCTAGGCATCACTCGGCACATGTGGTTACAGCAAGAGCAGCAACAGCACCAGCGAGAGGCAGATGCCTGCACGGCAGCGCACAGATGCAGAGCGTGAAGATTGGCACAGCACCTGGGCACCACCCAGACTTGCGCGGTGCCGTAGCGGCGCTGGAACGGCGGGATGAAGATCTTGTGCTCGTACGCGTGCGTGGTGAGCACGATGTGCTCCACCGGCATGCCCAGGTCCTCGAGCAGCTCGACGCACTCCCTGTCGCAGCCAGTGCTGTTCACCGGAGCTGCAGCGCAGCCAACTCTCGAGCACATCTGCCCCGGCGGGCATCCACGCACTGCTGTGAGGTGGTGCGACGCGGCAAGGTGCGAGCAGGGGGCGGAAATAAAACAGCGCGGAGCGCGCCTGGTCGGCGCGATCGGCGCATGCACCCACAGGCCGCCCGTGCGAAGCCTGACGACGGTCATGCGCACGGTGGTCGACACGTTGATGCCCGCCAGCGACTGCGGCGCCGAGCGAATCAGGCTTGAGATGTTTGTTGCGCGGCGCGTACGGGCATGCTACATTGCCGCTCAGTGCGGGAGTGCATGTGGCGTGCGCAGCACTCAAATTTTTTTTTGTGTGGGGCCGGCGACAGACATCCACGCAGACGACGAATGCGTGCTTGCCTACTTCAAGCTAGGGGCAGCCAGAGCAGCCGCTCGCTCTCTACCCAGCACACCAGCGCGCATGATCAGCCAGCCCCCACCAAAGGCGCCTGTGCGAGGCCGGAGTGCTGAAGGGCGGAACCTGCTCCTGCTCAAACGCCCAGATGGCGCCCGGCACGACCTGCGCACGCAGGGCTGCGTGGGTGCGCTTGCTGCCGCACGCTGCGCTCACCTCCAGGCACTCTGCGCAGCTGGCGCAGGCAGCCGGGCCGGGCGAGCGGGCGGACCTCGTAGCGCACGGTCTGCCGAGCGAAGAGCGGCCCGAGAGGGAAGGGGAAGCCTGCGGCGCGGCCGCCGCTGGTCAGCCCCACGGCGCTTGTGAGCGCCCTCTGCTGCTCGGGGGCTACAAAACATAGGAACCAACCGGTCACGTTGAGGTAGAAACGCCCGGCGCGCGTTCCCGGCCGCGTCGTGCCGCGCTTCACGCGCGTGTCCTCTATGGGCTCTCCAGTCGCCGTGCGCACTGCCTCACCCACCTGCGTGGGGGACCTGCACTCCGCGCCCCCGGACGTGAGCAAGGGCACGGGGTCGCGCCTGCAACGCACTCTTGCTGGAGTTGGACGCTTATTCGGGTCGGCGCACTTGTTGGCGTCGCATCTGCTGCGCTTGTAGGTCACGCGTGTCCGCCGCGGCTGTCGCGCCTTGAAGGCTGTGTGTGGGGTGTGGGGACGTGCAACATGTACATGCACATGCTCCGTAAGCATTGCGGGCCAGGGAGCAAGCGACCTCTGCCCAGAGGGGACAGCTAACAAGTAATCAATACTTGCACAGCCCCATCACGCAGCCAAGGAGAGATGAAGAGTGCTCTCTAGCGCTGGCTTGTCAAGTGGTGAATGAGTACACGTTTGCCATGGCTAGTGTACTAAGTAGCCTGCAACTACTATACCTCACTGTCAGTCTGGTCGCAGAGTAGCTCGACAGACAAGAAAACGAATGCAGAGGTGCCACATGTGTACAGATGCCCAGAGGCCCCCCTCCGAAGAGCCTAATGTAGCTCGCTAGCCAGGGCCTACTCGAGTAGAAGCAAAAGTTGCGTAGCGCGCGGGACTACGGGCTGCGCGCGGTGGCTTCTCTTGACCAGCGCCCGTGCCAGCCCGTTCCACTTCCCCGCGGCCGCACTGCCAGGGATGCCGCCCCCAGCCTCCTTCCTTGCCGCCCTGCACCGCCTGGCGGCGCCCGCGCCGCAGCGCGTGCTGCGGCCAGTCACCAACCTGCGCACGCTGCGCTGGGCGCACTGCCCCCAGGTCGCGCCCTCTGCAGCGGCCGCCACGCAGCGCGTCTTCCAGGCCGACACGCCCGCCGAGAGCCCAGTGGCTGCTGCCCAAGAGCCGCCGCCGCCCCCGTCCAGGGCGCTCCTGCTCGCCAAGGTACGCCTGAGGGCCGCACACATGACCTGCCTTGGCAGAGCCCGGGTGTGTCACGAAGTGGTGCTTGGCAGCTTTTGTCACAAAGCGCTTGTGGCAAACCCAGTGTGCGCGCTCTACACCTGCAACGATGTGCAACGTACTTTCGGTCTGAGCTATCAGTGCACGTGCCTGAGCCAACAGTGCGCAAGGTGGTGTGTTTCATTGCCGCTGCACTTGGCTCCCACCAGGCCGAACCGAGCTGTTATATCTTTGGTGGTGTTATATCTTTGGTGGTGCCAGTCTTCGTTCTGCGACCGTGCAGGCAAGCAAGAAGCGGCGGCTGGACGAGGTGTGCGCCGAGCGCTACCCGGAGCACAGCCGCAATGTGGTGCAGTCCTGGATCGCGCAGGGCAAGGTCAGCGTGAACAGCCGGGTGGTGATCAAGGCGGGCGCGCCCGTCGCGCCCGACGCGGCCATCGTCATCACCGCCGACGTGCCCAAGTTTGTGTGCAGGTGCTGCTCCTCCAGCGTAGGAACTCCGTGGCAGGGTGGCCACGAGGGTGTCTCTGGTCGCGGTGTGGGAGCCTGGAGCTTCAGGTCAGCACAGGCACTGCATGCCCGTCTGTGCTCGGAGGAAGCCTGTCACCTGGAGCAGGTGCAGCAGGCCTAGTAAGACGTAAGACATCGCCAGTTACAAAAGTGTTCACAAAGTGCCAGATTGACGTTGGCGTGTAGCAAGCAAGAGAGTGGGAGGTCCCTGGGCAGGGCCGGCCTGAAGCTGGCGGCGGGCGCTGCATGCGCGCGCACTGCACTTGTGCCCTGCGCCACCGCTGCTCACGCGCGAGGTACCCGCGCTTGTGCGGCCCTGAGACGCGTCCCATGCCATGGCGCAGGGCGGGCCTGAAGCTGGAGGCGGCGCTGGACGCGTGGGGCCTGGACGTGGCCGGCCTGCGCTGCCTGGACGCGGGCGTGTCCACCGGCGGCTTCGCGGACTGCCTGCTGCAGCGCGGCGCCGCGGCCGTGGTCGGCGTGGATGTCGGCTACGGCCAGGCGCGCGCCCGTAGTCGGCATGGATGTTGGCTACGGCCAGGCGTGCCCCGGTAGTCTGCGTGGACGTCAGCTGCGGGCAGGCGCGCGCCCGCGCGGCCGCCGCGCGGCGGCCAGCGTGCTAGGGCTGCGAGCGCCCAGCGGAAGCGCGAATACTTTGTGGGATGACAACTGTAACTTGCGCACTCATTCTTTTTCTTTTCCTTTTTTTTTTTTTTTCGCTCAAAAAGCTGACCGCTGCCTGTCTGCAAGACAGTCGCCCTCCATCGCTGATTGCAAGCGGGCATGCGCCCACCTGATGCTCACGCACATGCGCTGGAGTGCATCACCATGCGCATCCGACTGCGCCGTGCATGCCCTCGCCCCGTGTCACGCATCCACCCGGGCCGGGCGGCAGGTGGCCGAGCGCGTGCGCACGGACGCGCGCGTGGCGCTGCTGGAGCGCACCAACCTGCGCTACCTGGAGCTGGGCCAGCTGCCGGGCGGCGAGCGCGTTGATTTGGCCACGCTCGACCTGAGCTTCATCTCGGTGCTCAAGGTGCTGCCGGCCGTGTGCGGCCTGCTGGCGCCCGGCGGCGCGCTGCTCGTGCTCATCAAGCCGCAGTTCGAGGCCGGGCGCGCGCAGGCGCGCGCCGCGACGCCCGCTCCACGCCTCTGTCCCCCCCCGCGATGCATGAGTAGGCTTGCATGGTGCTAAATGCACCCAGGAGGCCGTGGATGACGTAACCCTGTCTGCGTGTTGTTGCATGCGTCCGGCCTGGGTTCAGTAGGACCTACAAGGGGTAGCCTGGCAATGCGTCGCTGAGCGGCACACTGCCACCCTTACGCGTGTGCGCGGCAGCCCGCCTCGGCGCCTTCTGTACGCCAGCGCTCGGCTTTCGCTCGACGCCGCTGTCTGGCGGGGCACTGCAGGGCGCACACAGGGTCCTACATCCTATGAGAGCGCCGCTGTGGCGGCAGGTCGGCGGCGGTGGCATCGTGCGCAGCCCGCGCGTGCACCGCCAGGTGGTCGCCGACGTGACGGCCGGCATCGTGGCGGCCGGCTTCTCGGCGCTGGGCTGCATCGAGTCGCCCCTCAAGGGCGCCACCAGCGGCAACACCGAGTTCCTGGCCTACTTCAGGCGACGCGCCGCAGGCGGCGCAGACGCGCCCGATAGCGACGTAGATGCAATCAAAGGATTGTGACACTCTGATGCAAAGTGGTGAAGTGTTGTAACAGAAGGGCCTCAGCTAGCTGCCCCAACTTGAGACCCTAGTAAAGGCCTGGGCTCGATAATCGAGCCAGTCACCTCAAAGCACACCCACAGCACAGCACTCCCGTTTGAGCCTGTGTATTAGGAGTTCGAGCTGCGCAACTGCCCCTTGTACGTGCTGCTCTCTTGGCGGGCGCAAGCGACTGCTGCGCGCAACGCGCCAGTCGGCTCCAGCTCATAGCGGACAACAATGGGGAGGTTCAGAAGCACGCTGGACGCCACCACGCAGATGTACAGGCTGGCGGGCCTGGGGCCCTTGCCAAAGCCGCGCTGGCTGGATGGATGGATCAGGTGTGCGTGGGGCATGTTCTGTCTTATAACCTGAAAGCCGTGTGCAGCCGTGTGCAAGGCGCTGACGCTCGTTCGTGTGTCCTGCCGTCAGCGCCGAATACTTGCAGACTACCCGGAAGCGCGTGCCAAAGCCGCGGCAAATTACGTTCCCCGAGGACCGGCTGGTGCAGTCGTTCTTTGCGCGGCACCCAAAGGCGCGAGTCACGACAACTGTGCGCGTGGAACTGTGTGTAACCTGTTCCACTGGCGCATTGGCGCGGGTCTGTGGAGGACGCTGCTTGGTGCAATGGGGAAGGCATACAGGTAGACAAGCAGTGTTGCTAGCTATCTTGTCAGGCAACTGAACAAGCACGGCGGGCGAGCAGGCGCAAGCGTATGAGCCGGTGACGCTCAACTCGTTCGAGCCGCCGCTGTCGCGCAAGTTCGCCTGGCAGCAGCTGGAGCTGATGGAGCAGGGCATGTCGCGGCGCAAGGCGGAGCGCATCGTGGAGGCCTGGCTCGCTGACGAGATCAGGCGCGCTCCTGTGGTTGAGCCGTAGGAGTACTCCCGGTGGTCCAACAGGTGGTGCTGCACTTTACTGCGCCGTCTTGCTGGCTCGTCTCAGGTATGCAACGGCGCGTGCTCTGATGTTCGTGCCACTGGAACACACTAGGTTTACGGGTCGGGCAGCCACTGCTGCACTTGGAGGGAGAGCAGGGCCCATGACCGTGTTGGCAACGCAGCCTCTTAACACAGGCGCAAGCACATATGCTTGCCAGCCGTGCGTCACGTCGTGTGAGCTTTGAGCGACTTCGCCTTTGTATACGAAGTGATACAAAGGCTTTTTGCCCGGCATGCCAGTGGTGAACACTGTCCAGCATACAGCCTGCTCATGATGCCGTGAGGTGTCGCCTCAGCTTGTCGGTGCCGGCGCGGCAGGGCCCAGGAGCGCCGCAGCGTCATCGAGCTCATACAGCGCAACGAGGAGCTCACGCTGCAGCGCGCTCTCAAGAAGGCCCGCGAGCGCCGAGCATTTGAGGAGAAGGAGGGCTTGAGCCAGCTGCTGTAGTCGCGGGTGTGCGTGGCGGCGTGGCCTGTGCTGGCAGAAGTTGTGGGCCTTCAAGTGCTGAACCCCACAGCTTAGGTCATGCTGACTTCTTTTCACACCACTGCCATGCAAGGCAGTGAGTGCATGCAATTAACCCCGCTTCAGTCCCTGGGTTAGGCCCTCTAGAGTGTTGTTTTGTACTTGCCTGCAGCTGCAATCTCCCATCTTGGCGCTGGGTGCTCAGCTAAAGTCAGCCAGCACATCAAAGTGCTGCTGCGTCTGCAGCGCAGCATAAGACAGAGCTTGCAACCAAAAGGCAGGAATAGCTGAGCTTGCAACCAATAGGCAGGAATAGCTTTGGCGGCAGGTAGTGCTGTGATGCTGAGGAGAGGTGCAGATGTCCTCGCGTAAACTGAAGTGGCATGCCCCGGCCAAAGCATGAAGCGAAGCCGGGAGGACAGTGAGGCTGTCAAGCACAAGCGGAAGCGCAGGAGGGACAGGAAAGAGAGCGGCGACAGCGACGCTGACGGCCTGAGGCTGCTCAAGTATGCGGCACTGGGTGAGGCACGCAAGGTAGCAAAGCTCGCCAAGCGCAAGCACGTAAATGTTGACGTGATGGACGTCGAGGGCAGCACGCCGCTGCACCAGGTGCTGTGCCTAACCCAGCGTGAGGCTGCGTTGCGCTGTCGCGGCGCGTGTTTTCACATCACTGTGGAAACGTATATGCGCTGTTGCGTCGCGCAGGCATGCCGGCACGGACACCTGCCCGTCGTGGAGGTACTGCTGAGGTGCGTGCAAGGCCCTGGACAGCCTCACAGTGTGGTCGCAGTGTCTGGAAGGCTCATAGAGGCACGGGCAGGCTTGGCGCAGATGCGCGTGCGGAGGACCTGCGCGGCAACACGCCCGGACACCTGGCCGCTGGCAAGGGCCACCTGGCCATCCTGACACTACTCCTCCAGGCACGGCCGCGCCTGTGTCTGCACGGCCGCACCCACCACTGACTGTTGGAGCATGATGGCACTGTGCTGCCGCGCCGGTCTTTCGACCATGTCTCTACGTCTGAATCCTGCACGCAACATCATCCTCACTCGCACCTGCCTATCTCTATCAGCTGGCAGGGCTCACGGCAGGTGCTCAGCCCGCGCTTGCCTGCACTGCCACGCCTGCCAGTGCAGCTCACGCTGAGGCAGGCAGGCCGCCGCCAGGCTGTGCCGACGCCGAACGTGGACGCGCGCAACGCCGACGGCGTCAGCGTGCGCGACCTCACTGGCGCGGCGTTGGACGCCGACGACGTGGAGGCCTGGTGCGCAGGCTCCTGACGAGCTTGTTTCTTTTTGGCAGCGCGGCGACCAGGAGCCTGAAAGACGCTGGGCACGCTGTGTGCCATGCTGTCTCTAGCTCATCTCGTTCCAGCACAAATGCGCGCCGTAGCCAGAATGAGCAGGCTGCTGCGCGGTCAGGGTCAGAACTTGCACTGTAGGCACCCAGGGCCCTTGCAACAGGCAGAACGGGGAATGCTGGCTGCTCGCCAGCGTGCGCCCCCCCCCCAACCCCGAAAACGCCCGCCCGCACGGATGGAGCCAACGCCAGCCGCCGCGCACGCGGCAGGCGGGAGGAGGCGGGTGCCGCAGGCGACGGCACTCCAGGAGGTGAGGAGGCAGAGGTGTCGGCGGATGAGGCGCACGACTGGGGCGCGCGCCTGCGCGACGAGGCCTGGGCCAGCGACGACGACGACGCCGCCTGGAGCACGTACGCCGGGGCCTGTCGCGGCGCTGTGCTCGCGGCCTGCCTGGCTGCCTGCGCCTGTGGTGGTGGGCTGTACGCATCAGAGCTCCGCCAGGCGGGGTGCAGCCGCACTGCTTGCCTTGCACATAGGCAGGGGCATGTTGCAGCATGAGCGACTGGTGTCAGGTCAGCCGCGCACGTTCTCACAGTCAACAGTCCCTGGCAGTGCAATTGTCAGCATCGCCTGGCGCCGTCCGAGCGCCCACGCTCCCGTGCAGCTTTGGCGGCGGCTGGGACGCGGCGCGCGGCGGCGGCCCGCCGGAGCCGGAGGATGCAGACGCCTACGCGCGGCGCCTGTGGGAGGAGATGCAGCGCCGGCAGGCCGCGGCCGCCGCCGCGGCCGGTCCAAGCGCGGCGGCGCGGGACGTGTGGGGCGCAGCGGATGCGGCCGCGCGCGCGCGAGACGGCAGGTGATGCGCCGCGTTGCAGCGCGCCATGCTCACTGGGCGTGCTGGCGGCCCGCGCGGCTGCCCCTGCCTGCAGGAGTGCCCGGATGTGGCAGCACTGCGTGGTCCTGGAGCTGCCCGTAACAGCATCCTGGCAGGCCTCATCAGGTCCCCACCCAGCATCATGCCGCCTTCCGCGGGGTCTGCACTACTGCTGCTCCTAACCCGCTCCTCCTGGCCGCGTATTCGGTGCCTGATCATACGTCCTGCAACGCCTCCTACAATAGGAGCGGGTCGCAAGTGCACGAGGTTCTCAGCATGGGTCTCAAGTCGGAATGTTTGTTGATGGCATGCGCGCACAGAAGCGGCAGAGTGCTGTCACAGGCGGGCCGCTCGGATCGTGCCTAGGCTGCTTGTGCGGCATGCCGGTGAGGCCCTGCTCACGCAGCTGCTGTGCGCGCAGCGCGCGCGCGCGCGCGGAGGCCGCGGCCGCGGACGCGGCCGCCCGCTCCGCGCGCATCCTGGACGAGGAGCGCGCGCGCGACGCGGCCTGGCGGCGCGCGGTGCTCCAGGCGCGGGCCCCGGTCCGGCCGCGGCACCTCCTGCCGTTCAGGCCTGGGCTCTGCCTCTGTCATTCCAGAGGTTCATGCGCTGCCAGGGGACCTGTGCTGAGATGGTGCGGCTGACAGAGGCGGGATGTGCACATCAGCATGCCTGGTTGATATGCTTTGTAACGCTTGCACGCATGCCCGTGCACGGCACAGCTCAGCCCCGGCTGACGCGCCGCGGCGGCCGGCAGGGCGACGTGGGAGCGCGGCGCGCCGCGTACGAGGCGCGCTGGGCGCTGCTGGCGGCTGCGCCCGCCGGCGCGCCGCTCGCGTCCGCGGACGTGCCCTGGCTGCCGGCGGCGCCGGCCGAGGCGCGGCCGGTCGTGCTGTTCGGCGCGGAGGGCGCCGAGGCCGCGCGGCGGCGCGTGCGCGCCGAGCTCATGCGCTGGCACCCGGACAAGTTTGGCGCGCGGCTCGGCGCGCGCCTGGCGCCGGCCGAGCGCCCGGCCGCGCTGGAGCGCGTCAAGGCGGTCGCGCAGATGCTCACGCAGCTCGCGCGCGAGGTGGCCGCCGAGGGGTAGCTATGTTTTGCTGTTCTCACGTGAGGACAGCTTGGTAAGTGTGCACGCGAGGTGGCTGCAACAGGGAACTGTAAGCTTCAGTCCCAGCTTCACTCCCAAGCTGTCATCTTGCACCTGCACTCAGCCACGCGGGCGACCACTCTGCAAGCGCCAGTCGAGGCAGGCCACGGACCTGAAAGCTGCAGCGCATCACTGGTTGTCCTGGCATGTCACAGGCACAATTGGACATAACGTGGCCCAGCCTCCTAGGTGAAGGGTTTGAGCCGTTTCCAAGTTGGTGTTTGTGTTTTGCATGTCCCCCTCTGCGTCGCGATGATGGCCCTTGCTCTGCCCAGCGGTTGCCTGGCCTGTCGTGGTGCGGTCGGCAGTGCTGTCCTACGGCGCGCGGCAGTGGTGCCCTTCAGGTCGGCTGCGAACATGAAGTCTGCGCCGCAGCCCAGGCGGTTCAGCGGCATACGCAACACAGCATCTGTCAATGGCGCGTTGCCAGGCTTGGCGCGTAACGTATGGGATCAGGAGAAGCAGGTGGGCCGAAGGAGCATGCGCCAGTCTATTGTCAGCATGCATCGCCTTTTACAAGCCGCTATCTTGTTTATGCCAGGGCATTGCGCTGTCTCTTTGTTGGTTACTGCATCAAGTTCTGTGCGCGCCAGAGTGCCCAAAGCTGACCAGTGAGCAAGAGCATCCTGCTGCAATGCGCATGGCGACACACCATCCTGTGTTGTGTGCAGCACGCCAAGTACCCAAAGCTCCAGGAGAACCTGTCGGCCGACGTCTGCGTCATCGGAGCGGGCATATCTGGGTTGTCGATTGCGTACAACTTGGTGAAGGCGGGTGCGCATGGCCGAAATGCGCACGCGTAACAAGGTCCTCTGCAAGGACACGTGTGTACAACTGTGGTACATATGCCACTGTACCACATCTGCTTACTGTCGCTTTCAGATGTATGAGCTGTGTAAGGTGATATAACGGCGAACACCTGGGTTCTGCGCAGGCAAGAACGTGGTGGTGTTGGAGGCGCGCGCGCGGGGCGCCAGCCAGACCGGCCGGACAGCCGGCCACCTGATGCTGTGGAACGACGACTACTACCACAAGCAGGAGCAGGTGCCGTGCAAGTCCTGTGGCCTCGCTCAAGCGCGCAGAGCAGGGCTGCACGCGCTCGCCGCGCGCGCAGGAGTGGAACCTGGAGACAGCAAAGGTTCTGGCTGAGAGCCACCGGCAGTCCATCGACTGGGTGGCAAAGGTATGCGGCCGCTGAGGGTCGCAGCTGCGGCAAGAGCGAATGCACGGATGTGCAACTCAGCGATCACGAGCTGCGGGGCAGACTGTGGAGGAGGAGGGCATTGACTGCGAGTTCCAGTACGTGGACGGCTACCTCTTCCCGCACACGGTGCTGCTCGCGACACGCAGGCCGTGTGCATGCGAGCAGACACTCCTGCCTGTCACTCAAAACTTGATGATTCTTCCAGGGACATGCGCTTGTGGTTGCCTAGCGGCCGTGTTGCGCAGCTCGCCTGCATCGCTCATCTTCGCTTTGTGATCTGCTGCTGCTGCTGCTTTGCTGCGGACTCTGCGCGCCGCATGTGAGCAGATGGACGCTGCCATGCCCCGTTTGTGACTCTGTAATGCAAAGTCTGACACGTTTTGGGCAGCGCGCATGTTCAAACTCGCAAGTGAGGGCAGCAACGCAGCTAGGTGACCAGCCAACGACCAGTTGTTGGGGGAGCAGGCGGAGCCGGAGGTGGCGGAGAGGCTGGACAAGGAGCATGCCGCAGCCGTGCGCGCGGGGCTCACCGACGTCCGCAAGGTCCGCCCCCGCTAGCAGGTCCTGTTTTAATCGCAGAGTGTGGTGCTGTGCACATTATTGCCCTGGCATGAGCGCTATCTGGTGATGAGGGTGTTCTCATGCATCACTTCCTGAGTTTGACCACTGGCATATTTTATACCTTTTTGCTCTGCTTCTCTTTCGACACCTGCCAGGACCGCTCATGGGGACAGGCATCACAGCATGCGCGGAGGTGTCGCCGTTTCTGGTGCCTGGACGGAAACATGTACACCGCACGTGCGTGCGCGGATGCAGGTGAACCTGGAGAACGACCCAGCGGCCGGCCTGATTGGCGAGGCGCTGCTCTTCCCGCGCTGCACGTGCGGGCCCCGCTTGCCACCTAAAAAATTAGTGGCAGAGACATGCACACACAGATGACGCGGCCACCGCTCTTGTGGCAAGCAATGTGACATTTTGAGGCTCACAGTTTTTGATATAGAACCCAAGGAAGCTGCGGGTGCTGGCCGCCCGCATGGCTTTGCAAATATGTCTGCGTTTGCAATCACTTACAGCTACATGCTATTATCGGCAGGTAGGGTGGCTCGCGTGCAACTGTTGTTCCTCCGCGCATGTGCAAACCTGCAAGTGCGCTGCATTGCCGCACAGGAACTTCCACGCCCTGAAGTACCTGGACGGCCTGGCCGAGGCGATCACAAAGCACGGCGGGCGCATTTTTGAGGAGACGCGCGTGCGTGAGATGAAGGGCCTGGAGGTGCGCGCCCGTGCGGCGCCTCTGGCCCGTTGTTACTGCAACCAGCTTTGCTACGAAGTGGTACTAACCAGTGCCAAGCAGCCAGGTCTACTGTGTGCGGCAGTGGAGAGCATAGCACCCTGCCTTGCGCACGCTGAAGCGCACGGATGTCTGTAGAAGGCCTCACGGCGGGGCCATATGTCTGCCACTCCATCCTGCTGATCAGAAGCGCACCATGCGAGCATGCGCGCCGCACACGTTGCGCCGTACGTGCACTGCGGCGATGGGAGCGCAGTAAGTCGCTGCCGTGATGTGTTATTTTGTTGCACCGCTTGCGGCAGGTGCGGACGCGCGACGGATTCGTGGTGACCGCGCCAAACGTGGTCATGGCAACCAACCCGCCCATCCACCACAACATGACCATCCACGCGCGGCTTAACCCGAACCGCGCCTACGTCGTCGGGCTGCAGATGCCGGAGGTCCGCCCGTGCGCGCCTGAGGTAAATAGTGGGTGAGATGACATGCTGGCACTTGCTGTGCTGGTGTGCCTGTTGTGCTGGGTCTTATTTGGGTGTCGTGATAACAGGCAAAGAGTAAGATGTGGTGAGTAGTGCTCGGCAGTATGCGGGCTTGCGGCCCACATGTGTACCTGTGCGGTTGTGCAGCCTGTAGTCAAGTGTGCGCTGAGCGATGTCTGGGGGCGCGGCTGTTGCAGGGCGCCTTCAAGTCCGACGCCCAGTACTGGAGCACGGACATGTGAGTGCCTTGCTGCCGCTGCTCCTTCACTGCATGTTCTCTGACGTGTCGTTGACCGTCTGACTATCGGACATCTGACTATTAGACTCGGCCGTGGAGATGAAGAGGCACTCCCTGTCTTTGAGATACCGTACTGCTGTGCTGAGAGGAGTAGGATGCGAGGCAAAGGCATAGTACCCTGCCCAGCATCCTGATCGATCTCAGAATAATTTATATTTCTTTGCACAAGTGGCTGTGGCAGCTCAGCTGCAGTGCTGAGGTATGCATGTCCGGCACAGGTTCAGTGTTAACAGTGTTGTGCGGTGTGCAGTCCGTACCAGTACGTCCGGTCTGAGAAGCACCCTGAGTACGGCGAAGTCATGATTGTTGCAGGTGCGACAATGTTTCACCATGCTGACGTCAACGCACTGATATAGTTGTTATTATGGCGCTGAAAATTTGTCGTTACTTGGATTACTTTGAGCCAAAGAAGAAGAGTCATGCGTGTGCAGCTGGGTGTCAGATACATGTCTTGTGTCAGTCTCAGTAAGTGTTGTGCTGGCGGCAGGCGCGGACCACTCCAGCGGCATCAAGCCGCAGGAGTACGACGACCGATTCGGGATGCTGGAGTCGTGGGCGCGCAAGCGCTGGCCGCAGGCCGGCAAGCGCGTCTATGAGTGGTCCGGCATGGTGCGCCGAACACCGCTCAGGCCTTCGAGAGGGAAGGGGCGCGCGCATGCATCGGCAGAGGCAATGAGGATTCATTTGATGGTACTGGCAGGAGGAGGATGGTCGCCAGTGACAGTCACGTAGCTTGTGCTGAGAGTGATGGCCTGCGTGTCATTTCTGCATGCAAAGGTCCGCTGCTGCTGCGCCTGGCCTGCATGTGCTGGCCATCGCGTGCGCTGCGTAACTTCCGCATGCAGCGTGCCTGCGCATACACAAGTATGTGAGCAACGCGAGACATCAGCATGCATGAGCACAAAATGGATGGCAGCAAGCTGCATCAGAGCACCCGCCTGCAGCGGTGTGAGGGCATGCTGCGACATGAGTGAGCGCGGGACCGCAGGTGTACAAGCCGCTGGACCGGATTGGCCTGTACGGCCAGGACCCCGGCAACGACCTGCAGAGCGAGGGCACCTACTACTGCGTGGCCGGCCACTCCGGGCAGGGTGCGCGCCGCTCGAGGCACCTCCTGCCTAATTGCGGCCGTCTGCTTTCATACGTGCCCTCCGATTTCGTTCACGCAGTGCTGCATGCTGGGTCCTGGCTGCGTGGGTGGTGGGCGTGGAAGCGCTGCTGGGGTGCAGGCAACGTGACAAACTCGGCCATGTGTAACACCCCATGCTGCAGTGCCAGCCACAGCAGGAACCAGAGAGCGCTGTGCACACAGGCATGACGGGCGGCACAATCGCGGGCATCATCATCTCGCAGCAGATCCTGGGCAACAAGCATCCCTGGTCTGACGTGCGCTCCCTTCGCTTCATGCACATCTGTGCGGAAAAAATTGATCTGCTTCGCGATAGTGATGCAGTCCAGGAATACGTGTTGTCCTGCAATGTCTGGACTTAACAGTGCATCTTATTGAGCAAGCGTATGCGGCATTTGTGTTGAGCGTGCTTGCCGCTTGCCTGGCGTCGGGCTGCATGTGTAGTGAGATTTTGAGTGTAGTTACATGCTGGCGGTGCCAGGCAGCCTTCAGCAAGAGCAGAAGGGTGTGGTGGGCGATATTGACTTCCACTGTTGTGCAAGCAATGCAGGTGTACAGCCCCAGCCGGCTGCCAACAGCATCAAGGAACACAGTTGCGCAGCTGGTTGAGGTCAGCAGGACAACTATTCAGGTGCGCCGTCACAGAAAAGAGGCTTTTGAGTGCTGCCAACAGCACGTAAAAGCGGCCGAGCGCTGCCAGGCCGAACATCATGCGGGACAGGTGACTGACTGAGGGCCCTATGCTGCTTACATGGCCCATACCATGTGGTTGAAAGATGCCCCGCTGTCCAAGCATGACGCTGACGGGCAACGGCAGGCAGTGATGGACGGCTTGCCTTGGAGCTTGTTGGGGAATGCTGTTGTGGGGGTATGACATACATGGCATGCTGGCTTCAAGCTTGCTATCTGGTTTTCAAAGCAGCATCATGGCGTGAAGAGCTTGATTGGTATGTGCGCCAAGCCCCTAGTGGGGCAGATGGTGAGAACCGCTGGGGCTGCCGCTTGGAATTAGCGCCGTGCATTACGTTGGCAGGGACAAGGAGCCAGTGTGAGAACCCCAACGGCCCCTGCACTTGCAGGGCTCTGCTAGGCACGTCGACCCCATGATTACCAAGATGCTCTGCGGCGCCAGGCGTTCACGGAGGTGGTGCTGCCGGGGCGCTCGGACAAGCCGGGGGACCTGGCGCCCGGCACGGGCGCGGTGCAGCAGGCCGGCAAGGACAAGGTCGCCGTCTACAAGGACGAGGACGGCACCGAGCACGTCTTCGCGGCCGCCTGCCCGCACCTGGGCTGCCTCGTGCAGTGGAACCCGTTGGACGGGACGTTCGGTGCGGCCCCGCTCCCCAGCGTCTTGACCGTAGGATGTCAACGGATGTCAAAGCATGATAGCGGATACTGCAGGCTCAGGGCATGCAGGTCAGTGCGTGGGCACAGTCGGTCATGTGCGGTCATCTGAGCACAGCATGCGCAAATGCAAATTTTGGTGCTCAGCAGTGCCTGCAGATAGGGCTGCTATGGTGTTGAGTGGCCACGCATGCAGCCATGCGCATGTGCAGCTCGGTTTGTAATTCCTGCCACCGCAGGGCACTGCTGCGCGCTCAGTGTATGCATGTGCCTGTGTAAGGGGGAGGGTCCAGGCTGTGCTGGAAAACGCCACCCACTTGCTAGCGCGTGTTGACCGCAGATGCTCACGCATGCGCTCGCGTGGCGCGCAGACTGCCCGTGCCACGGCAGCCACTTTGACAAGCACGGCAAGTGCCTGCACGGGCCGGCGGTCGAGGACCTGGCGCCCGTGACGATCGGCGCGTTCGGCATCCAGGAGGACAAGGAGGCCAAGGCTGCGCGCCACTCGGGACCCAGGGGCTTGTGAGGCGGGGGCAAAGGTGATGCGCATTCAACAGATGGCGCCCTTTGACTTTAGCAAGCCAATGCTGTATAATCTGAAATAGAGTCAGGGCCGAATGGCACAGCTGCTACATTGATCGCTAGTGGAGGCTTTATGGGGCGTTGGCGCATTGATATTGAGTTGTTTCAGACATGCGTAGCTGCCGCAGTGGAAGGCAGTGTTCTGAACAGCCTTGCTGCCTGCTTTGCTGACTTCTGATGAACTGCTCTTGCAGGATTCAACTCGGCCTGTAGACATGCCTCGCTCACCCACTCGCTCTTAGAGCCACCGTGCCACCGCACGTGCGCTTGCAGCAGCATCCTTCGCATCTTACAAGCGCACTTGCTGCGTGGTGTCATGCTTTGCATCTGCAACAATCTGACATGCACAGTGCCTCACAGCTCCTCAGCTACGTCACCGCCACAGGTAGACAGGGCCGTTCTTATTGCTGATGCAGTCTGTTGCAGAGCGCGCTTGCGCAGCACCCGGAACTGCACAATTGTGCGCTCACGTTGCCCCAAGTCTATGTCCTGCATAAGGGCCTGATCCTGGACCTCCGAAGTTGGGAAGCCTGCCAGAATGTTTTCCAACCGGGCCGCTTCATCCGCGGTTACCATGCTGCCAGACCTGCCAGCCACACCCTGATTCGGCATCACCCTGCATGTTGACATCCACTCTTTGCTGGCTTGCTGCCAGCGGAGCAAGATCAATTTACATCATGCTTGAATGCAAGATGAATGCAGCTTGCAGGTGGTTCCACCATACACTGGCAGGACTTTGTGTCCTTTGGGCGTACATGCACATGGCACTGCTGCAAGGGTTCCAGCTGCCTAGACATGTCCAGCTCGCGCTGCAACGCACATGCTCGCCTCTGACGCCCTGCCAGCAGAATCATTTTCTGATCAGCACATCACCTGGCGGGTGCGTGCGCCGCGTCGTCTGGAGGCGGCTCGCCCCACGGCACGCCGGCCGGCAGGTCTATTGCGCACAGCAGCGGCCGCGGGTGGTCGGCGTCCACAAAGAAGTAATCCAGCAGCGAGCGGTCGGGCCGCGATGCGGCGTGGTTGTACCTGTGCACCAGCTCCTCACCCGGCCTGCGCGAATACACGCGCCTCCCTTTTCCATGCACCTGTGTGCCACAGCCGGAGGGGCTGCGAGCCATTGGGTGAGGTGGCCGCATGGTGAGGCCGACGGCCGCCCCGCACGGCCGCGCACCTGATGCGCCGCAGCGCGCGCGCGAAGAACGCACGCTCGGCCGCGCCCGGCGCACGCTCGATGGCCACGTTCGGGTCGGCGCCGTGGTTGAGCAAGTCCAGTACTGGGACCAGCCAGCGTACCGGCTGGCGCGGCAGCTCCGGCCAGCTCTCGTCGCCGGGGATGGACGGGAACGTGAAAGAGTAGGCGCTCACCTGCAGCACGCGCCTGCCTTCGCCGCAGGGCCGACCAGTCGCATGCCCAGCCCTGCCCCAGCTGCCAACGGTCACGCAGGCGAGCTCATGCTATTTGTCACAGCAGGCGGGCTGTCTCGCCGAGCGGCCGCGCGCGCGCCGCACCAGGGCCGCCGCGTGCACAAAGTCCGGCAGCGGGACGCGCGCGCCGGCCAGCGCCGCCTGCAGCCCCGCGTGCACCTCGCGCGTCCAGGTGCGGTGCAGCCGCGCGTAGTCCGCCTGCGGCCCCGCGCCGAGCCGAGCCGGCTGGGCGGCCGCGCCCGGCGGCAGGCGCGCGCCGTGCGCGCGGCGCGCGAGCGCCGAGCACCAGCATATGGTTAGTGTAGGCATAGGGTTACGGTAAGCGCGCACCAGCGCCGCGTCCTGCAGCAGGCGCAGGTGCGCGTCCGTGAAGGCCTCCTTGGTGTAGACGCGGCCGCGCGGCGGCAGGGACCGCCAGTACGCGCCCAGCGAGCGGTTCCAGGCCGGGTCGCGGTGCTGCTGCTGCAGCAGGACCACCGCCTGCTCCTGCGCCCGTAAGCAGCCAAAGTTGGCTGATGCACGGTTGGAACTCATTCACTCGATCATGTGAATGCATGGTCCGCGAGCGCGCTCTAGCTCGGTCGGCCTGCGCAGCGGAGCTGGGAAGATGCTTCAGGGGCTCGGGGTAGCACGGCGCCGCTCACCGCGGCTGTGAGGCCCTCGAAGTCTGCGAGCTCCACCGCGCTCTTTGCGCACACCTTGACCAGGACGTCGCCAGGCTGGGCGCTGCCCGCAGCAAGGACGCCGCGCACGCCGCGCACGTTTGTGCCAATGGTCACGTCCGCCTGCGAGCAGGCAGCTGCACTCGCACTGTGCGACTTTGCAGTGATGAAGGCAGATTGTATGTATCACCATGATGCCAACATGATGACACCGCACCCGCCCGCCTTGTGCTACTATCCAGTCAAGGAGCTCTTGCTCGGCTGTCTGCTCACTGGATGCGCACAGAAGCTCGCACGCAAGGCTGGTCACCAGGTACAGGCAGCAACCGATGTGCTTCCAGCGCATAGGCGCCTGCTGGTGCTTCCAGTGGCGCCAGCCCAGCTTGTGCGAGCCAGGCGCCGCTGTCTAGGCTTGGACTTTTACATTGTGTGCGAACAGGAGTGGTCCTGAAGGTTGCCAGCAAACTTGTACAATACAGCTATGGTAACACCTCCTGTCTAAACAGGGTCCCATTGTGTCCTGAACATGTTGTACATGTACAGTGAGTACATGCACAGCACCGCCCCGCTGGCCGCAGCAGGCTCAGCCACAGCCCTGCACCGCCGCCGAGTGCTGGATGTAGTGCTGCACGAGCCGCCGGATGCTGTCCGCCTCGTGCACCAGGAAGACCACGTCGCCGGCGCCCGCGTGCGTGCGGGCGATCTTGTCGCTGGCGCGCACCGCCACAAACTTGTACTGCTCGCGCGTCACCACCTGCGCAGCGCGCGCTCCGGCCGTTGGCTGATGTGGGCCGACGGCGGGCGTGTCAACACACTTGTGTGCAGCCGAGCCAGCCAGACCCTGTATACGCTTGGTCCGCTCCTTGCAGTGTACGGGCGAGCGCTGGGTCCCTGAGCGACGAGGCCATGCCGGCACGCGCTGGTGAGCGCCGGTCCCGGACAGGCGCGCACCCCGGCCTCGTACAGGGGGTCCAGCAGCGCCCGGACGAAGCCGCGGATGGCCGGCAGGTGCGCGCCCGGCGCAGCCCGTCCTTGCGCGGCTGCCGGCCCCTGCTCCCTCGCGTCCGCCACGCAATCCACGCCCGCCGCCGCCGCGCGCCCCGCCCCGCCGCGCCCGCCGGCCTCTGCACGCCGGCCCGCCCGCCCGCTGCGCGCCGCCGCTCGCTGCCGCGGCTGCTCCGGCTGCTGCGCGCGCCCGCGGGCAGCCAAGCAAGCACCTGGCCCAGCTTCAGGCTCGCCAGTCGCGGCCCCGCTATCTCCGCTGTCCGCCCTGCACCCGTCGCCAAGCGGCTCCCGCCCGCCCTGCGCACCCACTGCGTCAGCCTTGCAACCCCCGCCGTCGCTCAGCAGCGCGCACGCGCCGCCGCCATCCCTGGCGCCGCCAGGCACGCCCGCCGCCGCACTGCTGCGCGCCAGGCGCATGCTGGCGGCCGGGTCGCCGACGGGCGTCGAGGCGGCCGGCGCGAGCGGCACGTCGGCGCCCCCGCGCGACCGCAGCCTGGGCGTGCGCGGCGCGCGAGCAGCCGCATCACGCGCGCCGATAGGCTTGGCGGGCTGCTGAGCGGCCTCGGGAGCCAGCGGGCTGCGGGCCGGGCTGCTGCCGCCCGCAGGGCCCGCCGTGTCGAGCCCTGCGGGCTCACCCGCATCACTCTCAGCGGACTGCCCCTTATGAGCAGCCGGAGGGCCGTCTGAGTCGTCCCCGCTGCCGCCAGAGACACAGCCAGCGTCCGGGGCGCCCACAGCGTCCCAGTCGATGTCCGCGTCCAGCAGCACGCCTGCGGCAGGCAGCGCGCGCCCGGCGCCGCCGGGCTCGCCCTGCTGCGGCGCCGCGCCGCCCTGCAGCGCGGGCGCAGCCCTGGGCCGCTTCCTGGGCGGCTCGTCCCCGCACGCCCGCGCCTCCCTCGCAGCTCCGGCCGCAGTCGCGCTGCAAGCGGCCGCGGCCGCCGGCATGCCGGCCGGCGAGGCTCTGCTCCCGGCCGCCGCGCCACCCCCGGCGTCTGCGGCCGGGCGCGCGCCGTGGCCGCCCGCCGGCGCGGCCGCTCCGGCGCGCGCCGGGTCCGCCTTCGGCTCGGGCGGCAGGAAGGAGGCGCAGGCGCGCGCGCCGGCGGCCGCGCGCGCGTAGGCCGCCCGGCCGCCCGCCTGCCGAAACGCGGCCAGCTCCTGCGCGAGCGCGGCGGTGCGGCAGCGCGCCCACAGGCGCGGCCCGGCGGCCGCCGCGGCCGCCGGCGCGGCCGCCGCGCCCGCGGCCGCCAGGCACGCCGCCAGCTGCTCGCCCATCAGCCGGCTGGCCAGCGCCTGCGCGCGCGCGCGCGCGCGTGAGCCGCCACGGCGGCCACCGAGCGCCCGGGCTGCGGCCGCCAGCGCGCTGCCGCCGACAGCGGCCGCCCGCAGCGCTGCTGGCAGCGACAGTCTGCAGCGGCGCTGGCAGCGCTCGCTGCAGGCAAAAGTGCCGCGGTGTCGGGCCAGAGCGGCCTGCCCGGCGCGAGGCCGGAGGTCTGGCACTGCCGGGCTGCGTGCTGGCCTGTGTTGGCCAGCGTGTGCGCTCTCAAGCATGGCGCCCCAAGCTGGCGGGCGCCCGCGCGGCGCGGCGCGCGCCTGGCGGGCGACGCGGGGCGTGGCCGCACGGTTGATGTAGGCGACGCTGGGCCGCTCCCGGGCCGGCACCGCCTCGCAAAGCGCCTGCGCGGCATCGGCGGCATCGCCGCCGACAGCCGCGCCGCCCTCGCTGCCGCCGACCTCTTGTGCGCCGAGGTGCCCCGGCGGCGCAGTCCCGCGCGCGGCAGGCAGCTGCGCGGGCGCCTGGGCCGCCGCCTTGGCCGCCGCACGCAGCACCAGCTCGCGGCCGTTCACGCCGAAGCTGAGCGCGGTGCGGCTCGCCTCCAGCAGCGCGGCTACCTCGCCCCCGCCCCCCCCGGCGTCCATATCCGTGCGCCCCGAGCCTCTAGGATCCGAGCAACATCCCGCACCCAGCGGCCTCCCCAGCGAGCGCTCTCGACCAATGGGAGAACCACTACGACAGAGGCAGCAGGGCTTGCCAGGGTTTAACCTCCCAACAAAAGTGGGCACTAGGGAAGTGGGGACACCGATCATCGACGCGCTGCGGAGGAGCGCCCGGGCTGCACAGCACGACCCCTATTTTCGACTGTTCTGACTGGGCCGTCTGGGGGCTGCGCGCGTCGGACAAGGGCAGGTCCTTGGCCCGGGGATGCGTGCGCGCGGCGGGCACTGAGCCGCGATGAGGGCCGCGTGGGCCGCGCCGCTGGCGGCGCTGTGGGCTCTCGCCTGGGTGGCCGGCGCGGCGGGCGCGGGCGCGGGCGCCGCGACCGTGCTTGCGCAGCAGGCCGACCTCGCGCGCGCCGGCTCTGCGGCTCTGGACTATTTGCCGCCGCCGCTGGTGGACAGGCGCGCCCGGGCGCCCCCTCGCTCCCCCGCAGGCCTCCCGGCGCCTGCCTCGGGCGGCGCGCCCGCCCCGCCCAGCCTGACGCGCTGCGAAGCCCCGCACCCGCGGCCCGCTGCGCGGCTGCGGCCTGTGACGCGCCTGCACCTGGCGGTGGCCCGGCCTCGGTCGCAAGGCGCGGGGCCCTACGCCGCGCCGCCCCGGCGGATGCCGGCCGTGGCAGCCGCAGCCGTCGTGCTGTGCGCGCGCGCTGCCGCACCTCGCGTCGGGGCTGCGGCGCCGCACATGGGCCACATCTGCGCCGCGTCGGGTTTTGCGGACGGCGCTGATGCGCGGGCCCATTCTGGGCAGGATTGCGCGCCCCGCCCTATGGGGCTGGCGCTCAGCGGCAGCGACAGTTCTGTGTGCACCGCAGCGCTCAAAAGTGCTTTTACTCCTGCTCCGGTCCCCTGCCTGCTGCGGTGGCTTCGAGCGCCGGGCGCTTGCATACAAGGAGTACTGCCACCAGGCTGTGGGGGTGCCTGACATCACCCCCTCTCTGCTGGCGCTCGCGTCCAGTGCGGCACAGGGGGCAACGCAGGCAGGCCCACAGCGCGGCGAGGGACCTCAGCGGCAGCGCGCGCGAGGCGGCCTGCTCCCGCCCAGGGCCCCACTCCCCGGGCCTCACCCGCCCTAACGACGCTCCGCGCGCGCCGCGGCCTGGCCAGCGCGCCGCGGCGCCGGCCTGGCCGGCCGGCGCCGAGTCGCGGGGGCCGCCTCGCGCTGTGCTTCTCGTGGCGGGGAGGAGCTCGGTGAGGTCTTGCCTCGCAGCGCTGCAGCAGCCCGCGGCGCTGACGCGAGCAGTCTGACGCGGCCGGGGCGCGCGCGCGCGCGCAGCCTGCCCGGCGCGCTGCTGGTCTCGCTGCTGGACGGCACGCTCATTGCGCTCGACTCGCTGACCGGCGCCGAGCTCTGGGCGGAGCCGTTCGACACGGGCAAGCCTCTCATCCGCAGCGTGCCGGCCGCGCCCGGCGCGCCGTTGGCGGCCGGCGAGGACCCCGATGCGCACGCGAGCCTGGGCACCGGCCTGGGCGTCGTCTTTCCGGGCTTGGATGGCGCGCTGTATGCGTACGCGAACGGGCCGGAGCCCGGCGGCGGCGGCGGCGGCGGCGCGGCGGCGCGCAAGCGCGGGCTGCAGGTGCGGCCCGCGGCGCCGGCAGGCCGGCCGGCCCGGGCTGCGTTCATGGCCCGAGGCAGGCAGAGCGTGGCCGCGGCTTGGCGGACCTGGGCGGCTGCGACGGCTGCCGCCGTGGCGCCGAGCTTGCAGGCGCTGGGAGCAGCTGTGTTGCCGTAGCCTGATGGTACACCACCGCGGCGGTCGTTTGCGGACATGGAGGGCGCTGCCAGCGGCGCTCGTCAGGGGCTGGCAGCCGTGGCCCGCGTGCCTTGAGCCTGGCGTCGCTTGGGCGGCGGCCGACGCAGCGGCGGCCGATCGCAGACATGGAGGACGGCGCGGCGCCCCGTCGAGGGTCAGGAACCCTAAACAGGGCAGGGCGGGCGCGCAGCGGCTGGCGGCGCGCGTGGAGGACCTGGCGCGCGTGGGGCCGGAGGTCGCGCTGACAGACGGCAGCACCGTGATGAGCCACAACATGACGGCGCTTGTCAAGGGTATGGACCCTTAGCAGGGTCCGGCACGCGCGCAGCGACTGGCGGCGCGCGTGGAGGACCTGGCGCGCGCGGGGCCGGAGGTCGCGCTGCGGGACGGCAGCACCGTGATGAGCAGCCACGAGGACTTCACGTACCACCTCGACCCCGCCTCCGGCGCGCTCATCCGCGCGGCGGCCGCCGCGGGCGGCGAGATGGCGCAGTTTGACACCGCCGAGCGTGCGCCCGGCCTCCGGCACCCCATGTGCTGCGGAGGAGGTCGGCTAAAAAATGGACTGTTGACAAGCGTCGGAACTTCTATAAAAGAAGAGCTCTTTCATGCGCATTGTCAGTACTTACCCTAACCCTAGCCTGAGCCGGGGCGCGCAGCCGAGGTGGCCGCGCCGCTGCGCATCGGGCGGCGCGACCACACGGTGCACGTGCTGGACGCGGGCGGGCGCCCGGTCTGGAACGTGACCTACTCGCGCATGCGGCCCATGGCCGCCGCCGCCGAGCCCGTTGATGCCGCCGGCTCCCTGCTGGAGGCGGCGGCGGGCGCCGCAGCGCCGCAGGCCGGTGCGCGCCGCGCCGCGTCGCGTCTCGGCTGCGTTCAGGGCCCAGTGGGCGGGGCTGTGACGCCTCGGAAGATGCCTGCGATCACGCCGCTGACGGACTTGTCCAAGGACGGGGCAAGGCTGGGTTGAGCTGGCTGCGGTTTTGGATATGGACCCTAACCCTATGGTCAGCGGGGAGTTTTGCGTGTGTTGGGTGGACGCGACGCAATGGGCATCCTTCTGCGCGGTGCCGTGCAGGCCTGCCGCAGGCACTCGGCTTAGGGGCACCCACGCGCCCTGAGCTGAGCGCTGCCTCTCGAGCAAGTCTGCCAGGAAAGCACCTCCGCCAGGGCGCATGCGCAGGCAGGCTGCGCAAACGCGCCGCCCAGCTCCGTCCTACGTGACGGGCGGCTGGCGCCCGCCCCGGCGCGCGCGCCGTGACCCGCGCGCGCCCGCGCCGCGCAGGCATCCTGGCGGGCCCGCACAACACGCTGCAGCGGCGCCACCCATACACGGGCGAGCTAGTGTGGACCGCGCAGCTGACCGCGCCCGCGTCCGAGGTGTATGGGCCCGACGGCGGCGAGATTGCGATCTGGGCGCTGAAGTCGGCGGGCTCCTGGCTGCCCGGCGCGCTGCGGCGGCTGGTCGGCGGGCGGCCGCGCGAGCAGGTCGTGGTGGCGTCGCTGGGCTCCAGCCTGTTCGCGCTGCCGGCCGCGGCGGGCACGCACTCGGCGGCCATAGCTGCCGTGGCGGCGCCGCGGCGCGACGGCGGCGGCGGCGATGACGTGGCGCTCGTGCCGGCGCGGACGCAGGCGCGGCCCCGCGCTTGTCCCATGTGCTGCCGGCAGGCGAGCAGTGCACCACCGAGATGCGTGAGCGTACTCCGGGGCGTGCGTGGCTGTTCAGCATGCGCAGGCTATCGCGCGTCTCGCCGTCCTGCTTGAAATTGCGGGCTCAGGGCGGGCTTGGGCGGGGTTGGGCGGCCCCGCCGCCCCCTCATTGGCCTGCCAACGCCCCAGTCTCGGCGTGCAGGCTCACCGTGGGAGGTGCTTGCATGACGATCATTAAGCAGGTATCTGTCGAGACTGGGCCACAGGCCTTGCTGGCAGGCCGCAACGAAGCCGTTGGGGTGGACTGGGCGGCCGCGCGCAGGCGCAGGAGAAGGCCGCGAGCGCGCTGGTGCCGCGGCCGCCCGCGGGGCCGCTTGTCCCGCTGGACTGCGGCGTGCGCTGCCCGCCGTTGGGCGCGCACCCGGTCGGGGCGCTGCCCGGCGCGGGCGACGTGGAAGCCCCGCCGCCGCCCTGGCGCGCGAAACGTGCGCCCGCCGCCCGGCAGTGGCTGCACAGGCTGGCGAGCGGGCACAGCGAAAGCCGTGCTAGTCCTGTCGAGCTGGACCGGCAGGGCGGGCGCGCCGCCGCCAAACGGCCGCCGGGCCCTGAACAGCGCGAGTCGCTCCACTGCTCTGCTTGAAGCTGCGTGCGCCCGCGCCCCATTGGCGTCGCGTGCGGCGCTGAAGCAGAGCAGGGGGCGGACCGCGCCCGCCGCGAGCTCTTGCTCGCCCTGCGGCCGCTCCCAAGAGCGCGGCGCGCTGCCGGCCGGGCAGCGCGAGCGCGGCACGCGCGTATGCGCTGCGGCGGCGCCGGTGCCACAGTGGCCCCCAACCTTGAACCCAACCTCGCTGCAGTGGCGCCGTGTGCTGCCGTGGCCGCAACCCTGAACGAAACCCTGCACGCGCCCGCAGTGGCGCTGGTGCTGGCGCGCTATCTGATCGGCATGCTGGTCGTCGGCACGGCCGTGCTCTGGCTCGCCGCGTATACCTACCTCAATAAAGCCCGCGGTGCGCGCCCCTGGGCCTTGCGCACGCGCGCTGTGCACCAGGCGGGCTGCTTCTGGGGTAGGCATTGGACGGGGGGTTGATGCCTGCTGAAGGGCGCGGCGATCTGGGGTGCCATGCACCGGCGGTGATGAGGTGCCTTGCGGCTCTGGACTCGAGCGCTGCGGCGCGCTGAGGGCCCAAACATCCAATTGATCCTGCTGAGCCCGTGGATGGCGCCGCCCTGCTGCTGCTTCTCACCTGTACTCAAGATTGTCGTGAACCTACTGCTGTGGTGTGGACGCCCTGCAATACTCCACGTCTCACACATGCGCTTGACCATTTATTAAACCCAGGCTGCAGCATGCGTGGCTGCCATGCACTGCTTCACATGAGCTTGCAGCCTGGGCGTGAGTGCACCGGGCTCGACGCATGTGCGGACAACGCGACGGCCCATGCGCGCATTGGGGGTCAGGCCAGGGTGTGTGAGGCGCTGCGCGGCGCGCGCAGTGATCGGCTCCATGCAGCACCACGCGGGCGGCGTGACGACCATGCGCCTGGCGTACACGGGCACGCAGCAGGACGCGGCGGCGGCGCGCGCCAAGGCGCGCGCGCACTCGCGCGCCGCCGGCGGCGCGCCCCCGCCCAGCATGATCCGCGACCACACCGGCTCCGGCGTGGAGCACGTGCCGGTCGAGCCGCCGGCCGCGCCGGCCGCCGGAAAGGTGCGCACGCGCGCCGTGGAGCGAGCGCAGTGCTATCCCGTGTGCGCGTGCGCCCGGCGCTCTTGAGGGCCCGACAGGAAGGCCGCGGAAGGGTTGCGGAACAGGCTTGAGCGTGAGGCGTCGTCGAAGGGTCCCACGCGCTGGAGCAACTGTGACGGGGTGCCGAACGGAGCAGCAGTACAATCACGGTAGAGTTAGAGTGGCGCTCGGGCTCCTTGCTTCCGCGGCGGGCCCAGCGCGGTGTGCGCCCGGCGCCGAGCGAGCGGCGTGCGCGCGCAGGGGCGGCGGCGCAAGCCGCGCAGCGTGCACGCCAGCAGCCGCATGAACGGCGTGCTGCAGCTCGCCGCCGTCAACGGCAACGGCGTGGTTCACAGCAAGGTGCCGCTCGCCCACGCTGACGTAGGGTTCTGGCATGTGTCTGGCAGTGTGGTGGCTGGCTGATGACCTCTGTTGCTCGCCCGAGTGGACTTGGAGGTTTGACATGTGCCTGGCAGTGTGGCGGCTGGCCACTGACCTCTGCAGCCTTCCATGAAGCTTTCAGCGTGCTGCAGCTGCGCCAATGCATGGGATCACTCGCGCGCGGCGGCCCGGGCTGCGCGGAGGAGCGCCACGTTGCGGCCGCACCGACGACGCGCCCTGACGCCTTATTGGCTCATGCCTGCGCAGGACGAGCGGAACGGCGTGGCGAGCAACGGCGCAGCGGCGGCGCCGGCCGGCGCGCACAGGACGCCGGCGGATGCGGATCAGGCCATCGAAGCCGCTGCGCGCGCGCCGCCGCGGCGGCCCAGTGACCGCCCCGTGCGCGTGCGCCCCGCGCGGCCTGTCTCGGTCACACGCGCGCGGCCGCGACCGTGCAGCTCAGGGTAGAAGCGTCTTGGCGAAGCGGTCTAGAACGGCGTGTGGTCGCTTGCGCCTCACAGGCGCATGAGAAGGCCCTCGTCACGCCTGGGAGCTTCGCCGCGCTGGCAGCTGCCTGCGTCACTGCAATCATACACACATAGCCTAGGCCTCGCATGGCAGGGCCGCACTGGCATGGCTGCCTGGCAGCGATGCAGTGATCACTGGCATGGCTGCACGGCAGCCATGTGGTGCGCACGACAGCACCAAGCATGGTGCGTACGGCAGCGCCTCGCGCAGCCGGCGCGGTGGCGTGGGTTGGGCCCCTGGAAACCCCAGGGTACGGCAGCCCTGAGCGCATCCGGCGCGGCGCAGACGCGCGAGGACACCGGGCGCGCGGGCGTGTGCCGCGTGGGCCGCATGGAGGTCGGGCCCGAGATCCTGGGCTACGGCAGCAGCGGCACGCTCGTGTTCGAGGGCACGCTGGACGGGCGGCCGATTGCGGTCAAGCGCCTGCTGCGCCAGGCGCGGCCCGGCCGTCCGGGCGCTGGCTGCCACCCGAGCGCGAGCGATGCGGGCCTGCCGCCTTGCGTGGCGTGGGCCATGACTGCCGCCCTGGATAAAGCATGCTGTGCCAGGAGGATAAGGTCATTGCTCTAAGGGTTTCCGGGGAGGCACAGGTCCAGGGGCGCCCGGCTTGAGGCGCCGCAAGTTGCACCCTGGCGCGCGACCCTACCCCCCACCCTACCCTACCTCACGCGCGCGCACGGGCGCCCGCGCGCAGTTCTACGAGCTGGCGCACAAGGAGATCGGCGCGCTCATCCTGAGCGACGAGCACCCCAACATCGTGCGCTGCTTCGCGATGGAGGAGGACGCCGAGTTCGTGTACCTTGCGCTTGAGCGCTGCCGGCAGAGCCTGCACGACCTCATGGCCGCGCCGGATGCCGGGCGGCAGTTTGTGGACGAGCAGCGCCGGCCGACGCCGTTCTGCATGCAGGCGCGCGCCGCACCTCAGAGTATGTCAGCTTCTTCTGCTAGTCTTCTGCTAGTAAGGATCTACGGACAGTTGTGTGTGTGAGACTTACTTGCTGCTGCTGAGCCGGAAGAGCCGCATGTCCTGAAGGCGGCTCCGGAACTCTCGCCGCGGACTGGGGCCTGCAACAATGGTGTCGGCCGTGGACAGACACAAGGTCATGCCGGCATGCCTTTTCTTCTTTGTTAAGTGTCCCGCGCCGGTCGCAGGTGGTGACCGAGGCCGGGCGCGGCCTGGTGGCGCTGCACGAGCGCGGCATCGTGCACCGCGACATCAAGCCGCAGAACGTGCTGCTGACCGCCGGCCGCCGCGCCAAGCTGTCCGACATGGGCCTCTGCCGCCGCATGGCCGCCGACCAGTCCTCCTTTGAGAGCCTGGGCCCCGGTGCGCGCCCTGCGCCGCGCGCTGCGGGCGGCCGCTGTGCCCTGCGCGCCGTGCCTGCCTGTCATGAGATGCTGTGCTGCAGCTGTTCTGCGTGTCCTCAGCAGTGTTCGGCGGGTCCTGAGACCCTGCCGCAGCGGTTTTTATTGCCGTTTTTAAACCAAGTCGCCGTCTGCTGACCATGCAGAAGGCGGCAGCTGCCTTGCAAGCCGCTGAGCTGCAGCGGCCGTCGCTGTGGTCGGCATGCAGGCCTATTCGCCATGCGCCGCGTCGCGGCGGGCCAGAGCTAGGGTAGGGCACCCCAAACATATGCAGACGCGGGCAGCCCTGCCCTGTCCTAGGGTACCCCAAGCGCATCATGACGCGGGCGGGCCACGCGCGCAGGCGGCAGCAGCGGCTGGCAGGCGCCGGAGCAGCTGATCAGCCGCAGCGGCGGCGACGCGCGCCAGGGCCGCGGCACCGACGTGTTCAGCTTCGGCCTGCTGGCGCACTACTGCCTGTCCGGCGGCCGCCACGCGTTCGGCGAGTCGTACGAGCGCGACTTCAACATCCTGCAGGCGCGCACGGCCGGCGCTGCGGGCACCCCTGGGGCGGAAACCCTGCGAAGCCATCGACCCTGTGCAGCTGGGACGTCTGCGGCGTGCGCCCCGACGTTGAGCCGCGGCCGCTGGAGCGGGCGTGTGGGCGGGCGCCGCGGCGCGCGCCCTGCGCGCAGGCGCACCGCAACGTCCTCTAAGAGGCGGGCCGCCAGCTAATTTGCGCACTTCAGGTAACAGTTCTGCAGCATTCTGGGGCGCGTGCACAGGCGCGCCGCGACCCGGAGGCGGCCGCGCGCCCGCGCCCCGCGCCCGCGCCCCGGCGCCCGCGCCCGCGGCTGACCGCGGCCGGCCGGCCGCGCGCGCGCAGGCGCGCTGCAGCCTGAAGGCCATCGCGCACCTGCCGGAGGCGGAGCACCTGGTGCGCGCGATGCTGGCAGCGGCGCCCAAGCTGCGCCCGGGCGCGGCGGCCGCGATGGCGCACCCGTTCTTCTGGGCGCCCGAGCGCCAGCTCGCCTTCCTGGTCGCGCTGTCCGATCGCATGGAGTGCGAGGACCGCGAGGCGCGCGCGCGGCTCCGCCCCGCGCCGCCTGCGTCGCATGTGGCGCCGCGGGGCTGGCGCTCGCGTGTATGCGCGTCATTTGCGAGCTCGTGCGCAGGCGAGGTTGCATGCACCTCTATCCTTAAACGTAAGAGGGTAAATAACATCAAATGACAAATGTGCATGTCGCTGAACGGCAAGTATGTATGAGGCGCATGAGCAGGAGGCTTGAGGCGGTGCGGGGCGCGCGGCAGGAGGACCAGACGCTGCTGGCCGCGCTGGAGGCGGTGAGCGAGGAGGCTCTAGGTGGGCGCAATTGGCAGGCGCGCGCGCACCCCTCTCGCCCTGGGGCTGCGCTCTCTGTTCGGCAGACGACGCGCTCAGCAGCGCGGAGCGCCAGCGTGCGGGGAAGGCACCCTTAGGTCCGGGGCAGCGGAAGGTCTGCCTGTGTGTGCACGTGCAAACCCTGTGTGTGCACGTGCGAGGGGTGCGCGCGGGTCGGCGGTGCGCGCGGTGCGTGCGGGGCGCCGGACGCGGGCGCGAGCACGGACCTGTGTGCCTGCGAGCCGTGCGTGCAAGCGCGGCACCCCGCGCGCGCGCAGGCGCGGCTGGACGCCGAGCTGCTGGGCAACCTGGGGCGCTACCGGCGGTACCGCGCGGGCAGCCTGCGCGACCTGCTGCGCGTCATCCGCAACAAGCACAACCACTGGCGCGAGCTGCCCGAGCCGCTGCAGGCCCGCCTGGGGCCGCCGCCGGACGGCTTCCTGCTGTGCGCCCCTAACCCTAACCCCAACCCTCCCCCGCGCGCGCGCACGGCCTGGCGGCCTGGCGCTGAGCGCCGGACGCTGCGTCGGCGCCCTCTGGGCAGGTTCATGAGCCAAGACACAGCTGCGCCAAGGCAGTGTGCGGGTCGCGGATGGGACGTCGCGCTGCTCGAGCCGCGCGGCTCAGCGCAGCCGCGCGCCCGCAGGTACTTCAAGGAGCGCTTCCCGCGGCTGATGCTGACCACGTTCTGCTTCGCGCTGCGGCACTGCGCGCGCGAGCCGGGCCTAGCGCGCTTCTTCCCGCCCGCGGCCGCCGAGTTCCCGTTCCAGACGCCGGCCGGCGCGGCCGCGCGCGCCGCGGAGCGCGATGCGCTCGGCGCGCGGCACCGGCCCGCGCCGACGCCTCCGCTGGTGCGGCCGCGCGGCCCGGAGGGTGTCAGGCAAGAAAGACCTGTGATTGCGCTGCGAGCCTGGCAACAGGCGCCTGTGAGCGCGGTTGTGCGTGCTGCCAACCTGCAACACCTCCGGCACGCTAGCCATGGCGTGCCAAGACGGGAGTGGCTCCCCAGGGGCCTCGGGCAAGCGTTACGCACTTCAACAGGCGAATCTGCCATGTGCTTGGTTACACATCCGTCCAGGACGCCCTCGTGTGGGCCTGTCGCCCTTGCGCAGCGCACGCCTGGCTACAGCGGCGCCCGTTTGCGCCACGGCCGTCATGACTGCCGGCTTGGCTGGCTGCCGAGGAGGTGTGGGAGGTGCAGACCGTGAGCCAGGGACCCGGCAACCAATTCAGGAGACACAGGCGCGGCATGGGCGGGGCTGTGGGGTTTGCGGACGGGCACGAGCCCGGCGCGCGCGCGTGCAGGCCGAGGAGCGCGTGCGCACGCAGTCGTCGCCGGCGCCCGGCGCGGCGCCCAAGCCGGCGCTGACGGCGATCCTGGAGCGCGAGTCGGACCGCGCGCGCTCGGCGCCACCCGCGTCGCTGCCGGCCGAGGTGCTGCCGCTGGATGGGCCGCCCTCTGGTGCGCCCGTCACTTCACAAGACGTGGCCAGGACTGCTCGAGTCGGATGTGGCGTGGCTGACCTGCGCGACCATGGTGCATGAGCGGGGAGGATGCCGCGGATGTATCGCCTGGCTGTGCGGGCGTGCGGCGCGCGGAAGCAGCCCTGTGTACCCGTACAGGGCCCGCGCCCTATAGAACCAGGGGAAAAGCAACCCCATTTAATGTTGCGCTGACCCGTGTGCGCCCATGGCGCAGGCGGCAGCTCGCAGGGCGGCTCCACCGCGAGCGGCAGCACCAGCAGCGCGGCGGCCAGCAGCAGCAGCGGCTGGCCCGCCTCGCGCAGCAGCGGGACGCAGGGCTCGCGCGGCAGCGGCCGCGGGCCCGGGGCGCTCGACCCCATCCCGTCGAGCCCGGGCCCCGACCCCGAGGAGCCGCCGCCGCCCGCGCCGGCGGCGCCGCACGCGGCCGCGTCGGGCGCCGGCGCCAGCAGCGAGAACTGCAGCGGCGGCGGCAGCGCCGGCCCGGGCCCGGAGCCGGCGGCGGGGGCAGCGGACGCGCCTGCTGCGGCCGCGGCCGCCTCCGCTCCCGGCGGCCGCCCGGATGACGGGACCGCCGCGGCGGGCGCACCGTCGGTCGCCGGTGGCAGCGCCCAGCAGGGCGGCGCCGCTCCGCCCGCGAGCCTGGACCCTGCACCAGGGCCGCCGCCGCCGCCGCCGCTGCCCAGACAGCAGGCAGAGCCGCCGCGCGGGGCGCCCCTCCAGGAGGCGCCCGCCGCAGCGCCGGCGCCTGCTCCCGTACTGGCGGCGGTCGGGCCGAGCCCGGGCCGCTTGCAGCAGGTGCTCGACGCCGGCGAGCACGCGAGCGCGGCGCAGCAGGACGCCGGCGGCCGGGAGGTGCCTGGCACCGCGAACGGCCCGAGCGGCAGCGGCGCCGCGGAGGCGGCGCTGGAGAGCGAGTATGAGCGCCGGGCGCCGTCCGATTGGCTGCCCGCGGCGACAGCCAATGGGCAGGCCGGCCCGGGCGCTGACGCGCATGCGCATGAGCTGGCCGCCAGTCAGCCTGGCGCGCAGCAGCCGGGCGGGCAGCCGTGCGGGGAGCGCGAGGGCGAGCTGGAGCTTGGCGAGCAGGCCGACGGGCGGCCCGACTGGCTGGGCTGCCCGGCCATGAACGTGCCCGCGCTGCGGCTGGCGGGCGGCGGCGGCAGGGAGCTGCGCGACTGCGCGGCATCCGGCAGCGGCGGCTCGCGCACCAGCGGCGGCTCGACCAGCACGCACGACAGCTGCGCGCCGGCGCCCTACGACCTGCTCTGCACCTGGCCGCCCGCGCCCGGCGGGCCCGCCGCTGGGGCGACCCACCTTGCGGGCGCCGGCGTCCTGGGCAAAGGCGGCTACGCAGACCTGCACTTCTCCAGCCTGCCGGGCAGCCCGCACGGCGCGCGTGGCGGCGGCGGCGGCAGCGTCGGCGGCGGCCGCGGCCCCAGCACGCCGCTCGGGCGCAGCAACGCGCCGAGCGCGCCGCCCGGCGGCTGGGGCGGGCGGCCCTGGTCGGCGGGGCCCGTCGGCGGCCTGGGTCTAGGTTTGGGGTCTCCGGTAGGGCCGCGCCCGCTCGGCCCGGGCGCCAGCCTGAGCCCGGGCGTGTACACGCTGACGCGCGGCGGCAGCGAGCGCGGCCACATCTCCGGCCGGCACTCCGCACCGTTCGCGGTCGACATGGCGCCCAGCGCGGCCGCGCTGCTGACGCGCCTGTTCGACGCGGCGCCTGGCGCCGGCCGCCCCGGCGGCGGCGACGCGGTGCCGGCGTCCGCGTTCGGCGGCCCGCCGCCGCCGCCACCGCGGCCCTCGCCGGGCGGCGCCGGCAGCCGGCTTGCGCGCTATGGCTCGGGTCCCGCCGCCGTCGGCGGCGCCCATGGCGCCGGCGCCAGCGACCTGGGGCGCCCTCCGTTTGCGACGCTGTGCGAAGCCGACATGGACGCCGACTCCTACATGCTGCTCGGCTCCGCGCTTGGCGCCGAGCTCGGATTTGTGACGGGCCCGGCTGCCTCGCCGCCCGCCAAGCCGGCGCCGCCGGCCTGGGAGCGCGGCGCGGACGGCGCGGCGCCCAGCAGCGGCCTCGGCAGCGCGCAGGGCGGCGGCGTGCTCGGCGGCGGCGGCGGCGGCGGCGGCACCGGCGCCTTCGGCGCGCAGTCACCGCGCTCGCCGCCGCTTTGCAGGGCAGGCCTGCTCGACGGCTGCGCGAACGGCATTGCAGCGTACCCGGCTGGGCTGCTATCGCCGCTGCCGGGCGCGGAGGCGGGCGGCCTTGGCGCCGGCGCCGGCGCGGCGCCGGCGGCGTGCTTCCCGCAGCGCCCGGGCGCGCCCGTGTGCGACTACTACCAGAAGGTGGGCACGTGCCGGTACCGCGAGGCGTGCAAGTTCGACCACCCACCGCGCTTTGCGGTCGCGCTGAACCGCGCAGGCCTGCCCATGCGGCCGGGCGAGGCGCCGTGCTCATTCTACGAGCGCACCGGCGCATGCAAGTTCGCCGCGTCGTGCAAGTTCGACCACAAGGACTACCCGCCGGACCATGCATTCCCCGACGCGGCGCGCTCGGCTGCCGCGCCGCCGCCGCCGCGCGAGCCGCCGCCGCCTCCGCGCATGCGCCGCGAGCGCCGCTCGCCGTGACAGGAGCCTGACGGTTCCCTGTGCATGCGCGTTGCATGCGCGTTGCCCTCGCTGAAAACATGTCCTGAGCTGTGGTGAGTGCGTCGTGAGGTTTGGGCTGGGATGGGCTTGATTGAAAAGAACGGGGCCGGCGGGGTAGAGCGGCGCGTGTGACGCGAGCGCCTTTTGCCGTGTCAGTCGGAGTGGGTGTGTCTCGGGGTGAGCTATGCGGCGTGTGGTCGGTGGCAGCGCTGCGCTGGAGACCCCTGCGGCGTCCGTGTGCCTATTGCCGGCCGACTGGCAGGATGGAAACTGGACATGCTTGCCTTATCTGCACAGAGATTGCTGCGCGTGGGGGTCATGTTGGCGGCGTGCCACGGTGTTGACGTGGCAGGCGCATGCATATGAGCTATGGGCGCTGCAGCGCATGCCGCAGGGCATGTCTGGCGTCATTTGGTATTCAGAGCCTATGTCGGCGGTGGCGCAAACGCGCAGTGCACGCAGCGCCGGGGCGGGGTGGGGGTGGGGGGACACGGGGGGATGCCATTTTCCGCCTGCAGAGATGACGTTGCCTGCACTAAATTCATTCTTCTGCCTTCCCAAGAGCTTTTGGCCTTTCAAGCGATGCGTCAGGCAGCTTTATTGCTTTCCTCGGCACCAGCGCGAACTAGGAGGCGCAGCCAGAAGGGTGGCACTGCCAGCGTGTTTGAAGTCAGGAGGGGGGGCGGGGTGGGTGTCGGGGGAGGCACGACTTTTGTTGGCGGTTGCCTTGGCGGGGTGCGCGCCGGTCTGCGGTCCTCTGCCGCGGACCATTTGCTGTGAGGCGCTACTTTAGCTTGTTAGCTAATGCTGTTGTGAGCTGAATCCGCTGTGAGCAGCGGTGGGCGGTCGGCGGCTGCGGCATGGGGCAGGCTCTTGCCTTGCGCACGCGCGCATGGCAAGCCACCTCAGGCCCGCCGTCTGTGGGAGAGTTGTTGAGGGAGCTCGGCAGGTGTGCGCATAGCTTGTGAAGCAGAGGCGTGAGGTGCGACTGGGTGACGGTGCAACTCCTTTCGCTGCTCCATGCTGGCCGCGCCCCTCTGCGCACGCTCACACGCTTCGCCAACCCAACGCTGAGTGCTGGACCATGTTCCCGTCTTCACCTGCACAGGGTCTGCGAAGGGCGCAAATGTGCAAGCCTGCTCGTCCTGCACAAGCAATGCACAGATCGGCTTTGGCCTCCAACAGTCCGGCACTGTTGAGCACGAGCACGGCCAGTACAGCTATATTAACAGGCGCAGCATCACGCCCACTCTGTCAGCTTGCGCCCAGCACCGCCACGCTCCGCAGCGGCCGCGCCTGCGCCGGCCGAGCGCGCTGTGTCGCTGTACAGCGACGCTGCGCGGCCCGCTGCTGCCCGCTCGCGCGCCCGCACTCCGCGCACAGCGGCCGCCCCCGGCTACTTCGTGCCGTACTCTGCCAGCTGCTCCGCGTTGCGCACGCTCGCCGGCAGCCCGCGGCGAAAGGGGTTCATGAGGATGGGCTCGTCCGGCGCGCCCTCGCGCTCCTGCTCGCGCACACTACACCTGACCACGGTGCACTGCATGCACCTCTATCCTAAGTGGCGTGACATACAGAGGCCAGCACAGTGCCGCCGTCGTCCTCTACACGGCTGGCACACACGCCTGCCCGCTGGTCAGCACGGCAGGCCCCTGGTCAGCACAGCAGGCCGGGCGCTCCCCCGCGCTCCCGCTCGCACGCCAGCCGCTGGTCAGCACAGCAGGGCGGGCCACCCGCAGGCACGGGGCCCGGCACATGCGTCAGGCCGGCCAGGCCTCACGGAGCACGCGTCACCAGCCGCTGCAACCGACAGTGCGCGCCACAGAGCCATGGCTCTGCGGGCCCCCTCGCGCGCACCATGTTTAGCAGCCTGATCTTCTCGGCCTCCTTCCACTTGCCCTCCAAGGTGGGCTCGTGCTTCGCCAGCCCGAGGTACTCGCAGACCTGATTGGAGGGCGTGTGGCAGGGGCGCGTCAGCCGGCTGCAAAGGCAAACCTGCACAGACTGAGCCCGCGGCGGCAGGTTGGTACACAGCCGAAGCGCACCTGGTGTTCAACCTCAAACGCCAAAAAGGCGAGGGGGAAGGCTATGAGCGTCCCAAAGACAACTTTCGACTGCGAGACTGCGCCCGACATGCTGACTCTGAGCGCTGCAACGGAGCGTGCCTTCCCAGCCTCGCCTGACCGTTTCAGCAATAGGTCTGGACTCGAGATGCAGGATTTGGTGTTGCGCAGCACCCCTAAATTTGCCCTCTAGTTTTCCCCTGGTGGCAGGCTTTAAAGCCTGGGCCGGGCAAGTGCGATTGGTGCGTTCTGCAGTGCAAAACCTGCTCGAACAAAGAAGGCCTTGGACAGGACTCAATCGCAGGAAGCGCTTTGGCCGGGACAACCCGTCCGGCTGCGATGGCGTCTGGCGCGGCGCGGTGGTGATGGTGCGCATGCGTCCGCGATGTCACAGCCGGAGGAGCCCGACTACCCGCCGGGCTGCCCCGGGCGCAAGCAGCTGTGCGCGCTGGACAGCCTGGCGCAGTGCTCCATCTGCCACTACTTCTTCCAGGGGATGCCGCTGCTGCTGGAGTGCGGCCACAGCTGTGCGCCCCCGCTCCGATCTGCCCCCACGGCCTGCGCAGGCAGGCCCTCCGGGTAGCGGCTCTCGGGGCGCCGCCCGAGGCGCGGCGCGGCGCGGCGTGCATCCGCAGCAGCCTCCGCTTCCAGGAGCAGTCGGGCGCCGCGCGCTGCCCGCTGTGCCGCAAGCCCGCCGCCGAACACGCGCTGCGCGCCAACCTGGCGCGCCCCCCCGCGTCCCGCCCTTTCTTTTCGCTGGCGTGAGCGCCGTAGCACCGAGCCAGCTACCCTCTGCCCCAGAGCAAGCAGCTACGCCCGCCCTGCGCCTGCTGGCACGTTTGCTCAGAGGCGCCTGCAGCGTGAGGCCTCCGCGCCCCCGCGGCGGGCTGACGCGCGTGGCCGGGCGCGCGCCAGGCGCTGCGTGACCTGGTCGCAGCGCTGCGCGCCTGCCGGCCGGCGCTGCTGCGGATGGCGGCCGAGGCCGCCGGCGGCGCCGCCGCGCCCGCCTCGGCAGGGCCGCCCGCGCGCGCGCCCGCGCGCGCCGCGCCCGCCTCCGCCCCGGCCGCCTGCGACGCCGGGCCGCCGGGCCGCGCGCGCCGCGCTGGGCGGCAGCGCGGCGCGGCGGGCAGCCAGGCGGCGGCGGCGGGGGGCGCAGCGGGGGAGGAGGCAGACGCAGAGCACGAGGTGGTGGATCTGACGCAGGCGGCTCCGCTGTCGCCCGCGCCGGCGTGCGCCGGCAGCCGGCGCAGCGGCGGCGGCTGCGGAGACGGCAGCGGCGGCGGCGGGGGTGGCGATGGCGGCGGCGGCAGTGGCAGGCGGCGGGCGCGCAAGCGCCCGGCGCGCGACCCCGACTTCAGCCCCTCGCCAACGCCCAGCGGGTGCGCCGCAGGGGCTTCCAGCGAAGCAGCGGTTTGTTGTGGTTGCTGATCCAGCTCGCTGCTTCCTGCCACGCCAAAGCCTGTACTGTCAGTCTCCGCGGTAAGGTGTTGCTTGTGCTTCAGATGTGACATCTGCTTAGGTGTTTGTCGACGCTTAGAGGGCGCAAACGGAGGAGTCTCCCTCGTGTTGACAAGTGTGGCTGGAGCCAGCCTGGCAGGCGCCGTTGCACACGCAGGGCGGCGTCTGTTTTGGGCGCCTTTTGGGCGCCTCGTTGCCTACTGAGCAGCAGGGATTCGCCTGATCCCCGATGCGATGCGCGCGTAAGGTCGCCGCCCAAGCGCGCTCGGCGCGGGGGTCGGGCCAGCCAGGACGGCGCTGCCTGCGAGGGCGTCCTGCATCCGGCCAACGGCCAGCGCGCCGCGCCGGCGCGCGGCGCGCGGCCGGGCGCGGCGGGCGGCTACGTGCAGTGCCCCATCTGCAGCCTGTCGCTGCGCGAGAGCTTCCTGAACACCCACCTGGACTCGTGCGCCCTACCTACCCTAACCCTACCCTATAGGCTGTGCAATGCGTATACGCCTGGAGCGGTGCTGACTGTCACGTCACCTGTCGCGGGTGTCTCGGGACACGCCCTCACGCGCGTCGCCCCCCGTTCCGCTCCGCCGACGGGCGGCCGCCCGCGCGCGCAGGTGCCTGAAGCGGGACGGCGAGGGCGCGCACGCCGCCGGGCCGGGCCGCGCGCGCGCGCCGGGCGGCGGGCCGGGCGGCGCCTGCGGCGGCGGCGGCCGGCGCGGCGCGGGCCGCTGCGCGCTGGCGGTGCCGCCCAAGCTGGCGATGAGCCTGCTGAAGGAGCGCGACCTGCGCGAGCGCTTGCGCGCGTTCGGCCTGCCCACGCTCGGCCGGCGCCCGGTGCGCGCGTAAAAGTACCCTACCCTACCTGGCGGGCGAGGGCTGGGCCTGGTGCCCTGCGTCGTCGCGGCGGCGCTTGAAGTCGCTCCCCGCCGATCAGCAGGGCTCGCTTCCCTTGCAAGATCTCGCCCCCCAGGGGAGGAGCTGCGCACGTGCCTGCGAGCGCAGAGCCTGCCTGCGCTCGGTCGGGGCGCGGCTCGGAAAGCAATTGTGCCAGAGTTGGACAGTTGGACCGTTGCGAGAGCGTTGAGTGCCACGGCACAGCCGCAGCGAGCGCCTGCGCAGGTTGGGGTCATGGTGCGGGTCGCTGCTAAACCTATCCTAAACCTACCTAATGCGCGCGCAGGAGCTGGAGCAGCGCTACGGGGACTTCCGCGTGGCGGTGCAGAGCGCGCTGGACGCCGGCGAGGCCGTCACGTACCCGGAGATCGTGCAGCGGCTCGGCCGCCGTGACCGGCGCGTGGCGCAGGCGGCGCTGGGCCCCGCGGCGCTGCGCGGCGGCGGCGGCGCAGCCGCTGGGGACGCCGGCGGCGGCGCTGGCGGCAGTAACGGCCTCGAGCAGCCGCCCAAGGGTGCGCACGGCAGTGAAGCAGAGGCGCCAGGTCGTTTGCTGACACGCGCCTCCATGGAAACACGGCGCCACCAGGGCACGGTGCTGGCAGCTTTGCACGGGCGTCAAGTAAGCATGGTGGTTAGGGTTAGGATAGGGTAGGGGTTTGTGGTGTGCCACCTTCGGCACCAACGCGCACGTGTCATGCGGGAGCCTGGACACCGAGCCTCACTTCTTCTGTGAGCCGCATCTCACAATTAGGGTAGGGCACAACCGTGTGCCTGACCCTAGCGTATTCACACCTGCGCGCCCCCCCCACGCGCGCAGACTACTTGCAGCTCATCCAGGAGACGCGCGAGCGGGATGGCCTGCGCCCCGGGCCGCTGCAGCCCGCCCCTCCAGCGGCTGATCCAGACGCCGCGGCTGCGGACGCCGCTGCTCCGAGCGCCTCCGCTGATGCTGCCGCGGCGCTCACGCCGACAGCGGGCGCGGCTGGCGACGCGGCTGCTGGCGGGGCATGCGCCTGCAGCTGAGGGGGCGCCAGGCGCACTGACGTGTGCTTGGCGGATGGACGTCCGGCTGGGCCTGTGGCACATGCGGGCGCCACGCATGCATGGACGGCCAATGGCTATCCGGCTATTTGTGCTGCAGCTGCAAGTGGTGGCCATGCATATGCCTGCTTAGAAAGGCCGTGGCAAAGAGGCCATGTACTGTTTTGGCAGCAGCCATCAAACATGTACTTTGCATGTGTGTTCACAAACATGAACTGTTCGTGTGTGTGCTTTTGGTGCAGTGTGTCATCAGGAAATGGCTGTTAGAACGCTTTTCTTCTCTGCTCTGGGACAGTGAGCAGCATACAATGGAACGCCTCTGTAAGAATGAACTGTCGCAGTTTGACGAAAGCAGAGCACAGGTTGTTGAATTCATCACACGAGCAGGCACAAGCTTGCAGTTGCACGTTGTTGTACACTTATGGACACGGGACGTTCTATCATCATGCGCCAGGCAAGACACATGTTGGCCTTGCGCGACTCATTGCAGACATTCATGCGCACAGCCATGTCAGCAAGGAGTGTAGAAAGTTAGCAACTCACCCTCAACCTCAACCAACCGCGCAGACTCCTGCCTTTCGTGCCTTGCATACGCAACAAACCTCCCAAGTCTGACGCACCCTGCATTAAACCAAGCAGTGCCAACACCCCAACCCTATCCCCGCCTCGCTCTGGGCGCCAGCATTACGGCCCCCACGCCACCACACAAGCTCCTTGTACAGCGCGGGCCATAGAGGCACCAGAGACGCGGCGGCAGCTTGGCACGCAGCATGGCGCTTGCGCGCCGCCGGCCGCCGAGGCTTGGCCGTCCAGCGCATCACTTGCTGAATGATGGACCGCGCGGCGTGGACGACGATGTCTGGTTCTGTGTCCCGGTGATGGGGTCGCCGCTGGCCGCCCTGCTCAGGTCAGGCTTTTGCGCCTCCTTGCCCCGGAACCACCAGGCAATCACTGCGTAGCAGCCGACGCCGGCGAGGACCGTCACCAGCACTCCTTTCTGCAGTCAGCGCGAGCAGCTCTGTCAGGGCACACCCCGCGCACAGCCTGAGCAGGCTAGACTCGCAGCAATCCTACTTGTCCACGTCTATTACACGCATACGCACAGACAAGGTGAAAAGCTGCTCATATAAACTCTTTTTAAGCAGCCAGGTGCAGCTCTGTCAGGGCATACAGAGGCAAAGCAGCAAGCGATCCGAGCTCCTGAGGGTGCCCACGCACTGTGTGGAGCACTACACACTCTCGTCACGTATAACCATGGGCTGCGGCGTTGCGTGCTTGGTGGGCGCCCGCCTGCGAGTCTTTCCAATGCCATGGCTTGTGCGGGATCTCTGACGCATCTGGGCCCTTGGCCTCTGCCTCAACTCTCTCGCGGATGCCTGCGCCTGCGCCCCCAACAAACACCTTGAGACGGCGTGTGCAGATGCACCACACAGCCCCTCCCTCATCCTGTCGCTCTGCCTGGAGCCTTGCTGGGCGGCCTGTATGTCTGAAACAGTGCCTCGTGCGGCGTGCCACAGCTCCCAAACGCTTCATTGTGTGCATGTCAAGCAGAGCATGCCGGCTCAACCCTCAGCGCAGCCTAAAGCCTGGAAGGCTGACCTCGCTCCTACACACGTGTCTGCACCTCCCCTCTGTGCACTGCTGGCGTAACAAGACAAGAGGCGCAAAACGCACTGGATGCCAGCGCACGCACACGCAGGCGCGACCCCACGGTGCTGCTCACAGCAGATCTTCCCAGCATCTTGAGCATGGTGTCTGGTTCGAAATCACAGTCTGTAACAATTCCGAGGCTGCTTGCTCTCTTCTATTCTATTCCCTACCCTAATATTCAAACTTAACTTAGATGCTGAGAACTTCCACGCCTCGCGAGTTCCAGATTGTACCAAATTGTACCAAATTCTCTACCAAGGTCTCTTGCAGCTCGACAGACATAGCGCAGCAAGTATAAAAGCAGCAACAAGGACCTGGGCGACTTGGAGCAATAGTATCATTGTGCGCTCAATGCTTGCGCTCCTTGCCCTGCACGCAGGCTAAACGCACGGGCAGTCTCCACGGGAAGAGGAGTGAGGTGAAGTGCAGAGGGCAGCTCTGTGTGTTACAAGCAATTGCACCACGTGCGAGTTGTCTCCATGCGCAGTCACATCCTTGGACAGGCAACGCAGTCTCGCACTGTGCTCAGGTTGCACTGTATAAGTAGACCTCCTCTGGTATTGTAAGGCGGCAAGCCAAGCTCGTTCACCTTGGGGGCAGCCACATGCTCAATTGAGATGCGCTCTGCAGTGTCTTGCTGCAGGATTGGCAGCGCCTCACAGTGTGTTGGCACTGCCAAGGACCTTTGTAAATGTGCTTAAGGCCTGACGTGCTTCCTATTCTCTGCACCAGGCGCTGCAGCTGCGCACGCCGCGCGGCCAGGCTGGCAGCCACCTAGGCTTCGACCATGGGCCACCCAGGCGCGGCCCCCAGAGCCTGGACTTCCTCCCTGTCTGAGCGCTTGCCGGCCTGCAACCCCAGCATCCTGCCGGCGTCGGCAGGCACAAAGGGCTTGGCGGGCACGCTCCTGCGGCGCTATGTGCCGTCCGCAAGGAGCAAGGTCCTGCTGGTCGACTTTGCGGTCTTCTGCCCGCCGGAGAGGTGCGCTCGAGCATACGCAGCAGCTGCTGGCCTGAGCTTATCCCAAACCCTCTCACTGCAAGCACAGTGCGAGTCAGCATGCAGCCATGCATGCGCCCATGGTCTCCATACACTGCACATCGTGGCTGCGCGCAGCGCACATCGCCTGTCTGCTTGCCCATGCACTGAGCACCGCGCGTGCGGAGTGCTGACGTCTCCAGTGTGCCCGCGCCCAGCATGCTGAAGAGCTATGTCGAGCAAGTGGCCATCGAGTACCGCTGCGGCCACTTCGAGCTGGAGACAGTTGACACGATGGTCTGGCTGCACGAGAGCAGGCACAACGGCGTCGGGGAGCGCACTGCTGTGGCCCCAGGCAGCGCCTGCCGACCCCAGCCATGCCCCGCGCTGGGCGCCAGTCTGCTCGGTACCTGCACGTAAGCTGACCCGTAATTCTGTGTGAGGGCAGCGCATGCCACACTTCATGCTTGATCACACCGCATCCGCCCTGCACATTGAAGCAGGCTCGAGGTGCGTGCGCCGCGCATGGGCGCAGGGCTGAGCCGGACGCCTTGGGACCTGAGCTACACGGCGCGCCTGGAAGAGGCGACTGTGGTGATGTTTGACGTCGCAGAGAAGGCCATGGCTGCTGCGGCGGTGGCGCCCAAGGAGGCGCGTCGCTTTCTTTTCCCCTGGGCTCATGCCTACATGCGCGACCTGAGCTGCCCGAGCTGTTGCCGCGTGTCCGCCGTCGAGCAAGCGGGGCGACTGCGGGTCGCAATGCGTACGGTGCTTGTAAGCCGCAGATGCCCATGATGAGCTGCAGCTGCGTCATAGTGCAGAGAGTGCGACACATAGCAATGGGGCGTGCAGCAGGCCGCCCGTTGCGGCAGCCGCAGGGCGCAGCATTGCTGAGCCGCACTGGGCACCCGCCCGGCATGCGCACCCGGCCTGGGCCGATGCGCGGCCGTGCGCCGCGCAGGTGGACATCCTGATCACGGTGTCGGGCTTTGCGGCCACGCCCAGTCTGGCCTCCATGGTGGCCTGCCGCTTCGGCATGCGCGGCGACGTGATGGCGCTGTCGCTGTCCGGGCACGGCTGCGCCGGCGGCCTCGTGGGCATCGACCTCGCGCAGGCGCTCCTGCAGGTGCAGGACCCTTCGCCATACCGCTCTCCTGCTCTGTCAGCCGTGCTGTCACGATCGCGGTTGCGCATGTCGCGAGCTCGACTCAAATGACTCAAATCGTGAGATGGTCATATGCTTGCTGCAAAGGTGTACACTACAGCACCAGGCTATGCTGCTGCAGTGCCAGGCTGTGCAGCTATTGCAGCCCGCCAGTGGCCACGCCCCACTAGTGGCCGGTCACCCAACTTCATCAGCGAGCGCCGCGTGGCAGGCCTGACCCTAGCGCGGCGGCGGCAGGCGGGGCCGGGCCGGCTGGCGCTGGTGGTGCTGGCCGAGAACATCACCAACGGTACTATACCCCAACCTTCGCCGCTGCCTGCCTGCCTCTGCATGCATACCAGACCCTGGGCCGAACTCATGGTTAGGATCAGGGTAGGGCACCTCCTGGCCGCACCCTGGGCACTGCATGACACCTCCCGGTTGCACCCAAGGCCGCGTTGCCTGATGCGCCCCCGACTCCCGGGCGCCGGCCCTGGCAGACACCCTGGCAGCGCGCTCACCTCCTCCGGGTGGGCGCCCGGCCTGCAGGCGTGTACGCCGGCCAAGAGAAGCCCTACCTGACCTCCAACATCCTGTTCACGGTGGGCGGCGCTGCGCTTGTGATGTCCTCGAGGTGCGCAGAGGCATCACCGCCAAGGTCCCTGGATGTTGCACGCAATGGCTCACGCAGGCAGCTGCACAGCTGCCCAAGTGCCAAGTCCCTGTACAGGCTCCCCTGCACACTCTGTGACCACATCTCAGAATGACGGATATCATTGCGAGGTTATTTCAGAGGCTAAGGCACGGCAGGATGCGGGCTCCAGCCTCGTGCAAGACCTGGCACCTCATTCTGTGTGCTGTCTCCGTGGCTCTCACCCCAGCATGGCGCGCGCGGGCGGCAGGCGGAAGGACCGCGCGCGCGCCAAGTACGAGCTGCAGCACATCGCCAGAACCCTGACCACCGATCAGAAGGTGGGTTTCCAGGGAGCCGGACGAGGCTCCGCGCGCCCGTAATACAAGCAGCGCGCTGCCGAGCGGCAGCCGAGCGTGAAGAGCTGCTCGGCAGCGCACCTGTCTCCTGGCCGTATGCATACCGGGCAGGCCAAGGCTGGCACAGAGCGCAGGGGGCATGCGGTGAGGTCAAGCTCATGCAGCAGAACCCTCGCGCATGAGAAGGGATGACACACCGCATGCTGGCCTGCCGCGCGCGCAGGTCAACGCCTGCGTGGGCTTCCGCGACGACGCCGCGGGCGTCAAAGGCATGTTCGTGGACCCGGACGTGCTCAAGACGGCAGTCGTGGCGGCCATCTCGGCCACGCTCGCGCGCCTGGCGCCCAGCGTGCTGCCCCTGCGCGAGATGGTGCGCGGCCTGACTCGAAACCTACCCTGTTGCGCGCTCGCTCCTGGAAGTACTTCAGCCGTGCAGGCGCGCTGGAGCTCGGGCTGGCTGGTCGAGGCAGCGCGGTGCCTGCACAGGAGCTGGGCTTGGTGGCGGCCCCCTTTGGCAGCATGCGCTCGCCTGCGTGTGCATGCTACCGCCAAAGCGGCGCATGCTCATGGCAAAGTATGCATTAACCTGAGACATGAGTGTACGCTTGCATGATGCCCCGGACTGAGGGAACATTTCTAGAATACGCATGCTTGCCTGGGAGAACCGCACCCGCCAACAGTGCGCCGGGCGCGCGCGCTCCGCGCATGCCGCGGGGCGCCCGTCGCAGCGCGCGCGCGCGGTCGGCCCCCCGTGTGTGCGCGCGAGGGCCGAGCGCGGCGCCCCCCCGCCGCGCTGACCGCGACCGCCGTGCGCCGGCAGGCGCGGGCCGCACGCAGCCGGCGCCACCGCCCGGACTTCTCCGCGACGTTCCAGCACCTGGCGCTGCACCCGGGCGCGCTGCCGGTCATGCGCAAGGTCGCACAGGCGCTGCGCTTCAGCGCCACGGCGTGCCAGCCTAGCGTCGCCACGCTGGAGCGCTACGGCAACACGTCCTGCTCCTCCACGCTCTACGTGCTCGCGCACATCGAGCACCACCAGGGCATCCGGCGCGGCGAGAAGGCGCGCGCCGCATGGCCCCGCTTTGTACGCTGCGGCGGGCGGCACGACGGAGTCGCGCGCGCGAGTCTCGTGCTCGCCGCAGCGTTGCCGTGCTTCACCAAGCATTTCAACGATAATCAGATTGTTTTACAATTGAACAAAGATCGATGTGTGTGAGTTTGCAACGGCGTGTGCGGCCCTGCCAAAGCAGCGCCCGGCTACAAGCGCGGCAGCAGCCGGGCACCAAAGGCCGTGGTAAATACGCAGGACAGCTGTTGCACATGGTCATGTGTTTCAGCCGCCGCCTGCCGGCCCGGCGCTCTGCGTCGCCGCACAGCGGGCAACAGGGGCCCGCCCCGGCGCGCGCGCGGCGCAGGTGCTGCAGCTGGCCATGGGCACCGGCCTGCGCTGCCTGGCGTGCACCTGGCGCGCGCGGCGCGGCCAGCGCACGCAGCACGCCGCCTGGGCGCCCGCCGCCGGCTTCGCCAAGCACCCGCCGGGCTGGACGCGCCCGCGCGCGCTCGCGCTCGCGGCCGCCCAGGCGCGCGTCCCGCAGCTCACGTTGCCGCGCGCCGCCTTGTGACCCGGGACCGCAAGCGCGGCCCTCGCGCCAGTCGTCCAGCGCCAAGGGGGGCTCTTGTGTCTTGTATGACTCTCTACATAATTTTCAGCTGCTTGCTCTAATATCAGAGTATGTTTGAAGGCGAGTGAATGTGCGAGGCGTGAAGAATGCAAGCATGCACGCAAAGGGTATTGGCCACTAACAGGCTGCTGCCTAACAGGAGGCAGCCGCCGTTGGCGCGGACGCCCCCAGCGCACGCGCGCTGGCCGCGCGTGCGGCGGCCGTGCGCGTCGGGCCGGACGGCCTCGAGGTCGCCGAAGACTCGGCCGCCAAGCGCGCGGCGGAGGCCGTCGGCGGCGACGCGCCGGCCGCGCCGCAGCAGCCGCCGGCGCGCGCTTCAGAGGGTTCTGCCAAGCCTGGCGAGGCAGGAAGCGTCGCGCCGCCCGCGGATGCGAAGCTGCGCAAGCCGGCCCGCGGGGCCGCCGGCGGCCTGGCGCGCGGCGCGGTCGGGGTCGGCAGGCGCGCATGGTTCGGACGTAACGTGGTCCCCTGCCCAGGCGACCAACAGAGCGTCTCCGCAGGAGCAGTAAGCGCATGAGCGTGCACGGCAGCGGCAAATTGGTAATGCTGAACCCTCCTTGGAATCGATGAGCAGCGCGGCTCCTTGGGGCGACATGCCGCATGCGGGGCTGTGCGCGGCTTTTTGGGGCGACATGCCTTAGGCGGACTCAGCACATGCGACTCGCTCCCCGGCTTCGTACGGGGCACATTCACAGCCGGCAGGGCCCTGGAAGCCCGCCATGGCACGCTTCATGCAGCGTTCGTTCAGAAGGTTTTTGGGGTAGGTTCATTGAGAGTTGCGGCGTGCACATAGGAGGGACGCAATGCTGTCCCTCCTATGCGAAGCATCTTGCCTTGCACGCTGTTTTATGTGTGCCTGGGCAGCTTGCGAGGCCGCGTAGGCCCAGATAACCTTTACACGCCATACCTCAGCATGAGTGCAGGCTCGCTTAAGCTCCGGACACGACCCGACGGACACTTGCCCGGCTCTCTTCACAGCATGAGCTGCCCATGTGACCATCCTGATGCCATTGTCTGCGATCACAGCACTGTGTGGCTTGCGTGCTGGGCATGCATTACTTATTTAGTATTACTGTGCTGATTGTGCTGGCTGTTATACTGGTTGTGCATGCCACTGGCAGCCTGCATTGCATGAGGCTGTGTATGGCAGTATTTGCTATATTCGTAGAGGCTGCTGCTTGTTTTACTATCACGTAGAATTGTGCCTACTATCACGTAGGATAGTAGGCAGTGAGGGCGATGCAGTCGGACTCGCGCAGGGCATGCGTTGACATAGCGAAATGCCCAGGGCGTGAACAGTGCGAGCCTTCTTGCGGCGTTGCATGACAACCGGCCCTGCATGATGAGGTTTTGGGGTGATAGAGGCATGCGTGGGTGCTTCCAAGGTGTGCAGGGTGAAGGAACTGTCTCTGCCTGAAATGACGAGCCAGCATCAACTGGTGTAATATAATTATTAATATTAAATATCAATAGCCCAACGGCTCTTTCCAGCTGAGGCTCTCCAGCTCGTGATCAGTCAGATAACTTAAATAGCAGGCAGCCTTTATTTTCGCCCACGACAGGGCGAGTAGCCTGCACGCCCTGCAGACACAACCCCTCCGTCTGCTGAGCCACAGAGTGGCTGTGCAGCTCTGGGTGCAAGCGCGCATCTTGATGTAGAGTGTTCCCGGCGACAGCGCGGCGGACATGTCCAGCTTTGCCGAGCCGACGTGTGCGGAAACCTGCTTGGACTCGGTGTCTGAGGCGCTTGTGGATGTGCTGGCCTGGCTGTCTGAGAATGCAGCGTACCTGCTCGACTGCATAGCCCAGGTGCGGGGCCCTCCCCGCGCCTGGGAAGCGTGCTGCGGCTTGAACGCGTGCCTGCTGGGCCTGCCTGTCGGGCAGCGCCGAGGTGCGCCTCGTTGCCGAAACCATGCGCGGTCACCCAGCCAAAAGAGCACCCACATAAGCTTGGAAGGCTGGAACACCAGCCGTGTTGCTCACCTGGCCACCCCACACATAGTTGCACGCGCGGCTGGGCAGAGCTGTGTCCGAGGCTGCTGGCCACAGGCAGCACGCACCCGTCCACCCTTGTAGCCCAGCTACGCTGCCTGGGCCGACGCCAGCTCCACCGGCAGCGCAGCGAACAGTCAGGGCCGGGCGGCGGAGCCCGCCCGAGCCGGACGCGGCGGCGCCCGAGCGCGCTGCGCTGCAGCGCGCGCGCGGCCGCGCGCAGGCGGGCCACGCGGCCGACGAGCGCAGCAAGAAGGACGACGACCTGTGGAGCCCCGCGCTGCGCGGCGGCGGCGGCGGCGGCGGCCTCCTGCCGGCAACGACCTCGCTGCCGCCCTTGCGGCCGGCGGCGGGCTCCGAGGCCGCCTTTCTGTCCCACTTCCTGCCGGCGCCGGGCAACCACCCGGCGCCGACGCCGCCGTGGGGCGGAGGCAGCGGCGCCATCACGCCGCGGGGCGACCCCGCTGTCGCCACCAGCCGCCACCGCCTGGCGCTGGCGTCCCCCAGCGGAGGCGGCAGCGGCGGCGGCGGCGGCGGCGCGGGGGAGTGGCCCCCGCCGACGGTGCCCAGCCACCTGGGCCGCGCGCTCGGCGCCCAGCACGGGGCCGGCACAGCCGGCGCGCATGCGCACCTCAGCGCGCACACCAGCCAGGCCGGCTCCGCCTTGCAGCAAGGCCACAGCCTGCAGCATGGTCAGGCACTGGCGCATGGCCCCGGCGCGCACGGCGGCCAGGGATGGGCGGGCGCGGCTGCGCAGCACGCGCAGGGCGACACGAGGGCCGGCGCAGGGCACACGGCGGCGGTCGGGCCGGCAGCGGCCCAGCGCCTGCTGCAGCCGCCGCCGCGCGACTGGGGCGGCGACCGGCCGGGCGTGCGCGGCGCGGGAGCGTTTGCGGCGCCGGCAGGGAGCCCAGGGGCGTCGAGGGCCGCGGCGGCCGCAGTGTGGGGGCACCTCGCCGCGGCGGGCAGCCCCGTGGCGCCGCAGCAGCACGCCCCGCGTCCAAGCGGCGCGCCCGCCGGGCTCAGCAGCGCAGGCTTCCACCTAGCACCGGCGAGCGGCGCGCACCCCCAGGGCGGCGCAGCCAGCCCAGCGACTGCATCGGCGGCCGCAGGCGCGGCGGCTGCCCAATCGCCGCCCAGCAACGCAGCGATGGGGCCGCCGCAGCGCTCGCCCAAGCGGCGGCGCTCGCGCTCGCCGGATCCCCACCGCGCGTACGGCTGGGCAGCTCACGCGGGCGGTGGCGCAGCCCTGGTGGGCGGCCTCGGGCTTTCCCCGTGCGGCGAGCTGGCTGCGCGCGGCCCAGGAGCCGCCGCGGCCGTCGCGGATGGCGCGCACGAGCGCGGTGGTGCCGGGGCGTGGCCGGAGGGGTGCGATGCGGAGTACGATGTGGAGACAGGGACATGGGGGCAGCGGCGGGCGCCGCAGCGCGGCGCGCCCGCGGGCGGCCTCGCACCCGGGAACTCACAGAGGCCGCAGCCGGGCGTGCCGGCCCCGCGGCCGCCACAGGAGGCTGGTGACGCTGAGCGGGACCCAGGTGCGGGCGCGGCCCCAAGCTTCAGTGGTAGAAGTGATTCTGTGCGCGCTGCACCTGGACGACGACGGCCCTGTTTCTCTGCCCGCGCCTGCTTGGCAGACGTTTATGCCATACATGTGACATGACAATGCATGGGCATTGCTCCGGAATGAACGGGCGGGCGCCGCGGCGCAGAAAGCTGCATGACTCGTGATTCATGTTGCAGGGCGTTGCGCGCAAGCAGGTCGTGCAGGCAAGCGCAGGAGAGCTCAGCGGGGCATGGCGCAGGCACAGCGGGGCGGGAGGCGCGCCAGCCGGATGGGGGCCAATCCGCGTGGGTCTCCGCGGCGGCGGACGCGAGCGCGGCCGGCGGCGCGCCGGGCAGCCGCCAGACGGCGCCGGGCGTGAGCGTGATCCTGCAGGAGGAGCTGTCGCTGGGCGCGCTCATCGGCGAGGGCGGCTTTGGCAAGGCGCGCGCCTGCCCGCCGCATGCATCTCCCTGTCCTCCTGGCATGCCGGTCTGCGTCGCATTTGTTGCAGGGTAGCCACAACTGTCACAGCGTAGGCCAGGATAGGGATATGGTTTTAGGGTAGGTCACACCCTGACACCGCTCGCCATGCGCGCACGCGGCCCAGGTGTTCCACGGGGAGTGGCGCGGGCGCGATGTGGCCATCAAGGTAATGACCGCCGACGCCGGCCACAGCCGCGCCGTCGTCGACGAGGCGCGGCCCCGCCCGCGCCGAGCCGGGCGTGTTGAAGCTGTGAGGCGACCGCGCCGCACCCCGCGCGCTCCGCGCGCTGCCGTGCGCACCTGCCGCAGCGCCCGCGTGGGTCAGGGCGCCTGAGCCGGCCGCGGCGCGCGGCGCGCAGTTCCGGCGGGAGGTGTCCACAATGTCGGCGCTGCCGGACCACCCCAATGTGCTGCGCCTCCTGGGCGCGTGCGTGCGGGCGCCGCTCGCGCTCGTCACGCCCTACTGCCAAAAGTGCGGCCCCGCGGCTCCCTGGCCACCCCCGCACGCCTCTGCGCGGGTGATACGCATATCCTGGGCCTGTGAACGCGCCCCGCCCCTGCACGCGTGACCCGGCACTGCGCCCACCGCTCGACGCGTACCGCAGTCCGTCTGCTACGGCTGGCCGCCGGCGCGCCCGCCGCGGCCGCCGGCATGGGAGCCAGCGCCTGCTGTGCGCCTCTGCAGCTCCGCCGCTCGGGGTGGCATCACAGGCTGTCGACAGCCTGGGCGCTCCGGCTGTCGCCTGCGGTGGCCGGCGACTGCCACGCGCTGACCGGGCGCTGACCGGGCGCGGCCGCGGCCGCGCGCGCAGGGGCAGCCTGTATGCGATGCTGCACAGCCCGCGCATGCACCTGAGCTGGGGCCAGGTGGCCTACCTGTGCCTGGGCGCCGCGCGCGGCATGGCGCACCTGCACGCGCACCGCTGCCTGCACCGCGACCTCAAGTCAGGCGCGCCCGGGTCCTCCAACTCCCTTGATCACTGACGCTGAACGCGGCGTGTCTCGCTGACTTAAGACGTGTGAAATCGGCGCACGTGACCACGTGTAGAGCGTCGCCAGCTTGTGGGCGGGCCCCCTCAAGCATGCAGGACTGCCCTTCTCTGTCTGCGTGCACACGAGCGCTGTTGGTGTGGGGGCCCGGAGTCCAGCTTGTGGCTACCTCGAGCCCCAGGGCACACCATGAGCGCGCCTGCCCTGCTGCCAGAGGTGCGGCGCGCAGCGCCGGTCCGCGGCAGCCTCCAGCCGCTTTTGAAAGGGTTGCGGGGTTTGAACTGCGCCGTGCGCGCCCGCAGGCAACCTGCTCGTGGACGCGACCTGGACGGTCAAGGTGGCAGGCGCGCCCTCAAGCGGGAAACTGTGCAGCCTCAGGAGGGCAAGGGTCCGCACCCTGCGCGCGAAGGGCGACCAGCGCACCAGCAGGCTGCCTGTTCCTTGGAACCCTGCCTCATGTGCCGGCCCTCCGACTGCCCCCACCTGCCCCCGTCAGAGCGCGCGGCCATGCATGGGACCACAGGCGCGCATGCGCCGCATGCGCGCACGCTTTCCCCGCCCGCACGCTGGCCGCGCGCCCAACCATGCGCCCACCCGCGCGGCGCGGGGGCGCGCGCAGACTTTGGCCTGGCGCGCGTGGTGCTGGACCTGCACGGCGCGCTGATGACGGGCGGCCTGGGCACATTCCAGTGGATGGCGCCCGAGGTGCTCGCGCACCAGCGCTACAGCGAGAAGGCCGACGTCTTCTCGTGCGCGGCCCCGGGCGCCGGTCCCTGACCTATATTGACTCCTGCCCGAACCCTAACCCTACCTGCCTGCCCGCACTCCTGCCTCGCCACGCGCTTTTGCCACCCCATTGTGCCGCTCCTGGGAGCTGCGCTGCGCCCCGAGGTGCTTGCGCACCAGCGCCAAAGGCCAACGTCTTGTCGTGCGCGGCCCTGGGCGCTGGTCCCTGACCGCCTCCTGACACTGCCTCACCAAACGGTTCGCACCCCCGATACGCCGCTGCTGGAACTGTGCTGCGCACCAGCCTGAGGGCCGGAGTCTGGGCCGAGCTGCAGATCACGAGCAACGAGGCAGCAATCTTGGGCATGCATGCTGGGGCACGCATGCAGCAAGCGCACGCGCACTGCTGACGGCGCGCCGCGCGTGTGCGCGCGCGCGCAGCTTCGCGATCGTGCTGTGGGAGTGCACGGCGCGCCAGGTGCCGTACGCGGGCCTGGACGGCATCCAGGCCGCGCTGGCGGTGATGGTGCGCGGCCTGCGGCCGGACATCCCGCCGCACACGCCGCCCGAGCTCGCCGAGCTCATCCGCGACTGCTGGCGCCCGGTGCCGGACCAGCGGCCGGGCTTCGCCGCGCTGGTGCCGCGGCTGGAGGCGCTGTACGCCGCCCTGCGCCAGCAGTAGGCTGCGTGGTGTGAGCAATTCCACTTGTTGTATCAAACCAGTGACGAGTTCTGCAGAGCTGGGGCGTTGTTCCCAGGCTCTACGGCCATGGGTAGCGGTGCAAATTGCAGCGCAGGCTTGCGCCCTTTGGAACAGGCTGCATGGTATGAAAATAAGCATGTTGGATTGCTTTCTGACAGGACACATGGGTCTGTCGGTTAATTTTGACTTGCATTGTCCAGCTGTATGCACTCCGGTGTATTACCAGCATGTGCGGCACACGGGGTGAGACCTGCATCTGGCAGTGTATGTGAGCGCACAGTTCTGTACGAGAGAATCTGCACCTCAGCAGTCGCTCTATACCCGATACAAATGACAGGCTTTAGCTCAGCAGTCGCTCTACACCAGATACGAGTGATGGGGCGAACAGATGAGCACTGTGAGGCTTACTGTCGGGCTGGCACAGACAACAAGGTAAACGCGCCTCATGGGTCCAGTCGTCTTGGCAAGCCGTGCGCCATCCTGAGCACCAATGACATGCGACGTGCTTTTACAATCATGCAACGCTGGTTGACACTGCAGGCATGCAAATGTTTGGAATGGTGCATGGCTGCAAAACTCGGCATGATTATGCTATTATCCGCATACTGTGATTCAGCCACTCCCTTGGAGCATGCTGCTATTGCCAGACGGCTGGGACGAAGTCGACTCGCAGTGCCTTGGGGATTGCCGCAATGCTGGACATAAACGATCTGCGAGAAGGTGGCGTGCCAGTGACAAGCTCTTGTTGCCGGTGGACTACTGATTGAGCTGCTGCGTGTCTTAAAACTCGTGTGTTCTGCGTGCAGGCAAGGGCGGCAACCCAGAGCTGGTAAGGGAGTCACAGCGGCGGAGGTTCGCGGATGTGGCGCTCATCGACGCAGTCATAGCGCAGGACACTCGGTGGCGTGACGGTGACCGCCACAGGCCTGGTCAGTGTTTGCGGCACGCTCGTCACTGCAACAGTGCTGAGCAAGCTCCGCTGCGCTGCGCAGCCACCTACAGGACAGAGCGGCTGCGCACAGAGTTCAACGCGCTCAATAAAGAGGTGGGGCAGCGGAGGAAGGTGCGCGCCGCAACACTGCACATTGGAAGCCCACTGCCTTGAAGCCAGGCTTGCGCCAAGCTTGGCTGGCACCTTCTTGAAGTGCCCGGGTTGCTCTCTGGCGGCACTGGATGAAAGGCATATTGTCCCTGCTGAAGACGTAGCCCGCGCAGGCCGCTGTCTTGCCGTGAAACAATACCTGAGTTGCCAGAGGCGAGGCACTGCCGGACTACAGCCCGCGCCTAGTGTGAGCCTGGCAGGCGGGCGTGCGCAGGCGAAGGAGGACACGGCCGAGCTGCAGGAGCGCAGCAAGGGCCTGAAGCAGAGCATCGCCGCCGCGGAGGAGGAGTCGGTGCGGCTGGAGCGCGGGCGCGACGCCACGCTGGCCGGCATCGGCAACTATGTGCACGACTCCGTGCCCGTCAGCGCGGACGAGGTGCTGCGGCCCGCCCGCCCATCAGAAGATCTGCGGTGCAGCTCCGTGCCATGCTGCCCATGGCCATTGCGTGTGCTGCGCTGAAGGGGGTTGCACGACTCCGTGCCCGTCAGCGCCGACGAGGTAAGTCGGCCCGCCCGACACCATGGGGCCCGCTAGCACCGTGCGGCTGCGTACCATGCCCATGGCTGTCACTGACGGTGCTTAGACGCCCTTGGCTGCTACACACTCGCTGATGAAACAGGTCTCTGACATGCTACTGCACATGCTGAAGGGACGCCAAGCGCTGAAAGGGGGAGGCGGCGTGGAGTCGAGCCCAGAAGATGATGAGAGCAAGGCCTGATCCGGCGTGTTGCGAGGCGGCGCAGACGCGGGGCGGCCGCGCGCAGGTAGATAACGTGGTTGTGAAGACCTGGGGCGAGCGGCGCGAGGAGGACGGGCTGCGGAATCACGTCGACCTGGTGCTGCTGCTCGACCTGGTGGACCTAGAGGCGGGGACCGCTGTCGCAGGCGTGCGCCTGCATGCGGCAGTGTTTGCGCGCGCTCCCGCATGGCCTCTGCGACCCGCGGGGGGCGCCGTGCTCTGCCGCGCGGCAAAGCGCAGAGCAGCAGGTGCCTGGTGCCCAGCATGTAGCCATCAGCAGCACGCCCCCCAGAGCGGGCACGGAGCGCCGAAATGCAGGGGCGCCATGCTCGGCCACGCATCGCGTCCTGCCTTTCGCTACTCCCCTGCATGCTCTGTAGACCTGCTGCTGCTGGCTGCGTGCCGGGCACCCCAGTCATCCGCTGCCCGGCACTTTGTCCGCTCAGGCAGCGCACCCAGACGGGCATGCTGCGGCGCCCGCTGCGGCATCCACCGGCCCCTCGCATGCCTTTGACCCTCTCCAACAGCGCGCTTACCTAATCCTACCCTAACCTCAAGCCCTCATGCGCAGGCGGGCGCGGCTTCTACCTGCGCAGGGAGGGCGTGCTGCTGAACCAGGCGCTGATCCAGGCGGCGCTCGCGCACGGCGTGGCCGCCGGCTGCGAGCCGATCATGACGCCGTTCTTCATGCGGCGCGACGTCATGGCCGAGTGCGCGCAGCTGAGCCAGTTCGACGAGGAGCTGTACAAGGTGTCGGGTGCGCCGCACCGGGCGCGCGCCGGCGCGCGCGCGGCCCTGGCAGCCTTGCCGTCGCCGTGGTGAAAGTCCGATGTCGCTGCCTGGCAGCAGAGTGCACTGCGGCCTGGCTGCTGGGGTCGTGCTGCCGTTGCCGCGCGCCCACACGTAGCGCCGGTCGTTGCAGCCCGCCCATGCGACCGCAGCCACGCACTCTGCTGCCAGCATCTCGCTGACAGGCTCCTCACGCTCAGGCTCCGCCAGACAGGCGTTTGCCACAGCGCGCCCGACCTCGCGCCGCTCGTGCCCGCTGCCTCGCCGTGCTGGCACGGGGCGGCAGGGCCACGAAAGCGCCCGCACGCTGCGACGTCGATATACACTACCCTACCCTACCCTACCCTATATTTGCGCACACGCGGCCGCAGGCGAGGGCGATGACAAATACCTGATCGCGACGTCGGAGCAGCCGCTGTGTGCGCTGCATCGCAAGCAGTGGTTTGAGGAGTCGCAGCTGCCGCTGAAGTATGTCGGCTACTCCACGTGCTTCCGCAAGGAGGCCGGCAGCCACGGCCGCGACACCACGGGCATCTTCCGGTGCGCGCCGCCTCCCCACCTCGCGCGGCGGCCGGACCAGAGCCGGTGCCGCCGCCTCGCTGTGCAGCAAAGCGTTCATTCGCAGAGCTGGTGTGTGCCGCACTGCCAAGCTGCCGGGCCGCCCGGTCTGTCTGCCCCCATGGCGCGCGGGCGCGCCCGGAGAGAGATTCGCCACACTGCGCAGCTGGGCTGCGTCGCGGAGGGCGCAGAGCGCTATGCGGGGCGCCGATGCGCTCTGCGCGAGCTATGCGCGGCCCGGCGGGGCGCCGAGGCGGGGGCGGGCGCGTCGCGCAGCGTGCACCAGTTTGAGAAGGTGGAGCAGTTCTTCGTCACCTCGCCGCTCGGCCACGCGTCCTGGGAGGCGCTGGAGGAGATGCTGGGCAACGCGGAGGCGTTCTACCAGGCGCTCGGGCTGCCCTACCAGGCGCGGCACCGCTCCGGCGCTACCCTAACCCTAACCCTGCACGCCGGCAGGCTGCGCTGCGCGCCAAGTGCGCCCGGGCGCTGCGCGTGCAGGGCGGCGCAGCGCGTGCGTGCGCGCGCGCGGGGACAGGCCGCGCAGTATAGCCGTGCAGCCTGGTGTCTAAACAGACTGCGCCGTTGCGGGGCTGCGGCGAGACGCCGGGGTGCGCCCGGGTCGACACCAGGTGGTCAACATCGTGAGCGGCGAGCTGAACAGCGCGGCAGCGAAGAAGTACGACCTGGAGGCCTGGTTCCCCGCGTCGCGCAAGTTCCGCGAGCTGGTCTCCTGCTCCAACTGCACCGACTACCAGGCGCGCGCGGGGCCCGGAGCTGTGAGGAACCTTACTTAGAAAACCTTACTTTCTGATGCCCGCAGCGCTGCGCGCGCAGCACGCAGCTCAGCTCGTGCTGCTTCCCTGGGTGCACCAGATTGGTCTCCTGCTAGTCGCTTTTTCCAAAACGTAGCAAGTCATTGCATGCATGTCAGCATGTGCTTCAGCAAGCGGCGTGCCGCACCTGTATGGCAAGCTCCACCCTGCTCGAGGCAGGTTTGACGTGCTGAGGGGCCTTGCTTAGCTCTGGTCTGATGTGCAGTATATATTTAACTGCGCATTAATTGACCACACCTGGCTCAGCAAAGCAAAATCCCGGCTGACGCCGCAGGCGCGACGGCTGGACGTGCGGCTGCGCGCGCCGCGCGCGCCGGGCGCGCCCGAGCGCAAGGACTTTGTGCACATGCTCAATTGCACGCTGTCCGCCACCGAGCGCACGCTCTGCTGCCTGCTGGAAACGTACCAGACGCCGGAGGGCGTGCGGTGCGTGCCTGCCATACCCTACCCTAACCTACCCTACCCACCGAGCGCCCAGGCTCGCAAGGAAAACCACAGCATGGGGCTGCTCTCCCTGCACTCCTGCTTATTGCACGTGCTCTCACATAGGTCTCAATATTAGGTGCACCTATAGTTGGCCGCTGTGCTGCGGGTGTGCGGGCCTGCGCAGCGTCGCACCTGCCCTCCCGCACCACACATTACGCTAAGGCGCACCCCGGCGGCTTGCTCTCACCAGCGTGCACACGCCCATGGTCAGCGCGAGGCCGCAGGGCTTGGGCAGCCGGGGCACAGCGGTGGATGCTGGGCGCGCTGACGGCGCCCGGCGGCGCGGCAGGGTCCCGCCGCTGCTGCAGAAGCACATGCCCAACGGCCAGGACTTCATCCCATTCCGGAAAAAGCTCAACGCAAAGGGCCAGCCCGTGCCGCTGTGAGGCCGGCGGCCACGCGCCGGCTGCTCGGGGAGGCGGGCGCTGGTGCGCTGCGGGCATCAGCAGCAAACTGCTGGCCTTGGAACACTGTGACTGACGAAGGAGCGGTGACATTACAGGCTGCACCCGCTGACTGTTGCAACACAACTCAGAAGTGCGCCCATTGGTCCACACATACAGGCGTGACAGATACAAGCTGACGGGAGACATATTTGCAAAACAGTTTCAACGAATCAACAAATGCGTCAGTTCTCTCGGCACGCGCGCTGCATGGCGGCGCTGCCCCTTCACGATCTCGCCCACAGCAAGGCCACAGACATGCGCGTGCTCCAGCGCGCGCCTGCGGCGCGCTGCGCGCGCCGCGGCCAACCACGCTGTCGCTCCAGTAGGCCACTCGCTCCGATCCGCCGCTGATAGGCATGCCGAGGACACCCGCCGCCAGCGCGCGCGCCCGCGCCCGGCCGCCCGCGCCGCGGCCGCGTGCGCCGCCAACGGCAGGCCGCTCACTCCAGCAGGCCGGCAAAGTGCGCGTCCACAAAGCCGGCCGCCAGCGCGCTCGCCTCCAGCAGGCTGTCCTCGCCGCGGCCCTCCAGGGCGACCAGCAGCCGCCGCCCGCCGGCCGCGCGGCCGGCGACCCAGCAGTCGTGCGCGCCGCGCGCGACCACCTCCACGTCGACGGCGTCCGCCAGGTCTGGGTCCGCTGGCGCCGCCCGCCTCGACCCTGCCGCCCGCCCAATTGGTCGCTGCTGGCACGCAGGGAGCTCCTCAAACACGAGGCAAGCACACCGGTCATGCTCCTCTCCAGGACAAGGTGTCCAGCACAAGGAGAGGAAAAGCCCCTGACGACAACCCCTGGATCCGCGCACCGCACATCAGCGGCAGGCGTTGGGCAGCGGAGCAGCGCAGCGCGGCTGTCAAGTCCATGAGTTGGCTTGGAAGGGCGGGGCAGTGCTTAAGTACATATACATGCAAAGCACCGCAACATGGCAGCCGGGCGAGCACCCGGCGGCCCCGCCGGCGGCGCAGCGGCGGCGGCAGACATAGCTGCCGCGACGGCCGCGTCCAGCTCGGCGGCCACGGCGGCCGCGAGGCCGAGCGACTCGCGCGCCAGCGTGGCCACCTTGCTCGCCGGCGACGCGCGGCCCGTGCCCAGCGCCGCGTCCTCGTACGCATACCTGCCGCGCGCGGGCGGCGGGGTCGAGCCTGATCAGGCTCGGGAGCGGCCTGCGCCCATGCGCGGCAGGTTGAAAGCAAGCAGACCAGCGGACCAGCCTAGGTGGCGTCATATGAGAAGCTGGCCTGTGCACAGGCATATGGCACATGCTCCTGTAAGCAAACAGAGCTCCCTTTCCCCGCATGCACCCCCGGGCGCAATCTACATGAAGGCCCCGCTCCCTTTCCCCGCATTCACCCCCCGGCGC